>Ga0181519_10002322_pt1 | contig 16266 bp, 17 predicted proteins | sample PEATcosm2014_Bin_26_FD_121102 | JGI IMG/M metagenome (GOLD analysis project Ga0181519, IMG submission 121102) | Peatland microbial communities from MTU Mesocosm Facility, Houghton, MI, USA - PEATcosm2014_Bin02_10_metaG | ecosystem: Environmental > Terrestrial > Soil > Wetlands > Peat | place...
ATCGAGGCGTGATTCAGCGCATCCGAGATCACCGCGTCCGCCTCGCCGAGCAGCGTCTCGAACAGGCCGCCGTTGGCGTCGAAACACGACGAGTAGAGGATCGTGTCCTCCATGCCGAGGAACGCCGCGAGCCGCGCCTCGAGCTCGCGGTGCACGTCGTGCGTGCCGCAGATGAAGCGCACCGAGGCCATGCCGTAGCCGTAGCGGTCGATCGCCCGGTGGGCCGCCTCACGCACCGCGGGGTGGCTCGCGAGCCCGAGGTAGTTGTTGGCGCACAGGTTGATGACCTCGCGGCCGCCGGCGACGCGGATCAGCGCGCTCTGCGGCGAGGCGAGCTCGCGCTCGGTCTTGAAAAGACCCTGCGTCCGCAGCGCCTCGGTATCGGTGCTCAGGCGCTCGTAGAAGGCCGCATCCATGAGGGTCGGTCCGGGCAGCAAAGGGGGGCAAAGTATAGGCAAAATCGGGTCCGGGCACGGGACCGAAGCGGGGAGCGCGGGCGATGCGGCAGGACGACGAGGCGGGTGACGGGGAGGCGGCGGGTGCGGCCGGCGGACTGCGCGTCGACCGCTGGCTGTGGTTCGTGCGCCTCTACAAGAGCCGGGCGCTCGCGGCCGCCGCGGTCAGCGGCGGGCGCGTGCACGTCAACGGCGCGCGCGCGAAGAGCGCGCGCCGGCTGGTCCCCGGCGACGCGCTGACGCTCGCGCTCGGCGGTCGCGACCGTGAGCTCAGCGTGCTCGCGCTGCCGACGCGCCGGGGCAGCGCGCCCGAGGCGCGCGCCTGCTACCGCGAGTCCGAGGCGAGCGTCGCGCGCGGCGTCGCGCTCGCCGCGCAGCAAAGGCTCGCCGCGCTGACGACGCCGCGGCCGGACGCCCGGCCGGACAAGAAGGAGCGGCGCGCGCTCATCGGGCTCGCGCGGCGCCAGGGGCGCAGCTGACGCCGGCGTCAATGCATCAGGAGTGCCATCTGCCGGCGCGAGCGCCCGACCAGTTCGTGGCCCTCGCCGAGCAGCACGAACGCATCGCGGAGCGCGGTCGCGGCGGCCGCCTTGGCGGGACTGCCGAGCAGCACGAGCCACGCGGCCACGGCGCCCTCCGCATCGCCCGCGAGGAAGCGGCGCGCGGCGGCCGCGAGGCCGGAGTCCGCGGGCTCCGCGGCGGCCGCGCGGGCGAGCGCGAGCCGTGCGCGGCAGCCGGCGAGTTCCGGGTCGGCCTCGAGGCTGAGCGGCGCGAGTGCGATGCGCGCGGCCGCCGCCTCGAGGCGGCCGGCGCCGATCAGGAGGTCGATGAGCGCGGCGACGTGCGTCGCGCGCGCCGGCTCCGCGGCGCTCAGCGCCTCGAGCGAGGCGACGGCGCCGTCGACGTCACCGGCTGCCGCCTGCGCGAGCGCGGCCGCGCGCGCGACGTCGCCGGGCCCCGCGACGTGCCGGTCGAGGAGCGCGCGCAGCACGCCCTCGGGCTGTGCGCCGATCAGCGCATCGACCATGCGACCGTCGCGGATCACGATCAGGGTCGGCAGGCTCTTCACGCCGAAGCGCGCCGCGATCTCGGGCTCGGCGTCGGTGTCCAGCTTCAGGATCTCGGCCCGGCCGGCGTAGTCCGCGGCGAGCCGTTCGAGGATCGGCGCGAGCATGCGGCACGGCGCGCACCAGGCCGCCCAGAAGTCGAGCAGCACCGGCAGCTCCTGCGAGCGCGCGACGACGAGCGCCTCGAAGTCGGCGCGGGTCACGGCGCGCGGGGCGGCGGGGGCGGGCGATTCGGGCACGGGCAGCTCCAGTCGCGGGTCGGGAATCCGACGAGGGTGCGGGTGAACCGGGCGAGTATCAAGGGTTCGGCACTCCTATACTCGCGCCATGCCGCGCCCGCTAACGCCGCCCGTCGCCGCCGACATGATCATCGAGCTCACCGACCGGCCCGGGCGGCCGATCGTGCTGATCGAGCGGCTGAACCCGCCGCCGGGCTGGGCCCTGCCGGGGGGCTTCCTCGAGTTCGGCGAGACGGTCGAGGCGGCGGCGCTGCGCGAGGCGCGCGAGGAGACCGGCCTCGTCGTCACGCTCGTGGCCCTGCTCGGCGTCTACTCGGATCCGGCGCGCGATCCGCGCGGCCAGACGGTGAGCGTCGTCTACGTGGGCGAGGCCCGCGGCACGCCGCAGGCGGCGGACGATGCGCGGGCAGTCGCTGCCGTCGACCCGGCCAAGCTCCCGCCACTCGCATTCGACCACGCAAAGATCCTCGCCGACTACCTCGCTCGCCTGCGCAGGCGCTGACCCTCAGCGCTCGTCGATCGGCACGGCGCGGGTCGACTTGACCTCCTCCATGACGACGTAGGTGTGCGTCTGCTCGACGCCCGACAGCGCCGCGAGGTCCTCGAGGAAGCGCCGGTAGGCGACCATGTCGGCGGTCCGCACCTTGAGCAGGTAGTCGAAGCCGCCCGCGACCATGTGGCACTCCTGCACGGGCGTGAGGCCGATGACGCCGTCGCGGAAGCGGTTGAAGACGTCGGGCGTCGTCCGGTCGAGCTGCACCTCGACGAAGGCGATGAGGCCGGCGCCCAGCTTCGCCGGGTCGAGGTCCGCGACATAGCCGCGGATGTAGCCGTCGCGCTCGAGGCGCCGCACGCGCTCGAGGCAGGGGGTAGCGGACAGGTGCACCTGCCGCGCAAGCTCGGCGATCGAGACGCGACCGTCGGCCTGCAGGAGTGCGAGCAGGCGGCGGTCGATCCGGTCGAGGGTGGCAGCCATCGGGCGCCTCCATGGATGAATCGATGTATTGGAAGTACAAATATAGATGATTCGACTGGACAGATGCCAATAGAGTAGTCGACTCAATTAGGAGCGGGGGATTCCATGGCGACGTTCATCAGGCGCGACTCCGACGTCCTCGAGGGCCCCGTCGGGGCCGCGATCAACCGCCTGTGGCTCGCGGACGAGGACGCCGTGCTGCGCGAGCTCCTGCCGCTCGCGCGGCTCGAGGACCAGGCGCGTGCCGACATCGTCAGCGAGGCCGCGAGCCTCGTCGAGTCCGTGCGCGGCAGCCGCGTCGAGAAGAGCGGCATGGACGCCTTCCTGCGCGAGTACGACCTCGGCTCGCAGGAAGGCGTGATCCTGATGTGCCTCGCCGAGGCACTCTTGCGGATTCCTGATGCGGTGACGGCCGACAAGCTGATCGCCGACAAGATCGCGGCGGGCGACTGGGCCTCGCACCTCAGCGACGGTGGCTCGCTGTTCGTTAACGCCTCGACCTGGGGCCTCATGCTGACCGGGCGGCTGGTGCAGCCGGACGCCGGCACGCAGCGCGACCCGGCGGGCTTCATCCGCAACCTCGCGGCACGCGTCGGCGAGCCGGTCGTGCGCACCGCGCTGCGGCAGGCGATGCGCATCATGGGCCACCAGTTCGTCATGGGCCGCACCATTGCCGAGGCGCTCGAGCGCGCGCGCGAGGGCGCGAACGCGCGCTACCGCTACTCCTTCGACATGCTCGGCGAATCGGCGCTGACGATGCGGGACGCCGACCGCTACTTCGAGGCCTATGCCGATGCGGTCGATTCGCTCGGCCGCGCGGCCGCGGGTGCCCGCGATGCGGCGCCGGAGGCGGTGCCGTCGATCTCGGTGAAGCTCTCGGCGCTGCACCCGCGCTACGAGTTCGCGCAGGCCGGGCGCGTGCACCGGGAGCTCACGCCGCGCCTCGTCACGCTCGCCGCGCGCGCCCAGGCCGCCGGCATCGCGCTCACGGTCGACGCCGAGGAGTCCGAGCGCCTCGAGCTCTCGCTCGAGATCGTCGCCGCGGTGCTAGGCGCGCCCGCGCTCGCCGGCTGGCAGGGCTTCGGGCTCGCGGTGCAGGCGTACCAGAAGCGCGCCCCGGACGTGCTCCGGTTCCTGATCTCGACCGCGCGCGCCGCCGGCCGGCGCCTCAACGTGCGGCTCGTGAAGGGTGCCTACTGGGACAGCGAGATCAAGCGCGCCCAGGAGCGCGGCTACCCCGGCTATCCGGTGTACACGAGGAAGCAGTGCACCGACGTCGCCTACCTCGCCTGCGCGGCGCTGATGCTCGAGGCGCCGGACGTCGTCTACCCGCAGTTCGCGACCCACAACGCGCACACCGTCGCGAGCATCCTGCACCTCGCCCGCAGCCGCGGCCGTGCCTTCGAGTTCCAGCGCCTGCACGGCATGGGCGAGGAGCTGTACGGCATCGTGACCGATCCCGCGCGCCACGCGGTGCCGTGCCGCGTGTACGCACCGGTCGGCTCGCACGAGGACCTGCTGCCGTACCTGGTGCGGCGGCTCCTCGAGAACGGCGCCAACACCTCCTTCGTCAACCGCATCGTCGATGCGCGCCTGCCGGCGACCGAGATCGCCGCCGACCCGGTCGCCTTCATCGAGGGCCTCGCGACCATTCCGCACCCGCGCATCCCGCTGCCGGCGCGCATCTTCGGCGCCGAGCGCCCGAACTCCGCCGGCCTCAACTTCGCCGACGGTCACGCGCTCGCGCTCCTCGCGCGCGCGGCGAGCGGCCCGCTCGCCGCGCCCCACTACGCGGCAGCCGTGATCTCGGGCCGCACCGTCGCGAGCGCCGACGCCATCATCGCGCGTGGCAGCGTCGTGACGAGCCCGGCCGACCGGCGCATGCCCGTCGGCCACGTGCTCGAGAGCACCGCCGCGGACGTCGCGCGTGCGCTCGACGTAGCCGCCGGCGCCTTCCCGCGCTGGGACGCGACCCCGGCGCTCGAGCGCGCGGCGATTCTCGAGCGCGCCGCGGACGCCTACGAGGCGGCGCGGCCCGAGCTCGTCGCGCTCTGCGTCCGCGAGGCCGGCAAGTCGCTGCCGGACAGCATCGCCGAGGTGCGCGAGGCGGTCGACTTCCTGCGCTACTACGCGCAGCGCGCGCGCCTCGACTTCGGCCGCAGCCAGCCGCTGCCGGGCCCGACCGGCGAGAGCAACGAGCTCGTGCTGCGCGGCCGCGGCGTGTTCGTGTGCGTGAGCCCGTGGAACTTCCCGCTCGCCATCTTCACCGGCCAGGTCGCCGCGGCGCTCGCGGCCGGCAACGCGGTGATCGCGAAGCCCGCCGAGCAGACGACGCTCGTCGCGGCGCTCGCGACGCGCCTGCTGCACGCCGCGGGCATTCCGGGCGAGGCGCTCGCGCTCCTGCCCGGCGACGGCGCGCGCATCGGCGGGCTGCTCACCGCCGACGCACGCGTCGCGGGCGTCGCCTTCACGGGCTCGAACGAGACGGCGAGCGCCATCCAGCGCGCGCTCGCCGCGCGCCCGGGTGCGATTGCCGCGCTCATTGCCGAGACCGGCGGCCAGAACGCGATGATCGTCGACAGCTCGGCGCTGCCCGAGCAGGTCGTCAACGATGCGATCGCCTCCGCCTTCGGCAGCGCCGGGCAGCGCTGCTCGGCACTGCGGATCCTGTGCGTGCAGGAGGAGATCGCCGACCGCGTCGAGGAGCTGATAGCGGGCGCGATGCAGGAGCTCGTGATCGGCGACCCGGCGCTGCTCGCCACCGACGTCGGTCCCGTGATCGATGCCGAGGCGCTCGGCGTCCTCGAGCAGCACGCCAAGGCCATCGTGCGCGGCGCGCGCTGGTCGCACCGCGCGCTGCTGCCCGCGGGTCTCGAGCACGGCTCGTTCATGGCGCCGCTCGCGGTCGAGATCCGGAGCATCGCCGAGCTGAGGCGCGAGGTGTTCGGGCCGGTGCTGCACGTGCTGCGCTGGAAGGCGCGCGAGCTCGAGCAGCTGATCGATGCGATCAACGCCACCGGCTACGGGCTCACGCTCGGCATCCACACGCGCATCGACTCGACCGTTGACCGCGTGCGCGCGCGCGCCCGGGTCGGCAACGTCTACGTCAATCGCAACATGATCGGCGCAGTGGTCGGCGTGCAGCCGTTCGGCGGCTGCGGCCTGTCGGGCACTGGCCCGAAGGCCGGCGGCCCGCACTACCTGCACCGCTTCGCGACCGAGCAGACGGTGACCGTGAACACGGCGGCGGTCGGCGGCAACGCGAGCCTGCTCGCACTCGCCGGCTGAGGGGACTCAGCGCGCGGACGCGCCGTCGTCGGGCCAGCGCAGCCGGACGCGCGCGAGACAGCCGGCAGCGAGCTCGTCCCAGCGCTCGAGGTCGCCCTTCAGCGTGACGAGCGCCGCGGTCGGCAGCTCCCCGGCAGCGTCGTCGTCGGTGAGCCACGCGACCAGGCGGCTGAGGCCCGGGTTGTGGCCGACGATGAGCACGTGGCGCGCGCTCGGCGGCACCGCGCGCAGGATGGTCACGAGCACGGCGCGCTCGGCGAGGTAGATGCGGTCGTCGTGGCGGATCTTCGGCAGCGGGAAGCCGAGGGCGCGCGCGAACTCCTTGGCGGTGCTGATGGCACGCACGGCGGGGCTCGCGAGCAGGTAGTCGGGACGGATGGCGAGCGCGTGCGCGAGCTCGGCCATCTGCTCGGCCTCGCGCCGGCCGCGCTTGTCGAGGCGCCGCTCGAAGTCCTCGATGTCGGCCTCGTGCTTCTCGGCGTGCGCGTGGCGCACGATCGTCAGCTGCTTCATCGCGTTCCCCGTCCGCGCTCAGTCGACGCCGATCAGCAGCCGGCCGTCGCGCACCGTGACCGGGAAGGTCGCGACCGGCTCGTAGGCGGGCGGCGACAGCGCGGCGCCCGTGCGCAGGCAGAAGCGCGCCCCGTGGCGCGGGCAGATCACCTCGCAGCCCTCGACCGGGCCGTCGGCCAGCGGGTTGCCGTCATGCGTGCACAGGTCCTCGATCGCGTAGCGCTCGCCAGCGACGTCGTAGACCGCGACGAAGCGTCCCTCGACCTCGAACACCAGATGCCCGCCCGGCGGCAGTTCGGCGGCTGCCGCCACGTCGACCCAGCGCGTCGCCATCACATCATACCGGTCTGCAGGCGCGCGGCCTCGGACATCATCTCGCGGCCCCACGGCGGGTCGAACACGAGTTCGACGTCCGGGTTGACGATGGTCGGGATGAGCTCGAGCTTCTCGCGCACGTCCTGCACCAGCACCTCGCCCATGCCGCAGCCGGGGGCGGTCAGCGTCATGCGGACCGCGGCGAGCCGCGTGCCGTCGGCGCGCCGGCTGATGTCGCACGAATAGATGAGCCCGAGGTCGACGATGTTGACCGGGATCTCCGGGTCGTAGCAGGTCTTGAGCTGCTCCCAGGCGAGCTTCTCGACGTCGGCGTCGGTGGCATCGGGCGGCAGCTCGAGCTTGGTCGGCGGCTCCTTGCCGATCGCGTCGGCGTCGTCGCCGGCGATGCGGAACAGGTTGCCCTCGACGTACACGGTGAAGCTGCCACCGAGCGCCTGCGTCACGTAGCCGACGCTGCCGGTGCGCAGCTTCACCTCGATGCCGGCCGGCACCACCACCGCTTTCACGTCGCGGTTGACGACGAAGGGTTCGTTTTCACGGGTTCGCATGGCGTGTTGTGCTGCCTGTCGGGTCATTCGGTGGACACGGCGGCGGGCGCATCGGCGAGCGCGGCGCGCAGCGTGTGCCAGGCGAGGCTCGCGCACTTGACGCGTGCCGGGAATTCGCGGACGCCGGAGAGCGCCGCGAGCTTGCCGAGGTCGGCCGGTACCGGCGCGTCGCTGTGCGTCAGCACCTCGTGCAGCTCGCCGAACAGCCGCTCGGCCTCGGTGAGCGTCTTGCCCTTCAGCGCCTCGGTCATCAGCGAGGCCGAGGCGACCGAGATCGCGCAGCCGCTGCCCTCGAACTTGAGGTCGTCGATGACGCCATCGCGGACGCTCGCATAGACGGTCAGCTGGTCGCCGCACAGCGGGTTGTGGCCGCGCGCCGAGTGTGCGGGCGGCGCGAGCTCACCGCGGTTGCGGGGTGCGCGGTTGTGGTCGAGGATCACGTCGCGGTACAGGTCCTTGAGGTCCATGGCGCGCTGCTCAGCGGAACAGCGCGCGTGCCGCGGCCACCGCGGTCGCGAGCCGGTCGATCTCGGCACGCGTGTTGTAGAACGCGAACGAGGCGCGGGCGGTGGCCGGGACGCCGAAGAACTCCATCACCGGCATCGCGCAGTGGTGGCCGGTGCGGATCGCGATGCCGTCCTGGTCGAGGATCGTGCCCAGGTCGTGCGGGTGCACGCCCGCGAGCGTGAACGACACGAGGCTCGCCTTGTCGCGTGCCGTGCCGATGATCGTGAGTCCGTCGATGGCGGACAGCCGCTCGGTCGCGTAGCCGAGGAGTCCATGCTCGTAGGCGGCGATGCGCGCGAGGCCGATGCCCTCCACGTAGTCGATCGCGGCGGCGAGCCCCACCGCGCCGCCCATGTTGGGCGTGCCGGCCTCGAACTTGTAGGGCAGCGCGTTGTAGGTCGTGGCCTCGAAGCTGACGGTGAGGATCATGTCGCCGCCGCCCTGCCACGGTGGCATTTCCTCGAGCAGCCGCTCACGGCCATAGAGGACGCCGATGCCGGTCGGGCCGTAGAGCTTGTGGCCCGAGAACGCGTAGAAATCGCAGTCGAGCGCCTGCACGTCGATGGCGATGTGCGGCACCGCCTGCGCGCCGTCGAGCAGCACCGGGACGCCGCGGCTGCGGCCGAGCGCGACGATCGCCGCCACCGGCAGCACCGTGCCGAGCGCGTTCGAGACGTGCGCGGTCGCAATCAGGCGCGTGCGCGGCGAGATCAGCCGCGCGAAGGCCTCGAGGTCGAGCTCGCCGCTCGGCGTGATCGGCGCGACGACCAGCCGGGCGCCGGTCGCGGCCGCCACCATCTGCCAGGGCACGATGTTGGCGTGGTGCTCGAGCCAGGTGATCAGGATCTCGTCGCCCGGGCCGAGGCGCGGGCGCGCGTACGACTGCGCCACCAGGTTGATGGCCTCGGTCGTGCCGCGCGTGAAGATGATCTCGCGGCTCGAGCGCGCGTTGAGGAAGAGCCGCACGCGCTCGCGCGCGCCCTCGTAGGCGTCGGTCGCGCGCTGCGAGAGCGTGTGCACGCCGCGATGCACGTTGGCGTGCATGTGCTCCGCGTAGCGGCGCTCCGCGTCGAGCACCGCGCGCGGCCGCTGCGCCGAGGCGCCGTTGTCGAGGTAGGCGAGCTCCTTGCCGTGAATGCGCTCGGCGAGGATCGGGAAGTCGGCGCGGTAGCGCGCGACGTCGCGCTCGCTGAGCGGGCCGGGCAGGGCGGCGCTGGCGGCGCTCATCGCACGAACTCCCGGATCAGGGCGGCGGCGGGCAGGCTGCCGAGCACGCGTTCCTCGGCGTAGCGCCTGAGCGCCGGCAGCCCGACGAGCCCGAGCACGTCCGCGGTGAAGGCGTAGGTGAGGAGCGCCCGCGCGGTGGTCGCATCGAGGCCGCGCGCCAGCAGGTAGAAGAGCATGCCCTCGTCGAGCGTGCCGGTGGTCGCGCCGTGGCTGCACTTGACGTCGTCGTTGTTGATCTCGAGCTGCGGCCGGGTGTCGATCGCGGCCTCGCGCGACAGCAGCAGGTTCCGGCTCGACTGGCGCGAATCGCTGCCGGCGGCGCCTGGGTGCACGACGACCTTGCCGTCGTAGCTGCCGCGGCCGCGGTCGGTCGCGACGCCGCGGTAGCGCTGGTCGCTCACCGCGTGCGGCGCGACGTGCTCGACGAGGGTGCGCACGTCGAGCTGCGCGGCGCGGTCGGCGAGCAGGAAGCCCGCCAGGGCGGCCGTGGCGCCGGCACCCTCGAGCCTTAAGCGCAGGTCGAGGCGCGCGAGCTGGGTGCCGAAGGCGAGGTGGCGGTGGCGGTAGCTCGCGTCCCGGGAGACGCGGATGCTGAGGTCCGCGAGCTGCACGGCGCGCGCGTGGCCGAGCTGCACGGTGTAGTGCTCGAGTCGCGCCCCCGCGCCGAGCTCGACGTCGGTGACGGGCGCCGCGAGGCTCTCGGCATCGCCGCTCGCGACGTGGTACTCGACGAGGCAGGCGCTCGCACCGGGCGCGAGTGTCACGAGCAGCCGCGGGTAGGAGCCGCCAGCCGCCGCGAGGTGCACGACCGCGAGCGGGCGCTCGAGCGTGCTGCCGGCAGCAACTGCGAGTTCGCCGCCGTCGGTCGCGAAGGCGGCATTCAGGAGGCGCACGCGCTCGTCGACGTGATCGCTCGCCGCGAGGCGCGCGGCGGGCGCGCCGGGCAGGTCGGCATCGAGGAGTGCCGCGAGCGGCGTGAAGCGTGCGCCTGCCGGCAGCGTGCCGCGGTCGAGCGCAGCCACGTGCCGGCCGTCGGCGAACACGAGGGCCGCCGCCTCGAGCTCGGGGAGCGCCGCGAGGACGTCGGCGGCCAACGGCCGCGGCGCGGCGGGCGCGAGCTCGCGCCGCTCGAGGAGCCGCAGGTTCGTGTACTTCCAGGCGGCGTCGCGCGGCGTCGGCAGGCCAAGCGCGATCAGCCGGGAGAGCGCCGCGGCGCGGCGCGCCCGCGCGCGCTCGCCGCCCGGGAGCGTCTCGAGCGCGTCGGCGAGGCGCGTAAGGGGCGCCGGACGTGCCGGGACCGCGCTCATGCCGCGCTCGCCTCGCTGCGCACCCAGTCGTAGCCGCGCTTCTCGAGCTCGAGCGCGAGGCTGCGGTCGCCGCTCTTCAGGATGCGGCCGCCGACGAGCACGTGCACCTGATCCGGGATGATGTAGTCGAGCAGCCGCTGGTAGTGGGTGACGAGCACCACCGCCCTGTCCGGGCGCCTCAGGCTGTTGACGCCGGCGGCGACGACCTTGAGCGCATCGATGTCGAGTCCCGAGTCGGTCTCGTCGAGGATCGCAAGCGTCGGCTCGAGCACGGTCATCTGCAGGATCTCGTTGCGCTTCTTCTCGCCGCCCGAGAAGCCCTCGTTGACGCCGCGCGACAGGAACGCCTCGTCCATCTGCATGAGCTTCATGCGCTCGCGCACGAGCGTCAGGAACTCGAAGGCGTCCACCTCGGGAAGTCCCAGCTGCCGGCGGCGCGCGTTGAGCGCGGCCTTCAGCAGGTAGACGTTGTTGACGCCCGGGATCTCGACCGGGTACTGGAAGCCGAGGAACAGGCCGCGGCGCGCGCGCTCCTCCGGCGGCAGCGCGAGCAGGTCCTCGCCGAGGTAGCGGACGCTGCCGCGCACGACCGTGTAGCCCGGCCGCCCGGCGAGCAGCTGCGAGAGCGTGCTCTTGCCCGCGCCGTTCGGCCCCATGATCGCGTGCACCTCGCCCGCGCGCACCGTGAGGTCGAGGCCATCGAGGATGTGCTTGCCCTGGACGTCCGCGGCGAGGTCCCTGACCTCGAGAATCACGTCGCCCGGCTGGATGCTGTTCATTGAAACCGATCCTTGCGTGTGCTGTGTCAGCCGACCGCGCCTTCGAGGCTGACGGCGAGGAGGTTCTGCGCCTCGACCGCGAACTCCATGGGGAGCTCCTTGAAGACCGTCTTGCAGAAGCCGCTGACGATCATGTTGACGGCGTCCTCGCTCGAGAGGCCGCGCTGCAGGCAGTAGAAGAGCTGGTCCTCGCCGATCTTCGAGGTGGTCGCCTCGTGCTCGACGGTCGCGGAGGGGTTCCTGACCTCGAGGTACGGGAAGGTGTGGGCGCCCGAGTTCGCGCCCATCAGCAGCGAGTCGCACTGCGTGTAGTTGCGCGCGCCCGCGGCGGACGGCAGCACCTTGACGAGGCCGCGGTAGCTGTTCTGCGCGTGTCCCGCGGAGATGCCCTTCGAGACGATCGTGCTCCTGGTATTGCGGCCGATGTGGATCATCTTCGTGCCGGTGTCGGCCTGCTGGTAGTGGTTCGCGACCGCAACCGAGTAGAATTCGCCGACCGAGTTGTCGCCCGTCAGCACGCAGCTCGGGTACTTCCAGGTGATCGCGGAACCGGTCTCGACCTGCGTCCAGGAGATGCGGGCGTTCGCGCCCCGGCACTCGCCGCGCTTCGTCACGAAGTTGTAGATGCCGCCGAGACCGTTCTCGTCGCCCGGATACCAGTTCTGCACGGTCGAGTACTTGATCGTGGCGTCGGCGAGCGCGACGAGCTCGACGACCGCGGCGTGCAGCTGGTTCTCGTCGCGCATGGGCGCAGTGCACCCTTCGAGATAGCTGACGTGGCTGCCCTCGTCGGCGATGATCAGCGTGCGCTCGAACTGGCCGGTCTTCGCTTCGTTGATGCGGAAGTACGTGCTGAGTTCCATCGGGCAGCGCACGCCCTTCGGCAGGTACACGAAGGAACCGTCGGTGAACACGGCAGAGTTGAGCGCGGCGTAGAAGTTGTCGGTGTGTGGCACGACCGTGCCGAGGTAGCGCTCGATGAGTGCGGGATGCTCGCGCACCGCCTCCGAGAACGGGCAGAAGATGACGCCGGCTTCCGCGAGGCGCGACTTGAAGGTCGTCGCGACCGAAACGCTGTCGAACACCGCGTCCACCGCGACGCCTGCGAGCCGCGCGCGCTCGTGGAGCGGGACGCCGAGCTTGTCGTAGGTCGCGAGCAGCTTCGGGTCGACGTCGGCGAGGCTCTTCGGTGCGTCGGCCCTGGCCTTCGGCGCGGAGAAGTACGAGATCCCCTGGTAGTCGATGGCCGGGTACTTGACGTGCGCCCAGTGGGGCTCGCGCATCGTGAGCCAGTGCCGGTAGGCGCGCAGCCGCCACTCGAGCAGGAACCCGGGCTCGCCCTTCTTCCGCGAAATCAGCCGGATCACGTCCTCGTCGAGCCCCGGCGGGACGGTGTCGGACTCGATGTCGGTGACGAAGCCGTGCTGGTACTTCTGCTGCACCAGGTCATCGAGGCTGGTCGGTGTGCTCGCCATGGCTGCCTCAGGCGCGGACGCGAACGCCCGGGCGCGCGCCGAGCACGATGCTCGGCTCGGCGGGCGGCGGGGTGGGACCAAGGCCGGCGAGCTCGGTCAGGGAAATGTCGAGGAGCGCGCGGCGGATCGCGGCATTGACGCGCTGCCAGCTGTGGCCGACGCGACAGCTCGGCTCGAGCCCGCACTGGCCCGGGTGCGTCGAGCACTCGGTGAGCCCGACCGGGCCCTCGACCGCATCGATGATGTCGGCGGCGCTGATCGCGGTCGCGGCGCGCGCGAGCACGTAGCCGCCGTGCGAGCCGCGGGTCGAGACGACGAGCCCGGCGCGCTGCAGTTCCTTCAGCACCTTGCTCACGGTCGGCACGCCGATGCGCGTGCGCTCGGCAAGGTCGACCGCGGTGCGCAGGCTGCCGTCGGCCTCGGCGAGGTGCGCGAGGATCACGGTGGCGTAGTCGGTGAGCTTGCTGATGCGGAGCATGGCGCCTCCCGGAAATCAATACCGGACCATTTTAGTCCTAATAGGGCTGGAGGCCAAGCTCGCCGTGCGGCGCGCTCCGGAGAGCGCGGCTTATCCGTTATCATGGGAACTTCCCTACTGCGTCGCCGGTCCTCCCTCCGTGGCGGCGGCGCCACACCAGGAGCCCGGGTATGAATCGCACTGAACTCGCGCGCATCGCGCACGCCATGGTTGCCAAGGGCCGCGGAATCCTCGCGGCGGACGAGAGCACCGGCACCATCACGAAGCGCTTCGACAAGATCAAGGTGGCCTCGACCGAGGAGAACCGCCGCGCCTACCGCGAGCTCCTGTTCACCGCGCCCGGCGCCGCCGAGTTCATCTCCGGCGTCATCCTCTACGACGAGACGCTGCGCCAGTCGACCAAGGGCGGCGAGCGCTTCGCCGACCTCCTGACCCGCCTCGGCGTCGTGCCCGGCATCAAGGTCGACGCCGGCACGAAGCCGTTCCCGAATTTCCCGGGCGAGGTGATCACCGAGGGCCTCGACGGGCTCGCCGGCCGCCTTGCCGAGTACCACAAGCTCGGCGCGCGCTTCGCGAAGTGGCGCGCGGTGATCGACATCGGCGAGGGCCTCCCGACCCGCACCTGCATCGAGACCAATGCCGAGCTCCTCGCGCGTTACGCGACGCTCTGCCAGGAGGCCGGCATCGTGCCGATCGTCGAGCCCGAGGTGCTGATGGACGGCGCGCACTCGCTCGAGCGCTGCGAGGACGTGACGAGCCAGGTGCTCGAGACCGTGTTCTCGCGCCTCTACGCCCAGCGCGTCTACCTCGAGGGCATGGTGCTGAAGCCGAACATGGTGATCGCCGGGCAGAAGGCCGCGAACCGCGCCGGCCCCGAACTCGTGGCCGAGGCGACGGTGCGCGTGCTCAAGCGCTACGTGCCGGCCGCGGTGCCCGGCATCGCGTTCCTGTCGGGCGGCCAGAGCGAGGCCGAGGCGACGCTGCATCTCGACCTCATGAACCGGATAGGTGGACTGCCGTGGCCGCTGACCTTCAGCTACGGACGCGCGCTGCAGCAGACCGCGCTCGCCACCTGGGCCGGCGCGAGCGCGAGCGTCGCCGCGGGCCAGCGCGAGTTCCTGAAGCGCGCGCGCCTGTGCGGCCTCGCCGCGGTCGGCCGCTACGACAGCGGGCTCGAGAAGCAGGCGGCCTGACGGCCGCCTCCAGCGCGCGATGACAGATCCCTCCACAGCGGCGCCGGCCGCCGGCCCGGCGCCTTTCGTGCGGCTGGAGGGGGTCGGCTACGAGGTGGCCGGGCGCACGATCTTCGACAAGCTCGACATCACCATCGCGCGGGGCAGGGTGACGGCGGTGATGGGGCCGTCGGGGACCGGCAAGACGACGCTGCTCCGGCTCATCACCGGCCAGATCCGCCCGAGCCGCGGGCGCATCACGGTCGATGGCGAGGACCTTGCGCTCCTCGACACCGACGGCCTGTACCGGCTGCGCCGCGGCATGGGGATGCTGTTCCAGAACGGCGCGCTGCTCACCGACCTCGACGTCTACGAGAACGTCGCGTTCCCGCTGCGCGAGCACGCGCGCCTGCCGGAGCCGCTCGTCGCGCGCATCGTGCTCATGAAGCTGAACACGGTGGGCCTGCGTGGTGCGGCGCGGCTGCGGCCGGCGGAGCTCTCGGGCGGCATGGCGCGGCGGGTCGCGCTCGCACGGGCGATCGTCATGGACCCGAAGCTCCTCATCTACGACGAGCCGTTCGCCGGCCTCGATCCGATCGCGCTCGGCGTGGTGCTGCGGCTGATCCGCGACACGAACGACGCGCTCGGCCTGACGAGCGTCGTCGTCTCGCACGACGTGCAGGAGATCAGCCTGCTCGCCGACTACGCCTACCTGCTGTCGGGCGGCGGCGTGGTCGCGGCCGGCACGCCTGCCGAACTCGCGCGCGACGCCTCGCCGGTGGTCCACCAGTTCATGGGCGGGCTGCCCGACGGGCCGGTCGCCTTCGACTACCCGGCGAGTGACTACGCCGAACAGCTGCTCGGCGCCGAGGTGCCGGCGTGAGCGTGGCCGGCGAGTTCGTCGCGAGCGGCCGCGCGGTCCTCATCAAGGCCGGCAGCTTCACGCTCTTCACGCTCCGGCTGGCGCGCGTCGCGCCGGCGCTCGTGCTGCGCCGCCCGGGGCTCGTGGTCGAGCAGGTGTTCAATACCGGCGCCCTGTCGCTCGTGATCATCATGATGTCCGGCCTGTTCGTCGGCATGGTGCTGGCGCTGCAGGGCTACGACCTGCTGCAGCGCTTCGGCTCGACCGACGCGCTCGGCTCGGCCACCGGGCTCGCGCTCCTCGAGGAACTCGGCCCGGTGATCACCGCGCTCCTGTTCGCCGGACGCGCGGGCACCGCGCTCACCTCCGAGATCGGCCTCATGAACGCCACCGACCAGCTGTCGGCGATGGAGATGATGGCGGTCGATCCGGTGCGGCGCGTGTGCGCGCCGCGCTTCGTCGGCGGCGTGATCGCGATGCCGCTGCTCGCCGCAATCTTCAGCATGATCGGCATGTTCGGCGCGCAGCTGGTCGGCGTCACGCTGAAGGGCGTCGATGCCGGGCAGTTCTGGTCGCAGATGCGGGGCTCCGTCGATCTCAAGGACGTCGACCAGGGCATCATCAAGAGCCTCGTGTTCGGCCTCGCCTGCAGCGCCATCGCCGTCTACGAGGGCTACCATGCGGTGCCGACGGCCGAAGGCGTCGGTCGCGCCACCACCCGCACGGTCGTCACCTCGTCGGTGGCAATCCTGATACTCGACTACATGCTCACGGCGGTGCTGCTGTGAACGGAGGAACACGGCGATGAACCAGTCACGGGCTACCGAGATGGCAACCGGGCTTTTCGTGCTGCTCGGCTTCGCGGCGCTGTTCTTCCTGGTCACGCAGATCACGAACAAGAACTTCGTCTGGCACGAGGCGAGCTATCACCTGACCGCACGCTTCACCAACGTCGGCGGGCTCAAGGTCGGCGCACCGGTCTCGATGGCGGGCGTCACGATCGGCCGGGTCGAGGCCATCGACTTCGACTCGAGCGA
>Ga0181519_10002324_pt1 | contig 16260 bp, 14 predicted proteins | sample PEATcosm2014_Bin_26_FD_121102 | JGI IMG/M metagenome (GOLD analysis project Ga0181519, IMG submission 121102) | Peatland microbial communities from MTU Mesocosm Facility, Houghton, MI, USA - PEATcosm2014_Bin02_10_metaG | ecosystem: Environmental > Terrestrial > Soil > Wetlands > Peat | place...
GTGGGCTGCGACATGTTCTTCGATATTCACGGCGACGAAGCGCTGCCTTACGTGTTTCTCGCGGGCAACGAGGGCATCGAGTGGGCCACCGACGCCATGCTCGCACGCGAGAAGGCGTTCGGCGAACGCCTCAAAGCCGCGAGTCTCGACTTTCAGAACAAGTTCGGCTATCCGCCGGGCAAGCACGGCCCGGAGTCGCTCAAACTCGCGTCGAAGTGGGTTGCCCATCGCTTCGGCTGCCTGTCGCTCACGCTGGAAATGCCGTTCAAGGACAACGCGAATCGTCCCGATGTGCACATTGGCTGGAGCGGTGCGCGAAGTGCCGCGCTGGGGGCGTCGATGCTCGCGGCGATCTGGTCGCAGATGCAGGCGGACCACGTTTAAGCGCTCGAGGTCGTTCAGGCACGTCACAAAGCACGACGCGCAACGCGTCGTGCTTCATTTGGGCACCCGATCGCGTTGAGGCGATCAGTTGTTCGACTTCTTCTTCGTCGTGCTCTTCTTGGCGGTGCTGCTGCCCGACTTCGCCGAGGACGACTTTGCCGACGACTTTCCACCGGACGATTTGGCCGTGGTACCGCGCTTACCCGACTTCGCGGCCGCGTGAGACGCCTTGCCGCGCGTATTGCTGCGCGCGGCGCGCTTCACGGGTTGTTCAACCTGCGGTAGCGGCGACGTGTAATCGAAGCCCATCATGCGGCCATCGGCGTAGCCACAGCGAATGTGGATGTTGTCCGTCTGACCGCTGGTGCGTTTGCCGATGCCGTCGAGTTCGACCATCTGCGTGACGTCGACACGTTGCTTGCGATCGTCGAACGGACCGGACCAGGGCGCGACCTTGGCGTGCTCCGGATCGAGCGCGGTGTCGCTGTACTCGACACTCTCATAGCCGGGCAACGTGGCGACGACGAAACTGGCGTGCGCAGCGCAATCGGCCACGAGCGGATCGGCGTGACGCGTGTTGATAAGCTGCTCGACCAGCGCGCGATGCTGTTCGAGGGTGAAAGCCTGTGCCGGCGCCGTGAAGGCTGACAGGCAGAGCGGCGCAGCGACGGCGGCGATGCCTGCGACCTGGCGTACGGCTCGCAACACGACGTCTGCGGCGCGTTGAAAAAAGCGATTCGACATTCTGTGAAGTATTCTCGGGGGCGTAAGGATCAGCTCGCGTTAATCCCGGCCTCGTGCCCTTGGGCGTGCCTGACATTAACGCGAACAGACCCTGGGCATTGCAGAGCAATGCGGGCATGCGACGACTCATCGTGTGAGTCGTTGGCACGCGACGCTCGCGAAGAGGCTTGGCCGCATCATGAAAATCGACGGCAAAGCGACCCCCATCTTAACCGAAAAAAAGTCGCCAACGCCCGCCGGGTAAGCTCGCCCCACGTGATGGGGCACGTCGCGAAAGTTACAGCGCGCTACAATGCGTGCCTGACTCGCGCGCCGATACGGCGATGTCCTCACGCATTTCGCAGCAACAGCCACTCTGCGGCGACGATAGGGGGCGCATTGTGTCATCTGCTGCGGCGGCGCAATCGCTCGAATAACGGCGCATTTCGGGGTTTTTCAAGCTATTCGTGCGATGCATGTTCAGGTATCGCCTTCGGACGCCTCGCGTTTTTCTCTTCTCGCATGTTCGCAAATTCACGCACTGTCGACAGTGCTCAAACCGGCCCGCACGACAAACTGGCGGATCTCGTGAACCGTCATCGCGATGCGGTGTTTCGCAAGCCGCTCGCCGCCTACAGTGCGGCCGCGTTCAATGCTGCCATCGCCGCATGGCGCGACGCCGGCGCAGCACCGCTGATCGTCGATGCGGGATGCGGTGTCGGTGAGAGCACCTTGCGACTGGCGACACAATTTCCCGATCACTTCGTCATCGGTATCGATCAATCGGAGAGCCGCATTGTGCGCGGCAAAGATTGGTGGGACGGTGTGTGGCCCGAGAACTTCGTGTGGGTGCGCGCCGATCTGGTCGACTTCTGGCGGCAACTGTTCGACGCGGGTATTCGTCCGGCGCGTCACTACATTCTCTATCCGAATCCGTGGCCGAAGATCGGCCAGCTCGCGCGACGCTGGCACGCTCACGCCGTGTTTCCCACGGTGGTGGCGCTCGGTGGCGTGCTGGAATGTCGCAGCAACTGGGACATCTATATCGACGAATTCGCACTCGCTGTCGAGTGGCTCAGCGGTGTGCGACCGGTCGTCGAAGTGTGGTCGCCGGAGGCGGCACGCGTTGCGCCCATCACGCCGTTCGAGCGCAAGTATCTGGCGTCGGGGCATGGGTTGCATCGGTGCGTCGTGACGTTGCCGCAGGCTTCGATGTCGTCGTCGTTATCGTCATCGAGTTGAACCGGCAGAGCGCGGCGTGCGCCATACCCGCAAAAAAATGGCCGTGCGCTGATAACGCACGGCCATTTTTGCATCTTCCTTTCGCCGTATTTTTTCACTGTCGACGCGCGTTAGCGCGACGTGTCCGCGATCAGTGGAAATGCGGACGATTCGGCTCGGCGTCTTCCGGCATTTCCGCATGGACGACTTCACCCACGGGGTCCGGATACAGCGGCACGCCGCAATCGTCGCAATATTCCGGATCGAAACGGCCCGGATGCTTGCGGATTTCGGTCACGCCGCAGGACTTGAGCAGGTCGGTGACTTCGTCAAGCGCGCCGCCTTCGATTTCGCCGTTCTCACGACCGTACAGCGGCCACACGACACCATAGATGACGTCGTTGCTGCCCCGTTGCGTGAAACCGATGCGGTACTCATCGATGTTCTGCTCGCCGAAGCCGGCCACGACGGCGCGCAACTCGGGCGGGGTGAGGGTCAGCACGTCTTCGAGATAGCGCAGGGCCGTGCGGATCGTGTGCGGACGGATGCGCTCGTCTGCCTCACGGCAGCTTGCATAATACGCGTCGGGCAGCAGGCACTCGATTTCACAACCGGGCAGCAACGCATTCAGATTCGGTCCGCCCTGAGCCGACCATGCCTCCTGGCATTGGCCGCGCTCTGCGTGACGAGGGCCGTCTTCCTGCCAGCGGAACATCGGAGCGCCCTTGGGCACGGTGACGGCCGCCAGCAAAAAGCGCGGATCGGCAAGAATCGGCGCCGTCTCCGGCAGGTCGTTGCCGGGCTGTTTGACCTCGGCGTTATCGACTGCGGCACGCACGAGTTGCTGCGTGACTTTCCACGATTCGCAATGCGTGCGCGGCAACTGGTCGATGCTGTAGAGATACGGCGAGAGGGCCACGCGTGCCGATTCGGCCAGCACGTGCGCGTGCAGATGCGCGCGAATGGGCATGAGCGCGTCGGCCTTCACTGGGCCGGAGGGGATCGCGTAACGCGTCCAGGCCAGGATCGGGATGGCGACGAGCAGACCGTCCCACACCTGACCTTCGGCCTCGGGTTCGGCAGATTCGCTTTGCGATTCGATCAGGTCGGCCAGCGCGCCATAGGCCTCGCTGTGGTTGGCCTGAAGGTGATCGAGCGCTGCGTCGATGGCCGGCTGGTTGCCGGTGCGCAGCACGCGCGTGAGCAACGTGTCGAGCTGGGCTTCCCAGAAACGGTCTTCGATACGGCTACCTGAGGCGGCGAGCGCAAGCGCGTGGCCGACCAGTTTTTCGGCGTCGGGAGTCAGTCGTTTGGCGGTGCGTGAGCGCATAGTTGTGCAAAGCAGAAATACATGAACTCACGATTGTACGGCATGCGTGAACGCGATTGATGGGACGCCGTCACCAATCGCGTCGACCCGGGGTATCGAGGCACGGCGACGTGGCGGCGTCAGCGCACGAATGCCGTCAGAAATCGAACGCGAGATTGGCCGGTGCGGACAGTCGCGTGCGGCGCGTCGCCCCGATGCGTGGGCCCGAGCCTGTTCCCGTGACCGGGGCCAGCGCGGCGCCTTCGAGCGAGAGCAGCGCGAGCTTGCGCTCGACACCGCTGGCATAGCCGGTGAGCGTGCCGTCTGCGCCAATCACGCGGTGGCATGGGACGATGATCGTTATCGGATTCCGCCCGTTGGCGGCGCCGACCGCGCGCGACTTGTTCGCGTCGCCCAGCGCGTAGGCGAGCTCGCCATAGCTGCGTGTCTCGCCGAAGGGAATGCGGCGCAGTTCTGCCCAGACGCTTTGCTGAAACGGCGTGCCTTCAGGGGCTAGCGGCAGCGCGAACGTGCGTCGTCCTTCGTGAAAATACTCGTCGAGTTGACGCTTTGTGTCGTTGAGAACGGCAATGTCGTCGCCATCGCGGCGCACGTCCCCGTCTTGCGGAAAGTACTTCTGATGCGAGAAATACACGCCGGTGAGGGCGTCGCCGTTGGCGACGAGCAGCATCTCGCCGAGCGGGCTGTCGTAAAACGTTTCGTAGCGGGTCATGCACACACCTCCTGCAAAGTCTCGACCGGCTGGCCTGCCGGGCCCTGCGACGCCGCTCGCCAGATATGCAGCGCGGCGTAAGCGCGCCACGGTGCCCATTGAGCGGCTCGCGCGGCGACCGCACGTCCATCGGCTGCGCCCAGTGCCTTACGCAGCACCAGATCGCCGACGGGCATGGCGTTGGGCGAGCCGAGGGCGCGCATGGCGATGTACTGGGCTGTCCACGGGCCGATGCCCTTGATCGCCAGCAGCGCCTCGACGCTCGCCTCCAGCGGCGCGAGCGGATCGAGCCGCAGACGACCATCGACGATCGCCTGCGCGACGCCGTGAATTGCGGCGATTCGACTCCGAATGATACCGGCTTCGCCCAACGACTCTGGCGGCACGGCGAGCAACTGTGCTGCGTTGGGGAACGTGTGCGTCAGCCCATGTGCCGGCACAGGTAGTGGCTTGCCGAAGCGTTGCGCGAGGCGGCCGAGCAAACGTCGCGCGCCCTTGACGGTGATTTGCTGGCCGACGATGGCGCGCACGGCCATCTCGAAGCCGTCGACCGTGCCCGGCACCCGCAGGCCCGGCGTGGCCATGGCGAGCGGGCCGAGGTGCGCATCGATGACGTCTGGACGCGCGCCGAGATCGAACAGATGGCGAAGCTTGCCCAGCACCTGTGGCACGCTGCCGGCCAACGCGGGGGGCAGTGTCACCTGCAACGCGTGGCGATCGGGCAGCGGCGTGATGCGGCACCATCCGGCGACGGTTTGGCCGTCTTGCCGCTCGATGCTCAGGGTACGCGTGTAGACATCGCCTTCGCGTTGCTCGACGCCGTCAATTGCCCGGTCGCCGAGGAAGTCGAGGAGGGCGTGCCATGCGAAGGGCGGACGGTAGGCGAGCTGGAATACGAGATCGCCGCCGGGCAGGGCGGCGTGGCGCGCACTCTGGCGCAGCCGGCCGGGCGCGAAACCGTAGCGGGTCTTGAACAGGCTGTTGAAGCGTCGAACGCTGCCGAAGCCGGAGGCGAGGGCGACTTCGGTGACAGGCAGCGCCGTGTCGGTGAGCAGGCGTTTGGCGAGCAGCAGCCGTTGCGTCTGGGCGTATTCGACGGGCGAGACACCGAATTCGTCAGCAAAAATGCGGCGCAGATGGCGTTCTGTGATGCCGATACGGGCGGCGAGAGCGGGGAGCCCGGCGCCGTTGAGGAAGCCTTCGTCGATCATGGCGGCGGCGGCGTCAGCGAGTTCGCGGGTGGCGTCGAAACGTGCGCCGCCGGGGGCGAGTTCGGGACGACACTTCAGACAAGGGCGGAAGCCAGCCTTTTCGGCCGCGGCGGCGCTGCCGTAGAACGAGCAGTTTTCGAAGCGTGGCGTGCGCACGTTGCAGACCGGCCGGCAGTAGATGCCGGTGGACGACACACCAACGAAGAACCAGCCGTCGAAGCGCCGGTCGCGCGCGCTCACGGCCTTGTAGCAGACTTCGGGATCGAGCGTCATGAGCGGGGGACCGTCAGGGCAAGGGCAGAGAGCATGGTTGCCACTCTACGCGCGAGGCGGGGGTGGCGCTAGTCATTTTCGGACATGACAGCGCACAACGAGACGCCGCAAGCGCGGGTGTCCCAAAACGACAAAACCCGGCGCAAGGCCGGGTTTTGCGTGCCGCCGGACGACGAATCGTCACCTGGCGGCTTGAGTGACTACCGAACTGCCGATCAGGCAGCAGCGAGCAACTGACGCAGCACGAACGGCAGGATACCGCCGTGCTTGTAGTAATCCACTTCGATCGGCGTGTCGATACGCAGCAGGACTTCGACCTTTTGCGTTTCGCCGTTCTTGCGATGGATCACCAGCGTGACATCCTGTTGCGGCTTGATGTCGGCGCTCAGACCTTCGATGTCGAACGTCTCTTCGCCCGTGATGCCCAGCGACTGTGCGCTGTCCGAACCCTTGAACTGAAGGGGCAGCACGCCCATGCCGACCAGGTTCGAGCGGTGGATACGCTCGAACGAACGAGCGATGACCGCCTTCACGCCCAGCAGTTGCGTGCCCTTGGCCGCCCAGTCACGCGACGAACCCGTACCGTACTCTTCACCACCGAACACCACCGTCGGGGTGTTCTCGCTGACGTACTTCATGGCGGCGTCATAGATCGACAGTTGTTCGCCGCTCGGCTGGTGAATCGTCAGACCGCCTTCGACGCGCGAACCGTCTTCCTTTGCCGGGATCATCAGGTTCTTGATACGCACGTTGGCGAACGTGCCGCGCATCATCACTTCGTGGTTCCCACGACGCGAGCCGTAGCTGTTGAAGTCGGCCTTGAGCACGCCGTTTTCGAGCAGCCACTTGCCTGCCGGCGAGGTTTCCTTGATCGAGCCGGCCGGGCTGATGTGGTCGGTCGTGACCGAGTCACCAAACACGCCCAGGGCGCGTGCGCCGTGAATCGGCTCGATGTCGACCTTCGGGTCCATCGAGAAACCGTCGAAGAACGGCGGCTCGGCGATGTACGTCGACGTCGGCCAATCGTAGACCTGGCCCTTCGAGCCCTTGATCTTGGCCCACAGCGGGCTCGGTTCCTTGACCGAGTCGTAGTTGCTCTTGAAGACCTTCGCGTTCATCGCGAACTTCATCAGCTTGTGGATCTCTTCGCTGGTCGGCCAAATGTCGCCCAGGAAGATTTCGCGGCCGCCCTTACCCTTGCCGACCGGCTCGGTCATCAGGTCGCGCGTGACATTGCCGGCGATGGCATAGGCTACGACCAGCGGGGGCGATGCCAGGAAGTTGGCGCGGATGTTCGGGTGAATACGCGCTTCGAAGTTACGGTTGCCCGAGAGCACGGCCGCGGCGACCAGATCATTCTTCACGATCGTGTCGTTGAGCTCAGCCGTCAGATCGCCAGCGTTACCGATACACGTCGTGCAGCCGTAGGCCGTCACGCCGAAGCCCAGCTTCTCGAGGTACGGCAGCAGGCCGGCGGCTTCGAGGTACTCAGTCACCACGCGGCTTCCCGGGGCGAGCGAGGTCTTGATGTGCGGAGCGACCTTCAGGCCGGCTTCCACGGCCTTCTTGGCCAGCAGACCGGCGGCGAGCAGCACGCTCGGGTTCGACGTGTTCGTGCACGACGTAATAGCCGCGATCAGCACGTCGCCGTTCTTCACGTCGAGGCCGCTCTCGGTCTTGTAGGTCGCGTCGAATTGCTCTTCGGTCTTGTTGAAACCGTTCTCGGCCACCGGCTTCGTGAACAGATCCTTGAAGGTCGACTTCACGTTACCGATTTCGATACGGTCTTGCGGACGCTTCGGACCCGCCAGCGACGGTGCCACCGTGCCCAGATCCAGCGTGAGCGTCTTCGTGTAGTCGATGTCGTTCGTCTTCGGAATGCCGAACAGCTTCTGGGCCTTGAAGTACGATTCGAAGGCGTCGATTTCGCTCTTCGTGCGGCCCGTGCCCTTGAAGTAGTCGATCGTCTTTTCGTCGACCGGGAAGAAGCCCATCGTCGCGCCGTATTCCGGTGCCATGTTCGCGATGGTGGCGCGGTCAGGCAGCGCCAGGCTGGCGGTGCCTTCGCCGAAGAATTCGACGAACTTGCCGACGACCTTCTCGCGACGCAGCATCTCCGTGATCGTCAGCACCAGATCGGTCGCAGTCACGCCTTCGCGCAGACGGCCCGTCAGTTCCACGCCAACGACGTCAGGCGTGAGGAAGTACACCGGCTGACCGAGCATGCCGGCTTCGGCTTCAATACCACCCACGCCCCAGCCCACCACACCGATACCGTTGATCATGGTCGTGTGGCTGTCGGTACCCACCAGGGTATCCGGGTAGAACACGTTGTCCTTCTTGTGTACGCCACGTGCCAGATACTCCAGGTTCACCTGGTGCACGATGCCGTAGCCCGGTTGCACGACGCCGAACGTGTCGAACGCCTGCATACCCCACTTCATGAACTGGTAGCGCTCGTTGTTGCGCTGGAATTCCAGCTTCATGTTCAGGTCGAGCGCCTTCTTTTCGCGGAAGTGATCGATCTGGACCGAGTGGTCCACCACCAGATCCACCGGCACGAGCGGCTCGATGCGCTTCGGGTTCTTGCCCTGACGCTCGGCGACGTTACGCATAGCGGCCAGGTCGGCCAGCAGCGGCACGCCGGTGAAATCTTGCAGCACGACGCGTGCGACGACGAACGGGATTTCGTCGGTGCGCTCAGCGTTCGGCTTCCAGTTAGCGAGTTGCCTGACGTGCTCTTCCGTCACTTTCTTGCCGTCGCAGTTGCGCAGCACGGACTCGAGCACGATTCGGATCGACACCGGCAGGCGTTCGACATTCACACCCAGGGCTTTACCCAGTTGGGGCAGTGAGTAGAACTTGCCTTTCTTGTCGCCGCTGAGTTTGAACTCTTTAAGCGTTTTGTGGAGGTTGTGGGCCATGATCTTTCCTTGAGTGATACAGAAAAACGAAGCGGTGGTGATGCGATTAGCGGGGGGCGACATCGCGCGGGCACTCTCGAGGGTGCCCGCTGCGACGCCAGTGCGCCGAGTGTTCGACGTACCGGGTACTGCGGGTATGACTGAAGCCACGGCAGGAAAGCGGCTGGCGCGTCATGCGATCGATGTCGGAGTCAACCGGGCGAGCCTCAGTTCGTCACCTTGATCAGTTCGACCGATTGGGTCGGGGCGAGCTTGTTCTGCTCCGACATCGCTTGCGTCATGCATTCGTCAGCCAGACGGCTGCCGCCATCGCGATGCGTGAACAGCATTGCCTTGGCCGGGATCACGACCAGATCCATGCCGCTTGCCGCGTCGTAGAAGCGGTCAGCGCCCGTCGTCGTCTGTTGACGCGGCAGCTTGTAGTTACGGCCTTCCCAAAACATCGTGAGGACCTGATCACGCTTCATGTCGCCCTTGATGAACAGCTTCTGGTTTTCCTTGCAGCTCCATTGCTCCGAGCCTTCGTCCGGTTGGGCCGGCGGGGCCGCAACAACCGCTTTCTTCTTGGCCGGTGCTTTCTTCTTCGGTGCGTGCTTCTTGGTCGTCGTGGTGGTCGACTCAGCGGCAAACGCCGTCGGCACAATCGCAGCGGAACACAGGGCGACCAACGCGGTCAGGCAAAGCTTCTTCATGGTGAACCTCCAAACAATGGGTGATAGCGACAAAAGCGCAGATTATCGTACGAAGTCTGCGTCGTTCGGCGTCGCCATACAAATTTTTTCAATTCCTTTCAGCCATGCACGGCGGGCGGCGGCGGTACGAACCGGCGTCGCTGGACGGTGTGTTGCGGTGCGGAATTGGGTATCAGGCCGGATCGGACAGCGCGGGCTCATGTCGCCGTCGTCCGGGACGGTCATGACGCGCAGTGGGCGGGATACTTGGCGAAGCAAACGCTGAGTGGGGTGCGAACTGCTGCATTGCACGGTCGCCGCGGGCATTACGCACACTCCGGTTGCCCGGTCCGGTGCGCTTTGTGCGGCAGAGAGGCGTTGCATTCGCTTGGCCAAGGAGTCGCTCGGTATTCTCGGTATTGCTTGGGGCGTTGCCAGGGTCATATCGCGATAGACGGCGCGGTCTTTTGCGCAACATGTCGTCACTTCGTTCATTGCTCTGGTCGACACGATCACGACTGTAAGCTTTCCCTCTTTCGGGGTGGTTGCGCCGGCACTGGGGGTAAGCCGCCGGCGCAGTTTCGGCCCTTTGCGACGCTTTTGGCATCGCGCGGGGCCGAGTCCCCGGGGATTAGCCCAGCAGATGCGCCACGCCGGCGCGCTCTTCTTCGAGCTCGTTGAGCGTGATGTTCATCTTTTCACGCGAGTAGGCATCGATCTCGAGGCCTTCCACGCGCTTGTACTTGCCGTTCTCGCAGGTCACCGGCACGCCGAAGATGATGTCTTGCGGAATGCCGTACGAGCCGTCCGACGGAATACCCATCGTGACCCACTTGCCGTTCGTGCCCAGCACCCAGTCATGGATGTGGTCGATGGCAGCGTTGGCAGCCGAAGCGGCCGACGACAGACCACGAGCTTCGATGATGGCGGCGCCGCGCTTGCCAACGGTCGGCAGGAACACGTCGTTGTTCCACACGTCGTCGTTGATCAGCGATTTCACGCTCTGGCCGTCGATCGTGGCGAAGCGGTAGTCGGCGTACATCGTGGGCGAGTGGTTGCCCCACACGGCCAGCTTTTCGATGCTCGCGACCGGCTTGCCGGTCTTGGCGGCGATTTGCGACAGCGCACGGTTGTGATCCAGACGCAGCATCGCGGTGAAGTTTTCCTTCGGCAGATTCGGGGCCGACTTCATGGCGATGTAGGCGTTGGTGTTGGCCGGGTTGCCAACGACCAGCACCTTGACGTCGCGCTTGGCGACTTCGTCCAGGGCCTTGCCTTGCACCGTGAAGATTGCGCCGTTGGCTTCGAGCAGATCTTTACGCTCCATGCCCTTCGAACGCGGACGGGCACCAACCAGCAGGGCGACGTCGGCATCCTTGAAGGCGACCTTCGGGTCGTCGGTCACGACCACGCCGGCGAGCAGCGGGAACGCGCAGTCTTCCAGCTCCATCACGACGCCCTTGACGGCGGCTTGAGCTTGCGGGAGGTCGAGCAGTTGCAGGATGACGGGCTGATCCTTGCCGAGCATGTCGCCATTGGCGATGCGGAACAGCAGGGAGTAGCCGATTTGGCCAGCGGCGCCGGTGACGGCGACACGCATTGCGGGTTTTGCCATGAGAATCTCTCCAGACGTGTACAAATTCCTGCGAAGCTTAAGGTAAGCTCGCCGTCCGGGTGGCTTTTTTTGCCAGGCTGACAGCGCCGCGTCACATGAAGCTTCTAAAATTCCTTGACCTACGGAAGCTTGCGGGCTGCGGGGTGTGCTGCCGTCGATGAGTGCGAAGCACCGGCTATCTTATATGATTGCCGTGCTGCGGCTGCAGGCCCCTGTTAGCCCGCGTCAGTGTAGGAGTCGTCACAACGAATGTCAACTCTATCTTATGTCTTATATAAGACATAGGATTATTGCTGTTATTCGATGGACGAGGACCTTGATTTGTGGTCAAATCGCCGCCATGAATGCGAATGTTCGCGACACATCCAACACTACGCCGCCTGTCGATGCCCCGCAGCGACAGGACAGCGCGCGCGACGCCGCACCGGCCTCTGTGGCCCCGCAGGGTGCGGCTTCCGCAGGAGCGTCGCCGACCTTCAGTCCTCTCTATCAGCAGATCAAGGGGCTCATTACCCAGAGCCTGCAAGCCGGTGAATGGAAACCCGGCGAAATCATTCCCAGTGAAGTCGATCTGGCCGCCCGCTACAAGGTGAGTCAGGGAACGGTGCGCAAAGCCATCGATGAGCTCGCCGCCGAGAATCTGCTCGTGCGCCGTCAGGGGCGCGGCACGTTCGTTGCGACTCACCACGAAGACCGGGTGCAATTCCGGTTTTTGCGTCTTGCGCCCGATTCGGGCGAACCCCATCACCCGCCCAGTCGTCTGATCGAGTGCCGCCGCATGCGCGCACCGGCGGAAATCGCGCGTCAGCTCGATCTGCGTGCCGGTGATGGTGTGATTCTCATTCGCCGCATGATGGATTTCTCGGACCGTCCCACGGTGCTCGACGAAATCTGGCTGCCGGGCGCGCTGTTTCGCGGATTGACGGCGGAGCGGCTCAATGAATACAAGGGGCCGATGTACGGCCTGTTCGAGGATGAATTCGGTACCCGCATGATCCGCGCCGTGGAAAAAGTCCGCGCTGTGGCCGCCGACGAATTGACGGCGGATCTGCTCAAGGTGCCGAAGGGTTTCCCGCTGTTGAGTGTGGAGCGCGTCTCCTACACTTACGGGGACAAACCGGTGGAGGTGCGCCGGGGCTGGTACGTCACCACGGAACATCATTACCAGAACGAATTAAGTTGAGAGGGTAGGGCGACTTCCCAGGGGCGAGCCGGCGTCGTGGCCGGCGAGTGCCTGAAAGTCTAGGCATGAGGGGCGGCGTGTCGTGCGCCGTTGGCAGGAATTTCCGGAGCATTGGAACCGGTATGGTGCAACGCACTAGAATCGGCGCTAAAATCCGGAGCTGATGTAACTACATGGGGTCTAGCATGGCTGAAGTGGTAAAAAAAGAGCGGCCAGTCTACAGGAATATCGGTATCGGACAGATTGTCACGTACCGTCTCCCGCCGGCTGGTATCGTTTCCATTCTGCACCGTATTAGCGGTGTGATCTTGTTCCTTCTGTTGCCGTTCGCGCTTTATTTGTTCGAACAGAGCCTCACGTCGGAACTCAGCTTCGACGTTCTGCGAAGCATCGCCTCCAACTGGTTTGTCAAACTCGTCATCCTGGCATTGTCGTGGGGCTTCCTGCACCACTTCTGCGCCGGCTTGCGCCATCTGCGCATGGACTTCAATCACGACGCAGTGAGCAAGGAAGGCGGTAAGAACTCGGCCGTGGTCGTTCTGGCCGTGTCGCTGGTGCTGACGCTGGCTGTCGCCCTCAAGCTGTTTGGAGCGTTCTAAGATGGCACAGAACAATATCGGTTCGAAGCGCCTCGTCGTCGGCGCACACTACGGTCTGCGCGACTGGATTGCGCAGCGCATGACCGCGGTCATCATGGCCGTGTACACCGTGATCCTTCTGGTGTGGTTCTTCACCGCCAAGGATTTCTCCTACGAAGGCTGGGCCGGCATCTTCGCGCATCAGTGGATGAAGTTGGCCACGTTCGTGACGCTGCTCGCGTTGTTCTATCACGCGTGGGTCGGCATTCGCGACATCTGGATGGACTACGTCAAGCCCGTCGGTGTGCGACTGGCGCTGTACGCGCTGACGATCGTCTGGCTGCTGGCTTGTGCCGGCTATGCCGCACAGATTCTGTGGAGAGTGTAAAGAATGGCTGCAATTAAAAATTCGCTGCCGCGCCGCCGCTTTGACGTTGTCATCGTGGGCGCAGGTGGTTCGGGCATGCGCGCTTCGCTGCAACTGGCCAAGGCCGGTTTGTCGGTGGCCGTGCTGTCCAAGGTGTTCCCCACCCGTTCGCATACCGTCGCCGCTCAGGGCGGTATTGGTGCTTCGCTTGGCAACATGAGCGAAGACAACTGGCATTACCACTTCTACGACACCATCAAGGGCTCCGACTGGCTCGGCGACCAGGATGCGATCGAGTTCATGTGCCGTCAGGCGCCGAACGCTGTCTACGAGCTGGAACACTTCGGCATGCCGTTCGACCGTAACCCGGATGGCACGATTTACCAGCGTCCGTTCGGCGGCCACACGGCCAACTACGGCGAGAAGCCTGTTCAGCGCGCTTGCGCGGCGGCTGACCGTACGGGTCACGCCCTGCTGCACACGCTGTACCAGCAGAACGTTGCCGCCAAGACGCACTTCTTCGTGGAGTGGATGGCGCTCGATCTGATCCGCAACCAAGAGGGCGATGTCCTCGGCGTGTCGGCGCTGGAACTCGAAACCGGCGACGTCTACCTGCTCGAAGGCAAGTGCACGTTGTTCGCGACCGGCGGTGCCGGCCGTGTGTACAACGCGTCGACCAACGCGTTCATCAACACCGGTGACGGGCTGGGCATGGCCGCACGTGCGGGCATTCCGCTCGAAGACATGGAATTCTGGCAATTCCACCCGACCGGCGTGGCCGGCGCGGGCGTGCTGATCACCGAAGGTGTGCGCGGCGAAGGCGGTATTCTGCGCAACTCGAACGGCGAGCGCTTCATGGAGCGCTATGCCCCGACGCTGAAGGATCTGGCGCCGCGAGACTTCGTGTCGCGCTCGATGGACCAGGAAATCAAGGAAGGCCGTGGTTGCGGCCCGAACGGCGACTACGTGCTGCTCGACCTCTCGCACATCGGTGCCGAGACGATCATGAAGCGCCTGCCGTCGATTCGCGAGATCGCACTGAAGTTCGCCAACGTCGACGCGATCAAGGAACCGATCCCCGTGGTGCCGACCATCCACTATCAGATGGGCGGTATTCCGACGAACTATCACGGTCAGGTGGTTCTGCAGACGAACGGCGAATCGACCCCGGTCAACGGCTTCTACGCTGTGGGCGAGTGCTCGTGCGTGTCGGTCCACGGCGCAAACCGTCTGGGCACGAACTCGCTGCTCGACCTGGTGGTGTTCGGCCGCGCGGCCGGTAACCACATCGTGGACTTCGTGAAGAACCACGGCGAACACAAGCCGCTGCCCGCCGATGCCGGCGAGAACGCACTCGCGCGTCTGGCCCGTCTGGAAGCCTCGAGCTCGGGCGAATACGCACAAGACATCGCCAACGACATTCGTGCCACGATGCAAAAGCACGCCGGTGTGTTCCGTACCTCGGCGCTGCTCAAGGAAGGTGTGGACGAGATCAAGCAAGTGGCCGAGCGCGTGTCGCACGTTCACCTGAAGGACAAGTCGAAGGTGTTCAACACGGCGCGTATGGAAGCGCTGGAAGTCGACAACCTGATCGAAGTAGCCAAGGCCACCATGATCGCAGCCGAAGCCCGCAAGGAAAGCCGCGGCGCGCACGCTCACAGCGACTATCCGGAGCGCGACGACGCCAACTGGATGCGCCACTCGCTGTTCTTCAGCGAAGGCAACCGTCTGGATTACAAGCCGGTGCAGATGAAGCCGCTGACCGTCGACTCGGTTCCGCCCAAGGCGCGGACGTTCTAAGGGATTCGCAAGATCATGAAACGCATTTTTGAAGTCTACCGCTACGATCCGGACAAGGACGCTGCACCGTACATGCAGACCTACGAGGTCGAACTCGACGGTCATGAGCGCATGCTGCTCGACGCCCTGGTCAAGCTCAAGAAGATCGATGAAGGCATCGCTTTCCGTCGCTCGTGCCGTGAAGGCGTGTGCGGCTCGGACGCGATGAACATCAACGGCAAGAACGGTCTGGCGTGCCTGACCAACATGAACGATCTGCCGAACAAGATCGTTCTGAAGCCGCTGCCGGGTCTGCCCGTCATTCGCGACCTGATCGTCGACATGACGCACTTCTTCAACCAGTACCACTCGATCAAGCCGTACCTGATCAATCCCGAGCCGGCACCGGAGAAGGAGCGCCTGCAGTCGCCCGAGCAACGTGATGAGCTCGACGGTCTGTACGAGTGTATTCTGTGCGCATCGTGCTCCACGTCGTGCCCGAGCTTCTGGTGGAACCCGGACAAGTTCGTCGGCCCGGCCGGTCTCCTTCAGGCTTACCGCTTTATCGCGGACAGCCGCGACACGGCGACCAGCGAGCGTCTGGACAACCTGGAAGATCCGTACCGCCTGTTCCGCTGCCACACGATCATGAACTGTGTGGACGTGTGCCCGAAGGGTCTGAACCCGACGAAGGCTATCGGCAAGATCAAGGAGCTGATGGTGCGTCGCGCCGTCTGACCGATCGATCATGCCGGATATCAATCACCAGTCTGATCCGGTCAAACGTGCCCGCCTGCGCTGGCGGGCACGCCGCGGTTTGCTGGAAAACGACATCATCCTCGAACGATTCTTCGCCAAGTACGAAGCCTCGATGTCTGACGAGGATGTGGGTGCTCTCACGAAGCTGCTCGATTTGAGCGACAACGATTTGATGGATCTGCTGCTAGCGCGTAAAGAGCCCGAGGCGGATCTGGACGGGCCGGACGTGCGGCGCCTGCTGGCGCTTTTGCGTGCCGTGTAGGGGTTTAAGTATTTTTTTGAGGAAGCGATATGACTCCGTCTGATGTTAAAGCCACCCTATCTTTCTCTGACGGTTCGCCCAGCGTCGAACTGCCGATTTACCAGGGAACGATGGGCCCGGATGTAATCGACATCCGCAAGCTGTACGGCCAGACCGGCAAGTTCACGTACGACCCGGGCTTTATGTCGACGGCGTCGTGCAATTCCGCCATCACCTACATCGATGGCGACAAGGGCGAGCTGCTGTACCGCGGTTACCCGATCGAGCA
>Ga0181519_10002325_pt1 | contig 16259 bp, 11 predicted proteins | sample PEATcosm2014_Bin_26_FD_121102 | JGI IMG/M metagenome (GOLD analysis project Ga0181519, IMG submission 121102) | Peatland microbial communities from MTU Mesocosm Facility, Houghton, MI, USA - PEATcosm2014_Bin02_10_metaG | ecosystem: Environmental > Terrestrial > Soil > Wetlands > Peat | place...
GAGCGCCGCCAGGTAGGCGCCGCGGCGATAGTAGTAGTCGGCGACGCGTACCTCGTGGTCGGCCAGTGCGCTGCGCAGGAAGGCGATGCGCAGCATGGCGTCGGGGGTGTAGCGGCTGTTGGGGTAGCGGGTCACGAGTTCCTTGAAGGCCTCGAAGGAGTCGAACAGGGCCTTCGGGTCGCGCTCGCTGACGCGGTAATGCACGAGCGGGCCCAGCAGCAGCGGCGGCTCGATGAAGTTGATCAGGCCGCGCAGGTAGTAGACGTAATCGGCATTGGCATTGTTGGGATTGAGCTTGAGGAAGCGGTCCGTCGCCGACAGCGCATCGGCGGTTTCGCCCTCCTTGAAATAGCAGTAGGCGATCTCGATCTCGGCCTGCTGCGCGTAGCGGCCGAACGGATAGCGCGCTTCGAGCTTCTCGTACAGGTCGCGCGCCCGCGCCCAGCTGCCGCCCTGCAATTCGGTGCGCGCCTCGTTGTAGAGGCGGTCGGCGTCCCACTTCGCGGTAGCATCCTTCTCCAGGCTGCCGCAGGCCGAGAGCAGCAGCAGCGCCGCCAGCGGCGCCAGTGCGCGGCGCACGCGGCTGCGCGCGGCGCCGCCTTCCACCGCCGGGGTGCGGGCCGTCAACGGGATGCAGTCGAATTCCATGTTTGAAGCAACCTCATTGGGTCGGGCAAATAGGCGGCACGCCAGCGTGCCAGCGCGCGATTGTATCAATGGCCACGGCCATGCCCGCCGCCCGCGCCGCGCCCGGGGCGCTGCTGCCCCCGGAGACCGACGATGACGCCCGCGCTGCCGGTCGATCCGGACCTGGCGGACCTCGCTGACGATTTCGATCTGCCCGAGGCGCCTGCCGTGGCGCAGGCCACCGCCGAGGTGCCCGCGACACGCCATTTCGTGGTGGGTTCCGATGGCAACGGTGCGCGACTGGACAAATTCCTCGCTGCGCAGATGCCCGGGGTATCGCGCAGCCGCCTGCAGCGCTGGATCGAGGACGATGCGGTGCGGCTCAACGGCGCGGCCGCGCGCACGCGCGCCAGCGTCCATGCCGGCGACCGCATCGAGGTGCAGGAGTCGGCGTCCGTCCAGACCCTCGCCTACGGGCCCGAGCCGATTCCGATCGATATCGTCTGGGAAGACGAAACCCTCATCGTCATCGACAAGCCCGCCGGCCTCGTCGTCCACCCGGGCGCCGGCAACTGGTCGGGGACGCTCCTCAATGGCCTGCTCGCCTATGACGCGCGCCTCGAGCGCGTGCCCCGGGCCGGCATCGTCCATCGGCTGGACGCGGGCACCTCGGGCCTGATGGTCGTGGCGCGGACGGCCGCGGCCCAGCTCGACCTCGTGCGCCAGCTGCAGGCGCGCACCGTCGTGCGCGAATACTGGGCCCTGGCCAGCGGGGCGGTTGCGCCGAGCCTGACCATCGACGCCGCAGTGGGGCGCGATCCGCGAAATCCGCTGCGGTTTCGCGTGAGCACGGCGCCGCAGGCTCGGCCGGCGCGGACCTTCATACGGCGCCTGGCACTGTGGCCCCTGCCCGGCGCAGTGGGCTCGGTGTCGTGGCTTGCCTGCCGCCTCGATACGGGTCGCACGCACCAGATTCGCGTCCATCTCGAATCGCTCGCCCATCCGCTCCTGGGCGACCCGGTCTACCGGCGCCATCTGCCCGTCCAGGCGCTGGCCCAGGCATTGCCGGACCATGGCCTCACGCACCAGGCGCTGCACGCGTGCCGGCTCGAACTGGTCCACCCGGCGCTGGGCCACACGCTTGCCTGGACGCGGCCCGCGCCGCCCGACTTCGCCGCACTGCTCGCGCACCTGGGCGCGCAGCCCGAGCAGCTGATGCCGCCGGCCCAGGGGTATTTCGGCGCGCCTGCGGGGCGCAGCGGGGAACCGCGGAGCGGCCGGTGAGCGCCGCGACAGCGCCGCTGCAGCAGCCCGATGCGCGCTGGATCGCGCCCGTGTGGCCGGTGCCGCCCGCGGTCCAGGCACTGATCACGACACGGGCGGGCGGCGTCTCCTCCGGTCCTTGGGGCGGCCCGGCCGGTGGCGGCTTGAACCTGGGCACGGGCAGCGACGATCCGGCGGCGGTGAGGGCCAACCGCGAGCGCTTGCGCGCTTGCCTGCCGGCAGAACCGCGCTGGCTCGAGCAGGTGCATGGCACGGCGGTGGTCGACGCGGCCGCCGCAGCGCCGGGCGTGCGCGCCGATGCTGCCTATGCGGTGCAGCCGGGCGTGGTCTGTTGCGTCCTGGCGGCCGATTGCCTTCCGGTGCTGCTCGCCGACGCGGCCGGCCGCGGTGTTGCGGCTGCGCATGCGGGATGGCGCGGCCTTGCCGGGGGCGTCATCCAGAATGCCGTGACGGCATTGCGGGCGGCGCTGGGCGACCCCGAGGCCGAGGTGCTCGCCTACCTGGGTCCGGCCATCGGGCCGGAGCATTTCGTCGTGGGCGCCGAGGTGCTCGAGGCCATGCGGGAGCGGCTGCCGGCAGCCCGCGAAGCCTTTGCCGTCCACGAACACGGCAAGTATCGCGCCGATCTGTTCGCGCTGGCCCGCCAGGCGCTTGCCCAGCAGAGCGTGGTCCGTGTATTCGGCGGCGGCGTGTGCACGTACAGCGACGCGGCGCGCTTCTACAGTTACCGCCGTGCATCTCCCACCGGGCGGCAGGCGGCGCTGATCTGGCGCAAGGGTTGAATGCGGCGCGCGCCGGTTCTGCGGTGTTTTGTCGCTATGATGGCCGTTAGGAGAGTCACCGGTGGCCAAGAAATCGTCTGCGGCAGAGCAACAAATCGTCGCGCCGGGTGACGCGGCGGCGCAAGAGGCCGGCGGCGCCCCTGCTGCATCGGCCCGGGCGCGGCGGCCGCGCGCGCCAGCGGCCGCTGCTTCGCGCGCGCAAGCCGCCGCTGCCATTGCGCCGCTGCCAGCCGCCCCAGTGCCGGTAGCGGCGCCAGCAACGGTGCCCACCGCCCCTGCGCCAGCGGCGGCGACCCCATCGTCCAGTCCCGTTGCCGACGTTTCCGCAGGCGCCGTGGCGGCGCATCCTTGGCTGGGATGGTGGCAAGCGGCCGCCGGCGGCACGGCGCCCTTTGCGGGCCTGGGTTTGCATCCGGAAAAATGGACCTCGCTCCAGGAGTCGTACCTGCAACGCCTGGGCGTGCTCTGGCAGGATTTTGTCGAACATCCCGAACGCACCTCGGCGCCGATCCCGGACGGCCGCTTCGCCGATCCGGCATGGCAGCAGAATTCGCTGGCCGCGTTCATGGCCCGCGCCTACCTGCTCAATGCCGAAGTCCTTGCGCAGATGGCAGCGGCCGTGGATGCGGAGCCCAAGGTCAAGGCGCGCCTGTGTTTTTCCGTGGCGCAGTGGATCGACGCCACGGCGCCGTCGAATTTCCTCGCCTTCAATCCCAAGGCCCAGCGGCGCCTCGTCGAGACCCGCGGCCAAAGCCTCAACGACGGACTGCAGAACCTGCTTGCCGATGTCGGGCGCGGGCGCATCTCCCAGGTGGACGAGTCCGCCTTCGAGGTGGGCCGCAACGTCGCCACCACGGCCGGTGCGGTCGTCTACGAGAACGACCTGATGCAGCTCATCGAGTACAAGCCGCTCACGGAAACCGTGCGGTCGCGCCCCCTGCTGATCGTGCCGCCGTGCATCAACAAGTTCTACATCCTGGACCTGCAGCCGCACAATTCCTTCGTGCGCTACTGCGTGGAACAGGGCAATTCGGTCTTCCTGGTGTCCTGGCGCAACCCGCACGAGGACCTCGCCCAGGTGCGCTGGGACGACTACGTCGATCGCGGGCCCATCGCTGCCATCGAGGTGGTGCGGCGGATCAGCGGCGAGCCGACCATCAATGCGCTGGGCTTTTGCGTGGGTGGCACTCTGCTCGCAACGGCACTCGCCGTGCAGGCCGCGCGCGGCGAGGAGCCCCTTGCCAGCCTCACCCTGCTCACCTCGCTGCTCGATTTTTCCGACGCCGGCATCCTCGACATCTTCATCGACGATGCGCACGTGCAGATGCGGGAGGCGACCCTGGGCGGGGGCGGCATCATGCCGGGCATCGACCTGGCCAACACCTTCTCCAGCCTGCGCGCCAACGACCTCGTGTGGAACTACGTGGTCAACAACTACCTCGAAGGGCAGCGTCCGCCGGCGTTCGACCTTTTGTACTGGAACGCCGACAGCACGAACCTGCCCGGGCCCATGTATGCCTGGTACCTGCGCAACACCTACCTCGAGAACAACCTGATCCGGCCCAACCGCGTCCATTGTTGCGGCCAGCCGGTCGATCTGGGCCGCATCCGCGCGCCGACCTATATCTTCGGCGCGCGCGAAGACCACATCGTGCCCTGGCGCGGCGCCTTCGGCTCTACGCGGGCGCTCCGTGGCGTGCCCCCGGGTGAACGGCGCTTCGTCCTGGGTGCCAGCGGCCATATCGCCGGCACGGTGAATCCGGCGGCGAAGAACCGGCGCAGCTACTGGGTTTCCGAGGAGCAAGCCCCGGGCGAGGCGCCGGACGCCGACGCGTGGCTGGCCGGCGCGCAGGAACACCCGGGCAGCTGGTGGACGGACTGGGACCGCTGGCTGGCGGCATTTGCCGGCGGAAGCCGTCCCGCCCGGGCCGAACTTGGCAATGCGCAATACCCGGTCATCGAAGCGGCGCCCGGGCGGTACGTCCGGGAGAAAGCCTAAGGGCACAGGGTGCAATCACGAGAAGGAGCACGACCATGAAAGACATCGTCATCGCGGCGGCGACCCGCACGCCGATCGGAAAATTCGGCGGGGCTCTGGCCCGCCACAGCGCCGTCGACCTGGGCGCACTCGTCATCGCGGAGCTGCTGCGGCGCGCGAAGATCGCGCCCGACGCGGTCGACGAGGTCATCCTCGGCCAGGTCCTTACCGCCGGAGTCGGGCAGAACCCGGCGCGCCAGTCTTCCATCAAGGCCGGACTGCCGGTGGCCGTCCCCGCCATGACGATCAACAAGGTCTGCGGCAGCGGCCTCAAGGCCGTGATGCTGGCGGCGCAATCCATCGCCAACGGCGACGCCCGTCTCGTCATCGCCGGCGGGCAGGAAAGCATGAGCCAGGCGCCGCACGTGCTCAACGGCTCGCGCGACGGCTTCCGCATGGGAGATGCCAAGCTCGTCGACACCATGATCCACGACGGCCTGTGGGACGCCTTCAACGGCTACCACATGGGCATCACCGCCGAGAATGTCGCCCGCGAGCACGGCATCACCCGCGCGGTGCAGGACCAGTTCGCGCTGGCGTCCCAGCAAAAGGCCGAGGCCGCACAGAAGGCCGGCCGTTTCAAGGACGAGATCGTGGCCGTTCCCCTCACCCAGAAGAAAGGCGACCCGGTGCTGTTCGCCGAGGACGAGTACCTGCGCTTGGGCGCCACCCTGGAGGTGCTGTCGGCATTGCGCCCTGCCTTCGACAAGACGGGCAGCGTCACCGCGGGCAATGCCTCGGGCATCAACGACGGCGCCGCGGCCGTCGTGGTGACCACCGAATCGCATGCGCGCGACCTGGGCCTGCCGGTGATGGCGCGCATCGCGGCCTTCGCCTCCTCGGGCGTGGACCCCAAGGTCATGGGCATGGGTCCGGTTCCGGCGTCGCGGCGCGCCCTGGAAAAGGCCGGCTGGAAACCGGCCGACCTGGACCTCATGGAAATCAACGAAGCCTTCGCCGCCCAGGCCTGCGCGGTCAACCAGGAGATGGGCTGGGATACGACGCGCATCAACGTCAACGGCGGCGCCATCGCCCTGGGCCACCCGATCGGCGCATCGGGCTGCCGCATCCTGGTCACCTTGCTCCACGAGATGCAGCGGCGCGACGCGCGGCGCGGCCTGGCTTCGCTGTGCATCGGCGGCGGCATGGGAGTTGCATTGGCTGTGGAGCGCTGAAAGCGCCGCGCACGGGCACGACACACAAAAAACCTCAAGGAGAACGGACATGAGCAGGGTTGCCTACGTGACGGGCGGAATGGGCGGCATCGGCACCGCCATCTGCCGCAAGTTCCATGATCTGGGCCATACGGTCATCGCCGGCTGCGGCCCGACCCGCAATTTCGAGAAATGGCTCGCCGAACAGAAGGCCGACGGCTACGAGTTCCACGCCTCCGTGGGCAATGTCGCCGAATGGGAGTCGACCCGCGCCGCGTTCGAGCGCGTCATGAAGGACTTCGGCCGCGTCGACATCCTGGTCAACAACGCCGGCATCACCCGCGACGGGGTTTTCCGCAAGATGAGCCTGGACGACTGGCGGGCGGTCATCGACACCAACCTCAACAGCCTTTTCAACGTCACCAAGCAGGTCATCGAGGGCATGCTCGAGCGCAACTGGGGCCGGATCATCAATATTTCCTCGGTCAACGGCGAAAAAGGCCAGTTCGGCCAGAGCAACTACTCGGCAGCCAAGGCCGGCATGCACGGATTCACCATGGCGCTGGCCCTCGAGGTGGCCAGCAAGGGCGTGACGGTCAACACGGTTGCGCCCGGCTACATCGCCACCGACATGGTCATGGCGGTGCGCGAGGACGTCCGCGAAAAGATCATCCAGACCATCCCCGTGAAGCGCCTGGGCCAGCCCGAGGAAATCGCCTCCATGGTGGGCTGGCTGGCCAGCGACGACTCGGCCTTCTCCACCGGCGCCGAATTCTCGATCAACGGCGGGCTCCACATGGGCTGAGCCGGCGCCGGCGACATAAATCCTGCCGCCCGCCCGCCGGCGCCGTGTGCGGGGGCTGTGCGCAGGGGGTATCGCGCGGTTTCGGGAGCGCGCTAGAATGGGGATTCCAGGCGCACTTTTGGAACGGGTCATGCACCGCGAGGCAGCGCAGTTGGGACTGCGCGCGGCAACGAGCCTGCGCGCCATGTTGGACTCTCGAGGGTTCTGAAACCTATGGGCACGCTGCGCTTGATCAAGAAGTACCCGAACCGCCGACTCTACGACACGCAGACGAGCACCTACATCACCCTGGTCGATGTCAAGCAACTCGTGGTCGACCAGGAGGAATTCCAGGTGGTCGACGCCAAGACCGGCGACGACCTGACCCGCCCCATCCTGCTGCAGATCATCCTCGAGGAAGAGCAGGCCGGCGCGCCGATGTTCACCTCGCCCGTGCTTGCCCAGATCATCCGCTTCTACGGCAACGCCATGCAGGGCTTCATGGGCTCCTACCTGGAGAAGAACGTCCAGGCTTTCATCGACATCCAGCAGAAACTGCAGGAGCAGAGCCGCGCCTTCTACGATCCGAACAAGATCGGACCCGAGGCCTGGACCCAGTTCGTGAACCTGCAGTCGCCGATGATCCAGTCGATGATGACGAGCTACATCGAGCAGAGCAAGAACCTGTTCGTGCAGATGCAGGAGAACATGCAGAACCAGACCCGCTCGATGTTCACGGGTTTCCCGTTCCAGCCCCCCCAGGACAAGAAGAACGGTTGAGCGCGCGTTGAGAAAGCCCGGTTCGGGCGCGCGCCGCAAGGGGCCGCCGGCGGTTGGATTCGTCTCGCTGGGCTGCCCCAAGGCCCTGGTCGATTCCGAACGCATCCTCACGCGCCTGCGCGCCGAAGGCTACGAGATCAAGGGCACCTACCAGGGCGCCGATCTGGTCGTCGTCAACACCTGCGGCTTCATCGACAGCGCGGTCAACGAGTCGCTTGACGCCATCGGCGAGGCCCTGGCCGAAAACGGCCGCGTGATCGTCACGGGCTGCCTGGGCGTGCGCAGCGACCCGGGGGGCGACAACCTCGTTCGCAGCGTCCACCCCAAGGTGCTGGCCGTGACCGGCCCGCACGATACCGACGGCGTGCTGCGCGCCGTGCACGAACACCTGCCCAAGCCCCACGACGCATTCGTCGACCTCGTTCCCGCGGCCGGCCTGAAGCTGACGCCGCGCCATTACGCCTACCTGAAGATCTCCGAGGGCTGCAACCACCGCTGCACGTTCTGCATCATTCCCTCGATGCGCGGCGACCTTGTCTCGCGGCCCATCGGCGAGGTGATGCGCGAGGCCGAGGCGCTGGCCCGCCAGGGCGTGCGCGAGCTGCTGGTCATCTCCCAGGACACCAGCGCCTACGGCGTCGACCTGCGCTACAAGATGGATTTCGTCGGCGGCCGCCCCGTGCGCACGCGCATGACCGAGCTCGTCAAGGAACTGGGCGCGCTGGGCATCTGGGTGCGCCTGCATTACGTCTACCCGTATCCGCATGTCGACGAGGTGCTCCCGCTCATGGCCGAGGGCAAGGTCCTGCCCTACCTCGACGTGCCCTTCCAGCACGCCGATCCGCAGGTGCTCAAGCGGATGAAGCGGCCGGCGGCGGGCGAAGCCAACCTGGAGCGGATCCGCGCCTGGCGCGCCATCTGTCCGGAGCTGACGATCCGCAGCACCTTCATCGCCGGGTTTCCGGGGGAGACCGAGGCGCAGTTCGAACATCTCCTGGATTTCCTGCGCGAGGCGCAGCTGGACCGGGTGGGTTGCTTTGCCTATTCGCCGGTGGATGGGGCCGCCGCCAACGAACTTTCGGGAGCGGTGCCCGACGAGGTGCGCGAAGAGCGCCGCGGGCGATTGATGGAGCTGCAGGAGGGCATTTCACGCCGGCGCTTGGCCCGCAAGAAGGGCAGTGTGCAGCGGGTGCTGGTCGATGCATGCGGGCCCGACGGCGCGGTGGGGCGCTCGAGCGCGGATGCGCCGGAAATTGACGGCGTCGTGCATATCGCGGCGGATGCGCGGCTCAAGGTCGGGGAATTCTTTGATGTCCGGGTCGAGGGGACCGACGCGCATGATTTGCATGCGCGTCTGGTCTGACACCCTCACCCAGCCCTTTCCCGCAGAGCGGGATTGGGCTGGGGTAAGGGTGCGAGCTTCCACCCGACCGCTATTGCGTTAATGACCCGGCCCAGGCGCAAATCACCAAGCGCGCCGTCTGTTTGTTTTGCCCTACGACCGGCGTGCCCCGGACCTAGTCCGATACGCGCAGAAACCCGTGATATGCGCCGGTCGAATCCTGGTAATACCCAACAATGGTCCCGGCGTTATTGATGCTCTCCGGTTGCGTTCCCGCCGAGCCGGGAGGGTCGAACGAGACAAGCGCACCGCTCGGACTACGCGCAAAGCCGTGCTGTACATAGTTTGCGTCGTAGTAGGACCCCGTCAGCACGCCGCTGTCATTGAGATCCACTGGGCAATCGGAAGGGCATCCGGTGCCTTGATAGACGCCGGTGCCCGCGCCGGGCGCGTCGATGGTGATGAACTTTCCTTCCGGGCCCCGAAGGAATCCGTGCGTCACATAGTTGGCGTCGGTGTAGGTCCCCGCGATGGCTCCCCACCGGTTGACGCCGAAATTGCAGCCCGGACAACCCGTTCCCTGTCCCGCTCCGGATCCCGCTTGTGGAGCGTTGAAAACCGTGATTCGGCCATCCGGATTGCGGATCATGCCGTGGCCAACAAGGTTCACGCTGTCGTCCTCGAAGTTGCCCACGGCAAATCCGAAGGGATCGATGTAAGAGGCCTCGTTGCCGTAACAACCGGCCGGCGTACCCGAGGTGCACGAACCGGGTCCGACAAAGACCAGGATCTTTCCATCGGCGAGACGCTGGAACGCGTGGAAAAGCAGGTTTACGTCCAGGGCGTAGCCGACGACGTCGCCATTGCGGTTTATATAGAGCGGCGTGGTGCCGTTGACGGCTCCCGGAGCGTCGAACGACGTGAAGACGCCCTCCGCGGTGCGCAGGAAACCATGCCCCACGCCGTTGGCGTCGTAGTAAGCACCTGTCACGAGGCCGGCGTCATTGATGCTCTGCGCCATGGTCCCGTAGAGAGTGGTATTTGCCCCCGGCGCCTCGAACGTCGTAACCGTGCCCCCCGGGGCGCGCAAAAAGCCATGGTAGACATTGTTCGCATCCACATACGTGCCGACAACGGTACCCGAGGTGTTGATGCTGAAGGTGCAGCCGAAACACCCCGTGCCCTGATAGGCCCCGGTTCCGGCGCCCGGCACGTCGAACGCCACGATGCGCGCTTCCGACTCCTGGGCGTGCAGATTCGGGATGCTTGCAAACAAGCCAATCATGGCCAAGGCAGCTGACAGCTTTGACGAACTGGTTTTCATTTTGCTTTTCCTCCGCTATGCATTCCTGTCGAAACAACGGTCAGTCAAACCGCCGCGAGTCTGATGGACGGCAATGAATCTCGCCATCCGACAGGCGTCGGATGCCGCCCCTCGGAATTTGTAGTAGCGTTAACGTTTGGGTGCGCGACGCAATCCGCTACGGACTTCCTGGACGATTGCGGTCGCGCGTCATTGTTCTGAAATCTCCCGGGTGCAATCCCATGCACATCGTGATCTGCGACGACCACGCCTTCGTCGCTGATGGAATTGCCATGCTGCTCCGACAATTGGACAGCAAGGTCCGCGTCCAGCTTCACCTCGATGCGGATTCCCTGATGACCGCGGCCCCGACATGGACCGACGTGGACCTTGTTCTTCTGGACCTGGTGCTTTCGCAAACCGATGACCTCTCGACGCTCGAACGCCTGCGGAGCTGCCGCGACGATGTTCCGGTTGTCATGGTGTCGGGATTTGCCAGCCGGCAACAAATCCTGCGAGCGATCGATCTGGGGGCGATGGGGTTCATACCGAAGTCCTCGTCGACCGCGGCGATGATGAAGGCCTTGCGCATCGTGCTCGATGGCGGTGTGTACCTTCCGCCCGGCGACATGCATTATCGGGAATCCGGAACTGCGGTGACTGCCCGGGAACTGGCCCTGACGCCGCGTCAGTGGCAGATCCTGCATCGCGTTTTGCAAGGTAAGCCGGTCAAGCGCATTGCCAATGAACTGAACATTGCCGAGTCGACGGTCAAGACACACCTGACGCCTATCCTGCGCGAACTGGGCGCCACTACACGCACGGAGGCAATTGCCAGGGCCGTCACTATGGGTCTGAGATTTCCCTCGGGCAGCTGTGCTTGAATGACGGTCCAGTCAGGCCAAACACGGACATCGATCGCAGGGACTCATGCGCCGGGAATCGGCGACGTTTCCTTGACGCCGGCAAGCCACTGGCGCAGAACGAGGGGATTGACCGGTTTGTGCATGACAGGAAATCCGCTTTCCTCGAGCAACTTGAGGGGCCCTTGCGTCACGTCCCCGGTAACCACCAGCGTGGGAAGGACCCGGTCGGCGCGCGACGTCAGTTCCTTGGCCAGGTCCAATCCATTGGCATCGGGGAGTCGAAAATCAAGGACGACTGCATCGGGCGTGCGCAAGCGGTCTACCAGCTGTGCGACGGCCTCCTGCGCTGAAGCGGCCGTTACGACCGTACACCCCCAATCGGTGAGAAGGCCCTGCATGGCATAGCGCACATCCTGTTCGTCATCGACGAACAGTACGTATAGCCCGGCGACGTCCAACGTCGCCTGCTGCTTTGCATCCTGCTGCGAGACGTGCGGCAGCTCGACGATGGGTACCCAGAGCCGCACAACGGTGCCTCGGCCTGGACGCGATTGCATGCCGAGATCGTGGTGAAGCAACTCGGCCGTGCGCCGCACGATGGCAAGCCCCAGGCCCAGGCCTTGCCGTCGATCCCGATGCGGATTCTGGAGCTGAACGAATTCCTGGAAAACATCCTCCTGCCGTTCGGGGGGAATGCCCATTCCCGTATCCCAGACCTCGATGAGAAGTCGCGCACCCCGCCGGCGACCCGCCACGAGAACCCCACCCGAATGCGTGTAACGCAAGGCATTGCCGACCAGATTGTTGAGAATGCGCAGTAGAAGGTATTCGTCGGTCAGGATCCACCAGTTGCGCCCGTGGAACCGCAGCGCCAACCCGGCTTGCGCGGCTACCGCGGCGAAGCTGCGTTCAAGGTGCTGGTAGAGGTGATTCAGGGCAACGGGGCGCATATCGGGTGCCTCCACCTGGGCATCGAGCCGGGAGATGTTGAGGATGGCATCGAGCAGAGCTTCCATCGAGTCGACGGTGCCCCGGATCCGGTTCACTATTTCCGATTCGCCCTTTGCCCGGACGCGCGACTCCAGCATGCCGACGAGCAGCCCCAGCGAGTGCACGGGTTGGCGCAGATCATGGCTCGCGGCCGCCAGGAATCGGGTTTGCGCGGAATTGGCGCGCTGCAATTGCCTCGTGAGCTGTGCGTTCCGGCAATTGAGGGTGACCATCTGGACAAACTGCGCATTGACGGATCGACCCCAGGACACCAATACCGTCGCCATACCCAGAAGCGCTGCCACCTCGGCCCAACGCCATGGGCCCACACGCATGACGGCCCACAAGATGAGCAAGGAGAATCCGCAGATCCCCTGCGCGTAGATCTCGGGTGGGTTGAAGGACGCCACACGAGTACGAATGAACGAAATAAGGCAGATGATGAAGACGAGAAGAAAATGCGCATTGCTGGACGCACCGAGCACCAAGCCGGGCAGCAATGCCCATCCGACCGGGTGCGCCACGCCAATGAATGTGTAGGCGGGCCAGAATCGCGCGTCGGGCAGTGCGTAGAACCATTGGGGGCGCAGCAACGCTGGACCCGGGAGGAAGAACATCACGCCGGCCCATGCCGCAACGGCGGCGTCATTGCCTTCGCCCCAGGCGATTCGCGCAAGCACCAGGATGATGAGGAACCGGGGAATATGTTCGCCGGCATTGAGCTGCCGAACGATCGACCGCTGTTCGGACCTGAGCGCAGTGCGCAATACGTCCGGATCTATCGAGGGCTCATTCACCGGTTCCGGTATTTTTCTGGTCCATCGGCGTGTTGATGATCCTGCAGGATTCTGGCCAGGGGGGATGCGATCGCACGGACGACCGATTCTCTCACCAGTCGTCCGAAAACAGGTGCAGGATTCCATCCAGACCCGCGAAATCCAGCGTAAATTTTGCGCGTTCCCGCACCACTGCCTTGCCCCGGTAGGCCACCGATAGCCCCGCCGCACCAAGCATTTCCAGGTCATTGGCACCATCACCCACGGCGATCGCCGCGGACCGTGGGCAACCCAGGCGCGTGCAGGCCGTGTGCAGCAACCGGGCCTTGGCCGCGCCGTCAAGGATCCGGCCCTCGTCGGCCGCGGGCCCGCAAACCTCGCCGGTGAGGTGGCCTTGGCTGACGATGGGGCTATTGGCCCAGATCTCGTCGATGCCCAGCAACTTCTGGACATGTTCGGCGAAATCCGTGAATCCGCCGGATACCAGCAGTGTCTTCCAGCCGTATGCCCGAGCCCCGGCGAGCAACTGCGCGGCGCCCGGCGACAGCCGCAGCCGTTCGTCGATGACCCGTTGCAGGAGGCCGGCATCGACCCCCGCCAGCAACGCGACGCGCTCGCGCAGGCTCTGCGAATACGCGACCCCCGCGTTGCCCATGGCCGCCGCGGTGAGGGCCGCGACCTCGGGCCACTTGCCCGCGAGCCGCGCCAGCTCATCGACGCCTTCCATGGTAATGAGGGTCGAATCCATGTCCATCACCAGCAAGCGGAAGTCGGCCGCCCGCAGCGTGGACGGCACGAACGCGGCGTCGCATTTCCAGTAGCCGGCCAGCGCGGTTGCGATCTTGCGCGTATCGACGTCGTCGGGCACGTCGAAAAGCCGCGCCGCTCCGGCGCGGCGCGCGATGCGCGGGGCAAGGCAGGCCGCCTTGAAGGCCGCCACGGTTTCGGTGGCGAGATCGGCCGACTGGACGACAAGATCCATCGGCTATGGCCTCATGCGCCCGCCAGGGCCTTGAACACCGTGCGCAACTGCTGCAGCCGCGCGTCGAGTTCGGCCGGGGCGCCGTCGATGCGCAGCTTGTCCTGGCCGGCGAGGCGCACGCGCCGGTCGCGGCCGATAAGCTGCATGATGCGCGCGACGTCGACCGGCGGCTGCGGTATGAAATGCAGCCACATCGTGCCCGGCGCCGCGTCGATGCGGCGCACGCCCAGGGCCTGGGCATCGAGCCGCAGGCGGTGCGTGTCCACCAGGGCGCGCGCCGGGGCCGGCAGGCGCCCGAAGCGGTCGGCCAGTTCCTCCTGCAGGGCGATGATGGTGTCGGGATCGGTGGCCGTGGCCAGCTTCTTGTAGAGCGACAGGCGCTGGTGCACGTCCGGCACGTAGTCGCTGGGCAGCAGGGCGGGCTCGTGCAGGTTGATCTCGGTGGTGGCGGCCAGCGGCTGGAGCAGGTCGGGTTCCTTGCCCGAGCGCAGGGCGCGCACGGCGGTATTGAGCATCTGCGAGTACAGGTCGAAGCCCACCTGCTGCAGGTTGCCCGATTGCGAATCGCCCAGCACCTCGCCGGCCCCGCGGATCTCCATGTCGTGCATGGCCAGGTAGAAGCCGCTGCCCAGCTCCTCGAGGTTCTGGATGGCCTCCAGGCGCTTCTCGGCATTCTTGGTGATGGCGCCTTCCTCGATCATCAGGTAGGCATAGGCCTGGTGGTGCGAGCGGCCCACGCGCCCGCGCAGCTGGTGCAGCTGCGCCAGGCCGAAGCGGTCGGCGCGATGGATCAGGATGGTGTTGGCGCTGGGCACGTCGATGCCGGTCTCGATGATGGTCGTGCACAGCAGGATGTTATAGCGCTGCTGGTGGAAGTCGCGCATGACGTGCTCGAGGTCGCGCTCGGCCATCTGGCCGTGGGCCACGGTGATGCGCGCCTCCGGCAGCAGTTCGGCCAGGCGCGCGCGCCGGTTCTCGATCGTCTCGACCTCGTTGTAGAGGAAATAGATCTGGCCGCCGCGCTGCAGCTCGCGCAGGCAGGCCTCGCGGATCAGCGCCGCGCTTTCCTGGCGCACGAAGGTCTTGATGGCCAGGCGCCGCTGGGGCGCCGTGGCGATCACGGAAAAATCGCGGATGCCTTCGAGCGACATAGCCAGCGTGCGGGGGATCGGCGTGGCGGTGAGCGTCAGGACGTCGACTTCGGCGCGCAATGCCTTGAGCCGCTCCTTCTGCCGCACCCCGAAGCGGTGCTCCTCGTCGACGATCACGAGGCCGAGGCGGTCGAAGCCGATGTCGGCCGACAGCAGCTTGTGCGTGCCGATGGCGATGTCCACGGTTCCGGCCCGCAGCCCGGCCAGCGCCTGCGCCGTCTCCTTGGCCGAGCGGAAACGCGAGAGCTCGCACAGGCGCACCGGCCAGGCCGCGAAGCGGTCGCGGAAGGTCTCGCCGTGCTGCTCGGCGAGCAAGGTGGTGGGGCAGAGCACCGCCACCTGCTTGCCGTCCATCACGGCGGCGAAGGCCGCGCGCAGCGCCACCTCGGTCTTGCCGAAGCCCACGTCGCCGCAGACCAGGCGGTCCATGGGCGCGCCCGAGCGCATGTCCTTGAGCACGGCGGTGATGGCCGCCTGCTGGTCGGGCGTCTCCTCGAAGCCGAATCCCTCGGCGAAGCGCTGGTAGTCGCCCTCCGCGTAGCTGAAGGCGTGGCCCTTGCGCGCGGCGCGCAGCGCATACAGGTTGAGCAGTTCGGCGGCCGTGTCGCGCACCTGCCGCGCCGCCTTGCGCCGCGCCTTGTCCCAGTCGCCGGAGCCCAGCACGTGCAGCGGGGCCGCGTCCGGGTCCGCCCCGCTGTAGCGGCCGATCAGGTGCAGCTGGGCAACGGGCACGTAGAGCTTGGATCCGTTGGCGTATTCGAGATGGAGGAACTCGGCGGCGCCTTCGCCCAGGTCCATCGATTCGAGGCCGCGGTAGCGGCCGATGCCGTGCTCGACGTGCACCACGGGATCGCCGACGCGCAGCTCCGCAAGGTCGCGCACCATCGCGTCGACATTGGACGCGCGCTCGCGGTTGCGGCCGCGCTGGCGGCGCGGATTGCTGGCAAAGAGCTCGGCTTCGGTGACGACGGCGATGCCGGCGCCCGGCAGGCAGAAGCCCTGGTGCAGGGGCGACACCATCAGGCAGAAATCGACCTCGCCGGCCACGAAGCTGGCGAAATCGGCGCAGTCCACCACCGGGAAGGCGAATTCGGCGAGCAGCTGCGCAATGGTCTCGCGCCGGCCCGCGGAGTCGGCCGACAGCAGCACGCGGCCGTCGAAGCCGTCGCGCCAGGCCCGCAGGCGGTGCAAGGGGTCTGCGGCGCGCCGGTCGACCGCCAGGTCGGGCAGGGCGAGGATCTGGGGCTCGCCGTCGGCCGCGTCGAGGGCATCGTCCGGCGCGTCGAGCGGGACCGGCGCGGACAGGTCCGCGGCCGAGGCGCCGGCGGCGCCCGCCGTAGCACCCAGGGCAAGCCGCGCGAAAGGCTTGAGCGCCGTGAAGAACTCGTCGGTGCCCAGGA
>Ga0181519_10002327_pt1 | contig 16248 bp, 8 predicted proteins | sample PEATcosm2014_Bin_26_FD_121102 | JGI IMG/M metagenome (GOLD analysis project Ga0181519, IMG submission 121102) | Peatland microbial communities from MTU Mesocosm Facility, Houghton, MI, USA - PEATcosm2014_Bin02_10_metaG | ecosystem: Environmental > Terrestrial > Soil > Wetlands > Peat | place...
GCCCTTCCACTGCTGGCGTGTTAACACGCTATTGAACCCCGCCGGCGGTTTCGACGGAGCCGGATCGTCCGAATCCTGAAAGTACGTCGAGTTCATCCATGTGCCGCTGACACGAACGTAGGCTGGTCCCAGCGCGGCGGCCAGTTTGCGCAGCCGTGGATTGCTCAAATCAATAGGAGCTCGATATTCATAGAGCGCTGGATCCATCCCCGGCAGAGTGCCCGTCGCCGGCTCAGAGGCCGCATTCGATTTGCCGACTGAAGCATACGGCTTCCAGAATCGACCTCCCGTTACCTCAACGGCCTCGATGTTGTACGACTGGAACCGTTCGTCCACTGTTCCGACGCGGGGCATCGAGCCCGGCGCAATAGGGGTCGCGGGAGTTTGCGCGGAGTTCGCTGCACACGCTGCTCCCATCATCCATGCCGCACCCAATGTCCAGCTCGCCAGCTTCGTTGCCCGCGCCATAGAATTGCCCGCCTCTCTTGCAATCAATCAGTCAACGCCCAAGTATAGGTGATCTCACTGACGGCGATCTTTGGCGCAAATCTGTCCGTTGGCGTTCTGCCCGTCCCGCAGCGTATAACGCTGCCATGGGGGAAACGTCCGCGGTGGAAATTGATGCGTGGCTGTGCGACGGCGGAATCGTGGTCACTGCCAGCGAACGCGCCGCGCGGTCCCTGGCGCTGGCTTTCTCTCGCGGCCGCCGTGCCGAAGGGCTGACCGCATGGTCTACTCCCAAAATTCAGGATTGGCATAGCTTCGCTCGCGCGGCCTGGGATGAACGCGATCTCGACGGCCGCGTGGTGCTGAGCCCAATCCAGGAGCAGTCGCTGTGGGTGCGGATTGTGGCCCATGCCGCCCCCGAAGCTGTGCAACTCGCCGGCGCGGGCGATCGCCTGGCTGCGCTTGCCATGAACGCGCACCATCTGCTCTGCGACTACGCGCCACAGCTACTCAAAGACAATGCGCGCGTCGGTTGGGATCAGGACGCCGGAGCGTTCAGCGGCTGGCTCACTGCATTTAACGACCTCTGCCGCGCTGGACAGTTCATCAGCGCAGCGCGTCTTCCGCTAGAACTCATCGCTGAACTCGAAGCAGACACCGCGAGGCGTCCGCCGCTTCTACTTGCCGGCTTCGACCGCATTCTGCCCACGCAACAAACACTGTTCGCTGCATGGAGCGCGGACAATGGTGTGCACGAAGCTCCGCTCGGAGCCGCGGCGGAACAAGTCGAATTTCACTTTGCCGCCGATCCTCCCGCAGAACTCGCCGCGTGTGCGCTTTGGGCTGAGGCCCAGCTCGCAGCCGATCCTCATGTGCGTCTGCTCGTGATTACGCAGGACGCGCGCAAACGCCGCGGTGAGATCGAGCGCGGGTTCCTCCGAATTCTGAGCGCGAACGAAAACTCACTGGACGCCGCGAAGCTCCTGGAGTTTTCGCTCGGCGTACCGCTGGGCCACGTCGCACTGGCGCGCGGCGCACAGTTGCTCCTGCGTTGGCTCGGCGACGCCATCGCCGAAAACGAACTCGACTGGCTCCTCTCGACCGACCAGGTCGCGGCTTCACCCGACGAATCGCGCGCGCTGACCGCTTACATGCGCGACCTGCGCCGCCGCGGCCTGCAGCGACCGCGCTGGAGGCTCGAAGAATTCCTGCGCCAGCGTGCGCACGTCGAGCTGCCTGCCGAGTGGACCGCGCGCATGACGCAAGCCCAACAGCGGCTGCAGGAATTCGCGCGCCGTCCGCAAACTCCGCTTGCGTGGGCTGAGATTTTGCCGCAGTTGCTTGAGATGGCTGGCTGGCCCGGCGCAAAGCGAAGAAACCGGACAAGCGCCGAGGAACAGGCGTTCCGCCGCTGGCATGAAACTGTCGAGGCCTGCGCTTCGCTGGGTTTCGATGGCCGGCGCATTGCATGGAGCGATTTTCTTAGCGCGCTGGACCGCGTTGCGGATGAAACGCTGTTTGCGCCCGAGTCGCAGGACGCGCCGATTCTGATTGCGGGCCCTGCGGAGTCCGCTGGACTGACCGCCGACGCCATCTGGTTTCTCGGCGCAAGCGAGGACGCATGGCCCGCGGCCGGCGCCACGCATCCACTCATTCCACTCGGCGTACAGCGCGAGGCTAGGATGCCGCACGCCTCAGCAAGACTCGATTGGGATCTAGCAAGCGCCATGACGCGCCGTGTGCTCGCTTCTGCGCCTGAAGTTCACTTCAGCTACGCCCGGCAAAGCGAAGGCGTGGAAGCGCGCCCTTCGCGACTTGTCGTACAAGTCGCAGGAGTGCCGCAGCCGTTAACTGCCGATCTCGCAGCTTCCGACCATCCCAAACCACTCACTGTTACATTCGACGATGCAACGCAGCTTCCCTACCCTCTTCGCGATGTCTCCGGCGGAGCCAACGTCCTCACCACGCAATCGCAATGCCCGTTCAAGGCCTTCGCAATGGCACGGCTCGACGCGAAGGAGTGGGACGCGGCTGAAGCAGGACTCACCGCGCCGGAGCGCGGCCTTCTGCTGCATGAAGTGCTGCACTCCATCTGGGGTGGTCCTCCCGACGGCATCTGCAACCACGCGGAGCTCGTGGCGCGCACCGATCTTGCCGCTTTTGTCGAAGGCCATGTGCGCCGCGTGCTCGACAACGAGATGCCTACCCGTGCGCGGGAGTGCATGCCGCCAAGGTACCTCGAGCTCGAAGCGGCGCGCCTCACCATTCTCGTTACTGAATGGCTCAGGTACGAATCCGCACGCGTACCGTTTACTGTGGCTGGGACTGAAGTGGATGCGCGGCCCGCGATTGCCGATCTCGCACTCAAGGTGCGCCTCGATCGTATCGACCGCTTGAATGACGATTCTCTGTTGGTCATTGACTATAAGTCGGGCATGGTCTCGCCGAGTTCGTGGGACCTCCCACGCCCCGACGATGTGCAATTGCCGCTTTACGCGGGATTCGCACTCAAAGATGGCCCGGAGAGTGCCGGAGGGCTTGCCTTCGCGCAGATTCGCGCCGGCGAGAGCAAGGAGTTTTTGGGGCGCGTAAAGAACGCGCGGGCCACGTTGATAAGCGGTCTCAGCGCCGGCAAAGCAATTGTTAAAAAGCCTCTCACGGACGAAGAGATGCGCGCATGGCGCGCGTACATCGAAGAGATGGCGCGCGATTTCGTTGCGGGCCGTGCCGAGGTCGATCCGCGCGAATACCCGAAGACCTGCGAACGTTGCGGCCTTCAGGCACTCTGCCGCATCCAGGAAAATCCGCCGCAAGCTGAAGAAGAGAACGGCGACGCTGAGGAGGCTGCCGATGCCAGATAAGCAAAAGGCGCCGCCTCCGGACCAGCCGCAACGCGAGCGCGCGCTCGACGCCACGCGCTCCATTTTGGTGCGCGCGCCCGCAGGATCGGGCAAAACCGATCTGCTGACGCGCCGCTTTCTCCGTCTGCTCGGCGAAGTGAACGATCCCAGCGAAATCGTCGCCATCACGTTCACCAAGGCCGCCGCAGCCGAGATGCGTCACCGCATTCTCTCCAAGCTCGAATTGGTTGCAACCGCCGGCGCTGACGAAGCTGCGGCCGACCCTTTCTCTATGAAGTCGCTGGCGCAACGCGCGCTTGCCCGCTCGCGTGCCCTCGGCTGGGATCTCCTCGACCTTCCCGCGCAACTGCGCATCTCCACCATTGATTCCTTCTGCCGTGAGCTTGCCTTGCAGCAGCCCATTCTCTCCGGCCTTGGCGGAGGCCTGGAGATCTACGACCAGCCGAAAGAGCTTTATCGCCGCGCAGCGCGCCGCACGCTCGAGCAGATTGGGAAAGATAACGCGAGTCTGAGCGCTGCCCTCGAAACGCTGCTCCTGTGGCGCGACAACAGTTGGGCCGATCTCGAGGGCCAGGTCGTAACCATGCTCGAGAAGCGCGACCAGTGGATGCACGATTTTGTCCTTGACCGCGACCCGGATTGGAACGCGCTGCGCCAGCGGTTAGAGCGCCCGTTTGCCCGCAGGGTGCGGGAACATCTGACGGCGTTGAGTCAACTGTTCGATCAATCTCCCGGCGCACTCGAAGAGGCGCACGCACTGGCGCGCTTTGCGTGCGAAGAGCCTGGAGACAATTCGCCTTGGGATCTAGCTGAATGTGCCGAAATTCCCTGCGCACCATTTTCCGCAGAGGATGTCGCATGCGACGCGTTCCGAGCGCTTGCCCTATTCCTTCAAACCAAGCAAGGGACTTGGCGATCAGAAAAGGGCCTGAAGACCACTGACGGATTTCCATCGACTCCGCGAGGCCGCGCAGGAAAATCGCGCTTTTCATCTTTGGTTGCTCGGCTCAACTCCGTCGAGGGTCTCGAAGCAGTTCTCGCGGCCGTCCGCGATCTCCCACACACCCGCTACATCGAAGAAGAGTGGGAGATTGTGCGAGCATGTTTCATCCTCCTGCGTCATGCCGCGGGCCAGTTGCGCGTGGTGTTTGCGGAGACGGCTGCAGCGGACTACATTGAAATCGCGCAAATCGCACAAAAGGCACTCAAAGGTGAAGACAATCTGCCGATCGAAGCCGCACAGAACCTCGCGGACGGCATTCACCACCTGCTGGTCGATGAGTTCCAGGACACCAGCCGCCGCCAACACCAGTTGCTCGCACATCTCATTGCTGCGTGGTCCGGGCGCGAGGACCGCACCCTGTTTGTGGTGGGCGATCCGATGCAATCCATTTATGGATTCCGCGAAGCCGATACCGAGCTCTTTCCGCGCGCCGAGCAGCTTGGCTTGGAAATTCCCGATGATCTTCCGCTGCTTTTCGATTCGGTGCTGCTGACGGCCAACTTCCGCACCGCGCGGCCGCTCGTCGATCGCATCAACGACACATTTACGCAGATTTTTACCGGCGGCGACGGCATTACTTTTGTCGAAGCCGAGCCCGCGCGCGATTCTTCCCTCGAATCCGGCCTTCACGTTGTTGCTCACGACGAACCGCACCTGCAGCTTCACCTTGAATTCTCGCCGGCATCGCGCGGCAACTCGCTTAGCTCTGTTCCCGACGAAAAAGATGCGCTGAAACTGCAACGCGAGGTCGCGCTCGAAAAGCAGACGAATAATATTGTTGCCCTGATCCGCGACCATCTGCCGCAAATGGAGAAAGCACGCGCGGCGAAAGAACAATATCGCATCGCCGTCCTCGGCCGCGCGCGCAAAGCGTTAGTGCCCGTGGCTCAAGCGCTGCGTGAGGCGGGTATTCCCTTCCGCGCCATCAAGCTCGAGACCTTGCAGGATCGCCCTGAGATCATAGACGTGCTGGCGTTGACCCACGCGCTGCTCAATCGCGAAGACCGTGTAGCGTGGCTGGGGGGTCTTCGCGCGCCTTGGTGCGGCCTCTCGCTCGCCGATCTGCACACACTGGTCAGCGCCGACGACGAACAGCTAAAGTCACGTCCCGTGCCCGAGCTGTTCGCCGAGCGCATGACGCTGCTATCCAGCGAAGGCCGTGTAGCCGTGGAACGCGTGCTGCGCGCGATCGAGTTCGCCGATCATCTGCGTTCCACGCGGCCCTTCGCAACACTCGGCACCTGGCTCGAACAGGTTTGGCTGCACCTGGGCGGCGCGCACTGCGTGGACGCTGGGGCGCGCGCTAATCTCGACCTGCTCTGGCAACGTCTCGACACATTGGCACAAGGCGAGCCCGATCTACTGGGCCCTGCGCTCGAAGCGGCCCTCGGAGACCTCAAGGCCCTGCCCGACCCCGCGTCGGAGATCGACTGCGGCGTGCAATTGATGACCATCCACGAAGCAAAGGGCCTCGAATTCGAGGTCGTGATCGTGCCCGATCTACAGGCCGGCACGGGCAATAATAAGCCGGAATTGCTTTCCTGGCTGGAGCGCGGCTTGCCACCGGAGGCCAACGCTACCGAGCCAGAAGAGATCACGGAGTTTCTCGTTGCCCCAATGCCGGCGAAGGGAACCGACCGAAGTGCAGCAAAGGGTTGGGTGGATCGTGTGCGCCATGAGCGCGAGAAGCAAGAGGCGCGCCGCGTCCTTTATGTAGCTGCCACGCGCGCCCGCGAAGAGCTGCACCTTTTCGCGCGTCCGGAGTACAAGACCGCCGACGGGGTTCCCACCGAGTTGGTCATGCCGCGAGAAAGCCTGCTCCTGACCGCATGGCCCGCTTGGGAAACCGAGATTCGTCGCCAATTTGAGGAGTGGTCGGCTGCCCGCGCATCCGCCGCCGAGCCCACCACGATCGAATCGCTCGCGGCTTCAGGCGACAGCGAATTGCGCATCTCGCTTCCAGTTCTGAAGCCAACACGCATACGCCGCCTGCCGCCGAGCTATCAACCCGAATCTACTGAATTCGCATCGGCGGCAGAGGAGCCACTGGCCGGCGCGGGTCGGCTTTATGAGCGCCATGAAGGCGGCCTGCAATCGCGCGCGCTTGGAAAAGCTGTGCACGAACTGTTTCAGCGTCTCGCGCAACTTCTCACCAAGAATACCAGCGAAGTTGTGCGAAAATCGCTCGCCCGCGTGCAGCCGCGCATCGCGGCTAACTTACGCGCCTTCGGCATCGACGCCGGGCCGGCCGATCGACTCGCGACACAGGCGCTTGAGATGGTTCTTCGCGCCGCCGACGACCCGCAAGCGCAATGGATTCTCGCGGCGCACGCCGATGCCGCTTCCGAGGCGCGATGGACGGGCGTAGTTTCCGGCGGTTTGCGCACGGTGCAGGTCGATCGCGTCTTCCGCGCCGGGCCCACGCCGCAATCCACCGACGACAACTCCGCCTGGTGGATTATTGACTACAAGACCGCGCACGAGGATGGCCTTGATCCCAAAGCTGCGCTGCCCGAATTGCGCCGCGAATTCGCTCCGCAGATTGAGGCTTACGCAAAGTTTCTGCGTAACCTGCACGGTGCAAATGCGAGGGTACGCGGCGGCTTGTACTATCCGCGCATGGCGCTGTTCGATTGGTGGGAATTGTAAGCGGCTCCAGCCCGCCATCATTCTTAAACTTCCGGCTCACGCCTTGCAAAGTTCTTCCGCGAACACGTCGCGTGCGGCAAGAATGAGCCGCTCGGCATTGCGCAGCATGAACGCGTACGCAAAGACCGCAGCGACGGCAAGCGGGCCGAAGATCCACGCTGCCAGCCACGGCACACCGAAGTAACTGGACGCATAGCCGATGGGAACCTGCAGCAACATGGTCCCAAACAGCACCCCCAGAACCAGCAACGAACTGGTGCGGTTGGTGGGCGTGGCGCCTCGCACCTGCCGCGTCTGCCCAGGAACAAATTTCCGTGGCGCCTGGATCGACCGCAGAGTTCCGATGGACAGATTCAACGCCACGACGAAGATCGTCCAGAACACGGTAGAAATCTGTGCCGAAACCGGAATGGGCGTTCGCGCCAACATGCAGATAATGGTCCAGGCCACCGTCACCTGGACAATGATGATTGCCAGGCTCATCAGATTCTTGGCCAAAACCACGTCGAGCATACGAACGGGCGCCAGCAGATACAACTGCACGCCGCTGCCGTCCGCGCCAAAGATGTTGTAAAGCGAACTGACAGCGGCAATGAGAACATAAGCAATCGCCGCAGGAAGAAAATACTTCGATGAGAAGGAGGAAAATGCGCGGTTCATGCTGAAAATGACAACGAATATCAGCGGCGTGAGCAAGCCGATCAGCTGCGTTCCATTGCTGGTCAATATGAGCCACTCCTTGCGCAGGCACGCGGCCACGACGGGCGAAAGGATGCCGCCGGACGCGACAGATGCAGACCGAGCGGCGAATTGCGGCTCAGGCGCTTTTACGCGCGGGGCCGATGGCGCCTGCGCGCGGCGGCTCACACCCTCGCTCAGGTATTCGCCAAGAAACTGTTTGTGCAGCCGGATGGCAAAGACCGCAGCGAACAGCGCAGTGCTGGCCAGCAATCCCGCAAACTGAACACTCGCTGCCAGAGGATGTTTCGCGAGCAGAATTGTTTGCGCCGCAAATCCCGAAGGCAGCCAGTACAGGTACGATCCGGAGCTGTGCAACACATTGAGCAGCCAACTCGTTCGGACGCCGGGCGCACGCGTCGAGATTCTATGCAGATTCAGGAACTGGATGCTGACGGCAAACAGCGCCATCAACATGCTGAAAATCTCACGGAAGCGTCGGTTCGCCAGCCAGCGATCCATCCATGCGCCGATCATGCGCGTGAGATAAATGTTCATCAATGCGTAGACCGCCATCACTACCAGCGCGGGGAGCGCCAGCGATGCATCTGCCACACAGATCCCCACCGCGGCGGCCAGCAAGGCCAGACAACCCACGATGGTGCTGGGCGTCATGAGCCCGAGGAGCGAACGCAGCACAAAATACCGGCCGAAGCGCAGAGGAAAGCGCACCAGCGACGCAGGATCGAAGCTCTGAATGGTGGCCGCGATGCTGAGGCCGTTGATGCTCACGAACTGCCAGAGCAGCGTGATGCCGAGCAGCAGCGAAGCGAGTCTTTGGGGATGGCCATGGGAGATCGCCATCCACGCGAAGAATCCACTACCCGCAACCGGGGCGACGACGAGGGTTGCGAGCATAGGCCAGACGATGAGGCGCAGGAGGATGGCAAACACCACTCCGGCCACCTGGCGCGTGCCTTTGGGCCGCTTGCGATTCATGCCGTTGACAAAGATGCGCCAGCGCAGCCATGCGACGGCGAGCAACTGCACGCTAGCAGGAATGGGCGGCATGGAACCAGGACCACTCTGCGGGCCCGTCAGCTCAGCCATGAGAGCTCCTGCTCAGGCGCCGTCGCAGCGGGATTGCCTTCGCGATCCGCGCCCACAATTTCAAGGAAGATCTGCTCCAGGCTGCGCTTCTCCTCACTCGGTGGCGCGCCGCCTTCCTGGATTCCGGCTTGCGCGATGCGCGCGGCTCCGGCGCGCAGCTCGTCAAGCGAGCCCTGCGCCACCAGTCGCCCACGATGAATGATGGCAATGTGCGTACACAGACGCTCCACGATTTCCAGTACGTGCGAGGTGAGGAAGATGGTCACACCGCGCGAAATCATTCGCAGCAGCATGGCCTTGAGCGTGCCCGCGGCTACCGCGTCCACGCCCTCAAAGGGCTCATCAAGAAACAGCACCTTGGGCCCGTGAATGACCGCTGCCGCAAGAGCCAGCTTCTTCTGCATGCCATGTGAGAAGTCGGTGATCAGCTTCTTCTGCTCGCCGGCCAACTGCATGAACTCCAGCAGCTCCCGCGTGCGACTGAGAGTCGTGGCGCGGTCGAGGCCATACATGCGCCCCACAAACTGCAGGTACTCGTCGGCAGTGAGGCGGCCGAAGAGCGCCAGGCCCTCCGGCACCACGCCAATCTGCCGCTTGATCTCCGCGGAGTTGGCCTGCAAGTCGCCGCCGAGGATGCGAATGCTGCCTGAAGTGGGCGCAAGCAGCCCCGTCAACATCTTGATGGTGGTGGACTTGCCTGCTCCGTTAGGGCCGAGAAATCCGAAGAACTGCCCGGCCTCGACGCGCAGGTTCACGTTGTCGACAGCGATGAAATCGCCAAAGCGGCGGGTGAGAGCAGTGGTATCGATAGCGGGTGTAGTCATGGCTTCTTGCTTGCAACCACGATACACGCTACCCCCGCGATTTCTGTAAAAACCAACCCATTGCGATGCGCTCTCTGCGGGGCCTACTGTTCAATAACAACTGCCGCTGAGCGCGCGGGAATTTGCACCGTCCCAGTCACAGCAATGGCATCGGGCTGCTCGGGAGTTGCAACAAAAAGGCTGCCCGGATTCGGCAGGCTCACCTTGGCAGTAATGGCGTTCTCAGAACTCGGGTTGATGACAACCACCGCCCGTTTGCCATTTCCGGCGACGTAGACCGAATACCGCAACGCGGCACTCGCACTCACATCCGCGCCAAGAGTATCGCGGAAGGCTCCTTCCCAAAGGTAAGCCTTGTATTTGCGACGCAGGTCATCGATCTTCTGTCCGTAGGCCATGGTGAGCGGAAAATCGTGCAGGTGCCCCTTGTAGAGAAACGGCTCGTACTGAATTACGCAACGGTTGAGCAGAATCATGTTTAACTGTTCGCGATCGTCGAAGCCGCTCACCCCGGCGATCATCACCGAATTCCTGGTGTCGAGATACTGACATACAGGCGTCGCACTCACACCGCATTCGTTCACCGGGAAGTACTGCATCAGCCAGTCCTGCGGTCCTTCACCGCCGAATATAAAATCGGGACTCACTTTGTCGGCGGCAGCGCGGAGATCGGCAGAAAGCGGCAGGTCGCCTCCGTAAATGTATCCCGGCGGAACGTAACCGTGTCCCGAAGCGAAGTTGTAGATCACGCCCGCGTGGTGGCAGATTTCATCCCACAACCAGCCTGTGGATCCAAGCGCCAGGATCTTCTGGAACTCCTTTAACGCAATTTCGCGATACGCGGGATCCATAAAATCCATCACCGCTCGCCGCCGCGTATTGATTCCGGCCAGCTGCGTCGGCGTCACATAGTTGTAGCCGCCTTGCTCGTAGCGAATTCCGTACGGATCTTTGGTCTCGTATTTGTAGAGCTCGTCCTTGTACCATTGCGACGTCAGATCGGCCCAGTTCAACTTGCCGAACAGGATCACGTTTACGCCCAGCGATTGCACCTTGGCGATCGCGTCATGAAACTCCTGCCACGTTCCCAGGTTCGGGTCGATGGCCTGCGAGGGATCGTCGCGATCCTGTCCGCCGATGTTCCATCCGATCAGTTGCACCGCTTTCACGCCGTATTTGGCATACTCCTCGCCATATTCGACAAACTTTTTGTACGAGATGGTGTAGTCCTCTTCCGGCGTGTTCATCCGCAGCATGGTCCAGGAGTGCACGTCGCTCGCCCACGCAGGAAGATGCGGCGTTTTGAACCATGTGTTGCGCCATTCCTTGTACACATCGATGCCCGCATGCCAATCGCCCTGGTATCCGCGAAACACGACCGGAGCAAATTTCTTTGTCGAATTGGGATCGGCAAAGACGAAGTGACAGACGCGGAACTCCTGATGCACCGGGAACCCTGAAAATTCATCAGTCTTCGGCACCACGGCTCCGTGCACCACTCCGGGGTGCTGTTCGAAAGTAAACTCCGCGTAATAGGGCAGCGTGGGATCGGACAATTCGACGTAGAGCCCCTCAGTCTGGGCTTGAATCAGGCAAAAATTACTGCGGTGCGACCCGAAAGTCTTGATGGGAAAATCAACGCCCCAGTATCCCTTCTCGTTGCCAAAGTCCGGATAGATCTCATCGGAACCGAGATTCCCGTACCACATGGTCCGGACCGCCACGGTGGAGTTGCTTGTGGGCGGATTCAGGTCGCCGAAATACGGATAGTCGACGGTCTCTACCGTGCAGGTGGATTTGTTCTCGAGCGTGGTGTCGAAGGTGAGTTTGCCGTTCGTCAAAGTGACGGTAGCGGTCAGCGTAATGGGCAGCACGCCTCCGTGTTCGCTGGCAAGATCTTTCCACACAATGCGCACTTGGCTGTCTGAAATCTTCACGACACTCGCAGCCTTTTGTTTCTGCCCAAGCACAAAGTTGGCGCGGCGGCCGGGAATGGGAACAAGCATCCTGAAGGATGCGCCGAGTGCCGGTCGACGTTCCACTGTCCATTTCGTCGGCTCGTGCTCCATCCGCGTGAGAGCGCCTGTGACGGGATCGAAGGCCACCAGGAAATCGTGATCCTGCAGGATCACTTCGCCTGCAATATCCGCCGCTTGCGCCGTGCTCAGCTCCAACTCGGCCGTCAGAGCGCTCATTGCGGCAAGTCCCGCCAGCTTATTGAAAGTCCGTCTGTCCATCTCTATCCTCTAGTCCTCCGTCGGGGCAGCGCCCTTGGGGAAGTTCAAATTTCGTTTTGTTCCTGCGGGGTCTTCCAACTCAATCGAGCCGCGGATCCTACGGAGGGCTTGCATGCCTTCGGCACATTGTAATTTCGACCAGGAGATCGGTTCCCTTCGCAGACATCGGGCTTTAGTCGAAAGTTCCTGCTTTGAGGTTTTGCGGGTGAGATACCGGTTTCCCGCAAGCCATCATATGTTGTGAAACTAGAAAGCGTCAACTCAGAAGCGATGCGGCCTCGGCTGCTCCGGCACTGCGGCCATTCCTTCACGCAGGTTTACGGCCATGGTTCCGCGCATCAGCTTCGCCTGGAAAGCGAAGCAAATGTTGGTTAATCTCTCTATAGTTGGCCGAATTTTATCCTTTATCCCCAGGAGGAATGTCCAATGGCAAAATCCACGAAAAAACCAGGCGCCGCTGCGAAAGCCGCCGCGAAACCGCGCAAGCCGGCGGCAAAAAAGACCGGCGCTCGCGCAAAAGTGACTCCGATTTCGATTTCGCACGAGAAAGTAGCAGAGCTCGCGCATCACTTCTGGGCCGAGCGCGGCGGTACGCACGGATACCACGAAGACGATTGGTTCCGCGCCGAACAGGAACTGCGCGGCAAAGCGTCCTAGCTGCTATCTAGAACACGTTGCAACCATCTGCCCTGCATCGGGGCATAGTGTTAGCTGCGCCGAAACCAGATTTTCTAAGACGTTACCAATGGTTTTGCTTGCCAGCGCCGGAGGCACATTCGTAACTCGTGGGCGGCTATAATTACCTAGGCGAATTCCCCGATTTGCGCGGATACCGACGCATTTCTACAGGCCGTTTTTGAGATGCAGTTTCAAGGCAGTCATTTAGAGAGTTGGCGTCCCGTCGTCTGGATGAGCGCCCTGGCTCTCGCCGGAAGTATCGTCTTCACGGCCATCGATTTGGTGACGCACGAGTGGAGCACCGCCATCGTGACGGGCACGCTCAGCATCCTGCTCGCCGGCTTGCTGTATCTCATCCGTCGAGCCAGTCACCTTGCGGCTCAGTTTCTCTTCGTCCTCACTGCGGCCGGTTGCCTCCTGATTCTTGTCGCTATCTTCCACCTGCATCTGGCGGGCGTGTTCTGGGCGTATCCCTTCCTCTGCATCAGCTACTTTATCTTGGGATCGGGCAGGGCCAGCGTTCTGATGTGCATCTTCTGCCCGATCGTGGTCTTCGGCGCCTGGCACTGGACCACGCACGAGGAATTCCCGCGCGTAATAGGCTCCCTGGTGCTCACCTGGATCTTCGCGCTTATTTTTTCTACAAATAGCGAGCGGCAGCACGCGGAAATGGAACGGCTCGCGGCCCGCGACCCGCTGACCGGCGCCGCCAATCGCCGTGAGATGGAAAAGGAAATCGAGCGCGCCGTCAATTTGCGCGCCCGCCACAAAACACCGGCGTCTGTCATCCTGTTCGATCTGGATCACTTCAAGAAAATCAATGACGACCGTGGGCACAATGTGGGTGACACGGTACTGATTGAAATGGTTGCATCGGTCTCAGCTCGTTTGCGCAAAAGCGACCGCCTTTTCCGTACGGGAGGCGAAGAGTTCGTCGTGCTTCTGCAGCACAGCCGCCTGAGCGAAGCCTATGTGCTCGCCGAATGCCTGCGCAATATGGTGCAAAGCAATACCTTCGCCAGTCTGCCTGGCCTCACCATTTCGCTCGGAGTCGCCGAGTTGGAGGCCGGCGAGCCGGCCCCCGATTGGCTGCGCCGCGCCGACGACGCTCTTTACCGCGCCAAGGAACTGGGCCGCAACCAGACGGTTCGCGCCGTTCCACGCTTGGCGGAGTTACCCGTCGGCTAGACTGCTCAGCTTCAACTTTTGAGAAGGATGATTTCAGAGAGGGACGCCCCGCCCCCGGCGCGCAAGTGCGCCGAGAGCGAGGAATGCATCTATTGCAGATTCGCCATCAAGGCTTCGAGAGTGGACTTCGGCGGACGCGTCACGGACTCGGGTAGCGTGGCCAGCGGCTCATCGACTAAGTTCAGCTGATCGATAAACGTCGGCTTTTGCGTATTGATATAGAAGACGCCGGTGAGGACTTCGTCCTTTTCATGCGCTTCCATCAGTGTACGCACCGCGTTGGCTTTGTCGGTTGGGTCGTAGTCTTCAAGCAGCTTGCGCAGGCGCAACTGCGAGCCGTCGTGCATTTCCACGTCGTAGACCTGGCCCGAATCGTAATCCACTTCGATATCGTCGAAGCTGGCCACAAAACCGATCTCGTTGATCGGTTCGTCGTGGTCTTGCAGGAACTTGTAGCTTTTGGTCGAGCCCTCATGGTCGTTAAACGTGACGCAGGGACTGATGACGTCGAGCATCACCGTACCCTTGTGCGCGATTGCCGCCTTGAGCATGGAAAGCAGTTGCTTCTTGTCGCCCGAGAACGAGCGGCCCACGAATGTCGCGCCCAGTTGGATGGCGAGAGCGCAGGTATCGATAGGCGGAAGATCATTGATCACGCCGGTCTTCAGCTTGGAGCCGAGGTCGGCCGTGGCCGAGAACTGGCCCTTCGTCAAGCCGTAGACGCCGTTGTCTTCGATGATGTAAATCATCGGCAAGTTGCGCCGCATGAGGTGCACGAACTGTCCCATGCCGATGGAAGCCGTGTCGCCGTCGCCAGAGACGCCCAGCGCAGTCATGGTGCTGTTGGCTAATACGGCGCCGGTGGTCACGCTTGGCATGCGCCCGTGCACGCTGTTGAAGCTGAACGAGCGATTCATGAAGTAGGCGGGGCTCTTCGACGAGCAGCCGATGCCGCTCATCTTCATCACGCGCTCCGGCTCGACGCCCATCTCGAACATCGCGTCGATGATGCGCTCCGAGATCGCGTTGTGTCCGCAGCCGGCGCAAAGCGTGGACCTGCCGCCGCGATAGTCCACGATCGGCAGCCCAATATGATTCAGTTTCGGGCCCTTGGCCCCACTAGCAGTTGCGGTGGCCATTACAAGCCCTCCTTAGTTGCGAATTCGTCCGTGATCGTGCGGGCGTCGATGGGCAACCCGTTGTAGTGCAGAATGCTGCGCAGCTTCACCACCTGGTCGGCGGGAAGGTCCAGCTTGAGCAGGCTGGCCAACTGCGCATCGCGGTTCTGTTCCACCACGTACACGCGCTCATGGCTGGCCACAAAGTCGTGAATCTCGTGCGCGAACGGAACGGCGCGGATGCGCATGTAGTCCACGCTTAGGCCGTGCTCGTTCTCGATCTGGTCGAGGCTCTCGCGCAGCGCAAAATCGGTGGAACCAAAGGCCAGGAAGCCGATCTTCGATTTGCCGTTGCGATAAGTCAACGGCGCCGGAACCAGCGTGCGCGCGTATTCGAACTTCCGCGCCAGCCGATCCATCACGGCCACATACTCTTCGGGGCGCTCGGTGTAGCCCGCCGCATCATTGTGTCCCGAGCCGCGCGTGAAATACGCCGCCTTGGGATGCATGGTGCCGGGAAGCGTGCGCCAGCCAATGGCGTCGCCATCCACGTCACGATAACGTGCGAAACCGCCCAGCTTTTCGATCTCTTCGGCAGTCAGCACCTTGCCGCGATCGAGCGGCTTCTCAGGATATGCAAACTGCTCCGACATCCAGTTGTTCATGCCCAGATCGAGATCGGTAAGCACGAATACCGGCGTCTGCAAACGCTCCGCCACATCGAAGGCCGCATAGCCAAACTCAAAGCACTCTTTTACGTTGCCCGGCATTAGAACAGGATGCTTTGTGTCGCCGTGCGAAAGCAGCGCCGTCGAAAGCAGATCGGCCTGCTGGGTACGCGTCGGCATGCCCGTCGAAGGCCCGGTACGCTGCACGTCAAAAATCACGCCGGGAATCTCTGCGTAGTAACCAAGCCCGGTAAACTCTGCCATCAGCGAGATGCCCGGTCCCGAGGTCGAGGTCATGGACCGTGCGCCGGCCCAGCCCGCGCCCAGCACCATGCCGATCGCCGCGAGCTCATCTTCGGCTTGCACCACCGCAAAAGTGGCCTTGCCCTCCGGCGTCACGCGAAACTTCTTCAGCAGATCCGTCGTCGCCTCAATCAGCGAGGTCGACGGCGTGATCGGGTACCACGCCACCACCGTCACGCCGGCGAACACCGCGCCCATGCCGCAAGCCGCGTTGCCATCGATGATGATCTTGCCTTCAGTCTGGCTCATCTGCTCGATGAAGTACGGATCCTGCTTGGTGAAGTTGGTCCGGGCATACTCGAAGCCGGTTTCAACAGCGCCGAAGTTCAGGTCGAAGACCTTCTGCTTCTTGGCAAACTGCTTCTGGACGCACTTTTCTACGACCTTCAGGTCGAGGTGCAGCAGTTGCGCCACCACGCCCACGTACACCATGTTCTTGACCAGCTTGCGCAGTTTGGCCTCGGGACACAGAGCCGCGGTGAGC
>Ga0181519_10002329_pt1 | contig 16247 bp, 15 predicted proteins | sample PEATcosm2014_Bin_26_FD_121102 | JGI IMG/M metagenome (GOLD analysis project Ga0181519, IMG submission 121102) | Peatland microbial communities from MTU Mesocosm Facility, Houghton, MI, USA - PEATcosm2014_Bin02_10_metaG | ecosystem: Environmental > Terrestrial > Soil > Wetlands > Peat | place...
AGCGGCGCCGCATCGCGCTGACCCTGCGGCTCGACGACGAAACCGCGCCTGCGGGCGAACCGCGGGCCGATGGCCGGGCACACCGCTCCCCGCGGCCCGCGCGCACCGCCGCGCCGCCGCCCGCGCCCCGCGACAAGGCGCGGCCGACCGGCGCGATGGCCGAGGCCTTCGGCCGGCTCAAGCGGCCCGCGGCATAGGCGGTTCAGCCCCTGGCGGCGCGCGACCGACGCGTTACTTCGGTTGCGGCACGATCCGCAGGTAAGGCTTGGGCGCCTTCCAGCCGTCGGGGTATTTCTTCCTCGCGTCTTCGTCGGAAACGGCGGGCACGATGATCACGTCCTGGCCCGGCTTCCAGTTCACCGGCGTCGCGACCTGGTGCCTGGCGGTGAGCTGGATGGAATCGAGCACGCGCAGCACCTCGTCGAAATTGCGGCCGGTGCTCATGGGATAGACGAGCATCAGCTTGATCTTCTTGTCCGGGCCGATGACGAAGACGGTGCGCACCGTGGCGTTGTTGGCCGCGGTGCGGCCTTCCGAGGTGACGCCGGCGTCGGCCGGCAGCATGTCGTAGAGCTTGGCCACCTTGAGTTCAGGGTCGCCGATCATCGGGTAATTGACCTTGTGCCCCTGGGTTTCCTCGATGTCGTCCGCCCATTTGCTGTGGCTGCTGGCCGGATCCACGCTCAGGCCGATGATCTTGCAGTTGCGCCTGGCGAACTCGGGCTGCAGGCCGGCCATGTAGCCGAGCTCGGTGGTGCACACGGGGGTGAAGTCCTTCGGGTGCGAGAAAAGCACGGCCCAGCCGTTGCCGATCCACTCGTGGAAATGGATCGTGCCTTGGGTCGTCTCGGCGGTGAAGTCCGGCGCTTCGTCGTTGATACGCAGTGACATGATCCGTCTCCTCAGGATTGATCCCGGCGGGGTCGCGCACGGGGCGGCTTTCGATTCTATCGGAGGCCGCGCTTGCGCGCCGCCGTCCGCAGACGGTGAAGCTCAGGGTTCGAGCGACGCCACGTAGGCCGCCACGGCGAGCATGTCGTCCGCGTCGAGGCGGGCCGCGATGCCCTTCATGGCCTGGGCGGCCTGTCCGCGGCGCACGCCCACCCGGATGTCATGCAACTGGCGCACGAGATAGCTCGGAGAGCGGCCGGCGATGCCCGGCACATTGCCCTGGCCGCGCAGCCCTGCGCCGTGGCAGGTGGCGCAGCGTGGCGTGCGCCCCGGCGCCGCGCCGGCGGCGATGGCCGCGCCCCATGCCAGGCTGCCCGGCGGCACGTAGGCGATGAAGGTGGCCCGCGCGTCGCGGCGCTCGAAGTCGGCAGTGTCCTCGGGAACCTCGATGATCCGCCGGCCGATCGGCTCGCGCGCGCCGCCATCGGCCGGGGCGAGGAACCACCCCGGCGCGAAGGTCCGCGGAACCGTATCGCTTTCGCGCACCGTGATGGCGCGGCGCGGCGCAAGCCGCGCGAAATATGCCGCCGCCGCTCGCGCATCGGCCTCCTCCAGGTGCTTGGACAGTTTCACCATCAATGCCTGGGGCGTTCGCGCCGGCAAGGCGCTGCGACGCGCGCCGCTCTTGAAATCGGCCAGCTGCTGCAGGATGTAGCCGAAAGGCAGGCCCGCGAGGCGGGCGTTTTCCGGGCCGCCGGCGCCGTCCGGGCGGTGGCAGTAGCCGCAGGCCATGACCTCGGGCTTGCGCCCCTGGGCAACCACGGCCGGCATGGGCCCGTGATCCTGCGGGTGCCAGTCCGGTGCGGAGAAAAGGTCGTCCAGCTGCGCACGCGTATAGGCGGCGGCGCTGTCCGGAACGTGCTGCGGGCCCTTGTCGTCGGCGCCGGGAAGCGCTGCCTGCGGCGTCGGCATGGGGTAGGCCCAGGCCGGCGGTTCGGCGGGCGCGGCCAGCGCAATGCTGCCGGCCGCCAGCATGAGCACGGCGCCGATGCGCCAATGCGTACGAGAAACCATTCCTGTTGCACCTCCACGACGAAAAGCGTCCGGAATCATAGGCGCGGCCGCGCAGCGTGCGTCAACGCACCGAAACGCGGCGGGGCCCAGTGTATTCATGGAGATTGCGGCGCGGCCGGTCCCGGGTTTTCCGGGTCCGGCGCCGCCCGCCCGCCTGTCTTGGGAGCCGGCAATGGTGCAGCAAAAACGTTTGGCTTGGGGTCTGCTGGCGTCGTTGACGCTGGCGTGCGGCGCGGCCCACGCGCAGGAGGCGTTCACGCGCCAGGCCGCGAACGTGCGCGCCGGTCCGGATCGCAGCTACCCCCTGGTCAGCCAGCTGGGCCCCGGCGCGCCCGTCCAGGTCATGGGCTGTCTCGACGACTGGTCCTGGTGCGATGTCGCCTTCGACGACAACCGCGGCTGGGTGTACGGGCCCTTCCTGCTCTACGGCGTCCCGGACGACCGGGTTCCCTTGTACGTCTACGGGCCGAGCCTGGGAATCGCCATCGTCAGCTTCTCCCTCGGCGCGTATTGGGACGATCACTATCGCCAGCGTTCCTGGTACGGCAAGCGCGAGGAATGGACGCACCGCGAACCGCCGCCCCATCATGCGCCCACGGGGCTGCCTCCGCACGCCGTCTATACGCCGGGAATGCACCTGAACCATGCCGGTGGCGCGCCCGCGCATGCCGCGCCCGCAGCCGCGCGGCCGCACGAGGCGCAGCGCGGCCCGGCCCCGGAGCGCGCGGCAGCGCCGGCGCATGTGGCCGAGCGCAGCGCCGCGCCGGAGGGCAAGGTTGCGCCGGCCCGCGAAATGCAGCACGCGCCCGAGCGCCCCCAGGAAGCCGGCGGCCAGAAAGGCGCTGAGAAAGGCGCCGAAAAAGGTGCCGAGAAGGGCGGCGAGAAGGGTGGCGAGAAGCCCGGCCGGGAAGAAAACCGCTGAGGCGCGCGGGGCCGCCGGCGACGGTGGCCTGCAAAATCGGCGCCGTCCGGCCCGGGTTGCCCGGCGCTGGTATCGCGCTGGTATCGTTGTCCCATGAATGCCACCATCCTCTGCCGGGCGCTGCTGGCCGCTGCGGCGGCCGCGACAGCGGCGGCAGCCGGCGCCGAGGGCGCGCCTGCGCGCCATCTGCTCGTGCAAGTGCGCGATACGCCGCCGCACGGCCCTGCGGCCATCCGCCATGGCGCGGACGGTTCGTACTCGGTTTCGACCGGTAGCGGCGCCGACCGTGACGATCGTGGCGACCAGGCCCCCGACAACGCGACGATACTTTCCACCAGCAATCGCATCCGGCGCGTGCATGTCCTCGAGGGAGAGCGGGTCCGCGTCGACCTGCCCGCGGTGCAGTCGCTGCAGTTCCATGGTGTCCGGGCCGGCGGCACGACAGCGGGCAAGGCGGCCGCCGGCGGGTCTGCGGCAACGGCCTCCGGCGCCGCATCGGCCGCGCCCTCGACCTCGGGTGTCGTGTATTTCGAGGCCGTCACCGCATTTGCCGCCCGCTTTGCGCTGGCCGGGCGAATGGTTCGGATCGAGTTGACGCCATTGCACCGGGGCGGCGTGTCGGCCCCGTTTGCCGCCGGCGCCGCCGGCACCGAGGCGCCGGTGACCGTGAGCGGCCGCCTGGGCGAATGGATCGCCCTGGGCGATACCGACCTTGCCGACAGCGGCAAATCCCTCACGCCGACGGCCGAGCCCACGACGCCCGCCTCGGTCTGGGTGCGTGTGGATCCGGAAGCGGCCGACGTCGCGCAGTAGGGCGCCGGCTCAAGGAGCGCTGCGCGCCTGCGGATCAGCCGCGCCTCGGGCGCCACCGCGCCCGTACGTGGCCCGCCGCCACAAGGCCTCCAGCGGCCCCTGGCGATAGCGGCGCAGGATGGCCCGGCTCGCGACCATCTGCGCGAGGAAGATCGCCAAGGCGCCCAGGGCCAGTTGCGCACGGCTGGCATGTTCGCCCAGGCCCCAGCCCCAGCCCGAGAGCAGCGCGGCCATCAGCAATGACTGCCCCACGTAATTGGTGAGCGAGAGCCGCCCCGCCGCGGCAAGCCAGCGCCGCGGCACTGCGCTCCACGGCTGTTCGAAGGCCTGGAGCGCGGTGGCCACGTAGGCCGCGGCGAGCACGCTGCCCATTGCCAGCAGCACCGATTCCCACCCGCCTTCGGCGCCCGGCAGGGTGCGGGCACGCACCACGCTCATGGCCGCACCGGCCAGCGACAGCGGCAGGCCCAGTGCCCAGCCCAGCAGGCGCGCGCGCCGCCACACCCGCCGATGGCGCGCCGCGTTTTGTACCCACCCCAGCCGTCCGGCCAGCATGCCCAGGGAAAAGAGCGCCAGCACCTGGGGCCAGAAAGTGGGGATGTCGCCGATCTGCTGCCAGATCTCGTCCATCGCGCGCTGCGCGAGTTGACCGCCGAAACTGGCGTGGACATAGATCGCGTGGGCCTCCAGTACCGCCTCCGGGATGCGTTCGGGCGCGGGGTCGGCACCCAGCACTGTCGTGAACGCCAGCGGCACCAGCAGGCTCAGGGCCGCAAGCGCCCACAGGACGGCGGTCAGGCGCAGCAGCGCGCGCGGCCGCGCCGGGGCCCAGGCGACGAACAGCAGGCCGCAGGCCGCATAGGTGGCGAGCACGTCGCCGCTGAAAAGCAGCAGCCCGTGTGCGATGCCCAGGCCGAACAGGATCACGAGGCGCCGCCGGTAGGCTGCGGCAGCCGCTGCCGCGTCGTGCGGATGCAGGCGCCGCAGCTTGCGCGTCTGCAGCGCCATTCCCACGCCGAACAGGAATCCGAAGATCGGATAGAACTTTCCTTCGATAAATGCCGCCTGCAGGAAGTACAGGACGGATTCGCCCAGGCGCGGCGGCGCGGTCAGGTAGGCCAGCGGTTCTCCCGCGCCCCAGGTGAAGGACTGGATGTTGATCTGCGCGATTCCCATGAGCGCAAGGCCGCGCAGCGCATCGATGGATTCGAAGCGCGTCCGCCCCCCGGGGGCCGCGGCGGTGGGCGGGGCCTCATCGCCCGCCGCGTCGCCGCCGGCCTGTGCCGCAGGTGTCATGCCCGCGGGGGCGGCGGGTCGCCGGCCTGCAGCCGTTCGAACTTGGTCAGCAGTTGGGCGCGCGTCTCCCGATGGGCCGGGTCCGGCGGAATGCAGGCCACCGGGCAGACCACCTGGCATTGCGGTTCGTCAAAATGCCCCACGCATTCGGTGCAACGATCCGGGGCGATGACGTAGATGAGCTCGCCGGGCCGGATCGCGCCGTTCGGGCAGACGGGCTCGCAGACGTCGCAGTTGATGCACTCGTCGGTGATGATCAGTGCCACGATGCAGGCCCCGCCGCGGGCCGTACCGGGAGGGCCGCAACCCTGCCGGAGCCGCGCGACGGCCGTTTCAATTGGTCTGGTTGGGAACGCGCATCTGGCTGATCTTGGCCTTGAGCCAGATGTCGACCGAGGGAAAGACGAATTTGCTCACGTCTCCGCCCAGCAGCGCGATTTCCCGCACGATGCTGCCCGAAATGAACTGGTACTGGTCCGACGGCGTCAGGAACATGGTCTCGACTTCCGGCAGGAGGTAGCGGTTCATCCCCGCCATCTGGAACTCGTACTCGAAATCCGATACCGCGCGCAGGCCCCGCACGATGACGCGTGCCTCCTGATCGCGGGCAAAGTCCTTGAGCAGGCCGTGGAAGCCCGCCACCTCCACGTTCGGATAGTGCCCGAGCACCTCGCGGGCGATCTGCAGGCGCTCTTCCAGGGTGAAGATGGGCTTCTTCGCGCGGCTGTCGGCAATTCCCACCACCAGCTTGGAGAACAGTCCGGCTGCGCGCCGGACGATGTCTTCATGGCCGCGGGTCAGCGGGTCGAAGGTGCCCGGATAAACGGCAATCACCATGGTTACGTCCTTTTCGCGTCCCGCGCCCGGGTGGGGACGCCATCATGCTGGGCCAGGGGGCTTCCGGCAACGATTATTCATGACCCCGGCTCCCGCAGCAATTCGAAAACCACTGCCCCCGCCTTGCCCGAGCGCACCACTTCCAGGCCGGCGGCGGCCCCCAGGCCTTGCGGGCCCGCCCCCGGAGCGTATTCGGCATAGATTAGCCCGTTCGGTTTGAGGACCCGCCGCGCCGCGGCCAGGGCCCGGGGCAGCAGGCCCGAGTCGAAGGGCGGATCCAGGAAGACGATGTCGAAGCTGGCGGGCGCGAGGCGCGCCGTGGCCGCTTCCCAATCGGCGCGCATCACCTCGACGGTGCTTGCGCCCAGCCGCGTCCGCAGCGCGAGCAGTGCCGCCACCGCCTGCGCGTGCGTATCGACCAGCAGCACCCGCTGCGCCCCGCGCGAGGCCATCTCGAAACCCAGGGCGCCGCTGCCGGCAAACAGGTCCAGGGCACATCGTCCGGCCAGGCCGCCGAAAAGGTGCTCGAGCCAGTTGAACACGGTTTCGCGGACGCGGTCGGGCGTCGGACGCAGGCCCGGCGCGTCGACCACGCCGATGGGCGTACGCCGGTATATGCCGCCAACGATGCGCACGCGCCCGGGTTGCGCAGGCGGCGGCTTCCCGCGCCGTGCCGGGATCGCAGGTTCCTCTAAACTGCCGGGTCGCAGGATTTTTTTCCTGGGGGCGCGCACGGTTCGCATCGGACCGCATGATTGCAGAAATGGCCGAAGCCGGTAAAACAGGGTGGTTGGGGCGTTTGCGTTCGGGGCTGGCGCGCACGCGCTCCCAGCTGGCGGGGGTCTTCTCCGGCGCCAGCGTGGACGAGGCGCTCTTCGAGGAACTCGAAGCAGTGCTCGTTTCGGCCGACGTGGGCATGCCGGCCGCCCGCACCCTGCTGGCGCGCCTGCGCGAACGCGTGCGCAGCGGCGGCCTGCGCGAGCCCGCGGCCGTGCGCGCGGCCCTGCAGGAGATCGTCGTGGAGCTGCTCCTGCCGAGCGAAAAGCACTGGGACGTGGGCCTCGCCAGGCCCTTCGTCGTGATGATCGCCGGCGTCAACGGCTCGGGCAAGACCACCTCGATCGGCAAGCTGGCGCACTGGCTGGGCGCCCAGGGCTGCACCGTGCTGCTGGCCGCCGGCGACACCTTTCGCGCGGCGGCCCGCGAGCAGCTCGCCGTCTGGGGCCAGCGCAACGGGATCGAGGTCATCTCCCAGAGCGGCAACGACCCGGCCGCCGTCGTCTTCGATGCGGTGAGCGCCGCCCGCGCCCGCGGTCGCGATGTCCTGCTGGCCGATACCGCGGGACGCCTGCCCACGCAGACCCATCTCATGGAAGAGCTCAAGCGCATCAAGCGGGCGATCGCCAAGAACCAGGAAGGCGCTCCGCACGAGGTGCTGCTCGTGCTCGACGGCACCAATGGCCAGAACGCCCTGGCGCAGTTCCGCGCCTTCGATGCGGCCATCGGCGTCACCGGCGTCATCGTGACCAAGCTCGACGGCTCGGCCAAGGGCGGGGTCATCGTCGCCCTGGCTGCCGAGCGCGTCGGGCAGGCCTTGCCGATACTTTTCGTCGGTGTCGGCGAGTCCCAGCAGGACCTGCAGCCTTTCGTCGCCGCTGATTTCGCGCAAGCCTTGCTCGCCGCCGAATGAAAACGGGCGGCGCCCGCTGGCGCGCGCCGCTGGCCGCGCCGATCCCCTAGAATCCGTCCTGCCTTGCATCGCCGCGCCTGCACCGTGCCCGGCCAATGCTGTCCCGCGAGCGTCCGCTCCCGGGGCGACTGGGAATACTGCCGCACGCAATGCTGCTCGCCGCCATCGACCTCGGATCGAACAGTTTCCGCCTGGAGATCGGCCAGCCCGTCGGCTCGCATATCGCGCGCAACGGCTACTGGAAGGAGACCGTGCGGCTGGCCGCCGGCCTCGGCGCCGATGGCCTGCTGAGCCGCCGCGCCATCGACAGCGCCTGCGTCTGCCTGGCGCGCATGAACGAGCGCCTGCGGGGCATCGACGCGGCCCAGGTTCGCGCCGTCGGCACGCAGACGCTGCGCCAGGCGCTCAATGCCGAGCAGTTCCTCGCCGAGGCGCAAAAGGCCCTGGGCTATCCCATCGAGATCATCTCCGGCCGCGAGGAAGCCCGCCTCATCTTCGAGGGCTGCACGCGCACCCTGCCCACGAGCAAGCGCCGCCGCCTTGTCGTCGACATCGGCGGCGCCTCCACCGAAGTCATTGCCGGCCGCGGCTTCGCCCCGGCCCAGGCCGAGTCCTTCAAGATCGGCTGCGTCTCGACGACGCTGCGATTCTTTCCCGACGGCCGCATCGACCGCGCGGCCTTGCGCCGCGCCCAGGTCGCCTGCGCCGCCGAGCTCGAGGAGGCGCAGGCCGCCTACCGGCGCTACGGCTGGGACGAGGCGTACGGCTCCAGCGGCACCATCGGCGCGGCCGCCGTCATCCTGCGCAACCAGGGATGGGCCGACGGCACGATCACGGCGCAGGGCATGGCCCGCCTGGCCGAGGCCCTGCTGGATTTCGGCGAGATCCGCCGCGTGCAGTTCGAGGGCATCAAGTCCGAGCGCGCCGAGGTCCTGGTGGGCGGCGTCGCGGCCCTGCTTGCGGTCTTCGAGACCTTCGGCATCCAGGAGCTGCGCCCCGCCAAGGGCGCGCTGCGATCGGGCCTGCTCTACGACCTGCTGGGCCGCCGCGAGAGCCACGACGTGCGCGATGCCACCGCCTTGCGCTGGCAGCAGCGCTACGGCGCCGACGGCGCGCTCGCGTCCCTGGTCGGCACCACGGCGCGCAAGTTCTATCACGCGCTCGTGCCCCACGCGCCCGAGGAGGCCGTGCGCATGCTCACCTTCGCCTGCCAGCTCCATGAGATCGGCCTCGCGGTCTCGCACAGCGACTACCACAAGCATTCGGCCTATCTCGTGCGCAACGGCGACCTGCCGGGGTTCTCCACCTCGGACCAGGAACGCGTTGCCGAACTGGTGCTCGGCCAGCGGGGCAATCTGCGCAAGGTGATCGATGCGCTGGGCGATCCGGTGCGGGCCGGCCGGCTCCTGGCCCTGCGCCTGGCCATCGTCCTGCACCATGCCCGCCGGCCGCTGCGCCTGCCGCACTGGACCCTGCGCGTGAACCACGCCTTCGAGTTCGGCATCGAGCGCGCCTGGCTCGCCCGCCGCCCCCTGACGCGTCACCTGCTCGAGGAGGAAGCCCAGCAGTGGGCGCGCGTGGGCATCGCGTTCACGATCAAGGAAATCTAGGATGCGGCGCCGGCTTCACGACTTTCGCTCCTGCTAGTCCCCCTCTCCCTCCGGGAGAGGGCCGGGGTGAGGGCAGTCGCATGCCGCCGCCCCTCACCCCCAGCCCCTCTCCCGTCGGGAGAGGGGAGCTCCGCGAGGGTACCCGCACTACCCCTACATCAGGTTCGGATTCACCATCGCCACCAGCGCGGCCTCGACATCGCCTTCTTCGGGCCGCGAGCTGAACCACCAGAGCGCGCCCTTGCGTATCGCCCAGGGCTGCTCGGCCCCGCACAGCAGGCGGCTGCCGATCAGGCCCAGGGTCGGCTGGTGGCCGACGGCAACGATGGTGCTGCGCGCATCGGGCCAGTCCACCGCGCGCAGGAATTCCTCGGCGCTGGCGCCGGGGGCCAGTTCGGCGAGGATCTTCACCTTGCGTCCGGAGAGGTCGACGAGCGCCTGCGCGGTCTGGCGCGTGCGCACCGCCGGGCTCGACACGATACGCGCCGATTCGGGCAGCCGGTCGTTGAGCCACTGGGCCACGCGCCGCGCGTGTTTCTCGCCCTTGCCGGTGAGCTTGCGGCCCAGGTCGGGCGTGCCGCTTTCGGCCTCGGCGTGGCGCCACAGCAGCAGTTCCATTACGCGGCCTCCCGGCCCGCATCGATGCCGTGGGCCAGCAGGCCCAGCAGGGTGCGCTGCGCGCTCATGCCCTCGCCCGGGTTGCGCGGCGGGGTGTATTGCCCATTGGCGCCGAGCCGCCAGGCATCGGCCGTGTCCTGCAGGTAGGGCTTGAGGCCCTCGTCGATGACGCGGGCGCGCAGCGCGGGGTCCAGCACCGGCCACGCGATCTCGATGCGTCGCATCAGGTTGCGCCCCATCCAGTCCGCGCTGGCCAGGTAGACCTGCTCGCTGCCGGCCGCGCCGAAACAGTAGATGCGGTGGTGCTCGAGGAACCGGCCCACCACCGAGCGCACCCGGATGTTCTCCGAGAGGCCCTTGACGCCGGGCCGCAGGGAGCAGGCCCCGCGCACGATGAGGTCGATGCTCACCCCGGCAGCCGAAGCCTCGTAGAGCGCATTGATGGTGGCCTCGTCGGACAGCGCGTTGACCTTGGCGATGATCCGGGCCGGCTTGCCGGCGCGCGCCAGCCGGGCCTGGGCGGCGATGGCGCCGATGATGCGCTTTTGCAGCGCGAAGGGCGCCATCCAGAGGTGCCGCAGCCGCTGTACGCGGGTCAGGCTGGTCAGATGCATGAAGATCTTTCCCACGTCGGCGCAGATCGACGGCTCGGCGGTGAGCATACCGAAATCCGTATACAGCTTCGTCGTCGTCGGGTGGTAGTTGCCGGTGCCCAGGTGCACGTAGGGAACCAGCCGCGCCCGGCCCCGCCGCACCTCGCGGCGCAGGACCAGCAGGAGCTTGGCGTGGGTCTTCATGCCCACCACGCCGTAGACGACCTGCGCGCCCACCGCTTCGAGGCGGCCGGCCAGGTTGATATTGGCCTCCTCGTCGAAACGCGCCTGGAGTTCGACGACGACCGTGACCTCCTTGCCGCGGCGGGCGGCGTCCTCGAGCAGGTCCACCAGTATCGAACCCGTTCCGGTGCGGTAGAGCGTCATGCGGATGGCCATCACCTGCGGGTCGAAGCTCGCCTGGCGCAGGAACTCGATGACCGGCTCGAAACTCTCGAACGGATGGTGCAGGAGGATGTCGCCGCCGCGTATGGCGGCGAACAGGTCGGCGCCCGCCGAAACGCGCGCCGGCGAGACGGGCAGCAGCGGCGCGAAGCGGTGCTCGGGCCGCTGCAGCTGGTCGACCATCTGGTTCATCCGCACGAGGTTCACCGGGCCGTCGACGCGATAGACCACTTCCGGCGGCAGCTGGAACTGCTCGCGCAACAGCTGCTCCAGGTGAGGCGGGCAGGTCTGGAGAACCTCGAGGCGGACGGCATTGCCGAAGTGGCGCTGGGTCAGCTCGAACTTGAGGGCCTCGCGCAGGTTGGCCACCTCGCGCTCGTCGACCCACAGGTCGGAGTCGCGCGTGACCCGGAATTGCGAGAATCCGGCCAGGGTGCGCCGCGGGAAAAGCTCGGTGAGGTGGGCGCGGATGACCGAGGACAGCAGGACGAAGGCCTGGCGCCCGGGGGCCAGGTCCGGCGGCAGGGCGATGACGCGCGGCAGGGCCCGCGGCACCTTGACGATGGCGATGGCCGAGGGCCTGCCGAAGGCATCCTTGCCCTGCAGCTGGACGATGAAGTTCAGCGCCTTGTTCATGACCTGGGGAAACGGGTGCGAGGGGTCCAGGCCGATGGGCGAGAGCAGGGGCAGCACTTCGCGGCGGTAGTACTCGCGCACCCAGGCCCGCTGCTGGGCGGTGCGTTGGGCGTGGTTGAGCACCACCACGCGCGCGTGCGCGAGCGCCGGCATGATGTTTTCGTTGAAGAGCCGGTACTGCCGGTCCACGAGGGCATGCGCGCGCTCCGAGATCTGCACGAAGGCGTCCCATTGCGGCGACGCCGGGCCCACGTCCCCGGTTTCGCGCAGCTTGTCCATGAGGTCGGACACGCGGATCTCGAAGAACTCGTCGAGATTGGACGAGACGATGCACAGGAAGCGCAGGCGCTCGCCCAGCGGCACGCCGGCCCGCTCGGCCAGGGCTAGCACGCGCTCGTTGAAGGCGAGCTGCGAGAGCTCGCGGTCGAGGAAGCGCTGCGGATGCGGGGCGGGGGTACTGATCTCGATGACTCCGGATGCGGCATGCGGGGCGGATGCCGACCGGCCACAGCCGCCACCGTACAATCGCCCCGATGGTACAGCCGGCGCCGGCTCGGGTGCGGCGCCGCAGCCCCGCAAACAGACCGCCACCGCATGCCAGCCGCGCGCATAGAACCGCAACTCTCCGAATCGGCCGCTTCCGTGCCGCTGCTCGAGCTCACCGGGGTCGAACAGCGCTACGGGGCGTTTCGCCCGGCGCTGGTCGGCCTGGACCTCACCGTGCGGCGCGGCGAGTTCCTGGTCGTCCAGGGCCCGGGCGCCAGCGGCAAGAGCGTGCTGCTGCGGCTGATGGCGGGGCTCGAACGTCCCTCCGCGGGCACCGTGCGCATCGCCGGCGAGGACCTGGCGCGCCTGCGTCCGGCAGCCCGCGCGCAGATGCGCCGCTCCATCGGCTACCTGCCCCCCGGTGGCGGCCTCCTGGCGTCGCGCAGCGTGCTCGAGAACGTTGCCCTGGCCCCCTGGGCCGCGGGAAGCTCGCGCGAGGAGGGTGTGCGGCGCGCCCGCGTTGCCCTGGACCTGTGCGGCTTCGACGCCGAGCGCAGTGCCCGCATGTCCTGCGGCGAACTGCCCGGCGGCGAACGCCAGTGCGTTGCCCTGGCCCGGGCGCTGGCCAACCGACCGGCCCTGCTGCTGCTCGACGACCTGCTCGCGCCATTTGATGGCGCCAATGCCAACCGTGTCCTGCGGCTGCTCGACCCGTTTTCCGAAGCCGGTGTCACCGTGATCGTCGCCCAGTGCACCGACGCGGCCCTGGCCATTCCCCTGCCCCCGCCCTGGCCGGCGCGGGCGCGCCTGCTGCGCCTGCGCGACGGCCAGGTGTCGGCATGAGCTACTCCGAGAGCCGGTCCGCGGCCCTGGCGGCGGCCCTGGGCAACACGCTGGGGCGCCCGGCGCGCTTCCTGCCCTCGGTCGTGGCCACGGCCGTGGTGCTGGCCGGCGTGCTGCTGGGCGCGATTGCGGCATGGCGCCTCCAGCCCCTGGAGGCGCCGCCCTGGGTGCGGCCCCAGGCCCTGGTGCTCGCCGCCGGCGCCGAGGGCGAAAACGACCTCTCGGCTACCCGCGCGGCGATCCGCGCGGCCCCCTCCGTGGTGTCGGCCGAATTCATCGGCCGCGACGCGGCGCTGGCGGACCTTGCCCAGCGCCCGGGACTGGGCAATCTGGGCCTGCGCGAGTTGCGGCCCAATCCCCTGCCGGATGCCTTCGTGGTGACGTTCGCGCCTGCGGCGGGCCCCGATGTCGTTGAAGCGGCCGTCGCGCAGCTGCGCAAACTCAATGGCGTCGACAGCGTTGCATACCAGCCCGAGGCCTATCGGCGAACCTGGGCGCTCGCGACCCTGGCCCGGCGCTTGCTGGCCATCCTGGGCGCCGCCCTGGGCGCCGCTGCCGTCGTCGGGCTCACCATATCGGCGACCTTGTGGGTGCGCCCCGACCGCGAGGAGGTGCGCCTCCTGTATCAACTGGGAGCGGACCCGGCCGGCATCCGCCGGCCGTATGTCTACACCGGCGTACTGGCCCTGCTGATCGCCGGCGGTCTCGCGTGGTGGCTCACCGCCATCGCGGCCAGTGGGCTCGATCCCCTCGTCGCCGATCTGGCGCGCCAGTATGCCGTGCATTGGACGGCAGACCCGCTGCCGCCCTGGGCGGGACCGGCGTTTTGCGCAGCGGCCGCCGCCCTGGGCGGGGTTGCCGCGTCTGTCGCAGCGCGCCTGGCGATGCGCGGAATTTCCTGAGGCGAGGCAAGGCCGGACGGATTTCCGGCGCATCCGGCCGGCGGCAACGCCGGCAAGCACGCGATTGCCGCTTGAAAAACCCCGGCCCCGTCCCCAGCTACCGGGCCGAAGCCTCGAATTGGAACTTTGCCGGCCCGTTTTGCTCCAACTAGCACTCTCGATGGTCGAGTGCTAAAATCGCAATGTCGCCTGGGATGAGCGCTGCCTCCCACCCGGAGCAGCCTTCGCCTGGAACAGGAGGGTGAAATGGGTGCAACCGAACTGACGCTACTGCCTGCCGCCGATTTGAAGTCGCCGTTGGCCTTGCTGCCGGGCAGTCTGGGCAATTTCGACGCCTATGTGACGGCGGTCAACCGCATTCCCATGCTCCAGCCGGAAGAAGAGGACCGCCTGGCACGGCAGTACCGTGACCGCGGCGATCTCGACTCGGCCGGAAAGCTCGTCTTGTCCCACCTCCGGCTCGTCGTGTCCGTGGCGCGCAACTACCTGGGCTATGGCCTGCCCCATGCCGACCTGGTGCAGGAAGGCAATATCGGCCTGATGAAGGCGGTCAAGCGCTTCGACCCCGACCGCGGGGTACGCCTCGTTTCCTTCGCCCTGCACTGGATCAGGGCCGAAATCCACGAATACGTGCTGCGCAACTGGCGCCTCGTCAAGGTTGCCACCACCAAGTCGCAGCGCAAGCTGTTTTTCAACCTGCGCAGCCTGAAGAAGGGCCATGGCAGCATGACCCGCGATGAAATCGCCGGGGTCGCCCGCGAACTCAACGTCAAGCCCGAGGATGTGGCCGAGATGGAGATGCGGCTGTCCGGCGCCGACATCGCCCTGGAAGGCCGGCCGGACGAGGAGGGCGAGGCCTTCGGGCCCATCGCCTATCTCGAGGATCCGGATGCCGAGCCCAGCCGCGTCCTGGAGCGGCGCGATGCCGACACGCTGCAGGGCAGCGGGGTGCGCGCCGCGCTCGAGACGCTCGACGCCCGCAGCAGGCGCATCGTCGAGGCCCGCTGGCTCGATGAGAAGGACGACGGCAGCGTCGGCACGGCCACCTTGCACGACCTGGCCGAGGAATTTGGAGTATCCGCGGAACGAATCCGCCAGATCGAGGCCAAAGCATTACGAAAGATGCGCGATCAGTTGCAGGAAGCCGCTTGACGGCGGTCTGATCGGGCGTTCCGCGCCGGCCGCATGTGCTTGTCGGCAGGCGCGGGGTTCTGGCGCTTCGTTTGTCTTCCGCCCCTCCTCCTCCCCCCTCTCCTCCGAGGTGGCGGAATTTCCCGCCCCGCACATCACCGCGGGGCGTTTCTTTTTGCACGGACGCTCGCGCCGTCGCGCTTGACATAAGCGCGCCGCAATAGCATGGTTGCGGCGCGAGCTTGCCCCCTGTCTCGAACGGGTCACACACGCGACAGTCAACGTTAAAATTCCACAACTTTGCTTGCGCTTATGGTGCAATAGTTCGACGGCACGAAGCCTAAAGTGGCTTGCATGGCAGTTTTGCAATCCGGTTTCGTCCCGTCATTGAAGAACCTGCGCTGTCTCCCGCGGTGACCGGAGCGTCAACCGGACCCCGGACCAGCGCGTTGTGCGAAACAGCGGCCCGCGCGCGGGCTGCACCTGCAGGAGGGAAATATGGCCGCTTCCAGCGAACTGGTTTCCGCATTCAAGTCGGACTTCGTCCGCGCCCTGGATGAGGAGATGACGCTGGAGGATTTCCTCCAGTACTGCAAGACCGATCGCATGGCATACGCCTCGGCCCACGAATGCGTCCTCGAGGCCATCGGCAAGCCCAAGCTGCTCAATACCGCCGAGGATCCGCGCCTGTCGCGCATCTTCCAGAATCGCGCCATCCAGTCCTGGGACACCTTCGCCGAATTCCACGGCATGGAGGAAACCCTCATGCAGCTGTATGCCTATTTCCTGCATGCGGCCCAGGGCCTCGAGGAGCGCAAGCAGGTGCTCTACCTGCTGGGCCCGGTGGGCGGCGGCAAGTCGTCGCTGGCCGAGAAGATCAAGAAGCTCGCGGAACAGTTCCCCATCTACGCCCTCAAGGACCCGCAGAGCGGCCGCGTCTCGCCCCTGCTGGAGCACCCGCTGTGCCTGTTCGACCGCGACAAGTACGGCAACATGATGGAAGACCGCTACGGCATTCCGCGCCGCGCCCTCACCGGCATCGCCAGCCCCTGGGCCCTCAAGCGCCTTCGCGAGTACTCCGGCGACATCTCCCAGTTCAAGGTCGTGCGCGTCATTCCCTCGGTCCTCAACCAGGTGGGCATCGTCAAGACCGAGCCGGGCGACGAGAACACCCAGGACATCTCCACCCTGGTCGGCAAGATCGACCTGCGCATGCTCGAGCGCTATTCCCAGGACGACCCGGATGCCTACAGCTATTCGGGGGCGCTGTGCCTGGGATCGGCCCGCGGCGTCGAGTTCGTCGAGATGTTCAAGGCGCCGCTCAAGGTGCTCAACCCCATCCTCACCGCCACCCAGGAAGGCAACTTCAAGGGCACGGAGGCGCTGCCGGCCATGCCGTTCAACGGCTTCATCATGGCCCACAGCAACGAGGCCGAGTGGCTCAAGTTCCGCAACAACCGCGACAACGAGGCCTTCATCGACCGCGTCTACCTCGTCAAG
>Ga0181519_10002330_pt1 | contig 16247 bp, 13 predicted proteins | sample PEATcosm2014_Bin_26_FD_121102 | JGI IMG/M metagenome (GOLD analysis project Ga0181519, IMG submission 121102) | Peatland microbial communities from MTU Mesocosm Facility, Houghton, MI, USA - PEATcosm2014_Bin02_10_metaG | ecosystem: Environmental > Terrestrial > Soil > Wetlands > Peat | place...
CCTCTCTGCGGCGGTCTCCCACGGCTCGGGTTCAAGCTGCTTCAGCCCAAGCGAGACGCGACGGCCCTCCGCATCCACCTTGAGTACTTTGAGCCGCAACTCCTGCCCGACCGCCAGCACGTCCTCAGCAGCCTTCACGCGGCTCCATGAAATATCGCTGATATGCAACAGCCCATCGATTCCGCCAAGATCGATAAACGCTCCATAGCTGGTAAGACTGCGAACCGCGCCGCTGACGATGTCGCCCTCTTTCATCTCGGAGTAGCGGCCCTGCTCCTGTACACGCGCCAGCTCCTCGCTGATCACGCGCCGGTCCACCACCACGTCCTCGTCCGTCACGTCCAGCTTGGTAATGCGGCAAGTGATCTCCTGGCCCACCAGCTTCTCCATCTCGGCGGCATCGCGCACGCCGCTGCGCGAGGCGGGCATGAACGCGCGCACGCCCACATCCACCGTCAGTCCGCCCTTCACCACCGCCGTCACAATCCCCACCACCGGAGTTTTCTGCGCAAAGGCCTCTTCCAGCGACGCCCAGTCCGTCGGCTGCACTACCTTGTGCCGCGATAGCTCGTAGTAGCGTTCGGCGTTGCGTCCCTTCACCGAGACGGGGAATTTCTCTCCCACCGCGACTCCGTCGGCGCTGTTCTCAAACGCGCTGCGCGGCAGAATCCCTTCGGATTTGTAGCCGATGTCCAGGTACACACTCTCGGCGTCGAGCGAGACGACGGTGCCTTCCAGTTGCTTCCCTCCGCCCTCTGCCTTGTGCGAATGGGTGTGCTCAAATTGATCGAGCAACTCGGCAAACGATTCAGCGGGAGGTTCAAAGGCTGATTCAACGGCTGGTTCTGTGGCGGCTTCAGCAACAGATTCAGCTGCGGTTTCAGCGCCGGCTTCAACACCGGTTTCAGCGGCGGTTTCAACACCGGTTTCAGCGGCAGATTCAACGGCGGACTCAGATGGGCACACAGATGTTGGGATGATCTCGTTTGGCATGATGGTTTACATACCATTTTGTCACGAGCTGCCACTACGCAGGCAATTCATGCCCACACTCTTGGGAACACATGGCCGTCGGCTGGTCCAAAAACCTGCTCTTTTCGCAACGGGAAAGGACTTGTCTTCCACGCCGCCAAGGGTCAAGTGTCTGTTCCCATTCTGCGCAGTATAGACAGCTAATTGAGTTTGAGGTAGACACAAAAGTTCAGCAAAATCGGCCGGGGGCAGATCTGTCCGGTAATCTCTTGAAATCCGTGGGAGATGTCGCTGCTTCTGCGCATGGGATGGGCGTAGTCAGTCACCGGCTCAACCGAGCGATAGATATATTTGCGCGGCGTAGGTTCCGGTCGGCGCGTATCAAGCGCCTGTGCGTGATTCCCTTCCATGAGGTGCTCTCGGGGCAGAACTGTGGTGAAACCAGTCTAGATTTCCGCGCGACAAAACTTCAGGAGAAATCTCAGGCGGCCGCGGTACGTTGGTACTCACAATCCATGAGACAGAAGGGATGGGCTGTCGGCCCGAGGTTTGGCCATGGGTCTTCCCGCCGCAAACCGCCTGTTTTTCAATGTGGCTTTAGCCGCCAACGGAATATTGAAGCCTTGTTCAGACCATTCTTAGAACTCATGTTTCAGTTTGGCACTCAACTTGATTACAAAGTGGACGGCTGAATCTCCCGCGGAGGAGAGAAGTGGCTATTTCCGGTGTTGTCCATGGAGTATTGCGTGCAATCTAAGCAGAGTTCCGATGTCTCAGCAATCTATGGCCGTTCCGAGTCATTCACCGCGCCGTTCCCGATTCACTTTTTGGCGCCAGACCTTCCGGGCTCGATAGCGCTTCGCGGCGAGCCTTCCGCGTGTGGCGCCGGGCATGGCCCACAGGTGGCCCAGAACGAAGGCCTGCTCCACGATGCGCGCAACCTGATGGGAGCGATCGGGCTCTACTGCGACCTGCTCTCGATGCCTGGTGTACTCCATCCAGAGCACCACCACTATGCGGAGGAGTTGCGGTTGCTGGGCTCACGCAGCGGCGCGCTGGTCGAACGGCTGATGCAGTCATGGCATCTGCAAGGGGAGCCGCACAGCCTTGCCGTAAGCGCTAACCGGGAGGCAGGAGATGCCCGTGCTCTGCATCTGGTTGGAGTGCGGCCAAAAGAAGCTGAACCGGCTGGGAATCAAGTGGGGCCGGCGAGTTCGTTGCAGCCGGTGAGCCTGCGGGAGATCGTCATGCAATGCTCGGGCCTGCTGAGCCGGGTGGCGAATGGCCGCGCAATCGAGATCAGCTACGGCCCTGCTGCCTCGGTGCCGGTCCTGGTGGACGAGGAGGCAGTCGAACGGATTCTGGTCAATCTGGTCCGCAACTCATCGACCGCGATGAGTGCGTCAGTCCAGACGGCCCATCCGCGGGCAGATGGAATTGCCCGTGATGCGCAATGCGCCGTCCTCGAGCGCATTGCCGATGGAACCGCGGACGAGACGCCGGGCGCAATCCGGATCGGTGTGGGAGTGGTGTCCCACCGCTTCGACGGTCCCAGTCCGCAGCCGCTTCGCCGGGTGAGGCTGACGGTGGAAGACTCCGGCTGTGGAATGGCTCCGGAGCAGCTTGAACGAGTCCTCAGCGGTGTCAGGGAGTCATCAAGAGACAGTCATGGGATTGGCTTTATCGTGGTGCGGGAGCTGGTCGCCGCATCCTCCGGAGACCTCAGGGTCATGAGCGCGCCGGGAGTGGGCACTCGGGTGCAAATCGAATGGCCGGCAACAGAGGGGTCTTGTGTTAACGCGGCGCAGAAAAACTCCAACCCCGGCGAGGCAGCAGCTTCGAACCAGTTGGCAGCAGCTTATTGGTTGCCAAGGCCGGAGCGGGCACGGCTACGGTTGCACGCGCAGGAGGGCCCGCGCAGGCCGGAAGATCCGCGTGCGCCGGCGGACCCGCGCGCAGTTGAGGCGAGTGCAATCGATGAATCACATGGCGATCGCAGAGTAGAAAATATGGAGTGGACATCATGCTGACAGCGGAATCGCATTCTTGTCTTGCAGCTTCAACCAAACCGGATCGAACTGCGAGGGCGGGGCAGATGGCCGCGGCCTCGGCTCCCGCGGCAACAATGTGGAAGCGTGAGCGGCTGCAGATGCAGATGGAGACCGCTCCCTCAGCACACCCAGACCCAGATGTGCTGGTTGGGATAACCGACCTGCCCACGCAAGTACAGGACTACCGCGCGCATCGCCGGAAGGCGATCCCTTCGCCGGCAGCTATAGCAGGCAATCGACTGGGTAGCGGATATGAGCACCCGGGCAGCGCAATCGTCTCCATCGCAGACGTGGAGAAGCGTGCGATCCTTGGCACCATCCGAAAGTTGAACGGCGACAAGTTGATGGCGGCGAGGCTGCTGGGCATCGGCAAGACGACACTCTATCGCAAGCTGAAGGAATACGACCTCGCCGGGTCAGGAAAATCGATCGGCAATTGACGCTCGAATCGGCCTATTCCCCTCCTAGAACTGAATCTCGTCGCGCGCAATCTCCCGGCGGTCTTCCGCCAGAATGGTTGCTCGCTCCAGAACATGGGCCAGCTCGCGCACATTGCCGGGCCAGTTGTGCTCCATCAGCCTCGCCGCCGCGCCGTCCGAAAGCCGCTTCACCGGCATCTCCTCTCCCAGCTTGCCGAGCAGATGCGCCGCCAGCGGCAGAACGTCCTCCATCCGCTCGCGCAGCGCTGGCAACGCAACCGGAAAAACGGCCAGCCGGTGATAGAGGTCCAGCCGGAATGCGTGCTCGGCGACGCGCTGCTGTAGCGGCTCGTCGGTGGCCGCAAGCACCCGCACGTCCACGTGCACAACCTCGTTGTTGCCCACGCGTTGCAGCTCGCCCGACTCCAGAAAGCGCAGTATCTTGGCCTGGAGGGACAGCGGCATCTCGCCGATCTCGTCCAGAAACAGCGTGCCTCCGTCGGCCGATTCGATCCTGCCCGTGCGCGACTGCACCGCCCCGGTAAATGCGCCTCGCGTGTGCCCAAACAGCTCAGCCTCGAGCAGGGATTCGGGAATTGCCGCGCAGTTCAGCACTACGAACGGCTTGCTGGAGCGAGTGCTCAACTGATGCACCGCATGGGCAACCAGTTCCTTGCCCGTACCCGTCTCTCCCTCAATCAGCACCGTCGACAAGCGCGGCGCAACCAGCCGAATCAGCCGCGATAGCTCCAGCATCCCTTGGCTCTCGCCCACCATCCCTGGAAGCGGTGGCGTCGGCACACGCTCCCGCGCCTCCAGCTTAGCCGCTTCCAGCTTGTCCATCTCCGGCCCTTCCTCTTTCATTGCGGCTCCGCGCTGGTTTGTTTTGCAGTTTGCCGCGTTGCGCGACCGCAGTAGCGCCGCTACATCCGCTGCGGCGGTCGCGCGTATGTCCACCGGCGCCAGACGATCCGCGGCGCAGATCTGCGGCACAACCACTGGCGCCAGCGCCCACGCCGCGCTCTCGCCCACGCCATCGGGGCCGCGTGCGTCCTGCTGCACCTGTCGCAACGCGTGCAGTAGCTCGTTTCTGCGAGGGCTGCGCGCTCCCCCATCGTCTGCGACTCCGTCGATCCGCAGCAGGTCCATCACCGGATGCCGCATTCGCATCACTCCGGCGAACTCAGTCACCTCCAGGTCGGGCAGAGCGCTGTCCAGAACCATCGCCTCCGCGCCCTGTGCCTCCAGCAGCGCCATCGCCTCCGCGCCGCCTGCCGCCTCGCGCACCTGCCAGCGCATCGCTGTCAGCTCCTGCCTTAGACGAGCCCGAAAGTGCAAATCCGCGCTCGCCAGCAACACTGTCCGTGCCGATGCCTTGTCCCCGGCGCTCTTCCTGCCCAGCCCATAGCCCATAAAAACTCCCTCTTTCGCTGCCGCTTCATCAACAGAAGTTGCTCTGCGTTTTGATGTTGTTCCGCCAGAATCGCCGTAGTCTCTGCGTCCGCTCCCCCTGATCCGGCGAATGGATGAGTTCGAACAAAAATGAAAAGTTTGCTGTAGTAACATGCCGCGCTGCGCTGGAGTTCTATCCCCCTGGCGAGCGCTGCGCCTAGGCGTACGCGGCTCTGGGGACAGAGGACGTCCGGCCGGTCTCCCGTGCCACGGGCTTCCGTCTCGGACCTCCCAGCCTGTATCCCATTCCGCGAACGGTCTCGATCAACTCCGCTTGTGCATCATGAAGTTCTCCTGCATCCAGCTTTCGCCGCAGGTAATTGATGTACACATCCACCACATTTGTGACAGACTCCGCCGGCATCTGCCACACCTCGGTCAGCAGTTGGCCGCGCGAGACACACTCGCCACGATGCAGCATCAGATACTCCAGCAGCGCAAACTCCTTCACCGTCAGGTCGATCGTCCGCCCCGCGCGCTCTACCGTGTGCTCGATCCGGTGCAGATGCAGATCGTTATGGCGAAGCACAGGGTCGGCAAACTGCTCGCGCCGCCGCAGCAGCGCCCTGCACCGCGCGGTCAGCTCATAGAAGCTGAATGGCTTCAGCAGGCAATCGTCCGCTCCCATGTCCAGGCATTGCACCTGCACATAATGATCGTTCCGTCCCGTCAGCACCAGAACCGAGGCATCGTCATGCCGTGCCCGCATCTCTGCCAGCACCTCCATCCCATCCCGCTTGGGCAGACTCAAATCCAGCAGCACCAGGTCCGGATGCTCCGCTGCTACTCGAAGCAGCGCAGACTCTCCGTCTTCCACCCACTCCACCCGATGACCCTCCATCTCCATTCCAACCTTGAGAAAAGCCCCAAGGGATCGATCGTCTTCCACAACCAGCACTAGCATTGAATTCCCCCCCCATCTCGGTTCCGCAATTCAGACCCATGTCCACAAGATGTTTCCATGCTGCCGACTCAAGAACAATCGCGAGCGCGCTAGATGACTAGCATCCACTACGGATACAGTTTTATTCACAATTAATCGCGGCAATTTGTTGTTCAAGTTCCAAAGGGGGAAAGTTTTCCACAGGACAAAATAAATGGCAGTTGAGTTGCCTACTGGGCCTCAACCCGCCATTAATGTTCGCGCCAATGACGCATCGCCCGGTCATGCGACGATTCGCAGAACCTCCTCGGTTTCTCTCGCATCGCTCTTCGTCCAGCGCGTCGTCATGCCTTCTTTTTTGCCGCAGCCACCATCGTTTTCAACCGTTCGGTCCAGGCCGGTTTTGAATCGATGGATTTCGCTAACGGCGGTTTATCCGTCGCGGCCGTGACCGGGTGAGCGGGATCGGGCTTACTCTCGCCCCCACCCGCAGAACTGGGTTTGTCCGGTCGATCTGCAATACCCGCCTGGGTATTATCACTGCTTGCCTGAGGCTTTGTGCCTCCCTCGCTCGCTCCCTGGTTTGCCCCGCCAGGCGCTGTGGACGCTTTTGCGCCGGCCTGGTTTCCTGCCGCATCAACCCATTGCACAATCAGCGAAACCCGCCGGTTGGATGGATCGAGAGGGTTCGATGGATCACGTAGCTTCTGGTCCGCGTAACCGCGCACCTGCGAGATCTGGTCAGGCCCCACCCCGCCCTGCTGCAGCAATCGGCGCGCCGAGTTTGCGCGGTCCGACGATAGCTCCCAGTTCGTATATCCGTTATCGCTCGAAAATGGCTGAGCGTCCGTATGCCCCTCGATCAGCAGACGGTTGGGCAGAGTCTTCAACTGCCCGGAGAGCAGATTCAGCAATTTCACGCCGTTATCGCTCAGCTTCGGGCTTCCGCTCTCGAAGAAGGTTCCGCCCTGGTCCTCCATCAGGTCGATCTTCAGTCCCTCCCCCGTAATTGTGATCTCGATCTGCTTGGAGAGCTTGTTCAGGTCCTGCTGTTTCAGAATCGCCTTTTGGATCTCATCCTTCAGGTTCTCTACATTCTTCTGGTCGATCGAGATGCTCTCATCCGAGCCTACCGTCTCGGTGCCCGTCTCCTTCCCCCCGCTATGCGGATCGTTGAAGTATCCGGCAACCGCCTTCTTGATCTGAGGTGTCGAGTTCAACAGCCACAGCACAATGAACAGCGACATCATCGCCGTCATGAAATCCGCATAGGCCACCTTCCACGCGCCTCCGTGGTGGCCTGCGCCAGAGACCTTCTTCTTGATGACGATGATCGGTCGAACAGGCTTTCCCAACGCTGCCATGAACAACTCCTCGCTTTCCCTGCCGGTCAGTTGCCTCGGCCTCTAAGCTGGCGCTTCGACCGCCGGCTCCGCAGCCGCCGGCTTCTTGCATCCCTTCTCCATCTCGTCGAAGGTCGGCCGCACATGCTCGGGAATCGCGCGCCTTCCCATCTCGATCGCCAATATCGGGGCAAGCCCTTTCAGAAATGCCAGGATGATCACCCGCAGCACATACAGGTAGGAGTTGTGCTCATCGGCCCTCTTGGTCATGCTGGATGCCAGCGGACCCACCAGCCCATAGCACAGCAGAATGCCCAGGAATGTGCCCACCAGCGCCGCCGCCACCTTTTTTCCTATCTCCTCCGGTGGCCCTCCCAACGCGCCCATGGTAATCACCACGCCCAGCACGGCGGCCACAATCCCAAGTCCGGGCAGCGCGTCCGCTACCGTCGTCAGCGCATGGACAGGTTCCATCACATTGTGGTGAGTGACCTCCATGTCCAGCTCCATCATCTGGTCCATGTCGAACGGCTCGACCCCTCCGGTGATCGCCGTGCGCAGTGTGTCGCACAGGAACGCCAGAATGTGACTGTCCTTAAGAAAATCCGGATACTTCTTGAATATCTCGCTCTCCAGCGGCTTCTCCACGTCGTCCTCGATCCCCATCAGCCCCTTCTTGCGCACCTTGTTGCATAGCTCATACATCATCCGCAGCGTGTCCAGATAGCGCGTCTTGCCAAACTTCGATGAACCCAGTGTCTCCAGCACGCCCGCGATCACCGCCTTGATGATGTGCATCGGGTTGGCAACCAGCATCGTGCCGCAGGCAGCCCCGATGATCGTCACCATCTCCGACGGCTGCAGCAGGACAAGGAGGTTTCCCTTCTCCATCAGGAAGCCGGCAATCACCGCTCCGAATACAACAACGATTCCTATGATTGGGAGCATTAGGCGCTCCTTGCTTCGGTCACGCGGTTACCGCCCGCGTATCCGCTGGTCTGCATCGCCTGCCGCGCACGCTTCAACAGCGTAGGCAGCGTGTCGCCCTCAATCGCCTGACTTGCTCCGATACTTACCGTCAGCCCCACCCGGTCGCCCCACCAGCGGAAGTCCGCCGTCCGCGCCAGTCCCGCAAGGCGTCGCGCATGGTCCACCAGCAGTTCCACCGTGCGCTCGTGCGCCACCACCAGGAACTCGTCGTTGCCCCATCGTCCGAGAATCTCTGCCGGATTCATCTGTCGCAGCAGCGTCTGCTCAACCGTCCGCAGCATCGCCTCGCACGCATCCCGGCCGTGGGTCCTGCGCAGTTCCCGTGCCTGATCGACCGTAATCCACAGCAGTCCGAACGGCATGCGATTGGCCACCCACTGGTGGTGCGCCGCATCCAGCCGGTCCTCCATCTCCGCCTGGCTGCGTTCGATGTCCACGCCCTCGCCGGTCTCTCCATGCGGCAGCGCATCCACCTCTTCCACCGGATAGAACAGCAGGGCCGCGCCCATCTGCGTATCCTGCGAATCCCGCAGCACAACTTTGCGCAGCATGACTGGGACCGAATGCCCCAGTTTATGGTTCATCGATACCAGAGTGGGAGTCTGCAACAGTTCATCGCGCTCCTCATCGTTCTCCAGCCGGATCTCCAGCAGCGGCACGCGGCTCGTATACCCCGCGATTGCCCCCCGATATCCCACCGGCGCACGCATCTGCCCGCCGGTCCTGCCTGCTTCGCCATTCGCACCCGCCCGGTTCCGGTGCTTCTCGTCGATTCGGTATAAATCCTTCGGGCACCGCCGGCAGATCACATCATCGGCCGGGTATCCGGTCAGGGATGACGCCGCCTTGTTCCAGAACAATATGTTCGATTGCTCATCGAGTATCGCGACCCCCTCCTCCATAAGGTCAAGCGTCCCCTCGAGCATCTCCAAACGATCGCTCATATCTGTCAGGCCTCGGAGTCTCAGGAGCCTTGCACTCTGCTTATCGACGGACTATGTAGAACCTTCACGCAATACTCAGCGCCGCACGTAAGTGCTCCTCCTATTTATCCGAAGGCCCCATCGTTTCACAATGCAAGGTGAGATAAAGAGTGTGGCCGTTGAACTTGTAGAGCCGCGAAAGCTCCATCGAAGGTTTATGAAAGTGGACCCTGTAGTTCCGGCCGGAGATAACTGTCGGCGGCGACAGCGTGCATTCGCAGAAGATTGGAATGCCGTTCTTCCAGCCGCCCGCAATCATGTTGCAAAGCTCGCCCAGGGTATCATCGATCGAATCGTCGCCTGCCGCGACCGGATCGCCGCCCAGCATGGCCGAAGCGATCGAACTTGCGGCCAGGGAGCTTATACGAATCTGGCACGCTCCGCGCATCGTGCCAGAAAAGCCAACAATGGCCGTTCTTTCGTCCAACCCGCACAGACTCTGGTCGGAGTCCGGAGCCTGAATCGCCTCGACCTCAAACCCGAACACCATGTTGAAGACTTCCATGACGCTGGCATCGGCATGCTCAATATTCGCGGCAGAAAGAAAAGCCTCCGCGACACTTGATTTCAAATCAATATCACAATTAAACATGGTTTTTCCCCAATGGCTGTTTGTAAATAACTCAGGTTCCAGTCCGATATATATTCTTGTATTTCCAATATTTCATAGCATGACGCAAAAGAATATTTGAGGGCTTATGCCGTAAGAAGCGGCTTGACGTTATTCACAATGTGTTCAATGCTGAATGGCTTTCGGATGTAGCCACGCGCGCCGGAAAGGATTGCCTGGTGAACCTGCGACTCGCTACTCTCGGTCGTAACCATCACAATCGGCACGCCAACCGCGAGATTCTCATCTTTTATCTGCTGCAACAACTGCAAACCAGTCATAACTGGCATATTAATGTCGCACATAATGAGTTCAATCTTGTTCATGCGCAGACAGGCCAGAGCTTCCTGCCCATTCCCCGCCTCCAGAACCCTGTCAAACTCCAGGCCCGCCATCTTGAGCGTGCGCAAGATGACCTTTCTCATCATGGCCGAATCATCCACTACCAGAATTGTTCCACTCATGCTCTCTGCTCCGTTTCTATTCGACGGCTCAATTCGCACAACAGCGCTCGAGCCGTGATGTCGTATTTCTAAACTGCCCTTGCCGCCACATTAGCGCTTTGCCTGACTGTTTCGTTGATCGCACTTGGAATATCGGCCCGCGACGCAACCGTTGCGCCGCAGTTCGCGGCTGATCGTCGACGGTCTCCGCATCAAGGCGGCAGCAAATGCCGCCGTCTGGATACCCAACTCCAACCGTGACTGGATGCAAATACGCTCAGATAGGTTCAACTGCTCGTACACTTGTTCATGCAGCACCCTCCCAAAGTGAAATGTTGCACTCCGAGATTGAGCGCGACCGGCTATTTATTTGGAACAATCTGCATTTCTGCATATCCTGGATTTTTTGTTTCAATGGGCATATCGGCGGACGCCAGCCAGACATGACGCGGCACAATACCTATTGCATCATTTCCGCATTGATTAAATCCGCCTTATTTATTCCGCTTGCTCATCCTGTTCCTTATTGGCACTCGCCAGGAATAAATAGTGGTGACAATTTTCAGTAATTCTCGAAAATTAAGACAAATAAAAATATTTCCTCCGCCCTCTAAAGTTGAAACATCAAACGCCGATGAGGTGTGGGAACGCGAAGCCTCCCGCTCACTGTATTCGTCACATGGAATACGTAACGGGGCGGGCAGTGTGCTCGCACGCAAATCAGCCCCACCAGGAGAGACACAAATGTCTTTAAGCATCCTTAATAACATCGCCGCACTCTATGCGCAGAACAACATCAACACGACGCAGTCCAAGCTTCAGTCCACTCTTCAGCAGCTCTCTTCCGGGTCGCGCATCAACTCCGGCGCCGACGACCCATCCGGCCTCTCGGTTGCAGACGGCCTTGGGGCGAACGAAGCCGCGCTCACCCAGTCCTCCGTAAATGCCTCAGACGGCATCGGGCTGCTGCAGACCGCAGACGGCGCGCTTTCTCAGGTCACCAGCCTGCTCGATCAGGCGGTTACGCTGGCCACTGAGGCCTCCAACGGCACGCTCACCGGCGGCCAGGTCAGTTCCGCCAATCAGGAGTATCAGAACATCCTTACCCAGATCGGCAACATTGGATCCACCACGAACTTCAACAGCAACAGTGTCTTCAGCTCCAGCGCCACCAACATCGTTGTCACAGACGGAACATCGAGCGGCCTCAACACCTATGCCGACACCGTCGGCACGCTCACCACGGCCAGCGTCGGCACATCCGCTGGCTCGGCCATCGCCTCCAATGCAATTACTCCGGTCACCACGCAGTCCGCGTCCGCGGTCTCCAAGGTCGCCGGCGTCTACACCCTCACTCCGACCGTCAAAACGGACACCCTCGGCGGCCAGATCTCCTTCACCGTCGGCAGCGGCTCCGAGATCGACGTCACCGTCGCCCCAGGAACCACAACCACCGCGTTGAGGACGCAGTTGATGGCAGACAGCGCATTCACGGGCGCAGGCCTCAGCGCCAGCGTCACCGCCAGCACGGGAGCGCTTGTCATCACCGGCCCAACCTCCGGCGCAACCACAGCGTCCAACACCGTTGCCTTCACCAACACCGCCCTCACCGACTCAGCCGCAAACACCTCGATTACCGGCGCAGTCGGAACAGCCGCAAATGTCGGCACCGCCTCCAAAGGGCAGTTGACAATTGCCAGCGCAGCCAGCAACGACACCTTCGCCGGGACCATCATCCTGACCCAGGGATCGAATAGCCTGACCATCACCATCGGTGCCGGATCTCTGCTCGGCTCGGCCTCCGATCCAACGACCGTCCAGGGACAGATCGCTGCGGCGATCGCGGCTCAGTCTTCGCCTGTCTTCGCAGTAGCGGCGGCTGGCGGCACGGCCACCAACCCCATCCTGAAGTTCACGGGTGCAAACAACACCACAGCCATCACCGTTACGGGCACACTGGCAGACACCACTGCCAGCACCAGCGGCACCGTCACAGACAACGCCGGTACAGCCGGCACAGCCCCAACCGCCGGCACGTGGGTCTCCACGGCGATGGGCTCGGCGACCGATACCTTCGCTACCGGCACAACCCTCACCATCGCGGGCGAAGGCGTCCAACTCGACGGACTCACCGGCGACCAGGCAGCGGCGGCCATCACGGCTGATTCAGTGTTGACTGCCGACGGCATCACCGCCTCGTTCAGCGACACCACCAAGAAGCTCACCATCACCGGCGAAGCCAACGGATCGGCTCTCGTCATCTCAGGAACCCCACTGGCGGATGTTAGCAGCACAACGCCGGCCAACGTCACCACCCTCGCCACCACCACGGCGGCCTCCGGCTCTTCGGCGGTCCCTGCCGGAACCGCTGTCTTCTCGTTGCTCAACGCCGGCGATACGCTCTCCGGAACCCTCAACGTCCAGGTCGGAACCGGTGGCACAGCCAAGACCGCGTCGATGGCCGTCAAGAGCGGCACCACTGGGTCGCAACTTGCCACGCAGATTGGTCAGAACGCGTCCTTCTCGGCTGCTGGCATCACCGCGAACTTCAACTCCGGCACCAACACCCTCACCCTCACTGGTCCCACGGGCACAACTGCCTCGCTCGATCAGCTTGCTGTCACGGGAACCATCACCGATTCCACAGTCAGCACTCCGGGCTCTGGCGCCAACTTCACCTCCGGCGGTGTCTCACAACTCACCACGGCGAACGCGGCCAACATCCTCACCACGGTAACCGCCGCCGTCGCGGACGTCGCCTATCAGAGAGGCACGGTTGGCGCGGACATCAACGAACTCACCTCAGCCTCCAACGTAGCCAGCTCGGAAGAGGTCAACCTCACCTCCGCGCAGGACTCCATCACCGCAACCGACTACGGCCAGGCTGCCTCCAACCTGTCCAAGTACCAGATCCTCTCCCAGACCGGTATCAGCGCTCTGGCACAGGCCAACAGCGTCCAGCAGGAGGTCCTCAAGCTCCTCCAGTAACTTCAGGAGGTTCACAGGCGCCTACGTAAGCCCCGGAGGCGCTTGGCCCGGGCGGCCCGCAACAGGGCCGCCCGGCTTTTTTTCTCCATCGGTGAACGCGCTCTAATCTCGGCCCGCATCGCATGGCCACGCATTTGCTTCAACCGCAATACAGGTCGGCGAAGTTCCCTTTGTTCGCCAGCAGGGAAAAATATGGGAGCGGTAGGAATCAACTTTGGCGCGGCAACCAGCGGCGCTGGATTCGATGTCACCACCACGGTCGCAAGCATCGTCACCAACTTGCAACAGGTTGAGACACCGTGGAACACCCAGCTCACCGCGCTTAAGGCAGACGACACCGCGCTCACATCCATCGGCACAGACCTCTCCAGCCTCAGCACCAGCCTCAGTGCCCTCACGGACTTTGAAGGCGTCATGACGGAAAAAGAAGGCTCCAGCTCAGACACCGACGTCCTCACCCTCACCAGCGCCGGCTCGACCGCCTCCGCCGGAACCCACACCGTCGTCGTCAGTCAGCTCGCGCAGACCGCCTCCGACTACTCCGACCCGATCGCCGCCAACGACAAGATCAGCGGCGCGCTCACCCTCCGGGTCGGCTCCGGCACTGCAACCACCATCCCTGTCGTCAGCGGCTCCAGCGACACCCTCGCCTCCTACGCCGCCGCCATCAACTACGCCGACGTCGGCGTCACCGCCAGCGTCATCTCAGACACCACAGGTTCCCGCCTCTCCCTGGTCAGCGACACCAGCGGGTCCGCCGGAGCGCTCACCGTCACCCAGGGAGGCACCACCACTACCACAACCTTACCCACCACCGCCGCATCCGACGTTGCTCCCACCGCCGCCGTCGCCGCAAGCAACACCTTCACTCTCCCCTCCTCCGCCAGCAAGCTCTCCGGGACCTTCAGCTACGCAGTCGGCAACGGCGCCGCCGCCACCGTCAATCTCGGCTCCACTCCGCTCTCCCTCACCGCCGCTGCCGCCGTGCTCAAGGCAAACAGCGGTTTTTCCGCCGCCGGTCTCAACGCCACCGTCAGCGGCAACAAGCTCATCATCACCGGCACAACCGACTCCACCGGCTCAGCCACCATCAACACCACCCAGAGCTCCCTCACCACCACCACCCCGGCCGCCACCTACGCCGGTCTCACGGACGTCACCACCCCCGCCAGCACTCTCAACATCAACACCGGCCTCACCGCGCAGGATGCCCTGCTCACCGTCGATGGCATCTCCGTCAATAGCAGTTCCAACACCGTCAGCACAGCCATCCCCGGAGTCACCTTCCAGCTCCTCTCCAAATCCACAACCCCGGTCCAGATCGAGATCGTCAACGACAACACGGATGTCGAGACAGCCTTCTCCACCTTCGTCTCCGCCTACAACAAAGTCCTTGGCGACCTCACCACGCAGGAGGGCAACGACTCCTCTGGCGACCCCGAGCCCCTCTACGGCAACCCCATTATCGCCCAGCTCCAGAGCGCCCTCTCGATGGCCCTCACCACGGGTACCGCCAGCGGCTCCGTCAGCAACCTCGACCAGCTCGGCATCTCCGTCAGCAACACCGGCACGCTCTCCCTGGACAACTCCACCCTCGACTCCATCCTCAACTCCAATTACTCCGATGTCGTCGGCTTTCTGCAAAACTCCAACAGCTTCGGACAGTCGCTCGCCGCCACCCTCAACGGCCTCGGCAGCTCGGGTCCAGACGGGGCCATCACTCTGGCCCTCGCCGCAGACTCCACGCAGGAGACCACACTCAACGACGACGTCACCGCGCAAAATGCCCTCATCGCCACCCAGAAGGCCAATATCACCGCCGAACTCAACACCGCCAACGAAGTTCTCCAGGCCATCCCGCAGCAACTCGACGAGATGAACGAACTCTACAGCGCCATGACCGGCTATAACGAAAATCCCAGTTAGTTAGGATCACCATGGAAACCGCATACCAGCAACAGGCCCTCCTCAGCGCCAACGGCGTCGAACTCGTCATCGCCCTCTACGACGGAGCTATCCGCTTCCTCTACCGCGCCATCCAGTGCGTCGAGGAGAACGACGAGATCGGCCGCCGAATCGCCGTCAAGCGCGCCCTCGACATCGTCATGTACCTCCAGGCCCGCCTGCGCACAGACATCGGGGGCAAGCCCGCCGCGGCACTCGCCGACTTTTACGCCGCCATGTTCACCATGACGCTGGAAGCATCCCGCCTCGCCTCGCGCCAGCAGTTCACCGAGGTCATCGGTTGCCTGCGCAACGTCCGCGAGGCTTGGCTGGTCGTCGCCCGCGATCCCGAGGCCCAGCAACTCCTCCCCCGCGAACTCCGCTCCCAGGCCGAACGCTATGCCAAACACCCCTCCGCCTCAGCCCCAGCACACCCTTGCGACGACGGCGAAGCCCTCCCCACTCGCTGGTCCGCCTAGATCCGCTTCAAACCGCTCCGCATAAATCCACGTCCAAATCGCAGCCTATTGGATCATGTCGAAGAGGCTCTGCTTCTCCACCGTCGCAATCACGCTCATCAGAGCCTGGTTCTGTGTCTCCGCCGAACTCAGTTGTGTCGCCACGGTCGCCGGGTCCGCCGCAACCAGTGTGCTCACCGTAGCTGTCCGATTGGTGGCGTCGGTCTGCGCGAAGCTGCTTGCCGTCTGTATCCGGTTCAGCGAGCTGTCCAGCGAGAGCCGCTGCTGCGATACGTTGCTCAGCGCCGTCTGCAGCACGCCAATGTCCGTGCTCGCCGTCCCGCTCACCGTGCCGCCGGCAAAGTCCGCAACCAGATTATTCAGCGCCGTCATCACGTCCGCGCCCGGAGCCACAAAGACCGCCGAGCCTGCTAGCCCGGTCTGGATCTGCTGCCCGTTCTCTGTCGTCACAGCGCCCACCTGTGTATCGCCGTAGTAGGTCGTCGTCGCCGGAGTGGTGCTCGTGTCCACCGCAAACGGCTGCACGTTGCCATCGCTTCCGGCAAAGATGTACGTCCCCTGGTAGCTGGTGTTCGCCAGCGAAACCACCTGGTCCCGGATGCTGCCCAACTGCTGCGACAGAGCCGTCAGGTCGGACTCGCTTTCCGTCCCGCTGTTGCCCTCTACCGCCAGCGACAGCGCCGAGGTCAG
>Ga0181519_10002333_pt1 | contig 16237 bp, 17 predicted proteins | sample PEATcosm2014_Bin_26_FD_121102 | JGI IMG/M metagenome (GOLD analysis project Ga0181519, IMG submission 121102) | Peatland microbial communities from MTU Mesocosm Facility, Houghton, MI, USA - PEATcosm2014_Bin02_10_metaG | ecosystem: Environmental > Terrestrial > Soil > Wetlands > Peat | place...
CGCCGGTAGTAGCATTGATCGCGAACACGGTGCCGGCGCCCGCGGAACCGCCGGAGTTATTGGTGCCGTAAAGCATCCCGCCCTGATAGATCACACCGCTGGGAGAGCCGCCTTCGGTCGTGCCGTTAAAGGCGTGGAGTACGGTGTTGACCCCAGTGCTGGCATTGATCGCGTAAACCGTGCCGCAACCGCCACCGCCGCACCCGGTTCCACCCGCTAACGTCGCACCGTATAGCTTGCCGCTTTGGTAGACTGGCGCCCCAGCGGGGAACGCGCCGTCGGCGCCGCCTTGAAAAGTGTGCACGACGCTTTCGCCGCTGGCCGTGGCATTGACCGCAAACAGCACGCCACAGCCGTTATCGTCCGTGCCGAGGTTGCAGGTTCCATCGAAAACGCCCCCGTACGTGGCGGTTCCGTAAAGTGTGCCAGCCTGGTAGATCACTCCGCTCTGGGGAAGCGTCCCGTCGGCCCCGTCCATGAACGTGTAGAGCGTGGTCAGCGTCTGCGCGTGAACGTCCGACGCCGCAACCGCGGCCATCGCAGCCAAAATCGCGACCGCCAGAATTCTGCCGCTGGACATCGCAATCTCCCCTTGTTGCTGGTACGCCCCGCCAGCCTCTCGCTGCGAGGCACCAAACCTTACACCCCCCAAAAAAAATGACAAGTCGATATGAATGACGCTCTCATGACACCCAAAATTCAAGGACGGCAGCCGCCCCATCGGGCGGAAGCGCGAAGCGTGTTGCACCAGTCGACCTCACCACAAGCCCCAAGCAATCAGCCTCACTCGGTGCTGATGTCGAACTCGGAACACAGTAAAATGGGGTCTGGGGACTAGTCCCCAGCGGGTCCAGGGCAGAGCCCTGGCCTTTTTTCCGCCATCACCACAGCCGCGCCCTACTCAGCGGCCATCGCCAAAACCTTCGGCTCGCCGGCGGCCGCCTTGGCGTCCCGTTTTGCCCAGTCGTCCAGCAGCTTGCGCGCGAAGGGGATTTCGTCGGTGGCGGGCGGTTCATCGGATTGGACCGCCTCCTTGTCGGCGACCTCCTCGATCACCCGTATGTTTTTGGCGGGGATGCCGTTATCGCGGAAATACTTGCGGAAATACGCGATATGCTCGCGAAGTCCCGGCGTCGCAACAAATTTCAATACATAATCCGCATCGGGCGCACCGCGCAGCAATTCCACCGTACGCCATGGCATGAAATTCTTGTCGCGGACGTGGCAGCCGATATGCAGGTGCAGTTTGCCGTGCCAGTCCCAACTCAGCACTTCGCGGTGCTTGGCCTGGTAAGAAAAATTCGTGCGGATCTCGATGTCGCTGAAGCGAAACAGGTTGGTATGTATTCGGCGCATCATCTCGACATAGCAGCGCCGCGCGGAAGGCTCGCCACCGGTGAGGCGCAGCGAAATGACATTGAACTGGCGGATCATCTTGCCGAGCCCGGCCATGATTTCGTCGTCCGTCAGCTCGATGCCTTTCTTGTTCACCGAACGCCAGTCCGTGCAGTAGGAGCAAGTAAAGTTGCAGACGTCGGTGACTTTCCAGCGGACAAAAACATCGGATTTTCCGCCGCGGTCGGGCTCGTCATAGACGCCGCGCAGCCCCTCGCGGGCGATTTCGGCGTGCAGCGCCTCGCGGCTCGTGGCGCGCAGAACATTGCTGGTAAAACACATCAGCTGCGGGCAACGGATCGTGCAGCCCATGTCGTCGCTGTCGGGGTCGAGCACGCGCAGCGGGCCGTCGTCGCGCAAGTTGCCGAGATAGGCCTGCTTGGCGCCGTGTTTCGGGCAGCGGCTATAGCCGCCGTTTGGCGAAATCTCGATCGAGGTGGCGCCGCCGGTGCATTGAGTCCAGCGGGGCGTGTCCTTATTCAGCCGTTTGCGGATGCGCTGCTTGACGACAGAAAGTTGCAGTTCGTGCGGCTCGAACGGCTGGCGCGCGACCTCGAGCAGCGCACTCATGGACATGCTCTCGCCCAAGCCATGCAGACGGCCCGCAACGATATGCTGCGGCTGGCCGGTTTGGCGTGAGATGGCGCCTGCGAGACGCTCGAGATCCGGCGCGAGTTGGACGGGCGCCGGGTGCGCCCGGGCGGCCTCGGTAACCCGCCCAGGCGCGACGAGGGTGTTTTCCATGCCTCGGTCTCCGCGTGTGTCACGGGCGAGCAGTCGAATCCGGGCGGGCGTCCGAAACATCTCAGCCATGCGCTGCGGTAATAGGTGCACATTCACGGCGCGGAATCAAGAAAAAATAAAATTTCTCAAGTCGGGCCAGCGGCGCGAAACCGGTACCTCATGAGCACTATCCCGAGCACGGGCTGCATTGTACGCCACTCTGCCGCTGTAGCCGGCACGCGCCTCTGAGCCGTCATCGCCAAAGCCACAAATCAAGAACATCCGCAGCGCAGAAGGCCGAGGGGCTCCGCCCCCTAGGCCCCCGACGGCGTGCCGCTGCGCGACGGGAGTCTTGCGCACCAGACCCTAACCCCGGGTGCTCGTCCGGCATCAACGTCGGACTCGGAACTTATAGAATTGGGGTCTGGGGCCTACGGCCCCAGCGGGTCCAGGGCAGAGCCCTGGCCTTCCTTCCTACTTCATAGCCCTGCGCAAATTCTCATCGATCCGCGCCAGGAAATTCTGCGTATTCATCCAAGGCTGAGTCTCACTGATCAAGATCGCCAGATCCTTAGTCATATCCCCCGCCTCCACCGTCTCTACGCAAACCCGCTCCAGCGTCTCGGCAAACGCCGTCACCTCAGGCGTCTTATCGAACCGCCCGCGATAAATCAGCCCGCGCGTCCATGCAAAAATCGATGCAATCGGATTGGTGCTGGTCTCCCGGCCCTTCTGATGCTCGCGGAAATGCCGCGTGACCGTGCCGTGCGCCGCCTCGCTTTCCACGATCTTGCCGTTCGGGCTCAGCAGCACGCTCGTCATCAGGCCCAGGCTGCCGAACCCTTGCGCCACGATATCGCTTTGCACATCGCCGTCATAATTCTTGCACGCCCAAACATACCCGCCCGACCATTTTAGCGCACTCGCCACCATGTCGTCGATCAGCCGGTGCTCGTAGTGCAATCCCTGCCGCGCAAAGGCCGGCGCGAACTCCGCGTCAAAAATCTCCTGGAACACATCCTTGAACATGCCGTCATAGGCTTTGAGAATGGTATTCTTGGTCGACAGATATACCGGATAGTTCCGCGCCAGCCCATAATTGAAACTGGCCCGCGCGAAGCCCTCGATGCTCGCGCGCGTATTGTGGATGCCCATGGCCACGCCAGGCCCGGTGAAATCATGCACTTCCCAGCGCGTCGGTTCGTCGCCATTGGCGGGCTCATACACCAGGTAAACCTTTCCCGGCCCGCCGATCTTGGTTTCCGCAGCGCGATAGATATCGCCATAGGCATGACGGCCGATCACGATCGGCTGGCTCCAATGCGGCACCAGGCGCGGCACGTTGCGGCAAATGATTGGCTCGCGGAAGATCGTGCCGTCCAAAATGTTGCGGATCGTGCCGTTCGGGCTGCGCCACATCTTCTTCAGCCCGAACTCACGCACCCGCGCCTCATCCGGCGTAATCGTCGCGCACTTCACACCAACACCGAACTGCTTGATCGCGTTGGCCGCGTCCACGGTCACCTGGTCATCGGTCTCGTCGCGATGCTCGATTCCCAGATCGTAATATTTCAAATCAACATCCAGGTACGGCAGGATCAGCTTTTCCTTGATGAACCCCCAGATGATGCGGGTCATCTCGTCGCCGTCCAGCTCCACCAGCGGCGTCTTCACCTTGATCAATGCCATCGCGGGTCCCGGCCTTCCCAATGCACTCAACGGCCCGGGGTTTGCCCCGTCCGGCGCCGCGCGGCAAGTTGCCCAGCAACACCGGCCGGCATCCCGCCGCCGGCCACGAGGACACGCCATGGTATTCGCACCGTTCGACCTCACCGGGCGGGTGGCCCTGGTCACCGGCGGCAACGGCGGCATCGGGCTGGCCATGGCCGAGGCCGTGGCGCAGGCCGGCGCCGACGTCGCCATCTGGGGCCAGAATCCGGCCAAGAACGCGGCAGCCCTGGCGCGCCTTGCCGCCACCGGACGCCAGGTCCACGTGCAGCAGGTCGACGTAGCAGACAGTGAAGCGGTCGACGCCGCGTTCGCCGAAGCGGTCGCCACCTTAGGCCGTGTCGACGCCTGCTTTGCCAACGCCGGCATCGGCGGCAGCCACCGCGGCGGATTCGCTGACATGCCCAACGAAGAGTGGGACCGCGTGCTGAAAATCAACCTGGACGCGGTGTTCTACACGTTCCGTGCTGCCGCTCGCCACATGGTTGCCCGCGGCGGCGGCGGTAGCCTGGTCGCCACTTCCAGCCTGGCCGCCCGCATGGGCGCCGCCCGCAACGAGCATTACGGCGCGACGAAAGGTGCGGTGATCTCGCTGGTCCACGGCCTCGCGATCGAGTATGCGCGCCACGGTATCCGTGCCAACGCCATCCTGCCCGGCTGGGTCGAAACAGAAATGACCGAAAAACTCTTCGCCGACCCGCGCTTTTCCGGCGCCGTGATGCCCCGCATGCCGATGCGCCGGTGGGGCCGCCCCGACGATTTCGCCGGTATTGCAATTTACCTCATGAGCGATGCCTCGCGCTGGCACACCGGAGATTCGTTGTTGATCGATGGCGGTTATCTGCTGTTCTGATCCAACGCGGGGAGGGCGCGGCCAGGCGAAGCCCGCGCTCACCGGCTAAGACGAGAACTCATTTGGCCCTGCGCACAACTCGACAGACCTCAGGGGGTTGCCGCGACGGCGGTCAGTGAAATCGAATCGAGTCCACACATTTTGTCACCCGACGGATCACCATTGATGAACACTAACGTCGTGCTCGAGGACGAAGCGGTGAATGTCGTGCTGAATTTCTGCCAAACCAGCTTGGCCTCACCGGCGCCGCCCTTGTTTGTCGCGGATATCAGCAAGGTTTCGCCATTATACACGTTGACGGTGCTGGTCGTTCCATAAGGGCCGCCCGGATCGTCGACGTTTCCTACCCAGAATGTAAGCTTGTATGGTGTGCCTGCCACCGTCTTGACCGTTTGGGATATACCTTGCGGCGTGCCATTGTCGTTAACACCGGTCAGGTCGACGAACGCCGGGCCGTGCTTCGCCGGAAAGCTGTAGCCCCCTTGCGTGAAACTCGTGCTGGTCAGCGCGACGTTGCTGCCGGATGGACCCACCACGATCCAGGGCCCGATCGATTGCCCCAAATCATAGGCGACGTACTGCCCTGCCGGCGGGGCAGGTTTGTCCAACCCACCGTCCTTGATCAGGTTGGCGGCGGCGCTCGCCGCAGAAGTCAGCAAAGCGAACAACGCCAACGAAACAAGGAAACCGGTTCGCAAGGATGCCTCCCTGGTCATGCTATTGTCTTCGGATATGGACCGCTTTGCGTCATGTCTGCCGCGGTCCGCGTGGGTAGCCTGACATAAACCCGGTAGCGGAACCACAGCGCAAGTGCGTGCACGCGACATTTTCATGAAAAGCGGCGCGGATCGCATCGACCCGGAACTTGACGCGGAGCGGCGCCTTGACAAATTCCTACGGCGGCCCGCAGTCTAGTCTGACTAGTCAGAGGAACGCCATGGCCTGGCAACTGCAGCAAGCCAAAGCCCGCTTGTCCGAGGTCATCCAGCGCGCCAGGCTGGAGGGACCCCAAACGGTCACCCTGCGCGGCGAGCGCACCGCGGTCGTGCTGTCCGCCGCCGACTACGACCGCCTCACCGCCGGCGAGCCGGATTTTGTCGCTGCCCTGCTCGCTGGCCCGGCATGGGGGAGCGAGACGATCGAGACCACCCTCGATCGCCCTCGCGATCTGCCCCGAAAAAGCGAATTCTGATGTATCTGATCGATACGAGCGTGCTGTCGGAGGCGCGGCGTGGCGATCCGCGCGCCGTCACCTGGCTGCGCGGCATCGATCCGCTGCTGGCCTATCTCAGCGTCGTGACAGTGGGCGAAATCGCCAAAGGCATCGAAATGAAACGCCGGCACGACACCGCTACCGCCGTTGCGTTAAGCAGCTGGCTCGCCGCCATATTGCAGCGCTACGAACGCCGCATCCTCCCGGTGGACCAGGCGGCCATGCTGGCATGGGGGCGCCTGCAGGCCGCGCGGCCGCGCCCTGCCATGGACTGCCTGATTGCCGCCACGGCCCTGGCTCACGGCAAGATTGTCGTCACCCGGAATGACACCGATTTTGCCGGTACCGGCCTCGAAATCATCAACCCGTGGACACTCTCCGCGTAGAATGGCTGCGCTCCACCACCGCAACCGACCATCGGCACCGCCGACCGAACCGACAACTCCGGCCGCGCATGATCGAAGAAGGCCAGGGCTCTGCCCTGGACCCGCTGGGGCCGGAGGCCCCAGACCCCCATTCCTAAAGAGTCGTTGGGGGAACGGCGAAGCCTAAAATATTCTGTTATTCATTGGCTTCGCCATATAATTAAGGAAAAGCCGCGCAGCCCGAATGGGGGTCTGGGGCCGTCGTGCGCAGCACGCCAAGGCGTGACGGCCCCAGCGGGTCCAGGGCAGAGCCCTGGCCTTCCTGCTTCATCGTTGCAAAATCGTTCGCGCCGACTCCACCATAGCGCGAGCCCCCTCCCCATCGCCCCGCCGCAGCGCCTCCAGATCCACCGGCACCCGCACCCCGCGGGCCGCCCCCGGCCGCTCCTCGATCGCCGCCATCCAGCGCTGCAACGCGTCCAGCCCCTCGATCGAAACCCCGGACCAGCGGTGCGTGCGCACCCAGCACCAATTCGCGATATCCGCGATCGAATATTCGCCCGCCAGAAACTCGTTATCCTTCAACCGGCCCTGCAAAACCTCGAACAGCCGCCGCCCCTCGTTCTGATACCGGTCGATCGCCGGCTGATACACCTCTGGCCAATAGCGCGAAAAAACGTTCGCCTGCCCCATCATCGGCCCGACCCCGCCGATCTGGAACATCAGCCACTGGATCACCCGCGAACGGCCGCGCCGATCCGTCGGCAGCAGCCGCCCCGCCTTCTCGGCCAGATAAATCATGATCGCGCCGCTCTCGAACACGGCAAACCCATCCTCGTCGCGATCGACGATCGCCGGAATGCGCCCATTCGGATTGATCGCCAGGAACGCCGGCGTCTTCTGTGCACCACTGGAAAGATCGATCGGGTGCACCTCATACGGCAGCCCCAGTTCCTCCAGCGCCACGCTGGCCTTCCACCCGTTCGGCGTCGGCGACGTATACAGATCGATCATGCGCGGCCCGCTCCCCCAGACTCTGTTCAACCCACCCTAACTGACCCACCCAAACCCGCCAAATCACCCCAATCTGGCACGCTTGCAACACCTTGCCGGTTTTTCTTGATATGGTGCTTCAACCACGCGCAATGTCCGCCGCTATGCGCGCCGCACGATATCTTCCGCTGCTGCTGCCCGTCGCCCTCGCCGCCTGCGGCGGTGGCACACCGCGCGTCGCCACCCGGCCGCTGCACCCCGGCGGCGGCACCTATACCGCTCCCGGTCCGGCCGACGACCCCTGGGGCCCCTACATCCGCGAGGCTTCAACGCGCTTCAACGTCCCGGAAAAATGGATCCGCGAGGTCATGCGCCAGGAAAGCGGGGGCCAGGAATACCTCAACGGCCAACTTACCACCTCCTCCTCCGGCGCCATGGGCCTCATGCAGCTGATGCCCGCCACCTACGCCGACATGCGCGACCGCAACGGCCTCGGCGACGACCCGTATGACCCGCATGACAACATCATGGCCGGCACCGCTTACATCAACCTGCTCTACGCCGCGTACGGATCGCCCGCCTTCCTCGCCGCCTACAACGCCGGGCCCGGCCGCCTGCAGCAATATCTCGCCGGTGGCACATCGCTGCCGAACGAAACGGTCAATTACGTCGCCAGCGTCGCCCCCCGCATCGGCGGCCCAATGACCGGCCCGCTTGCCGCCTACGCCGACCAGGGCACCGACATCCCTGCCGGCGCCGAGCCGGTGCAGGTCGCCGAGGCGGCTCCCCCCACGCCGCTCCCGTCCGAAACCACCGTCGGCAGCTCGCTCTGGTCGCCGTCCGCCCCTGCCGCGGTGGCCTCCGCCCCGCTGCCGCCGCCACAGCCGCCGCCGCATCCGGCCCGCTTTGCTCTGATCGGCGCCGCCTACGCCGACACGCCGGCCCCCAACCCGGCCGACGCCCGCTGGGGCGTTCAGGTCGGCGCCTTTGCCGACGCCACCCAGGCCCGGCAGGTCGCCGATACCGCCCGCACCGTCGCCCCGGCGCAGCTCGCCCCCGCCACCACCGTGGTCGGCTCCGTTACCCACCCGGATGGGCAAACTTTCTACCGCGCCCGGCTGATCGGCATCACCGAACCTGCCGCCGACACCGCTTGCGGCGCTCTTGCCGCGCAGCGCTGGGCTTGCCTCACCGTTCCGCCCGGCGGATAGGAACAGGAAGGCCAGGGGGCTCTGCCCCCTGCACCCCCGCTAAGGACAAGTCCTTAGAACCTATTCATAAGTCAGGGGACAGGGAGGGGGTCGACGTCGTGGTAGCCCCCCTCCCTGTCCCCTGACTTATGAATGGGGGTCTGGGGCCGCCGGCCCCAGCGGGGTCCAGGGGCAGAGCCCCTGGCCTTCTTCCATTCTTTCTGGCGGCACTCGCCATATGATGGCTACGTGGATCATACAGAGCTGACGCATGCCCCCAAAAACCCAGGCCGAAGGCGGGCAGACGCGGTGGCACGGCGGGTGCTAAACAGTCTTTCACCACAGCAAACGCGTGCCCCGGCGCACGCACAGGAACGGCTTCCATGGACTGGGACCTCTTTACGATCTTCACCTTCGTCATTGTGCTGACGATCGTGCGCAGCCACTACAAGCGCCAGAACGCCACCGCCGCCGGCCTTTCCAACGGCGACCAGAGCGCGCTTTCCGCGGCCATGGACACGGCGCGCCGGCTCGAACAGCGGGTCGACACGCTGGAACGCCTGCTCGACGAGGACGCGCCGGGCTGGCGCTCGAGGGCCCGGGCATGAGCGCGCTGCTTCGCCTGCTGGGGATCGCCGTCGCACTGGCCGCCGCCGCGACCAGCCCGGCTCTGGCGGAAACCCGCATGATCGACGGCAGCCAGCTGGTGGCGACATTGAACCTCGATAGCAGCGCCTCGATCGAGCCCGACGGCACCTTGCACGGCCAGGTGCGGCTCAGCGCGGACGATCTGTCCTGCCTGCAAGCGACCGGTGGCGGCACCGCAACCGTGACCACGACCAGCTGTGGCGATGGGCTCGGGCACCTGCGCATCGAAGTGCCTTACGCCACCGCGGTCACGCTTATTCAGAACGGCGACGGCGCGGTGAATGTCGGCGGCACCGCGGGACCGTTAACCGCCAATCTCGGCGGCAGCGGCGACCTCACGGTCGGCCGCGTCGGCACACTCGTACTGACTGTAAGCGGCAGCGGCGACACCACCGTGGAGGCCGCCAGCGGAGCGGTTTCGCTCGACTCCAACGGCAGCGGATCGATCCGCATCCGCGAGATTGCCGGCACCCTACGTACCCGCCAGAGCGGGTCCGGCGACCTGGTGATCGGCTCGATCCAGGCCGGGGCGGCGGACATCGTGATCGATGCCTCTGGCGACGCGGTGATCGGCAAAGGCAACATCGCCACCCTGCGCGCACGGCTATCCGGCAGCGGTGACCTGACGGTGGCGGCGACGGCGGGGATCGCGGACCTGGAGGCCTCCGGCGGCGGCGATATCAAGGTGGCGCACGTCACGGGAATGGAACGCAAGGCGGCCAGCGGCGGCAGTTCGATCAGCGTATTGAATTCGGATCTGGCCCAGCTCGGCATCGGCAAGCTGGCGCAATTCGCGGCCGACACCGACACCGGGCACGCCACCACGATCCATGTCGGCCGATCGCATGATGGTAACGGGTTCCATCATTTCCTGGCCGGCCTCGCGGTACTGGTGATCCTGTACGCGATCTGGCGCACCCTGCAACGCAACGGCGGCATCGGCCAACTGCAGAACCGGTTTCGCGGGGCTGGCCAGCCAGCGCAGCCGAGCCACCCGGGCGTGCTGGCGGTGCGCGACACGATTGCCCGGCTGGAGCAGCGTCTGGCGCGGGTCGAGGGCTACGTCACCACGCGCGAGTTCGACCTGCAGCGCAAGTTCCGCGAGCTGGACGCGAAGAAGTAGTCAGGCGGCGCGCTGCTCGGCGCGCAGCTCGTTGATCACGCGCTCGACGCCACCCCACCCCACCGCGGCCTCGCGGTCGCCCTGCGCCAGGCTTTGCTCCACATGCTCGCGCGCTACTGCGGCGGCGCGCATGCCGTGGCGGTGGATCAGCGCGCGCGCCAATGTCGCTTCGGTCTCAGCTTTCATGGCATCCTCCAGTTGTCGCGCCCTCTGCGGGGCGGCCGCACCCTAGCGGCGGCGCTGCGCCTTAGTACCAGCAGACAGCGAAGGGCAGATAAGCAAAAAAGGCCAGGGGCTCTGCCCCTGGACCCCGCTGGGGCCGTAGGCCCCAGACCCCACTTTATAAGTCAGGGGGTAGGGAGGGGGGCAACGAGTGCGTGATGAAGCACTCGCGGCCCCCCTCCCTACCCCCTGACTTAAGAAACCGGTTCTAAGGACTTGTCCTTAGCGGGGTCCAGGGGCAGAGCCCCTGGCCTTCCTTCTCTTTTCGCCGCATGAAGCGGGCCGCCATGCCCGACCTCATCCTTCACAACAGCCAAACCCGCCGCCGCGAGGTGTTTGTCGCGGCCGATCCGGCGCATGTGCGGGTCTATGTCTGCGGGCCGACGGTCTACGACCTTCCGCACCTCGGCAATGTGCGCGCGTTTGCCAATTTCGATGTGCTGGTCCGATTGCTGCGCTTACTCTATCGGCGCGTCACCTATGTGCGCAACATTACCGATGTGGACGACAAGATCAATGCCCGCGCGGCGGAGAGCGGCGAGCCGATCGGTGCCATTACGGCGCGCACCGGCGCTGAATTCCAGGCCGACATGGCAGCGATCGGCAATCTGCCGCCGGATGTGCAGCCCTGCGCCACTGCCCATATTGCCGAAATGATCACGGTGATCGAGCGATTGATCGCAGGCGGCCACGCCTATGCGGCGGAGGGCCATGTGCTGTTCGCGGTCGCGAGTTTTTCGGAGTACGGCGCGCTGTCCGGCCGCAGCCCGGACGATCTTTTGGCCGGCGCGCGCGTGGAGGTAGCTCCTTACAAGCACGATCCAGGCGATTTCGTGCTTTGGAAGCCGTCCACGCCGGATCTGCCGGGCTGGGACAGTCCCTGGGGCCGCGGCCGTCCGGGCTGGCATATCGAATGCAGTGCGATGTCGTGGCGTTATCTCGGCACCGATTTCGACATTCACGGCGGCGGATCGGATTTGATCTTTCCGCATCATGAGAACGAGCGCGCGCAGAGCCTGTGCGCGTTCCCCGGCAGCCATTTCGCGCGGGTATGGCTGCATAACGGCATGTTGCAAGTCAACGGCGAGAAAATGTCGAAAAGCCTCGGCAATTTCTTCACGTTGCGCGACGTGCTGGCGCGCGCGCCATGGGAGGCGGTGCGGCTGCTGCTGCTGTCCGCGCGGTACCGATCGATACTGGATTTTTCCGACAGCGGTCTGGTCGAGGCGCGCGACGCGATGGACCGCTTTTATCGCGCGCTGGAAGTGACGCCTGACGCGCCTGACGCGCCGGTGCCGGACGCATTTCTGGCCGCGCTGTGCGACGACCTCAATACGCCTGCCGCGATCGCGGAGCTGCACAATTTGGCGAGTGCGGCACTGGCCAGCGACGCGGCGGCGGCAGGTGGTTTGAAGTCTGCCGGTGCCCTGCTAGGGCTGCTGCAGCAGCCCCCAAAAAGCTGGTTCCATGGCGGCGGCGATGACACCGCGATACGGCTTGCCATCGACGAACGCCTGGCAGCCAGGCGTGCACGAAACTTTGCGCGCGCCGACGAAATTCGCGCCGATCTGGCGGCCCAGGGTGTGGTGCTGGAGGATGGCCCCGCCGGCACTACTTGGCGCCGCTCTAGCTAAGGGAGGTTTTCATGCAACGAACGGCCGCTCTCGCCGCCTGGTTGGCAGTCGCCTGTGTCTGCGCTGCCGCCGCGCAGCCAACGAACACGATGCCGGGCATGGCACCCGCCGCGCCGGCCTCGCCCACCGCACCGACCGCGCCCGCACCGGCGGGCAAGAAGCTCCTGGGCACCGCGTTCGTTCCGCTCAATGCAGCCACTCCGGGCTACAAACAGGCGATGGACAAGATGATGGCCGGCACGGACGCCCCCTACAGCGGCGATGCCGACCATGATTTCGTCACCCACATGGTACCGCACCACCAGGGCGCAATCGACATGGCCGAAATTGAACTGAAATACGGCGCCGACGCCAAACTGAAGCAGCTTGCCGCGCGCATCATCTCAGCGCAGCAGCGCGAAATCGCGTTCATGCAGGCGTGGCTGGAAAAGCACCCGAAGCCGAAACAGATGGGCGCGGACATTCCGCCGAACATTCAATGGAAATAGGCGAGACATGACGGGCGAGGATCGCGGCGCAGCGCTGGCATCTTCCGCCGGCGGGCCCGCGGTGATCCTGGTCCGCCCACAACTCGCCGACAATATCGGCGCCGCCGCGCGCGCCATGGCCAATTTCGGCCTGTTCCATATGCGGCTCGTTGCCCCACGCGACGGTTGGCCGCAGGAAAATGCCTGGCGCAACGCCAGCGGCGCGCAACGTATCCTGGAGGAACTCAGCGTACATGCAACCGTCGCCGAGGCCGTTGCCGACCTGCACCACGTATTCGCGACCTGTCCGCGGCCGCGCCATATCGTCAAGCCGCTGCTGACGCCGCGCGGCGCCGCCGCCGAACTGCGCGAAATTTTTGCGCGCGGCTTGCGTTGTGGCCTGCTGTTCGGGCCCGAACGCGCCGGCCTCGATAACGAAGACATCGCCCATTCCGACACGCTGATCCGCTATCCGGTCAACCCGGCCTTCACCAGCCTGAACCTGGCGCAGGCGGTGATCGTCATGGCCTACGAATGGTGGCAGGCCTGCGATGCCACGCCGCCGCGCCAACTCATGACCAATGAATCCGAAGTCGCCACCAAGGCGGAGTTGGAAAACTTCCTCATACATCTGGTCGATCAGCTCGATGCCTGTGGCTTTCTGCGTAACAAGCCGAAGCGCCCGGGCATGGTGCGCAATCTGCGCCATCTGTTCCAGCGCGGCGAGGTGACGGAGCAGGAACTGCGCACGCTGCACGGCGTGGTCACCGAACTTGCCATCGGGCGGCGGGAACGGGGGCGGCTGGAGAAGGACATGATATTAGAATGAAAGAACAAGGAAGGCTGGTGGGGCAAAGCCGCCCCCCCAGACCCCCGGCTTTCATTTTATTGCCGCTGTGAACCTCGGGGCCGCCACCTATCGGCCGCTGGGCGCTTATCGGTTCGGGCTCGCGCTGATGGTCGTGGCGCAACATTTTCAGCATTTGCTGCCGCCGCAACAGCGCCAACCATTTTCCAACGGCGGCTTCGGCGCGATCGCCGTCGCCGCGTTCTTTGTCGTAAGCGGCTTCGTCGTCGCCGAGGCGCTCGCGACATTTTATCATGGCCGTTCCGGCGCCTTTCTCGCTAATCGCGTGCTTCGGCTGTTCCCGCCATACCTCGCGGCCCTCGCGCTCTCCGTCCTGGTGCACGAAGCGCTCTTCCAAAGCGGGCACCTTGAGTTGTGGGATTACACACTCGCCGGCTCGCCGCTGGCGCCGGCGCGCCTGCTCACCGGGCTGCTCGGCCTGGTGCCCGGCTTCAACCCGCGCTGGCTCGGCCAGGCATTCGAGTTCGTGCCGTTTGTTTGGTCGCTGCGGCTCGAAATGGCGTTCTACGGCGCCGCCGCACTTACCATGGCCGCCTCCTGGCGGCTCGGGTCGACCTGGCCAATCAAGGCCGCGATCGCGCTGGGGCTCCTGGCAAGCGCTGCCTTCCTGCTGCTGGCGCACCGGCCCGGCGCACTGAGCACCGCGCCCATGTTTCTCGTCGGCGTCGCCTTCTATCTCCGCGATGCAAGGCGCGACACCGTGCGCGCCCTGCTGCTGGCCGTGGCCATCGCGACCGCTTCGGCCGGGTTTGCATCCTGGCAACAACATGGCGCCCCGCTGCCGGCGATACAGTTTCCGGTGCTCGCTTTCTTGCTGGGCCTGCTCGCGTGGCTGCTGCCGCGCGGCGCCGAGGGACGCTTCAAACGCCTGGACCGTCGGCTCGGCGACCTTTCCTACCCGCTCTACCTCAATCACTACGCCGTCGGCATCGCCGCGGCCTCGCTGGCACCCCGGTCAGGCTGGCCGCTTTTCGCGGTCACCGTGCTGGCGTCCGTGCTGCTCGCCGCCGCGGCCGAGCGCCTCGTCGATCGCCCGATCCGCGGGCTGCGCGACCGCGTTCGCAGTGTCCCCCTATAGGAAGGCCAGGGCTCTGCCCTGGACCCGTCACGCCGGGGGCGTGCTGCGCACGATGGGGCCGGGGGCCCCAGACCCCATTCATAAAGATCCGATGGGAACAACGGCGAAGCCAAATATCCAAACTATTTATGGGCTTCGCCGAAAAGTCAGGAAAAGCCGCGCAGCGCTAATGGGGGTCTGGGGCCGTCGTGCGCAGCACGCCCAGGCGTGACGGCCCCAGCGGGTCCAGGGCAGAGCCCTGGCCTTTCCTTTTCCTACTGCGGCAATTCGCGCGCCAGCCGACGCGCCAGCAGCCAGCCGATCAGGCCTGATACGGGTGCCCCGGGGACGATCAGCACGAAACCCCCATAAATGTGGTTCACCACCATGGCGAGGCCGATGCCGAGCAACAGGCCACCGACCAGGCTGCCGGCGACCGCGGCGCTGACGCCGAGCCAGATGATGTCCTGGCGCTGGATCATGAACGTCCCGTTCAACGTTGCGCCGATAGAGATGGGGGATGAACCGGCGCGGCGGTAGGGTCGGCGCTCGCGAGTGCTGCGGCGCGCCTATATGCCTGGCGGCGGATGTGGAGACGTGGCGATGCAGATGTACATGGTGCAGCTCGGCAAGACCGGCGCGGACGGTTTTCGCGAGATTGAATCATCCAAATTCCTGACCTCCAACCTCGATGGCGCAAGGCAGCGCGCCGTTGACCTGCTCAGGACCCGCGGCTCGCAGATCGGCGCCAACAAGGCCTTGCTGCATGACGGCGCGAAGCAGGTGTTCGAGTTTCCGTAGGCCGGCGCTTCCGCTGGGCGCACGGCCTGTGGCGTGGCCCGCGCCATGAAGCAGCGGTCGGCGCGTGATCACAATCGGTTCAATGCGCCACCGCCGCGCCGATAAGCCTCACTGGCGGCTCGATTATATGGCAGAGTGACCGCGGTCTCGGCCGCCCGCCGACCGGCGGGTCAGACCGCCATGGCCCGGCGCTGCGGGACCGGGCGCTTCGATCGCACTTTCCACTGAATGGGGAAAATCCGTCATGACATTTTTCAACACCGCGAACGCGCGCGCCAGGAAAACCCCTGGCATCATCGCCGTGGCGGGCCTTGGAGGCGCGCTTGCGCTTTCGTTCGCAACCGCGGCCCAGGCGAAACCAGCCACCCACGCACAGCATGAGGCCTGGCGCGATGCCATCGGCAGGACGCCGGTACCGCAGGAGGGCTGCTTCACGGCGGCTTACCCGAGCCTGGCCTGGCACCAGGTAGCGTGCAAGGTCGCGCCAGCCCGCCCCTATGTGCCGCGCAGCGGCGGGGCCGGCTTTACCGTGGGCAACGGCAACGATTACTCCGCTGTTGTCACCGGCCTGATTTCCACGACGGTTGGCACATTCCCGACGATCACCGGCCTCAAGAAGGAAAAGGGCGCCGGCGTGAAGAATGCGTACTCGCTGCAGATCAACTCGCAGTTCTTCGCGAGCCCGACCTGCTCAGGCGCCTCCAATCCATCGAAGTGCCTCGGCTGGGAACAGTTCGTCTACTCCACGACGGGCGCCGCGTTCATGCAGTATTGGTTGATCGATTATAACGCTACCTGCCCTTCCGGCGGCTGGATGAAGTACAGCACCGACTGCTATCGCAACAGCGCCGCGGTCGGCGTCCCCGCCGAGGTGATCACGGAGCTCAGCACCCTGAAGCTCTCAGGCACGGCCATCTCGAACGGCACCGACACGCTGGTCTTTACGACTTCGACCAG
>Ga0181519_10002335_pt1 | contig 16235 bp, 7 predicted proteins | sample PEATcosm2014_Bin_26_FD_121102 | JGI IMG/M metagenome (GOLD analysis project Ga0181519, IMG submission 121102) | Peatland microbial communities from MTU Mesocosm Facility, Houghton, MI, USA - PEATcosm2014_Bin02_10_metaG | ecosystem: Environmental > Terrestrial > Soil > Wetlands > Peat | place...
CCGGCCCCGTCGATGGGCGTGCTCGGGCCCTGGCACCACAGCATGACCTGGCCGGGACCGGTGCTCGACTGGGCGGCATTGCGTGTGCGCTGGTTCGATCAGTGGCTCAAGGGCGTCGACACCGGGATCCTGAAGGAACCACGAGTCTCCTTCTATATGCCGGAGTGGCGTCGGCAGACGTTTCGCGACCGCGGGCCGGTCCCGGGCGAGTGGCGCTACCTCGACGCGTTCCCTGAGACGGTCTACGCACCAGCGGACCGTCTCTACCTGCGCCCGAATCCGGAGCTGCCGCGGAACGAGGCGCTCGCCATGTCGCCATCGCCGGGCCGTGGCGGTGCGCTGGGCGAGATGGTCGGGCCCTCATCGGCCCTGAGACTCACCTATCACCCGGCGCGCGGCGGGTCCGATGAGTCGTTCGGGCCAGACCCCGACGAGGGCTTCTACGGGATCGACGCGCGCGAAGAAAACGTCTACGGCCTTTGCTTCGACACGCCGGCGCTGCGGGAGCCTGTCGAGATCCTCGGGTTTGCGCGCGCGCGGCTCCACGTCGCGGCGACCGCTCCGCTCGCGAACTGGATCGTGCAGCTCTTCGACCTGGCCCCGGACGGCACGAGCTACCTGGTCACCCGCGGGTATCTGAACGGGAGCCACCGCCGCTCGCACTCGAGACCGGAACCGCTCGTTCCCAACGAGATCTACCCGATCGACGTGCAGCTCGGCTGTACCGGGTACCGATTCCAGCGCAGCCACGCCATCCGCGTGGTCGTCACCAACGCGGAATTTCCCGTGGTATGGCCCTCGCCCTACCCCATGACGACGACGCTCTACACGGGCGGCGACCAGGCCTCCTTCATCGAGCTCCCGGTGCTGCCCGCACTGTCGTACCGCGCCGGACGGCTGCCGGTGCTCGCCGACGTGACAACACCAGGGAAGACCTGGCGCTCGAGCGACGGGCTCAACGCCTACACGCTGACACGCGACTTCAAGCACGGCTCAGCAACGGTGTATTCGGAGATCGGCACCGACCGGCTCTGGTGCACCGTCAACGAGGCCAACCCGGCGGAGGCCTCGATGAAACTCGAGGCCAGCGTCGTGCACACCCCGGAAGGCGCAGCGCGGCGGATCGAGACGCGCGCCGTCGGCGTGCTGCGAAGCACCGAGCGGACATTCGAGACGGACATCGAATGCACGCTCCTCGAAAATGACCGCGTCGTCCGCAGCCGTCGCTGGCAGGACAGCGTGCCGCGCGAGCTGGTCTAGGCGGATGATCAGTGACGGGCGGCCCGGCCTGCAGCTGCGATGCGCCGGCGTCAGTGCGCCTTTCCGGAGCGGACGCGCTACGATTGGGCCGTGACGGAATCGCGCCAGTCGTTGATGAACGCCGCGCGGCGTCTGCTGCAGGCCGGCCGTCTCGAGGAGGCGCGCGCAGCGGCCACCGCCGCGGTGCACGGCCTTGCCTCCTGCATGCCGGCGCATGGCGTTCTCGCCATGATCCTGCTGCAGCTCGGTGAGCGGCAGGCGGCCGAGGCGTTGATCGGACACGCCGAGTCCCTCCCTGCCGGAGTCGCGGACGGCTACGACGCGCTCGCCTTCATCAGCCTGCAGCTCGGGCTCCATGAGCGCTCGAACGCGCTCTATCGGCGAGCCGTCGAGGTGGCGCCGGACGACGCCCGCTACTGGTACAACCTCGCCACAAGCGAACGGAGCCTCGGGCGCCTCGCGGAAGCGGAGGCTGCCTGCCAGCGCGCAATCGACGTCAACGCCGCCAGCTATCAGAGCTACCTGCTGCGCGCGGAGCTCTGCGTGCAGTCGACGGGCTCCAATCACGTCGAAGAACTGCTGAGGCTCCTGAGTGAGCGCGCGCTCGAGGACCGTGGCCGGATGTTTCTCGCCTACGCGGTCGCGAAGGAGCTCGATGATCTGGGACGCTACCAGGAGGCGTTTCACTGGTTCAGCAGCGGTGCCGCCACGCGCCGCCGCCACCTCTCCTACGACGTCGCCATCGACGAGCGCAAGCTCGCGCGGATCGCGGCGAACTTCACGCCCGAGCTCGTGCAGCAGACAGCTGCGGACCCGACCGCATCCGGCGGCTACGTATTCGTTGTCGGCTTGCCCCGCAGCGGCACGACACTCGTCGAGCGCATCCTGACCGGACACCCGGGCGTGCGCTCAAACGGCGAGACGGACCACTTCGCCACCGCACTGCTCGGGCGCGCAGCGCCCGCTCCCCGTGTGCCGGGACCGGGCGTGGCGGAAGACGTGTTTGCACGCGCCGCGGCGGCCGACCCCGCCGCGGTCGGAGTACGCTATGCGGCACTCGCAGGCCTCGCGGCGCCCGGCGAGAAGATCGTTGAAAAGCTGCCTGCGAATTATCTCTATCTGGGCGCCATCCATCGCGCCCTGCCTGGCGCACGCCTCGTGCTCCTGCGGCGTGATCCGCTCGACAGCTGCTTCGCGATGTACCGCACGCTGTTTGCGGCGGCCTATCCTTTCAGCTACGACCTCCGGGAACTGGCCCGCTACTACGCGGCCTACGCGCGCCTCATGGAGCATTGGCGCAGCTGCCTCGGGGAGGCTCTCTTCGAGCTGCAGTACGAGGAACTGGTCGCAGAGCCGCGGGTGGTCGGTGCGGCGCTCGCGAGCTGTTGCGGCGTCGTCTGGGACCCGCGGGCGCTCGCCGTCGAGCGCCACACCGGCGTGTCGCTGACGGCGAGCGCAGCCCAGGTGCGACGCCCCATTTACGGCACCTCTTCCGGGCGCTGGCGCCACTATCGAGAGGTGCTCGCGCCGCTCGTCGCTGCATTGCGCGAGTGCGGAGTCAGGTTGCCCGCGGACGCCTGACTGCGCGGTCGCATGCTGCCATCTGCTATCGATGGTCCCGTCGGCAATGGATTCCCGGCGCCCCTCAGCCCCCAGCTGCCTCCGGTCAAACGCCGTCGACACGTGGCGCAACTGTCGCACGGCGGAGCGTCGGCCGTTGACTGAACGCGACGGTGAACGTTCCTGGCGCAGCGGGATCAGCGTCGGTCCGGCGTTCAGGGCACGGGCGATGAGTCCTGGCGTGGCACCCGCCCCGCGGCCCACAGGGCGCCGATGAGGCCCGCCCGGTCGCCGAGCTGGCTCGGTGCGATGCGGATCGGACGAGAGTAGACGCCGGGAAGGGCGCGCCGGACCCGCTCATAGAGTTCCGGGCGCAAGCCGATGCTGCCGCCGAATACGATCAGCTCGAGGTCCAGCACCGATTGCAGGGTCGCGACGGCGAGCGCGACCCAGCGCGCCGTCGTGTCGAGGACTGACGCCGCGAGTTCATCCCCGTCCTCGAGCAGCCTGAAGATGTCGCGCACCGTCGCGGCTCCGGTGCCACCGTGCCGGCGATAGCGGTCGACGATGGCGAGTGACCCCACCTCGCGTTCGAACGCGCTGATGGTCCATGGAGTGCGTGAATCGAGGTCGTGCGCGATGGGCAGGTCCGCAATCTCCCCCGCCGCGCCTGTCGCACCCCGGAACAGCCGGTCTTCAATGAGCAAGCCGAGGCCGGCGCCCGTTCCGAGCGCGAGGAACGCGGCATTCCGGCAGTTGCTCGCGCAGCCGAGCGCGTGCTCACCGAGCATCGCAAGATTCACATCGTTCTCGATGGCGACGTCCGGTCCGAAGCGGTCGCGCAGATAGCCGAGGACGTCGACGTCCTCGAGACCCGCGATATTCGGTATCTGCGAGACACGACCGGTGCGCGGATCGACCGCCCCGGGGACTCCCACCATGACGTGACGCGTCCGGGTCCGGTCGATGCGGGCGGTGCGCGCCAGCCTGTCTGCGCACGCGGCGATCTGCTCGGCGACGTAGGTCCCGCCGCGCGGGTCTGTGGGCTCGGTGAGTTCCGCCACGACTCTGCCGCGCGCATCGCCCACGGCTGCGGCGAGCTTGGTTCCGCCGAGGTCTGCCGCGAAGCAGCAGGTCGTGTCGCGCGTCATGGATGGACCCTAGGCCGCGCGCGGCGGAGGCAGAGGCAGCGGCAGAGCTGCCGCGAGTTCCGCGACCCCGAAGTATTCCTCGTGGAGACGCCGCAGGGCGACCGACAGGGCCCCGACGACGCCGGCTCGCGGCCCGAGCGTGCTGCTGCGAATCTCGACCGGCCGCGGTGCGAGCTGCAGCAGCTCGCGGGCGACGCTGTCCGCGAAGTCCGCACGCCCCCCGACGGAGCCCCCCAGAACGAGCAGCTGCGGGTCCACGGTCGCGATCACCGTCGCCGCCGCGAGGGCAATCAGTCGCGCGGTCTCCTCGACCACCCGCGCGGCGCGCGGATCACCCGCGTTCGCCCGCTCGAAGACGCCTCTCGCCGAATCGACGCCGGATCCGCCGGCCTCCTGGTAGCGCCGCACGATGCCAGCGGCGCCGACCTCGTACTCGAAGCAGCCCTGCAGGCGGGACTCAGCCCGCGACGGGTCGCCACCGATCGGCAGATAGGCGATCTCGCCGGCGGCGCCGTTCTCGCCGCGCACGAGCTGGCCGTTGACGTAGAGTCCGAGCCCGACGCCGCTGCCGAGCGCGAGGAAGGCGACGTTAGCGACGTTCTGCGCGCAGCCGTGCCAGATCTCCCCGAGCAGCGCGAGATTGATGTCGTTCTCGAGGACGACGGGACTGCCGAGCTTCTCGGCGAGCAGACTCACGACATTGAGATGACCAAGGCCGGTGATGTTGGGTGACATCTCGATGGCGCCGCTTCTCGGGTTCACGACCCCGGGCGTGGCCATCACGATGGAGCGAATCCGGCTGGGATGCGTCTGCTTGTCGCGCGCCAGGCGGTCCGAGAGCCGCGCGATCTGGTCAAGTGCCCAGGCTCCGCCGCGACTGTCGGTGGGTTCGTCGACCTCCGCGAGCACGCTGCCGGCAATGTTGGCGATGGCGACCGTCAGACGCCGCGCGCCGAGGTCGATGCCGAGCACGTGCCCGCCGGCGGAACTCAGTTCGTAGAGCACCGCCGTGCGTCCCACGTTTCCGCTCGTTCGCCCGACCGGGTGAACGAGCCCCTGCTGCTCGAAGGCATCGATCACTTCCGAGGTGGTCTGCTTCGAGAGGCCCGTGACCTTCGCGAGATCGGCCCGCGAGATGGGGCTGCGGTGCAGCAGGGCCTCGAACACGCTCCGCCGCGACAACTGTCGGGCCACGCTGGCCATCGGCGGCGAAGGGGCTGGCTGTCTCATTTAATTCGTCTCCAAGCAGAACTATTATATCCATGAAAGCTGCAATTGACAGTTTACTTGACGAATCTTTGTCATAGCCTCACCATTGATTCGTCAGGCGCCCGAATGAATGTAGGGGTAAGGCGCGGGTGAACACAGGCATCGGTCCCTGGGGTCGAGACGTGCCGGTCTCCACGAAGCCATCGCTGGCAGTGGATGGCGACGGAGCGTCGCGATGGATCGTGGCCGCGCACGGGCGGTCGCGGATTGCCCTTTTCGTGTTCGTGACGGCCGTGCTCTGGCAGGCGGCTCCAGGGATTGCCGTCGCGTCGCCGGCAGCATCCGCCTGGTCGCTGTTGCCCCGGCCTGCCGTGGAGCAGCCCGCTTCCTCCGGCAGCGTGACGGTCGCCAATGGCGCAGAGGTCGCCGTGCACGGCGCGCGCCGCAGACAGGTCGAGTCCATCGCCGATCGCTTCATCCAGCGGGTCGCGGCGACGCGGGGGCTCACGCTCCACCGCGCGATGGCAGCGCCGGCACGGGCCGCCATCACCTTCGACGTCGATCCCGAGGCACAGGTCGCGGGAGACAGCGGTTACCGCATCGTCGTCGGCACGCAGGGAATCCGCGTCATGGCGCGCTCACCGGAGGGCGCGTTCTACGGCGCGGTCACGCTATGGCAGCTGCTGACGCCACCGGGCTGGGTTCCGGGCAGCGCGGCGGAGGTTGCGAACGGCGTCCTCGACGATCACCCGCGCTTTGCCTGGCGCGCGCTGCTCCTCGACTCCGGGAGGCACTTCCAGAGCCCGGCCGAGATCAAGCAGCTGATCGACTGGATGTCGCTCGACAAGCTGAACGTACTCCTCTGGCACCTCACCGAGGACCAGGGGTGGCGGATCGAAATCCCGCGATACCCCGAACTCACGCGAACCGGCGCGTGCCGCAAGGCCGTGGGCCTCGACAGCGAGTTGACCGGCGCCGCGGACAAGCCCTACTGCGGCTTCTACAGCGAGGCCGAGATACGCGACATCGTTCGCTATGCCGGCGACCGCTTCGTCACCGTCGTGCCCGAGATCGACCTCCCCGGCCACTCGCAGGCGGCGGTGGCCGCGTATCCCTGGCTCGGCGTCAGCGGCGCAAGACCCGCCGTCTGGACGGACTGGGGAGTCAGCCCGTGGCTGCTGCAGCCCGACGAGAGGACCTTGCAGTTCGTCGACGCCGTGCTCGACGAGGTGATGCGGCTGTTTCCGTCGCGATACATCTCGATCGGCGGCGATGAAGCCGACAAGCAGCAGTGGAACGCATCGCCGCAACTGCGCGCACGGCTGCAGGCGCTTGGGCTCGCGACCATGGACGAGCTGCAGGGCTGGTTCGACGGCCGGATCGCCGGCCATCTCGAGAGGCACGGTCGCATACCGGTCGGCTGGGACGACGAGCTGGCGCTCGGGGTCAGGATTCCGGCATCGCAGGTAGTCATGTCCTGGCACGGAGGCGACGGGGAACACGTTGCGCGCGTCGCGGCCGCACAAGGCCACGCTGTCGTCCTGGCGCCCGAGGATTCACTGTACTTCGACCACTACCAGACGGAACTGCCCGACGAATGGCAGGGGCAGCCGGCGATGATTTCACTGCGGCAGGCCTACGACACCGCCGTCATCCCGAAGGGCGCGACCGCGCGGGAGGCGGCCCGGATCATCGGTGTGCAAGGCAATCTCTGGACCGAGTTCATGCCGACGTTCGCGCACGACCAGCACGCGCTGTTCCCGCGCATCGCCGCGTTGTCGGAGCTCGGGTGGTCGCCGGCGAGCGCCCATGACTGGCATGGTTTCCTGGAACGCCTCCCCGCCGAGCTCGCGCGCTACCGCTCCCTCGGGATCCGCTACGCCGATACCGCATTCGCGCCCGCGTTCGACGTGACGGCCACCGGCGCCGGCACGCTGCAGGTCGCACTGTCAACGCAAACGGCGTTCGGCGCGATCCGCTACACGACCGACGGCTCGGCGCCGACGTCGGCATCGACGTCCTATGTCCGGCCGCTCGAATTTCCAGCGGACGCGAGGGTCACCGTGCGAGCGGCGACGTTCGCAGCCGACGGCTCCGGCCTCTCCGGGCCGCGCAGCGAGGTGCTCGATCGTTCCACCCTGCTGCGCCGCGACGGAAGCGGGCTCGGCTCCTGCTCGGATCGGCCGGCAATGCGCATTGACGGAGCCCGGCCGGCTCAGGGGCCGCGACCGGTGTACACGGTGAGCATCGGCGACATGTGCTGGATATGGCGCCGCGCCCCCCTCAAGGACGCGAGCAGCGTCACCCTGACCGCAGGGCGCATCGCCTGGCGCTTCGGCGACGAGGCCAGGGACGCCGTCGTGCGATCCAAGGCGAGCGCTGCCGGCGAGTTCGAGATCCAGCCGGCTCCTGCACGGGACCGCTGCTCGCGAGGCTGTCACTCGCGCAGGCGGCACCCGCGGGCCCCGACGTCGAACTCGTCGCCCGCGTGTCTGCGCCGGCGCCCGAGGACGTCGCGGACCTGTGCATCTTTGCCACCGGCGACCCACGCGATGGCCAGTGGGCACTGGCGCAAGTGGCATTGTCGAAGTGAAAAACAACGCAGAACACCAGGGAATCTGAACATGTACAACCCAGTGGCCATGCCCGCATCGAGCGTACCGGGCAAGCGCGCGCTCTCGATCGCGGTGTCTTTGGCGTTGCTCGCCGCGGCGGCGTCAGCGGTGGCGGCAGAGCCCGCGGATGCACCGCTCGCGAACGCGGCGCCGCAGGATCCCGCGCAACAGGGGGCTGCGACAAGTCCGCCTGCCGATGCGAGGAAAGCCAAGGCAGGGACCGACGGCGCCGGGCCCGAGGCGGGCCCGCCGCGACCCGACGAGCTGTCGGAAGTCGTCGTCGTCGGCGTCCGCCAGTCGCAGATCCGGGCGATCGAGCTCAAGCGGCTGGCGCCGAGCATCCAGGACAGCATCTCGGCGGAGAGCATCGGCCAGTTGCCGGACGTGACCATCACCGACGCGCTGCAGCGCATCACCGGCGTGCAGATCAACCGCGACGCGGGTGTCGGAACGTCGGTGGACGTACGCGGCCTGCCCCAGGTCGGCACCATGCTGAATGGCGAGGTCTTCATCACGCCGGACCAGATCGACTCGCAGCAGCCCGACTTCACCACCATGCCGGCAACGCTGTTCAACCAGGTCGACGTCATCAAGTCACCGACCGCCGCGCAGACCGAGAGCGGCATCAGCGGGGCGCTCAACCTGCATACCTACCGGCCATGGGATCTGCCGACCGGATTCACCTACAGCTATTCCGCCGACGCCGAGCGGGGTGACGTCACCCGCAAGACGGGACCCGAGGCCAATGGCCTCGTATCATTCAATGACGACGGCCGCTGGGGCCTCATGGTGTCCGGCGATTACTCGGACACGACGCGAATGAATGCCAACGAGGGTCTCGACCAGTACGGCGTCATCTTCAACGGCGAGAACCGGGCGAGCGCGGGCGGCTACAACGGTTTCCTCGGCGCGTGGAACGGCGTGCCGCTTCCGCCGCAGGTGAAAGTGAACCCCAACGGCAGTGTCGACGTGAACGGCGACGGCAAGTCAAACGGCGTCTTCATGGGGAGCCAGGACATCAGCCTTTACGACATCACCACCGAGCGCAGGCGTGAATCCGCCAATGCCTCGTTCCAGATGAACCTCGACCACGGTCTGACGCTGACCAGCGATTACTTCTACGCCCACCAGGACCAGTGGGATCGCAACGTCGGCATCCAGTTCAATTCCACCAACTGGCAGGGCGCGACGTACGTGCCGCTGCAGTCGAGAAACACCGGCGCCACGGCGCTCAGCCAGTACAACACGCCGCCGCCCGACCCGAACTGGGCCGGCTCGAACATCTACACCACGCAGGTATACGAGAAGTGGCCGGGCGACGTCGAGTCGTTCACGCAGGTGGTGCGGCACGAGTCCACGGCGCAGGACCTGAACCTGCAGGTCGACTTCGACAACGGCGGTCCGTTCAAGGCGGGCATACGCGGCATCCGCGAAACGGCCAGGCAGCAGTGGCTCGAGACCGACATCAACATCTCCGATTCCAACGGCTGCCTGTGGGCCGATCCCAACAGCTCACTGCCCTGCGGAACCTTCAACTACCCGGCGCAGCTCGGGGGCCCGCGCGTCTTCAATGCCAGCGGCATTCCGCAGAACACGGTTCCCATCACCGCGAACTTCAACGGCCGCAATCTGCTCATCGGCATGCCGCCGTCGCTCGCCGCCGACTTCGCCAACCCGAACGCCTGGACCATGAAGACGCTGGAATCGAGCGACGACTACAACCGTGACACCGCGATCACCGCGCTGCGGTTCGACGGGCACTACAAGTTCAATGACGGATTCCAGCTCGACTTCGGCGTGCGCAACAGCATCCGCAGCGCCGACAATGACGGCTTCACGCTCGTCACGCCGGTGTACGCCGGCATCGGCGCGAGCGACCCGGGCGGCTGCCTCGTGCGCTACGTGGGTGCCGACGTCATCCTGAGCGGCAATTCGTCGGGCACCTGGTGCACGGCCGGCAACTCGCTCGGCGCCTTTCGCGCCGGTCCGCTGTCGGCGCAGCCGATGTCGAAGACGCCGGCACCGCTCGCCAACAACTTCCAGGAATACACCAACCTGCTCGGGTCGGGGATCACGTTCTGGGCCGTGAATCCGTCCGCCCTCGACAATCCGATGTCGTACTGGAAGTCTCTCTATCCCAACACCACGACGCAGTTCGCGCCGGACATCAGCTGGGCCGTCTCGATGAAGGAGACCTCGACGTATCTGCAGTCCGACTTGAGTGGCCTGCTCGACAGCATGCCGTACAGCGGCAACGTCGGCGTGCGCGTGATCCGCACCGATCTCAACGTCACTCAGGATCTGTCCGGAGATCCCGGCCAGTATGGCCTCGAGCCCGCCTATGCGGGCCAGGCGGTCACGCGGCGCAGTTACACCGACGTGCTGCCGGCCGCGAACTTTGCGCTGAATGTCACCGACCGGCTGACGCTGCGGCTCGCCGCCTCGAAGAACATGATGCCGCTCGATCTCAGCCAGTGGGGCGGCGGCCTGCAGCTCGGGTACTCGCTGCTGGAGACCAAGACGGGTCCGATCTACCAGGTCGCTCAGGGCAGTTCCGCGGGCAACCCGCAGCTGAATCCCTGGCGCTCCACGAACTACGGCATCTCAACCGAGTACTACATCAACAGGACGAGCATGCTCGGCCTCGAGCTGTTCCGCATCGACGTCGAGAGCTTCATCAAGTCGGGGAGCGTGACCAATTGCGCGCTGCCGGACGAGGATGGCGTCGTTCGCCACCATTGCGTTGCCATCACCGAGCCGCTGCAGGGGTCCGGCAACAGCATCCAGGGCGCCGAGTTCGACTACCGCCAGGGATTCACGTTCCTGCCGGGGCTCCTCACCAATACCGGCATGGAGTTCAACGTCACCTACGCACCGAGCAACACGGGCGAGCGCGACCTGGCGGGCAACAAGATCCCGTTCCAGGACAACTCCACCGAGTCGGGCAACCTCATCCTGTGGTACCAGGACAAGCGCTTCCAGGCGCGCCTCGCCTACAACTACCGCTCGCGGCGGGCCGTGCAGGACAGCGTCGGTGGCATCACCGGCCTCGAGATGTACGAGGAGCCGCAGAAATACCTCGATGCGGAGGTTGCCTACAAGTTCGACAAGCACGCCGAGGTGTTCGTCAACGGCACCAACCTCACCAACGAGGTCCAGCGCTACTACCTCGTGTGGCCTGACCAGCCGGCGCACACGACGTTCTCCGAGCGCATGTACATGGTTGGCGTCCGCGGGCAATGGTGATGGGTGCCCCGCGAGCCGCTGCCGTGACACGAGCCGCGGGTAGCTGGACGATCCGGGCCGTGGCGGCGCTTGCCTGTCTCGCCGGCGCGGACGTCGCGTTCGCCGCAGGCACCTATGCGCCCACCCGGGTGGAGAGCGGATCAGGCGAGGCGACCCGCATCGAGCACTGGCAGATTCAGTCGAGCGCCAAGGCACAGGAGAGCGGGGCCGAGATCACCGCCGCGGGCTTCCCGACCGACGGCTGGTACCCGGTCAGTGGTCGGGCGACGGTGATGGCAGGCCTCATCGAGAACGGCAAGTACGAGAACGTCTTCTACAGCGACAATCTCCGTGCAGTCGAGGAGCCGGACGCGAGCGGTACGATGTTCGTGACGCCCTGGTGGTATCGGAGCGAGTTCACGCTCGCCGGGGGAAGCCAGGGGACGCGCACGCTGCTCCGCATCAACGGGATCATCCCGGGTGCCGACGTGTGGCTGAACGGGCAGCTGGTCGCCGACCGCTCCGCGGTCGCCGGGGCCTACCCGGTGCACGAATTCGACGTGACCCGCTGGGTCCACGACGGCGTCAACGTCCTCGCCTTGCGCGTGCCCCCGGCCGACCCGCGGACCAGCCTGTCGCTCGGCTGGGTCGACTGGAATCCGACACCGCCCGACAACAACATGGGCCCGTGGCGGGGGGTCGACGTCGTACGGAGCGGTCCCGTCGAGATACGCTTCCCGCAGGTGACCGCGGCGCTCTCGCTGCCCGATCTCAGGCGCGCGGCGCTCAGGGTGAAGGCTGAAGTGCGCAATCTCGACGCACTCGCGCACGAGGTCACGGTCACCGGTGCCGCCGCCGGCGTGCCGCTCCGGCGCTCGATCCGGCTTGGTCCCGGCGAGACGCGGACCGTCGCGTTTTCCCCCGAGAGCGACCCGCGGCTTGTGCTCAGGGATCCCCGGGTCTGGTGGCCGGCGGGATTCGGCGCGCATCCGCTCTACGAGCTCAGGCTGACCGCTGCCGCTGACGGCGCGATCTCAGGGGTCGCGAGCACGACCTTCGGCATACGCAGCGTCAGCTCCCACCTGACGCCGCAGGGCCACGTCCAGTTCGTCGTCAACGGCAAGCCCGTCCTGATTCGCGGCGCAGGCTGGGCACCCGACATGTTCCTGCGCGATGACCCGCAGCTCATGGACGTCGAGTTCGGCTACGTCGTCAACCTCGGCCTCAATGCCATTCGCAGCGAGGGCAAGCTCGAGGACGCGCGCTTCTACGACCTCGCGGATCGCAACGGCATCATGATCCTGGCCGGCTGGGAGTGCTGCGACAAGTGGGAGTCGGCGGCCAGGACGGGCGGTGAGCCGTGGGATGCTGCGGACGAGAAGGTGGCCGCAGAGTCGATGGCAAGTGAGGCACGCCTGCTGCGCAGCCATCCCTCCGTGATCGCCTTCCTGATCGGCAGCGACAACGCCCCGCCGGCAGCCCTGTCGAAACTGTATGTCGATACCTTGCGTGCCGAGGACTGGCCGCTCCCCATCATCGCGGCCGCGGCACCGCAGGGTACGCCCGAGACCGGACCCTCGGGCATGAAGATGGAAGGGCCCTATTCATGGGTTCCGCCGGTCTACTGGTACGGCGACAAACTGGGCGGCGCGTTCGGCTTCGACTCGGAGGTCAGCGCCGGCGCTTCCATTCCGCTGCTGGACGACCTCACCCGCATGCTCGCACCGCAGGAGCTGGAGGCGCTCTGGAAGTTCCCGCGCTTGCGGCAGTATCACGCCTCTGCCGCCTGGTCGCCCTTCGCGAACATCGAGCCGTTCGACCAGGCGCTGGCCGGGCGCTACGGCGCGCCGCGGAGCCTCGACGACTACGTGGCGAAGGCCCAGCTCGACAACTACGACAATGCCCGGGCGCAGTTCGAGGCCTTCAATGCGCACATGACCGCAGCGAGCCCCGCCACCGGCGTCATCTACTGGATGCTGAACAACGCCTGGCCCTCGCTGCACTGGCACCTGTACGACTACTTCCTGAATCCGGCCGGCGCCTATTTCGGCGCGAGGCTCGCCAACGAGCCCGTGCACATCCAGTACTCCTATGACAGCGGCGCGATCATGGTGGTCAACCACACGCTCGCCCGTGAGTCGAAGCTGCAGGCGGTTGTCCGGGTACGGACCCTCGACGGCCGCGTCGCCTACGAGCGGTCCTTGCGCGGCATAGACCTGGCGGGAAACACGGTGCGGCAGCTGATGGTGCTGCCGGCGCTCGATGGCCTGTCGCGGACCTACTTCGTCGAGCTCGAGCTCGGCTCGGCAGACGGCAGGGGAATCAGCCGCAACGTCTACTGGCTCTCGACCCGGACCGACGAGCTCGACTGGGAGCACTCGAACTGGTACCTGACGCCCGTCACGCGCTACGCGGACCTGACCGCATTGCAGTCCCTGCCGGCCGCAACGAGCGGAGTCCGGGCGACGACGCGTCAGGAAGGCACTGAAACCGTCGCAACCATCACCCTCACGGTACCGAACTCCTCGCCGGCCGTGGCGCTGTTCCAGCACGTGTCGATCAGCGAACCGGGCGGCGGCAAGCGCGTGCTGCCGATCCTCTGGAGCGACAACGACGTGACGCTCTGGCCCGGTGAGTCGCTCACCATCACCGCGCGCTTCGCCACCTCGGCAGCGCCGACGCCGCTTGTCGAGGTGAGCGGCTGGAACGTGCCCGCGTACCGCGTCGCGATCGCGAGCGGCGGGCAGCAGACCGCAGTGCCGGAGACGGGTCATTGATTCCGGCCAGTGCCACGCGGCAGGCGCGTCCGCGGGCCCGTGCCCCGCTCGGCCGTGCCGGACGATCGCGTCCCGGGCGGGCTATCGATGGCGGCTGCAGGGCTGGCATACAATCGGGACGACCGATTACCGGAGAGGACCTACATGCCCGCTGCAGCCCACGTCGCGAAGTCGGCCCGCAAGTTCCATTTCATCTCGGGGCTGCCGCGCTCGGGGAGCACGCTGCTGGCCGCCATCCTCAACCAGAACCCGCGCTTTCGCGCCGGCATGACGAGCCCGCTGGCCGACATCATGGGCGTGGTGATCGCCGAGGCGAGCAGCAAGAACGACTTCTCGTTCGACATCTCGGACGATCAGCGTGTCGCGATGCTCCGCGGACTCGTCGAGAACTTCTACTCGAGACACGCAGAGTCGACCGTCATCTTCGACACCAGCCGGCTGTGGTGCAGCCGGATGCAGCTGCTCGGCACGCTGTTCCCGGAGGCGCGGGTCATCGCCTGCGTCCGTCAGCTCGCGTGGGTGCTGGACAGCATGGAACGCCTGGTGCGCCGCCAGCCGGCGGGCGTCAGCAAGGTGTTCCGCTTCGACACGAACACCACGGTGTACTCGCGGGTCGAGGCACTGACGGATCCGCGTGGCATGGTCGGCTTTTCCTTCCAGGCCACCAAGGATGCGTTCTACGGCCAGGACGCACCCGGCCACCTGCTGCTGCTCAACTACGAGAGCCTCGCGCGCAACCCGGCAGCGGCCATGCGGGCGGTGTACCAGTTCATCGGCGAACCCTGGTTCGAGCACGACTTCCAGAGCATTTCGTACAACGCGGACGAGTTCGATGCGCGGATTGGCATGCCCGGCCTGCATACCGTGCGCCCGGTCGTCGAGCCGATCGAGCGGGCGCCCATCCTGCCGCGCGAGATCTTCGCCCGCTTCGCGAACGAATCGTTCTGGATGGACCCGAAGAACAACATCAACCAGGTACCGGTCATCTAGTGACGGGACCTCGCGTCCACGGGACCGCCAGCCATATCGCGGCGGAGCGTGAGCCGGCCGGCCGGCATCGCGAGTCAATGCGCCCGACACACTTCAAGACCGACGCTCCGCGAGGCCCGATCCCATGGCTGTGATTTCGACCGTTCACGCCGGCACCGGCGGCAGGAGCCGGTTCCTGGTCGCCGTCGTGTTCTTCGTATTCTTCGTGATCTCCTTCATCACGAACATCCTCGGTCCGCTGATCCCGGACATCATCACCGACTTCCACGTGTCGCTGACGATGGCCGGCATCCTGCCGTTCGCGTTCTTCATCGCCTACGGCGTGATGTCGATCCCGGCGGGTTTCGCGGTGCAGCGCTGGGGCGAGAAGAAGCTCATGACCGCGTCCTTCGTCGCGGCGACGGCCGGGGCGGCCAGCTTTGCGGCCTTCCCCAGCTATTCGATGGCGGTGACGTCGCTCTTCCTGATCGGCGCGGGAATGGCTGCGCTGCAGGTCGCCATCAATCCGCTGTTGCGCGTGGCCGGAGGGGAAGAGCACTTTGCATTCAACTCGGCGTTCGCCCAGCTCATCTTTGGCGCCGCCTCGTTCATCAGCCCGCTCGTGTATTCCGATCTCGTGAGGCACCTCGACGCCGCGCATCACGATCCCGGGAGCGTCTACGCCGCACTCGCCAGCATCACCCCTGCCGCACTGCCCTGGGCCTCGATCTACTGGATATTCGCTCTCGTCTCTGCGATCTGCGTGGTGCTGGTCGTGTCGCTGCGCGTGCCGACCGTGGAGCGCACGGCGGACGAGTCGGCGGGAACGCTGTCCATGTACCGGGAGCTGCTGCGCAATCCGTACGTCTGGCTCTATTCCCTTGCCATAGTCGCCTACGTCGGCTGCGAACAGGGCACTGCCGACTGGATGTCGCCGTTTCTCGAGCGGTATCACCACGTCGATCCGCACAAGGGCGGTGCGGATGCGGTGGCCTACTTCTGGGGGTTGATGACGGTCGGCTGCCTGCTGGGAATGGGCTTGCTGAAGCTGTTCGACAGTCGTCGCGTCCTGGTCGGCTTTTCGTGCGGCGCACTCGGCATGCTGTCGTTGGCCCTGTTCGGCCCGGCCGACGTTTCGCAGGTGGCGTTCCCCTGCATCGGCTTCTTTGCCTCGATCATGTGGCCGACGCTGGTGTCGCTCGGGCTCAACTCCGTGCCCCAGCACCACGGGCCGTTCGCGGGCATTCTGTGCTCCGGGATCATGGGGGGTGCGCTCGTGCCGTTCGGGATCGGCTGGCTCGGGGACCTGTACGGCCTGCGATTCGGCATGCTGCTTCTGTATCTGACCTTCGGCGTCGTGCTGAGCGTTGGTATCTGGGCCCGGCCGCTCGTCTCCAATGCAACGGTGCGTTCCTCCTGAGTCTGCCTGCAGTCGGTTGAGCGGCACTTCTCCCGGGGCCGGAGAACCG
>Ga0181519_10002337_pt1 | contig 16229 bp, 15 predicted proteins | sample PEATcosm2014_Bin_26_FD_121102 | JGI IMG/M metagenome (GOLD analysis project Ga0181519, IMG submission 121102) | Peatland microbial communities from MTU Mesocosm Facility, Houghton, MI, USA - PEATcosm2014_Bin02_10_metaG | ecosystem: Environmental > Terrestrial > Soil > Wetlands > Peat | place...
ACTCGGCGGGACGCCAGCAGAACAGGAGAGTGGAGCTTGTCGTTTCCGGCGAGGCGATTGGAACCACGACGACCGTTGCGGTCGGGACTATGCAGTAGCGCAATTCCGCAAGACTGGCGCGGGCCCACATCATGGACCCGCGCTTTCTTGCGTCTGACGCAATGCCAGGGGGGCGGAAAGACTCCGGCAAAGCGAGCGTACTATGCCACTTTGCCGGCGACAGGCCGCGTAACCTGCATCAGTTCTTCGTACAGGGCGCGATAGTGGATCATCGCCGTTCGCAGTTCATCCGTGCTTGCCTCTAATCGGCCAACGCGCAGGGTTGTTTCGTGCGCGGAGCGGTAGTTCTCGACGACCTTGGGGTGGTCCACGGAGATGTCCGCGGCGCGCTGCTCGAAATCCGATGCCGGATAGCCGCGAGTCTTCATGAGAGCGACGACCAGATCATCTGCTTCCAGTACCGCTCCCTTGGGAGAATCAACGAAACGGGCCTGTACGTTCTCCCATTGCTTTGCGAAGCGTTCGCGTTCGAACGAATCGAGATCGCGAAGAGTGAACCGGTCAACCCGCTTCTCGCGGTCCGTCAGCTTCGCTTCTGCCTTTTCTTCCGAGCCGTGCACCAGTACGGCCCGGTTGTATTCGGAGCCGAACTTCTGACGCAACGCTGCCGTCTTGCGTCGGCGCACATACCCCCAGGACAGTCCAACGACGAGCAGAACCACCCCGGCAATGACAATCAATTCCATTTCCAGCGGACTTAGATTCATAGAAGCTCCTTTTCACCAGGCTCCTCGGCCACCAGAACCTCGTGAGTCGTGAGTATTCCCCCTCTGGCCCCGGAAAGACTGTTCAGAGTTGGTCGTCCAGCAATAATTTTCAAAGGCAAGGCTGAGGCTCAGCGTTGGTGACTGGCCAAGCCCTACCTCTTGCCCGTCTCCCGGCCCGCCGGCTGCTGTCTCTGCTGCAACTGCTGCGCCTGTTGCTGATGTTTTTGTTGCAACTGCTGCGTCTGCTGCTGGTGCTGCTGCTCCACCTGCTGCCTGGTCGCTACGGCAGCCTTCTGTTTATCCAGGTTCACGTGCTCCTGGTCCTGCTTCTGCTGGAGTGTGTCTCGTTCCTGCTGCTGCTTTGCAATTTGCTTGTCCTGCTGCTTCTGGTACTTCTTGTCCTTCTTAGGATTGCCCGTATTTGGTGCGTTCCGCGTCAAGGGCGGAAGGTCGCCAGGATGGATCGCCGTTCTGGCTCCAGCGGAGTTGTTCTCTGCCCGTCCTTGATTCCCTCCCCGATTGGCTGGAGTATAAGGCGCTCCCGCCTCCTTGGCCGGCACTGCTGCGCGGTCATTAAAGTCTCCTGGCCGCGGCGTCGCTGCAGTTCCCGGCTTGCCCATGTTGGCCGACGCGCGTTGCTGTGGATTGGCGCGGGCCGCCTGCGCATGTTGCGTCTGAGCCGCTACCGGCGGGATATGCCTCTCACGCGCCGCCGACTCCTCTTGAGCTGTCGGACGCGCGCTGATTCCACCCTCGCCGCCGTTGAAACTGACGTGGCTCCCGTTGTTGGCCCGCACCGGGTCGTTGTAAACGTTGTGAATCAGTCCACCGTTGATATTGCTCGCGGAACGGTTATAGAAAAAGTGTCCGCCGTCCCAACGTCCGCCTTCAAAGCCCCTGCCGAAATAGCCAAATCCGTAGTTGATCCCACCGTAGAAACCTACGTTCGGCCCCCAGTAGCCGTCATAAAAAACAAATCCGTCGCCGCCCCAACCCCAATAGGCTGGAGTCCAAAGGAACCCGACTTCCGGGGCCATCACCCAGGTTCCTGGCACCCAGTAGTAATCGCTGACGTCGTAATCGTAGGCCCAGTAGCCGGGAGTCCAAAGATAGCCGTCGCCTGGGCAAACAGGCTGTTCGTAAACGGGCAACGCGGGCGGACCGATGCTGATGGCCACGCCAATCTGCGCCGGCGATGCTGTCGACATCAGCAGCACGACAAATGCGAACAACAGTGTACGAATAAAACGAAGGTGCATTGTGATTCCTTTCGCCCATCATCCCTCGCTTGCCCGCTGCTAGTCCGCAGATGCGGGCTCCGTGGATTGGGGACCTGGCTCGCAAACGAGAAAACCTGCAGCTCTGTCTCGTTCGAAAAGGTTCGGCGAAAACTGTCTCATCGCTGGGTTTCCATCGTCTGTGCAAAACAGCTCAGAGCACGTCGCCAGCTCCCGGGGGAGGAGGCACCTGCGCTGTTCGAGCAACGCCTCGGCGGCGTATCTGAAACACCCTTAATCGAGAGGATTTGCGTCCTCAGGCGGTTAGCGGCGACTGTTCGGCTCCGCACGAATGCTCAATGTTGCTCAGATTCAGGAAGAATGCGGGAGTATAACTCCGGTGATGGCAACGATTACTGCAGTGATCGTCGGCCGTAGGAGAATCATATGTCCACAAGTTGTGAGCTGGCTTACCGTTGCGCATCCCACCATCACGAGCGTGCGACCTATCACTATGAGGAGGCAGCCAGATACGAGCAGGCCGGGGACTACGAACAGGCCGCGCACCACGCCTACCTCGCTCACGGGCACACTCAGCATGCGGTTGCTCACGGTGCAGAAGCGGCGCGACTGCATGCAGATCGTTTTCTGCATATCAGTCATCGCGATCGCTCCCCAATGAGCGCCTCTATCCAACGCGGCAGAGATGAGAGCGCCGCATAGGAAAGCCTTTTCTTGTGAGCTAGTCGGAACTCCCCGCTCAGTCGGCTCCCCCGTGACACTCCACGGGCGTGAGCCTTTTGGCGTCTGCCGGACGAGCCGTGTGGCTCGTACGCCCCTCACATAGCGAGGACATGTACACGGGACCTGACCCGTCACATGAGCAACATTGCTCAGACTGGCTCGAGTCAACGAAGCTACCTTAGCCAAACGCCGCGCTCCGTTCCACGCGATCAATGCAGAGGGGGAGCGCAGGCTTGAGGGAGAGAATGGCATGAAGAAGATTATGTTGTTCGTCGCATTGCTGAGTCTGACGAGCCTGGCCTGGGCAGGGTCGGCGCGTGAAGATTCCACTGATCGCCTGCAGAACGCGGGTAAAGTCCTGAGCGAGATCATGGGCGCGCCGGACAAAGGCATTCCGGAAGAGGTGCTGGACCATGCGAAGTGCGTCGCTGTCGTCCCGCACATGATCAAGGGCGGCTTTGTCTTTGGTGCTGAACACGGACGCGGCGTGGCAACCTGCCGCACTGCTGATGGCTGGAGCGCACCGGCGTTCTTTTCCATCACAGGCGGCAGCTGGGGACTACAGATCGGCGTGGAAGGTGTTGATCTGGTCATGATCATCCAGAGTGACACAGGCATGCAGCACTTGATCACAAGCAACTTCCAACTGGGCGGCGATGCATCGGCCGCAGCCGGACCGGTCGGGCGCCATGCCTCTGCCGACACCGACTGGAAGCTGAATGTGGAAATGCTGACCTACTCACGCGCCAAGGGAGCGTTTGCGGGACTCACACTGAACGGCGCGAAAATCAGCCGCGACGATGATTCCATGCACGCCATCTACGGAGGCCATGTCTCGACGCGCGCCGCGCTGACGGGCAGGGCACCCATTCCAGCCGCAGCCCGTCCGTTCCTTTCCGCGGTCAGGGCAGCCAAGGCGCAGGCCAAGTCTGATAGGTAGCGAGCACATATAGCGCGCTCTTGGCTGGTACTACCGGTTGGCGGCTGTCTGTCATACCAGGCCCACCACAATCATTCGCATCGGGCACAATTCGTCATTGTGCCCGATGCGAGCGATACTTGTTGCGCAGGAGAATTACTGCGGTAGCTGCGCCGGCGCAGTGGCCGCACCCGGTGGCAGCTCGCCGTTCAGCGCTTCCAGGAAATTGTGCAGGTCGCGCTTGGTCCGTTCATCCATGTAGAAGCGCGTAATGCGCATGTCGAGTTGCTGGTTCATCACGCCGCCTTTGGCGTAGAACTCCAGCACCTCGTCGAGCGTCTTGATGCTGCCGTCATGCATGTAAGGGCCGCGCCGGGTGACGTCGCGCAGTGTGGGAGTCTTAAACCGCCCATTGTCGCTTTTGCGGCCCGTCACCACCTTGCGTCCGGCATCGGGCTGGCGATCAAAGCCGATGCCCGTGTTGGAGTAGCGTTCGTCGGTCAGGTTCGGGCCGGAGTGACACTCGGCACACTCGCCCTTGTGGTTGAAGAACTCCAGTCCCGCCTTCTGGCTCTTGGTCAGCGCCGATTTGTCTCCCGCCAGGTAACGGTCATACGCGGAGTTGGCGCTGACCAGCGTGCGCTCGTAGGTGGCAATGGCCATCGCCACGCGCTCGTAGCGGATGCCCGCATCGCCATAGGCTCGCTCAAATAGCGGTGCATAGCCGGGGATAGCGCGTAATGCGCGTTCCACATCCTGCGGCGACGAACCCATCTCGTCCGGGTTCGTCACGGCGTTTTCAATCTGCACCTCGAGCGTCGGTAGATGGCCGTCCCACATCTGCGCCGGAGCCCAGGCGCGGTTGATGGCCGTCGGCGTGTGGCGCGGCTCCAACTTGCCGCTGGCACCCTTGTTGAGCGCCACCTTGCCGGCAAAACCGCGTGCGGGATCATGACAGGTAGCGCAGGAAATCCCCTTGGGCGACAGCCGTCCATCGAAAAACAGCAGCTTGCCCAGTTCGGCCTTGGCCTGCGAGTAAGGGTTATCCTCCGGGAACGGCACCGAACTCAATCCATGCGGAAGATGAGATGGCAGCATTTGCGCCGCGGCGGTACCCAGCAGGCACAACGTGAGCGTGGCCGATAGAAGAGTGCGGGCAATTCGACCGAGGCTAGGCATCAGAGAGCCTCCGGTGAAGGTTTGGCGTGCATGTGCGGCGTGGCAAAGCGGAAGCGCCGTCCGAGGATGGCCTTCACCAGGATGTGATCCGTGCTGCGCGTAGCACCCAGTCCTACGCCGAGGTTGAACTCCCAGTTGGGGCCGAAGTCGTAATCAATACTGGGCACAAACTGCTGTTGCTGCTGGCGGAGGGGATCAATGCCCGTGATGGAGCCGAGCGAGCCGTAATACTCCAGGCCCGCGCTCAGCCGCCGCGTTAGCGAGTAGGCAACCTTGGCACTGGGAGAAAATCCCACGCCCTCATGCACGCTGGGACCGTGCCAACTGCGCTCCAGCGCCGGATTGAACGCCGCATACCAGTGGCCCATCTGTTTGTCCACAATGGGACGAATCTCCCAGGTCCAGGTGTCGGCGGAAAAGATGGGACGCTGGTAGCCAATCTCGGTGGATAGGCTGACGCCGACGGGCCAGTGCCATCGCTCCGGCACACGCACCCGCGGGCGAATGTGATCGCCCACCCATTTGTAACCCTGCCCCGGCGCGGCGCTGGTAAAGATGTAAAAGCCGGTCTCAAACCAGTCATTGAAACCCTGCGTGATCTCCACCGTGGCGTGGAACTGGTGCTGATCGGGCAGCACGCCATCAATCTTGGTCGTCGAGCCCTCGGCGGTGAAGTTGGTGTGCAGCTCAACCATGGTGTGGCCCGGCGCGATCGTGTCCGAGCCGTAAACCTGCACCTCGTAGTTGCCCTGCGCGTGCACGAGTGGTGCGCAACAGAAGACAACAGCGGCCAGCGCGGCAAACAGCCGTGAAGGAAATGAAAATTTGCATAATTTCATGAACATGAGTCTGCCAGCATTATGACCCGCCGCTTCCAACAAGGACAAGGCGCCGAAGTTGGCCGGGGACCATTTCATCCTGCGCCTTCTCCGTACCGGAACTTGCCATCCGACGTGAGGATTCATCATTCGTTTCCCCTGCCTTCATCAAACCTTTACCGCAAGCCGGGATACTGATTCTGCAGACGGCGGCCCGCGGCGACACTTCCGTTGCCGCCCATGGCGCCGGTCAAGGGGGTTGCGTGGCTGCCAATGTGGCTTGGTTTGATCGAGATCAATCGCTGCTGAGTTGTTACCGCACCGGGGTTTCCATCCACAGCCACACCAACCGTTCGAAGGAAAACCTCGAGTTCGTGGAGCGTGTCCTGGAATCTCACCCGCTGTGCCGCGCCCTTCTGCGCGGGCAGCGGGACAAGGCAGGCCGCAACGGCGTGGCCATGCAGTTCTCGCGCGGTTATTGGACGCCGCCGCTTTGTCCGCGCTCTGCCTACGAACTGGAGAAACAGCAGATCGAAGAACGCCTGGATATGCGCGCCCTGGTCTCGCTCTCTGACCACGACGGCATTGAAGCGCCCCTGCTGCTGCAGATCGTCAAGGGCCTGGAGCCGCCCATCTCCGTCGAATGGACGGTTCCCTTCCAAAGCGCGAAGTTTCACCTCGGCGTGCACAACCTGCCGGCCGAGCGCGCGCAGGAGTGGATGGACGAGTTGCGGGATTGCACCGCGGCGGCCACCACCGAGCGTGTATGCGACATCCTGCGCACTCTGCACGCCATTCCCCAGGTGTTGGTGGTCTTCAATCATCCAATGTGGAATCTCTACCATCTGCCAGAGGCCAAGTTCGCGCAGGAGGTCGAAGACTTTCTCGCCCTCAACAACCACTGCCTGCACGCCTTCGAGTTGAACGGCCTACGCCGCTGGGAGGAAAACCGCGGCGTGGCCGCCCTGGCCGCGCGCTGGCAGCAGATCCTGGTCAGTGGCGGCGACCGCCATGGCTGCGAGCCCAACGCCAACCTGAACCTGACCAACGCAGAAGGATTCGACGAGTGGGTGAACGAATTGCGCATGGAGCGCCGCAGCCAGTTGCTCTTCATGCCACAGTACGATGATTCGCTGGTGGTGCGCTGCTACCAGACATTTCTCGACGCGGTGCGCGAGTACCCTGACCATCCTGATGGCGCCGTGCGCTGGGACCAACGTACCTTTCACCCCGGGCGCACCGGAGAAGTCCAGCCGCTGAGTACTCTGTGGCGGGATGTGCCGCAGTTTCTGAAGGTCATCCTCGGCGTGGCCCGCATGGCAGAAACCTCCCACTTGCTGCGCACCTTGCGGCACTACGGTGCACGGCCGGCGCGCGTGATGCCCGAGCTGACCGGCCAGGAAGAGGGCGCCCGATGATCGCGCGCCCCACACGAGTTGCGCTCTTTCCTGATTCGCTGAATGAAGTGAACGGCGTGGCCAACACCTGCCGCAACTTTGTGGCCTACACCCAGCGCAGACAGATGCCCATGCTGGTGGTCAGCGCCGGGCCGGAGACGGTCGTGCGCGAAGATGGCACCCTGACTCACCTGACGCTGCGTCGTGGCCCCGTCAGCTTTCCCCTGGAGAAGGACCTGCGCTTCGACCTGGGCATCCTTCGCCACTATCGCCGCGTCACCGCTGCCCTGCGCGATTTCAACCCGGACGTGGTGCACATCACCGGCCCCAGCGACATTGGCATCATCGGAGCACTGGCCGCGCACGATCTCGGCATTCCGGTGGCCGCCAGTTGGCACACCAATGTGCATGAGTATGCCGCCCGCCGCTCGGAACCCCTGCTGCCGCGCTGGATGGGCCATGAGCGCCGCATACGCCTGCTGCAATTTATTGAAGATGCGAGCTTCAAATTGTCAGCCCTGTATTTTCAGCTTGGCCGCTTTCACTTCGCACCCAACCAGGAGCTGATGAGCAAGCTCTCGGCGGCCACCCACAAGCCCTGCGCGCTGATGGAACGCGGCGTTGACCTCTCGGGCTTTCACCCCTCGCACCGCGACCGCACAGACGACGGCCAGTTTGTCATCGGCTACGTGGGCAGGCTCTCCACGGAAAAGCGCGTGCGCTGCTTTGCCCAGCTCTCTGAGGCCTGCCGCGCCGCCGGACACAACAACGTGCGCTTCGTCTTCGTGGGCCACGGCAACGAGCAGCCCTGGCTGCGGGAGCACGTCGCGGGCGCGGAGTTCACCGGCGTGCTGCGCGGACCGTCGCTCAGCCGCGCCTACGCCAACATGGATCTGTTCGCCTTCTTCAGTGAGACCGATACCTTCGGCAACGTTGTGCTGGAGGCCCTCGCCAGCGGCGTCCCGGCGGTGGTCACCGATAAGGGCGGGCCAAAGTTCATTGTGGGGCAGAATACGGGAAGCGCCTGCTGCGGCTACGTCTGTGCCGACGATGCGGAGTTCACCGCGTCCGTGCTGCGGCTGATCGAAAATCCCACGCTGCGCGGCGAACTTGCCAAGGCGGCCCGCCAGCGCGCTGAGCGCGCCAGCTGGGATGCAGTCTTCGACCTTGTGTATGAGACCTACGCGCGCGAGCTCCCTCAATCTGGGCGCATCGCCCGCCCCTCGCGCTTTCGGCGCGTGCTGACTGCCCTGCGTCCACGCGTGCCATTTCGCCGCCCGCTTTAGGCCGCCGCCCACTTTAGGCTCTTACTTGCCCGCGGCCAGCCGCTCCACGATGGAGAAGTTCATCTCCCGCGCCGGGTGCAGAAAGTCTCCGTAGTTCTTCTCTTCGCCGCCGGTGCGATATCCCCATGCGTCAATGCCATAGCCGCGCGTGGCCTCCATGCCGTCGTAGGCATTGTCCATCAGGGTGACCAAGCCCCAGTTCTTCTGCTCGCCGATCATGTCAATCCACCACCACCACAGCAGGCCTACGAATTGCTTATTGCCGGTGACCGAGGAGCGTCCGTTGAAGAGCAGATTGGCACGCTGACGATAGTGTTCGGCGCGCGCCTGTTGTGTGGGTAAATACCAACTTGCCCCGGCCACGTCCGGATCGCGGTGGCGCCAGCGGCTGCTGTCGGGATTGGCCAGCATCCCTTCCCAGATGACCAGCGGCACGTCACCCGCGGCGCGGGTGATGAAGTCGAGCTGCGCCTGGCTGCAATCGGTGCTCACGCTGATGACATCCTGCAACTCGCCCGCCGCGCGGTAGATTGGCGCGCGCGCCGGTGCACCCCAGCCTCCGATGTTCGTGGGTCCAAAGAACAATGCGTGCGGGGCAACGCTCTTCAGCGCGTCGCGATGCACGCTGAGATACTGCCGCGCAATGCGGTAGAGAAATTCGTCGAGATCGGCGACCATCCGAGGACTGGCTCCGGAGTCCTTTGGCAGCTCGGGATCGCCCTTGCCCAGCCAACTGTGCGAGCGCCGTCCATTCTCGTCCAGTAGGCCGTTGCCCTTGGGCCAGCCGCCGTCGCTGTCGAAGGTGGTATAGCTCGCGCCCCAGGCGGCGTTCAATGCCTCAATCGTGCCGTAGCGCTGGCGCAGAAAGTCGCGCAGGGCAAATTTGGTATGCAGTTGAGTGTCTGAGTAGCGCTGCCCGGCGGGCTTGCTGTAAGGGTTCGTTTCCTGGGTGGGCGCGGCCACCAGCGCCAGGTAGGCAAGATGCACGTGCATTTTGCCCGGAGGGTCCGTGACAAAATCCGGCCCGCCGCCGAAGCCGCCCAAGTCATCGGTGTCATCGGCAAAGCTGCCGATAAAGTACGGCGAGCGCGTCTTGTTTTGCAGGTCTTCGTCATGCGCGTACTGGCGACGCGTCTCCGCCACCCACGCCGGGTCAAAGACGTCGGGGAAGGCCGCCGCGCTGGAGATCTCCTTCAACACCGAGCCATCCACCCGCGCGAACAGGCTCTTGAAGATGCCATGATCGCGACCTTTCTCCACGGAGCCCGCGGCGCGCGTGGTGTAGGGGAACTTCACCGGCTGCACGCCGCCCCACTCAGGCTCCGCGTCGTAGGGGTGCGCCATGCGATAACTCCACGGACCGATCGAGTTGAATCCCCAGGAGCGCAGGCGGCGGTTGGCCTGCAGGAAAGTCGCCGCCACTGAGCCGTACTTCTGCTTCGTCCAGTCGTCGTTCTTGATGCCACGCTCATCCACATGGCCGTCGCCGGTGACGCCCCACAGGGCCAGCATCCAGAAGGCGTGGCCCTCTGGAGTGACGAGCACCCAGCGGTCGCCAATTTTTTCGGTGCGCCAGTGGCCGTCGGCTCCGCGCGGCGAGCGAATGGCCACGACGCCGCCAAAGTGATCCACCTGCACGGGGCTGACATGCAAACGGAAGTCTCGCCGGACGCTCTGCTGATGTAAGCCCGTCACCTGGATGGTGAACTGGTAGTCTCCGCCCTGCGCGGGCGCGCCCTCCATCATCCCGTCATCATCCAGCTTGAGTCCCGGCGGAAGCGGCGTCACGGCCTTCCACGCATAAGGCCCGCCACCCCAGGCCGTCAGCCGGACAAGGTAATCCACGCCGGCCGTCGCCCATGGCAGGTCGCTGCTGCTGGTAACAATGGCCAACCCACGCGACGGCACCCGCAGTTCGAACTGCCGAGAGGCGCTGTGGCCCTCGTTGTCCGCAACCTGCGCGGTGAAATAAAACTCGCCGGGAACCTCCGGAGTGCCACGGACTGTGCCATCCGGCTGCAGGCTCAGGCCCGAGGGCAACCAGCCGTCGCGCAGGCTCCAGCGGTAGGGAGCATCGCCGCCGGCAACCACGAGCGTCGCCCGGTAGGCCTGCTGTGGCGCGGCCTCGGCCAGTACGGCGTCGCCGCCAATCACAAGCTGGCCGGTAAGGCGGGCAAAGGCCGTGCGCGAACTCTCACAGCTCACCATCAGCGCCAGCGCGCAGCTTAGGATGATCCAACGGCCGGTACGGGCGTTTCCCCAGGTCATTCCATCTCCAGGCAAGTCCATCGCAGGAATCTCAACATCTTACCGCCCTGGCTGGGCGCGGTCTATGCGTTGGCTTCTGCCTGGTGCTGACGAAGAGTGGGATGCGAGGATTCCGCCAGCGCCGGTGCATCGCTTCATCCGTAGCGCGGCGACCGAAGTGGAACGGCCCAGGCGCGTTTCCTGCTTTGAAGTGAGGCTGCGCGATCGGTGCCGATAATCTGACTCACGCTTGCCGGGGAGGCCTTATCTTGATGGCAGCGGAGCACGCCCCGCATCTTCCTTATGCTCTCAAAATGTCTGAACCCGGATTGCCCAACCATCTTCCGCTACCTCGGGGAAGGCCGTTTATATCGTGTCGAATTGCCTTCCAGCCAGCTGCGGCCCTCCCTGACTGGAGCACCGCCGCGCCGGAATCAACCCGTCGAAAACTTCTGGCTCTGCAAGGAATGTGCGCGCAGATTTGTGCTCACCGTGGACGCCGAGGGCGCGGTGTGTCTGCAGCCGCACAAGCCAGTGGCCACGGCCCTTCCAGCGGCATCCATGCCCGCTGAGGCCCACGCCAGGTAGCGCGTTCGTTTGCTGAGGATTCTCTAAGAAATTGCTCTGCAGGTCTTCTTACACTGGCCAACGTCACCAGAGCAGTGGTACACAGGCGTTGCCTACTCGCCGTCCGTCCACTTGAGCGCAGGCTGCGCGTAGCGGCCTGTCAGGTCGTTCCAGCGGATGCGCAGCAGTTCGAAGAACATCTTCACGCCGTCTACGATGGGGTTGATCTTGGAACGATCGTCGTTGGCCCACTCCACCGCCACCTCGGTCAGCTTGAGCTTGAACTTGCGCGCGATGAACAGTATCTCCGGATCGAATCCCCAGCCCTCAATCTGCTGCCGGGTAAAGATGACCTCGGCGGCCTGCCGGGTAAAGGCCTTGAAGCCGCACTGTGTGTCCTTGTAAGGCAGCCCCAGGGTGACGCGCATCAGCAGGTTGTAGGCCCGGCCCACGAACTGGCGCAACAGGCTCTGCCGTTTGGTCTGCGTCTCCGCCAGCAGCCAGCGCGAACCGAAGGCCACGTCTGCCCCTTCATCCAGCGCGGCAATCAACTTGGAAGCCTCTTCCACCGGCGAGCTGAAGTCAGCGTCGCTGAACAGGATCACCTGTCCGCGCGCGTGCAGCACGCCGTTGCGCACGCTGTATCCCTTGCCGTGGTTGCCGGGGTTTTCAATGAGCCGCAACTCAGGGGCCTGCGCCATGTAGCCGCGCACCACCTTGGCCGTTTCGTCGCGGGAGCCGTCGTTGACCACGATGATCTCCACCGCCCAGCCCTGCTGGCGCACGTAGGCCAGGGCCTTCTCGAGGCCGGGGCCGATGCGCGCAGCCTCGTTGAAAGCCGGCAGAATAATGGAGTACATCTTGGACATGAATCCGCTTTTATGTGCTTTCTATGGGTCGTTATTTTGATTGTAATGGAGGCGTCGCCGCCCAACCTAGGAAAAAGCCTCGGCACGTCATTTCCGCCAAGGCGAATGCGATTCCTACTGCGATTCGAACGGTTGGCGTTGCGCAAATCCAGCATCGGCGATAGCCTTCTTTTGCCATGCTTCCATCCCAACAGATGTACAAATGCTTTCGTTCCCTTTGGGCCGCGCTACTGGTTGCCGCACTCGCGTCGCCCGTGCTGGCAGCGGCCGCCCACCCGCATCCCCACATCATCAGCTACGGCAATCGCATGACGGTCAAACTCTTCCTTGGCCCCGAGGAGGACGCCAGCACCACGATCCACGTGCGCTCCCTGATGGTGGATGGCAAGGTGAGAGAATTCGTCACCGGCGAGGCGCACGAGGTCACTGAGAGGCTCTTCGTAGTGCGCCGCGCCTATCGGCTCAACAACAACCTTCCGCAGGATGAAGGCAAGGCGCCGAGCTGGGTGTGGGAGCGCGGCGGCTGGCTGCTGGTGGACCGCTTGACCGGACACGTCTCGCAGGTGGCGCTGGTGGAGTTCGATCCCTTCTACTCGCAGGCCACCTGGTTTCGCGACTATGCGGCCTATTGCGGCGTGAATGACAGCGGAGAAAAGCTCAGCGCGGTCGTCATGCAGTTGGGCCGCAAGAAGCCCGTGCTGCACAAGGAGCTGGGCCGCACCCAGCAGGATCCCGAGCCGGACAGCGAATGTGACCCGCCCACCTGGGAGAAGAAACCCACTCGCGTCAGCTTCCACCCCAAACACAGCGCCGCACAGTCGTTCTCCATCTTCGGCCACGCCTGGGATGCAGCTCCTGGCAGCGAAGACCAGTAGTCCCATCCATCACGCAAAAGAAAAGCGGACCCTTTACAGGGCCCGCTTCTTGTAACCGTCAACTGTCGCTTTAGTTCGACTGCGGCTGAACAGGAGCCGGAGCAGGGGCTGGCGCGGGAGGTGGCGCCGGCATCTCGGCTTCGTTCTGGCCGGGGATTGCCTTCTTGTCGAACTCAATCTTCAGGGTTTTACCCGCTGTTACATAGACCTTCACCTTCTGCACCTCGGCGCCATTGCGCTGCTCAATGATGTAGGTGCCAGGGCGCAGGTAGAAGTGCTTCATGTCCTTGGCGCGGCCGGCGAATGCCCCGTTGATGAAGATTTGCGCGTCGCCGTTCGGGCTCTTGACGTGAACCTCACCCAACGACCGACCTCCGTAGTAGCCGTAACCAGGGTATCCCCAGCCGCCCCATGGGCCCCAATACGGGCCATAGCCACCATAGACGCCCACGATCACCCGCGGGGCGGCAAAGGCCGGCGACGGCAGCGCCAACACCAGGAGGGTCGCCACCAGCGCGCCCATCAGGATCGTTCTCATCAGCTTGTTCTGCAACATATAACGCTCCTCATCGAAAAGCATGACTATCATTGCCCCGGGGCCGGCTGGATGTTCCTGAAAGCCGCTTTCGCCGGGTCATCCGGCATCCAACTTCCACCATCCAAGTCGCCCCAATACGGGTGACACCCATCTGAACCCCTGCCGGCGCTGAAAGTTTCGGCCACCGGAGGTTTATTTATCATCCACAGGCCATATTCGGCCTTCCGCAATGGCTCCAACTGGCTCAGCCGCAACGGCGTTCGGCCAAAACCTCTTCCATGGCCGTTTCCAGCGCGCTGCCAAGGTGCTCGGCGCGGCTGTCATAGTCGCCGGAAACACCATCGTAGCGATGCTGTAGCTGGCAGTATTCGTCGGCCAGGTTCAGCGCGGCCAGCACCGCAACGCGCACGGAGTCCACCGTGGAAGAGTGCTGCGATATGGCGCGCATCCTGGCGTCCACCATGTCTGCAAGCTTCTCAATGTATTCGGGATCCGTGCCGCGCAGGTTGTAGCCCTGGTCGTATATCTCCACGCGGATGCTCTGATTATCTTCTGCCATCGAAGGCCTTTCCCCAGGACTATTCCTGGTCGAGCAGTGCGTCCACGTCGCCGAGCAGCTTTTCCACCCGCTCGCGGACCTGGGCACGCTCCTCTTCAAAACCCTGTAGCTGGCTGCGCAGCGCCTCAACCTCGGCGGACTGCGACTCCATCAACTCCCGCACCGCCGCAAGTTCCTGCTCGGCCGCGGCCTTTTCGACCCTTGCCGCCTTCAGCATCTCTATGGCGCGGAAAATCTTCTCCTCCAGCGCCTGAAAGCTGCTGGAAGAACCTTCAAACGCCAACTGACTCTCTACCTTGGAAGCCATCCATCCCTCTGAGAAATCCTCCGGGCCAAGAACCTCCCCGGGCTTAGCGAAGTATAGCGCAGAATGAGTTGCCGCGATGCCCGGAGCTGTGCGGAACACCCCACTCCGGCAGGGTTTGCGCGCCACAATCAGAGGGCATTCCCAATCCGCACTGGCGCTGCCGGCGCAGGCTCTGCAAGCGGCGATAACCGTGAGTCAATATTGGGCATCCCCACCCTGCACGCAAAGCTCTACAATAGGGACTCTACGGCAAGTGACCGGAAGGCAACGATGAACAGGCACCCGAGAACGACTCTGCGTTTGGCACGGCTCGTCGCACTCTGCACGTTTCTCTGCCTGGGAGCATGGGCGCAGGAAAAACCAGCCGACGACAAGAGTTCCTCCGAAAAACCCGTGCTGGTGGATAACTCCAAGGGGGCCGACAGCGACAGTGACGCCAAGAAGGACGAAGCCTTTGCCAAAGAGGAAAAGGGCGACTTCGACTTCCCGCACGACGGCCACATTGATGACGTCTCCGCCATTGGCAACCGCAACGTGGGCTGCAGCAAAGGCCTGGGCAACTGGTACTCGCTGGAGTCGCAGGTGAACCTTGGCCGCAGCTACGCCCAGCAGGTGGAGCGCAGCGCCAAGGTCATCAATGATCCCGTCATTAACGAGTACATCAACCGCATCGCGCAGAATCTTGTGCGCAACTCCGACGCCAAGGTTCCCTTCACCGTCAAGGTGATTGACGACGACACGGTGAATGCCTTCGCGCTGCCAGGCGGATACTTCTTCGTGCAGACCGGCCTCATTCTTGCCGCTGACAACGAGGCCGAGTTGGCCGGCGTTATGGCCCATGAAATTGGACACGTCGCCGCATGCCACGCCGCCCGGCAGCAGACGCGCGGCAACATGGCAAACATCGCAAGCCTTCCGCTGCTGTTGGGCGGTCCCTTGGGTTATGGACTGTACTCGGCGGCCGGCATCGCCGTTCCCGTCACCTCATGAAGTTCCAGCGCAGCTTTGAGGCGCAAGCCGACTACCTGGGCGTGCAGTACATGTACGCCAGCGGCTACGATCCGCAGGCCTTCCCGCAGTTCTTCGAGAAGATTCAGGCGCTGCAAAAGAAGAAGCCCGGCGTCGTGGCCAAGGCCTTTGAGACGCACCCCCCCACGCCAGCGCGCATGGAGCACACGCAGCATGAGATTGCCACCGTTCTGCCCGCCCGGCCGCAGTACATTGTGGATACCAGCGATTTCCAGGACGTGAAGGCGCGCCTGGCGGCCATCGAAAATCGCCGCCGCGTGGATCAGGACAAAGAGCGCGGACCCAGCCTGCGCCGCAGCAATCATCCCGGCGACGACCCCGGCGCTCCCAATAAGGATGACGACCGCCCGCCGCTCAAGCGTCACGATCAGTAACCTTTGCTAAGAACAAAAAGGCATATCCCGGTTGTGGATGCGCCTTTTACTCTGACTGCTTAGCTACAGTCCGGCCTCGATTCGCGAGCGTGGATCGAGCAGGTCGCGCAGTGCGTCTCCCACAAAGTTGAAGGCCAGCACGGCCAGCATGACGGCCGCCGCTGGAAACAGGATGACGTGCGGCGCGTCGAACAAATGCGAGCGTCCGTCGTTCAGCATGGCTCCCCAGCTTGGCACCGGAGGCGGCACGCCCAGGCCAAGAAAGCTCATCGTGCCCTCGGCCAGGATGGCCCCAGCCATGCCGATGGCCGCCTGCACAATGACCGGCTGCATGATGTTGGGCAGGATGTGGCGCACCAGGATGCGCCAATCGCTGGCGCCAAGCGCGCGTGCGGCCTCCACGTATTCGCGCTCGCGGGCGGCCAGCACCTGCGCCCGCACCAGCCTGGCGTAGCCCACCCAGCCGCCAATCACCAGCGCCAGAATCAGGTTCCACAACCCCGGCCCGAGGAAGGCCACAAAGGCGATGGCCAGCAG
>Ga0181519_10002338_pt1 | contig 16226 bp, 7 predicted proteins | sample PEATcosm2014_Bin_26_FD_121102 | JGI IMG/M metagenome (GOLD analysis project Ga0181519, IMG submission 121102) | Peatland microbial communities from MTU Mesocosm Facility, Houghton, MI, USA - PEATcosm2014_Bin02_10_metaG | ecosystem: Environmental > Terrestrial > Soil > Wetlands > Peat | place...
CCGCTCCGCCGGCGACCCATCCACCGGATCCGGACCCGGCACCGCCGCTCTTCCCCCACACCGAGTGAGTGGCGCGCGACCATCTTGGGGGCAGCACGCCCGGACAACCGGGACCCAGGCCCTGCACGTCACCAACGTTGGCATCGTGGCGGACGACGCCACCGGCGGTCGCTGTTCGGTCCGGTCCCACGGGGCACTGTCATCTTCGGTACCCCCTGTGACGGGGCGGACGAACCTCGGTGATGCACTCAGGTCGGGCCGCCGCCGCCACCTGGCCCGGGCCGGTGTGACACCCCCGGGTTACAGTCCGAACCTTGCTCCACCTCCACGCTGCAGACCGGGTCGAACCGCTCGCCGACCTCCTCGCCGGGGTCCTCCTCGAGCGGTCCGGCGACCCCTTCGACAAGGAGTGGGTGGCGGTCCCGTCGGTCGGGATGCGCCGGTGGCTCTCGCTAGCCCTGGCGCACCGGTTGGGTGCCACTCCCGGCCGCGCCGACGGGGTTGCCGCCAACATCGGGTTCGGTTTCCCGGGCGAGCTCCGCAGCCGGGTGTTCGCCGCAGGACGTGACGGTAGCGAGGACGACCCCTGGTCCGTGGCCCGACTGACCTGGACGGTGCTCGGAATCGCCGACGGTGAGCCGGACGGCCCGCTCCCCACCGCCCTGAGCCGGGCAGGCGGTGGGGTCTCCCGCTTCGGCGTGGCCCGGCGGGTCGCCGACCTCTTCGACAGCTACCACGTCCATCGACCGGAGATGGTCCGGCGTTGGGCCACCGGCGCCGATGTCGACGACACCGGCACGTCGCTCCACGAGCGCCACCGGTGGCAGCCCGAACTCTGGCGGCGGTGCCGGGCCCTGATCGTCACCCCCAGCCCCGCCGAGGAACTCCCCGGGCTGCTGGAGCGGGTGCGCGCGGGTGACCTCGACCGACACCTCGAGCTCCCCGGTCGCCTGGCCCTCTTCGGACTCACGCAGCTCCCCGGTGGACCGGACTTCCTCGACCTGGCGGAAGCGGTCGGCCGACGACGTGAGGTCCACGTGCTCCTGCTTGAACCGTCGACGGCCGTGCGGTCGGCGATCGACACGTCCGCCTCCGGCCCCGGTGGCCCCGAACGACCCCGCGCCCGACTCCGGAGCGACGACGACAGCGGCGGGAAGATCCTCCATCCGCTGCTCCGGTCGTGGGGACGCCAGCACCGCGAGACGGCGGTCCTCCTCGATTCGGCCGGTCTCGGGGTTGCAACTGAACCCGACCCGACCGGATCGGAGGATCCCCCGCGGACACTCCTCGCGCAGCTGCAGTCGGACCTGCGCAATGACCGCGCCCCCGACGGCACCTGGGACCCCGCCCCGGACGACCGGTCCATCCAGCTGCACGCCTGCCACGGTGCGACCCGGCAGGTGGAGGTGCTCCGTGACGCAATCCTCCACCTCCTCGCCGACCGGCCCGACCTGAACGAGGACGACGTGGTCGTGCTCTGCCCCCAGCTCGAGACGTTCGCCCCCGTCATCGAGGGCGTGTTCGGCCCTTCGGCACCGACGGGGACCGGTCGGGTCGAGGATGACGAGGTACACGCTCCCGCCCTCCGGTACCGGATCGCCGACCGGTCCCTCCGGTCCACCAACCCGGTCCTCGAGGCGGTCACCGGACTGGTCGACCTTCTGGTCGGGCGGTTCGACGTCCCGGCCGTCCTCGACCTCGCGGCCCTCGCACCGGTCCGGCGGCGGTACGCCTTCGGCGACGACGACCTCGCCCGGCTGGCGGACTGGGCGGAGGCCACCAACGTCCGTTGGGGCATCGATACCCGGCACCGCTCGGAGTTCGGCGTCCCCGAGGAGGTGGTCGGCAACAGCTGGCGCGACGGCCTCGACCGCCTGCTGGTGGGGATGGCCGTCACCGGCGACGGGATCGAATCAGCCGTCGGCGATGTCGCCCCCTACGACGTGGAGGGGGGCGACGTGGCCGTCCTCGGGCGGTTCGCCGAGCTGTTCGACCGGCTCGAACGCCTCCAGCGCGAGGTAGCCGTCCCCCGGCCGATCGACGGATGGATCGACCTCGTGACGGATGCGGCCGATGATCTCTTCGCCGTCGAGCCTGATCAGCGGTGGCAGGTGGACCGGCTCCACCGGGTCCTGCACGACGTCGGGGCGAGCGCCCGGTTCGGCGTCGGCCGCTCGACCACCCTGCTCACGTTCACCGATCTCCGTCGGATCCTCGACGTCGAGCTCCGCGCCGCACCCGGTCGGGCCGACTTCTTCCGCGGCGGTGTCACGGTCACCTCGATGACGCCACTCCGGGGACTCCCCTTCCGGGTGGTCTGCCTGCTGGGCGTGGACGAGGACGCCCTCCAACCGGTGGCCGCCGACGGCGACGACCTGCTGGCCGCGGCGGCGCGGGTCGGTGACCGCGACGCCCGGGCCGATCTCCGTCAGGCCCTCCTCGACTCGGTGCTGGTCGCCCGCGACACACTGGTGGTGGTGCGGAGCGGGCACGACGTCCGGACCAACCACGAGATCCCCCCCGCGGTGGTCGTCGCCGAACTGATCGACACGCTCGAGGCGATGGTCACCCCCGGGCAGCGGAAGGCGTACCTCGAGAGGATCGACGTCGACCACCCCCGTCAGGCGTTCGACGCCACCTGCTTCCTCCCCGCGAGGATCGTCCCCGGTCCCTGGAGCTTCGATCCCGGTGCCCTGGCCGGTGCCGAGGCCCGCCGCAGCCGGGCGTTCGCCGGACCCCATCCGTTCCTCCGCTCCCCGCTCGACCCTCCCGACGACCTCGAGATCACCCTGCCGGGACTCCACGCCTTCCTCCGGCACCCGGTCAAGACGTTCCTCACCGAACGGCTGGGGATCCGCCTGCCCGTCACCGGGGAGCGGACAGCTCCGGTCCTCCCCCTCGAGCTCGGTGGCCTCGAAGCCTGGCAGGCCGGCGAGCGCCTGCTGGCCGCGCTCCGATCCGGCCACTCCGTCGACGAGTGGCAGGCGGCGGAGGGCCGGATCGGGACGCTCCCCCCGGGTGTGCTCGCCACCGGTCCCCTCCGGTCGATCGAGACGGACGCCGCCGCGCTCCACCGCTGCGCCGAGGCCTTCGGCGTGGAGCCGGGGGGCGGGCGGGCGGTTCCCGTCGACGTCCGGCTCGGCGACGGCCGACGGGTGGCCGGCACCGTGGTGGTCCGGATCGGGGTGGGGACGCCGGGGCCGTGCCTCGTGACCTACTCGCGGACCAGGGCCGCCCACCGGCTGACCGCCTGGCTCGACCTGATGATGCTCGTCGGCACCGACCCGGACACCGAGTGGAGGTCGGTGACCATCGCCCGCGGCGGCAGGGACGGCGACGAACCGGTGGTCGAGAACCTGGTGGCCGTCGGCGACGATCCGTCGAGCCGCCGGGCGGCGGCCATCACCGCCCTCGAGGGGATCGTCGATCTCTACCGGCGGGGCCTGTGCGAGCCCCTGCCGCTCTTCGCCGAGCTGTCGGCCGGCCTCGCCACCGACCAGATGGAGCCTGGCCAGTGGGACCGCTTCCGCCCACCCCGCGGCCGAGGCGGCGACCGGCACGACGACTGGAACCACCTGGTCTACGGACGGTACGACCTCCGGGAGCTGCTCGCCCTGGAAGCGACCGGGGGTGATCCGGACGGCCTGGGCGGTCGGGTCCGCCGGTACGCCGCCGCGCTGTGGGATCTGGTCGGGCGGACCTCCATCACCGTCGACGGGGTGGGCCCGGCTGGCGAAGGCACGGTGGTCACGTGATCGCCCCGGTGCCCTTCGAGCTCGAGGGGGAGCTCCCGGTGGAACCCGTCCTCGCCATCGAGGCGAGCGCCGGGACGGGCAAGACCTACACCCTGGCCGGACTGGCCACGCGGTACGTCGCCGAGCTCGGCGTCCCCGTCGCCGAGCTCCTGATCGTGACCTTCACCCGCGCGGCCGCCGGCGAGCTCCGCAACCGCGTCCGCCGGCAGCTGGTGGCCGCGGCCTCCCATCTCCGGGGCGAACCGGGACCGGAACTCCCCGAGCCGTGGCTCGTGCGACTCGGCGAGGTCGCGACGGCCGAGCGGGTGCTCCGGCTGGGTCGTCTCGAGCAGGCGATCACCGAGTTCGATGCCATGACGATCGCCACGATCCACTCGTTCGCCAACCTGGCCCTGGGCACCATGGGAACCGGGGGCGGACTCGACGCCGGCGTGCGCCTGGTCGACGACACCGCCGAGCGGGTGACGGAGGCCTGCTCCGACGTGCTGGCGTCCGCCGCCGTCGGGGCCCGCTCCGGCGACCTGGCGCTCCCCTCTCTCGGCACCCTGGTCGGCGCCACCACCCGGACACTGGCCGAGCCCGACCTGGTCCTCGAGCCACGGACCGTCGACCAGTGCGACGACCCCGAGCTCCTGCTCCTGGCGGATCTCGTCGAGCGGAGCATCGCCGTCGTGGGCGAGCGCAGGCTGCGGGCCGGAACCATGAGCTTCGACGACGTCCTCCGGCATCTTCGCTCCGCCCTCGACGGGCCCGGAGGGACCGCGGTCCGCGAGGCCCTGCGGTGGCGCTACCGGGTGGTGATGGTGGACGAATTCCAAGACACCGATCCGGTCCAATGGGAGATCTTCGACACCCTGTTCGGCTCCCCGGACGCCGGAACACGGATGGTGTTGGTCGGCGACCCGAAGCAGGCCATCTACGCCTTCCGGGGCGCCAACGTCCACACCTACACCCGGGCGGTGGCAACCCGTCCCGGCCTGGTCCGGCGATCACTGGAGACCAATTGGCGCTCGGACGGCGACCTGCTCCACGCCCTCGACACCGTCTTCGCCGGTGCCACCTTCGGCTCGCCGGAGATCACCTTCGTACCGGTCCACCCGGCCGAGCAGCATGTCGGGCACCGGCTGGTCGACGACCGGGAACGTGGCATCGCCCCGCTCTCGCTCCGTCTGGCCCTCGGTGACGACCTCGAGCGGGGCAGCCGGGGGTGGATCGGTGTCGACGACGCCCGGAGGGCGATCTTCGCCGACCTGGGGGAGCGGCTCTCCGAGCTGCTCTCCCACGCCCACCTCCCCGCGGAGACCGTCGGCAGCCGGCGGCTGCGACCGTCGGACGTCGCGGTGCTGGTCCGGAACGCCAACGAGGGGGCCGCCGTCCTCCGGGCGCTGGCGGATCGTCGGATCCCGGCGGTGGTGGTCAAGGGGAGGTCGGTGCTCGCGTCCGAGGCGGCCCGCGAGTGGCGTCTCCTGCTCGAGGCCGTGGCCCGACCGAGCGACAGCCGTCGGGCTCGGGCGTTCGCCCTCTCGTGCTTCGTCGGCATGGACGCGGACGAGCTGGCCGCCCTCGGGGACACCGAGCTCGGCGACCTGCAGGAGCAGCTGTGGCGGTGGGTCGGCACCCTGGTGGGCGACGGGGTGACGGAGTTCGTGCGGCGGGTGTGGGCCGACACCGAGGTGGCCGCCCGGGTCCTCGGCACCCCGGACGGCGACCGGACCGTCACCGACCTGTCCCACCTGGCGGAGCTCCTCCAGGACGCCGCTCCCCACGATCACCTGAGCGTGTCGGGCCTGCTGGCGGCGCTGGACCGTGACCCCGACGAGCTCGCCGACCCCGACACCGAGGGCGGGGTGGCGGCCCGCCGCATCGAGTCCGACGAGGAGGCGGTCCAGATCATGACCGTCTGGGGCTCCAAGGGACTCGAGTTCCCGGTCGTCTGCGTGCCGACCTTGTGGGACAAGCCGTCGGGCGGACCCGGCTCGCCTCCCGTGATCTACCAGGACGAGGAGGACGGGCGACGCCACTTCGACCTCGCCCCCCGGGGGGAGTGGCCGACCAAGGCCGACGCCGCCCGGCGATCGACCCGCTCCAGAGGGGAGGTCGTCGGCGAGAACCTGCGGCTCCTCTACGTCGCCCTCACCCGGGCCCGACACCACACGCTGGTCTGGTGGACCGCCACCACCAACGCCGCCACCTCGGGTCTGTCCCGCGTGCTGTTCTGCCGGGACGCCGACGGGCGGCTCGACCCGGAGCTCTTCGGAGGGGACAAGGTGGCGATCCCGGCATCGGAGGCCGAGGCCCTGGACCGCCTGGTGTCCCTCCGGGACCGCGCCGGGGGGACGCTGTCGATCGGCGTGCACGGCGGGTCGGCGGCGCCGGTGCCGTGGGTGGACCCGGAGACACCCGGACCGCCGTCCGACCTCGCGGTGGCCACGCTCGACCGCGAGATCGACCGCTCCCGCTCCCGATGGTCGTTCACCGCCATGGCCAGCGGGCTCGACGTGGACCGCGGTGATCCCGACGACCCCACCCTCTCGGATCGTGGGGCGGAGGACGAGGGTACCGGCGGTGACGTCGACCCACCGGACACCGCGTCCGGCGGTGCGGCGGGGAAGGGAGCGGCGCCGTCCGGTCTCTCGACCCTCCCGGCCGGGGCGGAGTTCGGCACCCTCGTCCATTCGGTGCTCGAACTGGTCGATGTCGATGCCGACGATCTGGACGCCGCCCTCGAGGCCGCCGTCGACCTCGCCATCGGCGATCAGCCCCTCGACCTCACCCCGGCGGGATCCACCGGTGCCGACGAGAGCGATGGACGTCGGCGGTTGGTGGACGGCCTCCGGGCCGCGCTCGAGTCGCCCCTGGGACCGCTGGCCCCGGGGAGGAGCCTCCGCGACGTCTCCCGGGCAGACCGCCTGACCGAGCTCGCCTTCGAGCTCCCGCTCGGTGAGTCGGGCCGACCGGCCGGCATCCGGGAGGTCGGGCGCCTGGTCCTCGACCATCTCCACACCGACGATCCACTGCGTCCCTGGGCCGACCGGTTGGCCCTGGGCGACCCGGGCGTCGGGTTGGCGGGACACCTCACCGGCTCGATCGACGCGGTCCTCCGGATCGGGGACCACGACTCCCGGTTCGTCGTTGTCGACTACAAGACGAACCGGCTCACCAGACCGGGGCGCGAGCCCGGGCCCGACGACTACTCCCGGGGAGCGATGGCCGAGGCGATGGCCGACCACCACTATCCCCTCCAGGCGTTGTTGTATTCGGTGGCGCTCCACCGCTACCTCCGATGGAGCCTCCGCGGCTACGACCCGGCGACCCACCTGGGCGGCGCCGCCTACCTGTTCGTCCGGGGGATGACCGGGCCCGAGGTGGGGGTCGACGACGGTCACCCCCACGGAGTCTTCAGCTGGGCGGTGCCGGCGGCGCTGGTCACCGGGTTGAGCGACCTCCTCGACGGACGGGGTGGGGCAGGGGCGGACCGGTGACGCCGGAGGTCCGGGTGCCGGAGGGGGTCGATGTCCTCGAGCCGTTCGTCCGGGCGGGCGTCTTCGACGCCGCCGAGGTGCAGCTGTGCGCCGCCTTCGCCCGGCTGGTGCCCGGGACCACCGACGACGACCTACTGGCCCTGGCGGTGGCGGCCCGGGGTCCCCGGCTCGGGCACGTCTGCGTCGACCTCGCCGAGGTGGGGCGGCTGGTGGTCGACGCCGAGGCGGCCGACGTCGGGCTGGACTGGCCCGAACCGGTGGCATGGGAGCGGCTGGTCGCCCGGTCACCGCTGGTGGCCGGGCCCGACGCCGGACCGACGGAGCCGCTCCGGCCGCTCGTGCTCGACGGCCGGCTCTATCTCCAGCGCTATCACCGCGACGAGGTGGCGGTGGCCGCCGACCTCACCGCCCGGGCGCTGTCCGGCGGGGACGCGGCCGGTCCCGGGCCTCACCCGGCGGTCGACGAGCTCCTCGACCGCCTGTTCGGACCGGACGACCCGACCGAACCCGACCTGCAACGGCGGGCGGCCGGGACCGCGCTGGTCGAGCGCGTGTCGGTGATCGCCGGCGGTCCCGGCACGGGCAAGACCCACACCGTGGCCCGGCTCCTGGCCGCCGCCCGCCAGCTGGCCGCCGACCGGGGCGAGGCGCTGCAGGTGGCGCTGGCGGCGCCGACCGGCAAGGCCGCCGGGCGGATGACCGAGCAGCTCCACCGGGCCGTCGGCGAGCTGGCGGTGTCCGGGCTCCTCCACGCGGCGCTGGCCGACGATCTCCGCCGGACCGAGGCGGTGACGCTGCACCGCCTGCTCGGGAGTGTCCCGGGCGCCGGCTTCCGTCGCCACCGGGGCAATCCGCTCCCGCACCATCTGGTGGTGGTGGACGAGACCTCCATGGTCTCGCTGCCGCTGATGGCGCGCCTCCTCGACGCCGTTCGGCCCGACGCCCGTCTGGTGCTGGTCGGCGATCCGTTCCAGCTGGCCAGCATCGAGGCGGGCTCGGTGATGAGCGACGTCGTCGGTCCGGTCGGTGCGGTCGGTCCGGTCGGTGCGGTCGGTCCGGTTGGTGCGGTCGGTGCGGCCGGTCCGATCGACCGTCCTCTGGCCGGCCGGGTCACGGTGCTGACCCGCTCCCACCGGTTCGGCGAGGGCTCGGCCATCGACGACCTGCGCAATGCGGTGCGGGAGGGCGACCATGAAGGCGCCCTCCGGATCCTCGACGGTGGGCGTCCGGGGGTCTCGTGGGTGCGGGAGGAGGACCTTCCGGGCATCGGTGCACTGCTCGAAGAGCTCGCGACCGCCGGGATCGAGGCCATCACCGCCGCCCGGGAGGGTGACGCCGCAGCGGGCCTGGAAGCGGTGGCACGGGTGAAGGTGCTGGCCGCCACCCGCCACCGCCCGCTCGGCCTCTACGACTGGACGCGCCGCATCGAGGACGCCGTCGTGGCCCGCGACCCGTCGATCCGGACCGGGCTCCGCTGGTATCCGGGCCGGCCGGTCATCGTGACCGCCAACGACGCCCCGAAGAACCTGCGGAACGGCGACGTCGGCCTGGTGGTCCGGGTGGGCGACGACACCCAGGTGGCCCTGGCCGAGGTGCCGGAGCCGCGTCTGGTGCCACCGTCGCAGCTGGACCACCTCGAGACGTGGTGGGCCATGACCATCCACCGGAGCCAGGGGTCGGAGTTCCCGCACGCGGTGGTGTCCCTGCCGACGGAGGATTCGCCGATCCTCACCCGTGAGCTGCTCTATACGGGGATCACCCGCGCCCGCGACCAGGTCACCGTCGTGGGGAGCGAGGCGGCCGTCCGGGCGGCCATCGCCCGCCCGGTGAGCCGGGCGTCCGGGCTACGCGAGCGGCTGTGGCCGGAGGGGTAGCTCCCGTCAGGGACCGTCGGTGTCCGTCCGTGTCCGCCGGCGATGTTGGAGACCGGCGGCACCGTTCCCAACCCACCCGGGAGCGGTCGGCCTCCTCGGACGGGCAGTCAGGCGAAAGCGTCGTCCGGCAGCGGCGGGGGGGTGGGGTCGAGCCCGGGCAGGGGATGGTCCCACCAGACGGTCTCTTCCACCCGGTGGCGGATCCTCCAGCCCGCCTCCGTCCGGACCAGCCGGTCGTGGTAGGCACCACCGACGACGAACAGCCACGGCCGGCCGTCGATCTCCATGCTGTTGGGATTGAGGAAGAGCGACCGGCACGTGGCTGCATCGGCGTCGGGACCCAGCTCGACGGCGCGGTTCGTGACGAGGTGCTGGGTCCACGTGAACGCCGGGAGCACGGCGGCGAGCCAGTCGCGGACCTCGGGGAACCGGCCACGGATTCCGCCCGCCGAGCGGTAGTCGAGCACGGCGTCGGCGGTGAAGACCTGATCGAGCTCGTCGAAACGGGCACCGTCGACCAGGGTCGCGTAGTGGGTGAGTAGATCGTCGATCGCCATCCGGTCGGCGAGCCAGCGTTGGTCGTCGGACATCCTTCGATCGTACTGTGGGCCGATCGGAGCCACCCGGGTCCGGCCGCGCGGTCCCCGGCCGGTGATCGGCAACGGTCACTGCCGCGGTCACGGCCACGGGCTCCCGGCGGATGACTCCGACTTGGTACCTTGACGACCTGAACGGCAGAGGGGGCGTGGATGCATCGGGACGGGCGGGGGCTGGAGCTCTCCGGGGCCGACGGGCCGCTGGCGGCATCCATCGGGCGGTTCCAGGAGGACTTCCAGGGGTTCCGCAGCGCGGCGGCGGGCATCTTCGACCTCGCCGACGAGCACCCCGCCTGCATCGCCGCCCAGCTCTGGGCGGCCAGCCTCGCGGTCTACTCCCAGGTGACGACCGACATCGAGGCGCAGGCCGGCCCGCGCCTGGCCCGCGCCGGCGCCCTGCTCGACGGCGCCACCGAACGCGAGCGGATCCTCCACCGGGCGGTATCGGCCTGGGCCGGCAAGCGGTACGGGGAGGCCGCCGACGCCTTCGAGGCCCTGCTCGCCCGGTGGCCCGAGGACGTCAACGCCGTAAAGCTCGCCGAGTTCGTCTTCTTCGAGGCACCGGACTACCCCCGGCACCTCCGGCTGATGGACTCGGTCGCAGCCGCCAACGCCGACCTGCCGGCCTTCGGCGCCATGCACGCCTTCGCCAACGAGTTGAACCGGCGGTACGACGACGCGGAGTCGATCGGCCGGGACGCCCTCGAACGGGACCCGGACACACCCTGGGCGCAGCACGCCCTCGCCCACCTCTACCTCAACACCGTCCGCCTGGCCGAGGGCACCCGGCTGCTGACCGAGGCCTCCCCCTCGTGGGACGGACACACCCCGGGGATCCGGAGCCACAACGCCTGGCACCTCGCCCTGCTCCACCTCGCCGACCTCGATGTGGAGGCGGTGTGGACCACCCACCGGCGGTGGTGCGATCAGAAGGAGCCCTCATCGGCCTTCGAGCACACCGACGCCATCTCCCTGCTGTGGCGCCTCGAGCTGTCCGATCTGGAGGTGCCCGATTCCGCGTGGTCGGCCTTCCTGCCGTGGGCGGCGGAGCGGGCGGACGACGACGTGACGCCGTTCCTCGGCGCTCACTACCTCTACGCCCTCACCCGGGCCGGTGAGCGAGCGGCCGCCCGCGAGTCCCTTGCCCGACTCGAGGCGCGATCCGTCCCTGGGACGCCGGCCTGGCGATCGGGGCTCCCGCTGCTTCGGGGCGTCGTGGACCTGGCGGCGGGCGACGTCCGCGGGTGCGTGGCGTCCGTGGGACCGGTGCTCGGATCGTTGGCGTGCATCGGCGGCAGCGATGCGCAGAACGACCTGTTCGCGCAGAGCTACCTGGTGGCACTGGCCCGGTCGGGGCGGGTGGATGAGGCCACCCGGATGCTCCGGGGGCGGGCCGGCGACCGGCCGTTCACCGCCCAGGAGGAGAGCTGGCTCCGGACGTCGTGATCCGGTCGACCGGACCCGGCGACCGGCCGGCGACCGGACCCGGCGACCGGCCGGCGACCGGACCCGGCGACCGGCCGGCGACCGCGGGACCGATCTCCGTGACCCCGGTCTGTTGGCCGGCCAGGGACCTCAGGAGTGCTGGTGCTCCGCCTCGCCACCCATCATCCTGAGCATGGGCACTCCGTCGGTCCGGACGAACCGGACGACGAACACCGCCGTGGCCAGAAGGGCCACGATGTTCAGGTAGGTGGTGTAGTTCCACTGGATGGTGATCTCCCCCACCCGTGCGTTGCGTTCGGTGGGCACCAGCCCCAGCACGGAGAACAGGAGCTCAACGGCGTAACCGGCCAGGACCATCGTGACGTAGAAGGTGCCGAGGATGAAGAGCATCATGCGGGTGCCGTAGTACTTCCGGTAGATGACCAGGATCGGGAGGATGATCAGGTCGGCGAGGAGGAAGCTGATGACGCCACCGAAACTGATGCCGGCGTTCCAGAGCACAGCGGCCAGCGGGACATTGCCGACCGAGCAGACGAAGCTCAACAGGCTCACGACCGGACCGATGATGGGTCCCCAGATCTTCGAGAGGAGCGGGTGATCGGCCGCGAAGAAGTGCTGCCAGAAGCGGGTGGGGACCCAGGCGGCGATGGCGCCGGCGATGAGCAGGCCGATCACGATGTCGCGTAGGACGGCGGCCCACTCCATCACGTAGAGGTGCGAGACGGAGGTCAGCGCCTTCCGCGATCGGAGCCGGTGCCAGAGCGATCCGTCCTCACCGATCGACATGTCCATCGCCGCATGGCCCTCCATCGACCCCGAGAGCCCCTGCTCACTCTGGGCCCGTGCCTCGTCGAGCAACTGTCGGCGGAGGAGCAACCGGAACCCCACGGCCACCAGGACGATCATGATCGGACCGCCGACGAACTCACCCAGGGTGAACTGCCACCCGACCAGCACGGCGAGGATCACGCCGAGCTCGACGACCAGGTTGGTGGAGGCGATCTCGAACACCATTGCCGCCGTGAAGCTGGCGCCCCGCCTGAAGAGCGCCCGGGCCAGTGCGACCGCCGCGTACGAGCACGACGACGAGGCGGCCCCGAAACCGGTGGCCCGCAGGAGCGCGGAGGGACGCTCGTCCCCCAGGCGCTTGACGATGGTGCTCCGACGGACGACGGCCTGGACGACGGCCGACAGGATGAAGCCGAAGACAAGGGCCCAGAGAATCTGCCAGGTCATCGAGGCACTGACCGACAGCGCGTGCCCGAGCGCATGGAGTGCCTTCATCCGACCATTCTTCCCGGTGGGGTCCGGGGGGACGGGAGGTCACCGCCGTCGGGAGGTCACCGCGCTCGGACGGTCACCGCGCTCGGCAGGGACACCGGTCCCGCACCACGGCGTCCCGCCACCCCCGCAGCGAGCTGAGGGTGGCGATACCGTCGGCACGCAGGACCTCGTCGACCGAGAGCACCCGTTCGACCAGCCGCCCGTCGTCCAACGCACGGGCTCGCTCGACTCCGGGCAGGAGCCCGCAGCCGAGCGGAGGGGTCCACCACCGGCCGTCCAGACACACGGCCAGATTGGCCCGGGTGGTCTCGGTCACCTCGCCCCGCTCATTGACGAGCACGACGTCGTCGGCATCGGGGTGCCGGTCGGAACGGTCCTCGTAGCGGTGGCGATCGGTGGTCTTGTGGAACAGCCCCACGTCGGTCGACCACACCGGCTCGGGATCCACACACAGCCGGAGCGCGGGCCCGGGAATCGGGTCGAACGGCTCCGTCGCCACCTCGACCGCACCACCGGGGCGCAGCACCACCCTCACCCGCAAAGGGGAGGGTGCTCCGGCCACGGCGCCGACGATCTGCTCCCCGATCCCCGCAGGCAGGTCGACACCGAAGTACCGGGCCGACGCCGCCAACCGGTCGAGATGGTCATGGAGGTGGCGCACCGAGCCCCCTCCGGCTCCGGGCAGGTACCCCATGGTCTCGAGGAGCCCCTCCCCCACACCGAGCGACGACGGGGCCGACCCGGTGAGCACCTTCGCCTTCACCAGCACCTCCTCCCACTCCGCCCCGGTCTCCGAGTCCCAGCTGATGCCACCTCCGGCGCCGTACTCCGCCACCCGTCGGACCTTGTCCACCGTGGCGGTCCGGATCGCCACCGCGAAACGGGCGGTCGGCCCCCCTTCGCCACCGGGCCGGTCCGGAGTGAGCAGGCCGACCGCCCCGCAGTAGACCCCGCGGGGCGTCCGCTCCAGGTCGGCGATAGTGGACATGGCCGAGATCTTCGGTGCGCCGGTCACCGACGCGCAGGGGAACAGGGCGGCGAAGACGTCGGCGAGCCCGGTGTCGGACGGGATCGTGGCGGTGACCGTGGACGTGAGCTGCCAGACCGCGGGGTGGCGCTCGAGGTTCCCGAGGGATGGGACCTCGATGGTTCCCGGCTGGGCGATCCGGCCCAGGTCGTTCCGGAGGAGATCGACCACCATCACGTTCTCGGCATGCTCCTTGGGCGATGCGCCGAGGGTGGCCGAACGCTCGGCGTCCTCCCCGGCCCATCGGCCCCGCGGTGCGGTGCCCTTCATCGGCCGCGTGGCCAGGTGGGAGGCCGTGCGCTCGAAGAACAGCTCGGGCGACGCGCAGGCCACGGCCCACTCCGCGGTCTCCAGAAAGGCGTGGTACCCGTGGCCGTAGCCCGACACCAGGCGCCGGTAGAGCTCGAACGGATCGTCGTCGTCCGTCCACGGTCGGCGGAAGCGGGTCGCAAGGTTCACCAGGTAGGCATCACCGTCGGCGATGGTGTCCCGGATGGATCCGACGGCCACCGCATGGCCCCGGGCGTCGATGGCGCCGGTCCACGCCGGCGTCGGCGGTGCCGAAGTCGCCGCCGCCGTGGCGGTCCACCGGCGCAGTGGCGGTGCGGGCGTGGCGCCGGCGAAGAGCCCGAACCAGGCCACGGGCAGGGCCGGGCCTTCGACGCCGTCCCCGGCGGGGACGCGGAACGCCGGGTCGAAGGCGGGGGCGGCGTCGTAGGCGACGAACCCGGCCACGAAGCACCCGGCGACCGCCGCCGACTCGGCCTCCGCCAGCACCGTCGGCACCTCCGCGACCTCCCGGGCTTCGAGCTGCCCCACCGGGTGGTGGAGAACCAGCGCGCCCGTCCCGTCGGGGCCGCGGTGGTCGATCCGGCAGCGCATCACGGATCCGACGGTCTTCACCACCGCTCCGCCCGCGACATCGATCGCCCGCCGGCACCACCGGGCACGGCGCCGGCACGGTGCGGCGCAGTGACGGTTCCCGACATCCCTCCATCTTCCCCTGCTTCCACGTACCGCACGCCCCCCCGTTGCCCTACCGGAACGGTGCGACGGGCCCGGGAATCACCGGCACCCCCGTCGATCCCGGGGTCGCCCCGTCGACGGTCGACCCCCAGAAGTGGAGTCGTTCGACCCTGTCGCGGCATCGACATGTGATCCAGGATGCCAAAAGGAGGCCGATGACGGCCTCCGTACACGGCAGGGGACGCTCGGGAGACCCGGGTCCGACAGGTCACGAGGGAGACACCATCCATGACCACCATCGAGGCACCACCGAGTGCCCCAGTCGTTCCACCCACCCCCACCACCGGGCCGCCCGGGCCGCCCCTGTCGCCGCGAAACCGCGACAAGGCGCACGCCCTCGGTCTGACCTCGGCCACCGGGCTGGTGATCGGCAGCATCGTGGGCACCGGCGTCTTCACCATGCCTGCCGTGCTGGCCGGTGCCGGCACCATGGGCATCGTCGTGCTGGGGGTGATCGCGGTGGGGGCCATGCTCCTGGCCATCCTGTTCGGCCAGCTCACCAAGCGGGTCCCCAACAGCGACGGTGGCCTCTACGCGTTCAGCCGACACGAGTACGGCGACTTCGCCGGCTACCTGGTCGGCTGGTGCTACTGGATCCAGTCGTGGGCAGGCAATGCCGCCATCGTGTCGTCCTGGGTCTTCTACGTCGACGCTCTGTTCGGCTTCAACCACATCAGCGGTATCGAGAACTGGGGCATCGCCATGGTCGGGCTCTGGGTGCCCGCGGCGATCAACCTGGCGGGGATCCGCCAGATGGCCTGGTTCCAGAACGTGACCGTGGTGCTCAAGTTCGTGCCCCTGCTGTTCGTGGCGGTGGTGGGCTGGTTCTTCGTCCAGTCCGCCCATTTCGGGCCGTTCAACGCCTCGGGTGGCAGTCTCTACAGCGGCATCGGCATCGCCGCCGGTGTGGCTCTCTTTTCGTTCATCGGCGTCGAGGCGGCGGCCATGACGGCCAAGCGGGTGAAGAACCTCCGGGTGAACGTCGGTCGCGCCTCGCTGCTCGGGACCGCCCTGAGCGCCATCCTGTACGTGCTGGTCACCGCGGTGGTGATGGGGCTCGTGTCCCACCACACGCTGGTCAACACCGGCTCGCCGTTCGTCAACGCCTTCCAGTCGATCTTCCCCCATCAGGCGTGGGCCGGGAAGTTCATCGCCGCCATCGCGGTGATCTCCGGGATCGGGGCACTCAACGGGTGGACCCTGATCGTGACCGAGACGTCCCGGGCCATCGCCCAGGACGACCTGTTCCCCCGTCCGTTCGCCTGGACCGACCGCAAGGGCACGGCCTGGTTCGGCATCCTGGTCGGCACCGCCCTTCCGTCCCTGCTGATGCTGTGGCGCTACACCACCACCTCGGGTCTGACCGTCTTCACCTACCTGGTCGACCTCACCGTCGTGACGGTGGCCATCCCCTACTTCATGTCGGCCATCGCCCAGCTGACCTACCTGGTCTCGCGACGTCGGAAGGTCCAGGGATGGACCCTGGCCCGGGACCTGGCGGTGGCCGGCACCAGCGTGCTGTTCTCCATGTGGGTGACCTTCGCTTCCGGCTACCAGGTCGTCTACCAGGCACTGGTGGTCATTCTGGCGGGCCTGATCCTCTACGCCTTCCTGAACGCCCGCCGCCAGCGCCTCGGCGAGTCCGTGGAGCCGGTCGACCTCCCCGAGTACGTCCCCGGTGAGGACCGAGTGGTCGTCGCCGCCACGCCCGGCTCGGCACCGGCACCGGCACCGGC
>Ga0181519_10002340_pt1 | contig 16224 bp, 13 predicted proteins | sample PEATcosm2014_Bin_26_FD_121102 | JGI IMG/M metagenome (GOLD analysis project Ga0181519, IMG submission 121102) | Peatland microbial communities from MTU Mesocosm Facility, Houghton, MI, USA - PEATcosm2014_Bin02_10_metaG | ecosystem: Environmental > Terrestrial > Soil > Wetlands > Peat | place...
ATGGGGCGGGCCCGCATCTTGCAGTGCATGATCGAAAACGCCAAGGTGGAAGAGGAAATCGGCGGCGGCGCCGATCCCGGTAACCACGCCCGCCGCGCCTTTGACTTCAGTCAGGAAGCGATCGAATTAGCCAAACACACGCAGCATCACATGCTGCTGGCGACGGCCTATCTCTGGCAGGGCCTCACGCAATGCAACTCGTTTTTTGACAACCTGGAGGCGGCGCGGGAGTCGTACGATCTCGCCCGCGCCGCCTGTGGCGATACGCAACCCGACAGCATATGGCAGGATATGCAGGCGCTGCGGGCGAAAATACTTCGCAAGGGCAGTGTGGATCCGGCTCTGAAGGCTTGGTCCCAGGGCGCTGTCGGCGACAAATCGTTTCGCCAGATCAGCGAAGAGTTTGCGGAAATCGTCATTACCCGGGTCTGGGAGCGCGAGGGGCGCAAAGTATCGCGGGCGGCGGCGCGCCTGTCAATTTCGCCCAAGAAGGTCAGGCGCATTTTGGCTCGTGTGGGGCGGCGCAAGCCCCGGGCCCGTTAGACCGGGGATGCTCGACGCGCTATTTGCGCACGGTAGTTTTCCGGTTGATTCACCGGGTATACTCTAGTAAACTAGTAGAGATAATTCTATCGGCCCTCCCCCGGGACGCTGAACGCGAAAGGAACATGCGCTTATGCACATCGCCAACAACGTGACCGAACTCATCGGCCATACTCCGCTCGTCCGTCTCAATCACGTTACCGAAGGTTGCGTCGCCGAAGTGGTGGCCAAACTCGAGAGCCAGAATCCGCTCGCCAGCGTGAAAGACCGCATCGGCGTGAGCATGATCGCCGCCGCCGAGCGCGACGGAAAAATCCAGCCCGGCAAGACCGTTCTGATCGAACCAACCAGCGGGAACACCGGCATTGCCCTGGCCTTCGTAGCCGCTGTTAAGGGCTACAAGTTAACTCTCACGATGCCCGATACCATGAGCCTCGAACGCCGCGTCCTGCTCCTCGCTTTCGGCGCTGAAATCGTCCTGACTCCCGGCCCGCGCGGCATGAAAGGAGCCATCCTCAAGGCCAACGAACTGCTGGCCTCGACGCCCAACGCCTACATGCTCCAGCAGTTCGACAACCCCGCCAATCCTAAAATTCACCTTGAGACTACCGGTCCTGAAATCTGGGATGACACCGATGGCCGCGTCGACATCCTCATCTCCGGCGTCGGTACTGGCGGCACCATCACTGGCATCAGCAGCTATATCAAGCCGAAGAAACCCTCGTTCAAAGCCATCGCCGTCGAGCCCACCGATAGCCCGGTCCTCTCCGGTGGAGCGCCCGGCCCGCACAAGATTCAGGGCATCGGTGCCGGCTTCGTTCCCAGCATTTTGCGCCGCGACTACGTCGATGAAGTCATCCAGGTCACCAATGACGAGTCGATCGCTATGGCTCGCCGCCTTCCATTGGAGGAAGGCTTGTTGGTCGGCATCTCCTCGGGAGCGGCAGTCGTCGCCGCCTTGAAGGTCGCCAAGCGTCCCGAGAACGCGGGCAAATTGATCGTGGTGATTCTGCCCTCATTCGGCGAGCGCTACCTGAGTAGTATTCTCTTCGAAGGGCTCCGGAACCAGGCGCAGCAGCTACCCACTGCCCAGCTCCCGGACTGATCCATGCCGCATCTGCTCTCCCATATTCGCGAGGATATCGCCACCGTAATGCAATCCGACCCGGCGGCCCGCTCGGGCGTGGAAGTTTTTATCCTCTACTCCGGATTGCATGCGGTTTGGTTTCAGCGCATCACGCATTGGCTCTGGAATCACAATTTCCTGTTCCTCGCGCGCTCGGTTTCGCAGTTAGCCCGCTGGCTTACCGGAATTGAAATTCATCCCGGCGCGCGCATCGGTCGCCGTTTGTTTATCGATCACGGCATGGGAGTGGTCATTGGCGAAACCTCCGTCATCGGCGACGATGTCACGCTCTACCAGGGCGTAACGCTCGGCGGCACCGGCAAGGAGCATGGCAAGCGCCATCCCACTCTGCTCGACAATGTGGTCGTCGGCAGCGGCGCGAAAATTCTCGGCAACATCACCGTCGGAAGCAACTGCCGTATCGGCGCCGGTTCGGTCGTGCTCCGCAGCGTGCCCGACAATTCAACCGTCGTTGGAGTCCCCGGGCACATCATTCTGAGGGAAGGGAAGCGCGTCGTCATCACCGATCCCAAGCAGATCAACGACCCGCTCTCCGAAGCCCTCGCTGCGGTCGCGAACGAGGTAGCCAAACTGCGCGAGCGCGTGCAACAACTGGAGGGTGCCGACTCGCTGCACGAACCCCTTTCCGCCTCCATGCAGCGCATCATCGAGGACATCGACTACCAGATTTAGGTCCGCTACTTCGCGTCCAGGTCCATCGTCTTGATGGGCAGGTCCCAGTGTCCGTCGAGAATCGCAAACCGCCGCTGTTCTTCCTTCGCATAGGTCGCCTGGTCCGGCCAGAGTTGTTTCTTGAGCGCGTCCTCATCGAAAGGCTCATTCGCGGCCGCCGAGTTCTTAAAGACAATCGTGACTCGATAATCCCATCGCCCGTCTTCGGTGGTGTGGTAGCGCGGCTGGTCCATCCAGACCTTCAGCATCCTGCCCATTTCGACTTGCTTCTTCAAGAGCGGGTAGTGGTTCTTCTTGAAGAGCTGCAGGAATTCGTCCGCATATCCCCACTTGGCTTTGTAGTAGTACTCGATAACGAAAGGTTTGCCGCCGCTCTCCGCGTTGGTCTGCGCGGGTAAAAGCGCGGGCATCAGTGTCAGCAGGACAAACGGCAGCAGAAATCTGAATTTCAATTTCATGGTCGCCTCCGGGAGCAACGATTCTCACACAACTTCCGCGTGCTTTCAAAAGAGTAGCGCCGGCGCCCCGCCCTCGACACATGAACTCCCGCACCAACCCGCCCCAGCCGAATGTTAAAATTGCATGTGCCTGCCCATTCTCTCCGCCTGATTGCCATCGATATCGACGGCACACTGCTCAATCCCCAGTTCAAAATTTCTGACGCCGACCTGTCCGCTCTCCGCCGTGCCCACGCCCAGGGCATCGAAGTCATCCTCGTCACCGGACGCCGCCACGCCTTCGCCCTCCCGATCGCCCAACAACTCGGCTTCGATCTCTGGCTCATCAGTTCCAATGGCGCGATCACTCGTTCGCTCGCCGGAGAGACCTTTCACCGCGATCTCCTGCCCCAGACCACCTGCCGAGATCTGGTCAAAGCCATGCAAGAATTCCGCGGCCAGACCGTTCTCACTTTTGACAACAGCGATGCAGGCACAATTGTGCTCGAACGCCTGGAAGAACTCGAAAGCAGCATCCAGCACTGGCTCGAAAAAAACATGGAGTACATCCAGTTTGTAGTCCCGCTCGAAGACTCTCTGACCACCGACCCCGTGCAGGCCATGTTCTGCGGCCCGGTCGCTCGGATGCAGCAGGCGCAGGCAGTCCTCGCCAGTTGCGGTCTCCCCATCACCGTCCTGCGCACTGAATATCCTGGCCGCGATCTTTCCATCGTCGACGTGCTCAACACCGGCTGTTCCAAGGGACACGCGCTCGAACGTTGGGTGAACTACCGCCGCATCACCCGCGAGCAGGTCATGGCCATTGGTGATAACTACAACGACATTGAAATGCTCGCTTTCGCCGGCCAACCCTTTATCATGGGAAATGCGTCCCCAGAGTTGCGCGACCGGGGCTGGCGTCTGACGCGCTCCAACGCCGACAGCGGAGTGGCCGCAGCGATAGAGTTCGTACTGGACGGCAAAGCGCTGGAACCGGCAGTAGCAAGTCGGTAGCGCAGGCAACTTGCCGGCAGTTTTTGGAGAGTAGCGCAGGCTACCCGCCGGCAGTCGTAGGGGCGTCTCGCCCCCCCATTAGTCGCAACGGAACGGCGGCCTAAAATGAACGAATGGGTAACGCGAGTCCAGTGAAATCATCGAAGCGAAACCCGGCCGCAATCCTGACCACAATTTGCTGCGTGCTCGCGTCGCTCATCATTCCCGCCCCGGCCGCCGAACTCGCTGTCCTCCGCAACGGTTTCAGCATCCGCCACGACCACCACAAAATTGTCGGCGACACCACGCGCCTCTTTCTCTCCCCGGACGAATCCAGCTTCACCGACGTCTCGACCGCCGACATTACCGGATTCGAGAAAGATCTCTCGTTGCCCGCGCCGGTGCTCGCTCCTGCGCCGGGAGGGAATTCATCGCCCGCTGCGAACTTGACGACGGCACCGCATCCTGCACCCGATCTGGACCAGGTTGTCAACTCCGCCAGCGCCGCTTATCATCTCGACCCTGATCTCGTGAACAGCGTCATTCACGCCGAAAGCGGATTCAACGCTCACGCAGTCTCGCCCAAAGGCGCGCGTGGATTGATGCAGCTCATGCCCTCGACCGCGAACGCCTTGGGAGTCCGCGACGCCTTCGACCCCGAGGCCAATGTGGGCGGTGGCAGCCGTTACCTGCGCGAACTGCTGGAGCGTTACAACTTCGATCTGGTCAAGGCGCTCGCCGCCTACAACGCAGGACCGGAGCGCGTCGAACAGTATCGCGGAGTGCCCCCTTTCCACGAGACTCGCGCCTACGTGGCGCGCATCGTCCGCGATTACAACCGCAAGAAAATCGCCCAGGAAAAAGCCGCTGCGCAGGCCCACAAGCCGGAAGCTGCGCCGAAGAAGAAATCTGAAACTGCGGTCGTCTCCAAACCAGCCACGCGTTCCGCTGGCCCGATCCGTAGAGCAGAGCCCGGCTCGCAACAAGCTATTTTGTCATCCTCGCAACTGCCTGCTAGTTCGGCCCGCACTGCTAGCGGCGCTCCTCCTGCTTCCGCGCATTGACCCTCCCGTCTCGCTCATTTACCTTCAAGTGGGGCCGTGCTCACCTTAAGTGTGCCTCTCCTTTTCGGACCGGATGAAAAATAAGAAATACGTTGCCTACCTGGTAGTTGTCCTGTTGCTGGTCGCGCTGGTTTATTTGCAGTTCCGCACCTGGCGCAATTTTGACTGGGCTCTCCTCTTCCAGTTCAACCTGATCTGGCGTCACATCGTTCATGCCGTTGCCCTCATTTATTTCGCCTACGTTCTACGCGCCGTCCGTTGGAAGATTTTTCTCCGCCCCGTTCGCAAGGATGCCTCTATCCTCGGTTTAATCCCGCCCACCGTAATCGGGTTCACCGGACTCGCCCTGCTCGGGCGCCCCGGAGAGCTGATACGTCCCTACCTCATAGCTCGCCATGAAAATCTGACATTCGCTTCGCAAGTGGCTGTCTGGGCTGTCGAGCGCATCTTCGACGTGGGAGGTTTCACAATCCTGCTGGTGGCGGGAATTTTCCTGCCCTCCAAATTGCATGCTTTCGCGCAAGCCGCCACGCCCGAGCTAAGAGACGGAATTTATCTGACCGGGTACGCCCTGGTCGCTCTCGTCTTTGGCTTGCTGACCGCAGCCCTGCTCATGTCCTACCGTGGTGCCCGCATCGCGCACTGGGTCGAAAGCCGCTTCGCGCATTTGTCGGAAAATCTTGGCCATCGCATTGCCCAGAAAATTCGTGAATTCACCCTCGGCCTCAACACCATTCACGGCCCCTTCGCGTTTTTGCAACTGTCGGCCGTCTCGGTAATCATGTGGTGGGTTATCGCCCTCTCGTACAAGGAAGTGACCATCGCGTACGGGGCGCCGATGCACGCCATGAGCACCACCAAGGTCCTTCTTCTTATGGGATCGAGCATGGTTGGCTCGATGGTGCAACTTCCCGGCGTAGGCGGCGGATCGCAACTCGCCACCATCAGCGCCATGGACCATGTCTTTCACATTTACCCCAAAGAACTCGCCGTAAGTTGCGGCATCATGCTCTGGCTGGTCACGTTTGTAGCGGTTGTCCCGTTCGGCCTGTTGCTGGCCCACCGCGAGCGCCTGTCGCTGCGGAAACTCTCCGAAGAAAGCGCCGAAGCCGAAACGACTGAATCAGTGCGCCAATGACTAAATAATTCAATGATTCAATGCCTCAATCCCCTAACTGCTACAATCATCAGTACTCCAGACCAAACCATGAAGTGCCCGTTTTGCGGCTTTGAAAACGACAAAGTAGTCGACTCGCGCGAGAGCAAGGAAGCCGATTCCATTCGCCGCCGCCGCGAATGCCTCAAGTGCGAGAAGCGCTTCACAACTTACGAGCGCATCGACGAAATCCCCTACATGGTCGTTAAGAAAGACGGCCGTCGCGAGCGCTTCGACCGCCAGAAAGTCCTCAATGGCCTGATGCGCGCCTGCGAAAAGCGTCCCGTCCCGATCAGCAAGCTCGAACAAATTGTGAACGAAGCGGAGACCTTCGTCATCGAATCGGCCGAGCGTGAACGCAAGACCAGTGAGGTCGGCGAACTCATCATGAACCGTCTCCGCCGCTATGACAAAGTTGCCTACGTGCGCTTCGCCTCCGTCTATCTTGACTTCAAGGATGTTGGCGAATTCATGACTGAACTCAAGGATCTGCTGAAAACAAAGGACTCGGAGCCGAAAGGCAAAGCAGTAACCAAGTAAGGGAAGACCGTCGGCTTGGCGAATCGCCAACGACGAGCGGCTTTTTATCTATGACGCATAAAGTAACCCTGATTCCCGGCGACGGCATCGGCCCCGAAGTGATCCAGGCCACCGTTCGCATTCTCGAAGCCACCGGCGTCAAGTTCGAATGGGAAAGCTTCGCCGCTGGCAGCGAGGCCTTCGCGAAATATCACGAATACATTCCCAAGGAACTGACCGAATCGATCGAGCGCACTCGCGTCGGCCTGAAGGGTCCAGTCACCACGCCGATCGGCGGAGGATTTTCCAGCATCAACGTTGAACTCCGCAAACGCTTCGAGCTTTTCGCCAACTTCCGCCCGATCCGCAATCTTCCGCACATTCCAACTCGCTATCCCGACGTCGACCTCATCATCGTCCGCGAAAATACCGAAGGCCTTTACTCCGGCATCGAGCACGAAGTCGTCCCCGGAGTCGTCGAGAGCCTGAAAATCATCACCGAGAAAGCATCGACCCGCATCTCGCGCTTCGCCTTCGAGCACGCGCGCAAAAACAAGCGCAAGAAGATCCATTGCATCCACAAGGCCAACATCATGAAGCTGTCCGACGGCCTTTTCCTCAAGTGCTCGCGCGCTGTCTCCAAGGAATATCCCGAGATTACCTACGGCGAGCACATCGTCGACAACACTTGCATGCAACTGGTCATGAACCCGTACCAGTACGATATTCTGCTGCTCGAGAACCTGTACGGCGACATCGTCTCCGACCTCTGTGCCGGCTTGGTCGGCGGTCTGGGCCTCGTGCCCGGAGCCAACTTCGGCCACGAATGCGCCATCTTCGAGGCCGTCCACGGCTCCGCGCCCGACATTGCCGGAAAAAACATCGCCAATCCCACCGCCGTCCTGCGCTCCGCTCTGCTTATGCTTCGCCACATCGGAGAATCCGAGGCCGCATGGAAGATTCGCAACGCCATCGACGACGTCTACCGCCATCGCAGCAAGCTGACTCGCGACGTGGGCGGCAACGCGGGAACCTCCGAGTTCGCCGACGCCATCATCGAAGCAATCCATTCGCCGCGCCCGGACGCCGCCCCGCAACCGGTCGCGACCTAGGATCGAGCCTGGAAGCAGCCGCCCCGGCTGTCCAGGCGAGCACGCCGCAGCTTCTCCAGTCTGCTAAACTGTTGCGTTCGGAAGCGCGCCAGCCACCAAGGCCGCGCCGTTTTCAGAGGGGCCATGCTGAAGGGAATCGAACTTCCGTACAACCGGGGCTTGCACCGCTTCGCCATCTTCACCGCCAGTATCACGTTGCTCCTGATCGTCGCTGGCGCCCTCGTAACCAGCAATGACGCGGGCCTTTCGGTTCCGGATTGGCCCACCACCTTCGGCTCGTTCTACAAAATGCCGCACATGGTTGGCGGTGTGAAATATGAACACGGCCACCGCATGGTCGCCGAATTCGTCGGCCTGCTCACCATCATCCTCGCCGTCTGGACCTGGCGCGCAGAAAAGCGCCGCTGGCTCCGCATGCTCGCCCTCGGCGCCCTCGCCACCGTTATCACGCAAGGGATCCTCGGTGGCCTCACGGTCCTTTTCCTCTTGCCGGCGCCTATCTCCAGCGCGCACGCGGCGGTCGCTCAAACGTTTTTCTGTATCGCCGTCTCCATCGCCGTCTTCACCGGCCCTCGCTGGATGCAGGAGCAGCCCCGCACCGAATTCGACACTCGCCGTCCAACTCTGTTCACCTTGACTTTGTTGTCGATCTTCGTGCTCTACGTGCAACTCGTGCTGGGAGCCATGTTCCGCCACCACGGTATGAGCTGGTGGCCGCACGTCGTTCACGCCGGCGTGGTAGCCATCGTTCTTTCCTGGACCGCCATCCGAGCCATCTCCGTCTATTCCGAAGTCGATGCGGTCAAGCGTCCCGCAGTACTAATGCTCGGACTGATGGTCGGGCAACTTTGCCTCGGCTTCCTCGCCTTCATCACCCGCGTGATGTGGGGAAAGGATGCCGCCCAGCCCGAACTCCCCATGGTCCTAGCAACGGTCATCCACGTTGCTGTTGGAGCGGTTCTCCTGGCCACGACCGTCGTCCTGGCGATTCAGGTCTGGCGTCATGTTCCCATAGCCTTTGCCGAGCCCGTAGGTGGACGAGAGCGCAAGCCAGTAGCCGCTTGAGGGAGCCTCTGCTCCGAGGGCGAAGCTCGATCCGCGCGCCCGATCAACTCAAGAGGAAAGGTTCGATCCTGAGCGAAGCGGGATCAGCGAAGCGCGCCCCGCGTAGTCGAAGGATCCCTGCTTTCTCCACGATCGCGAGCCCCATTGTCCACATCCGGATGTCATTCCACCCCTTCGCGTCGTAAAATACGCTGTGGACTCAACTGCGATCGCCAGCACCCCTATCGACACCCTTACCGAACCTTCCGGACCAGCCATTATTCAGGTGCGCGACCTGATTCACCGCTATGGTAATCGCACCGCGCTCAACGGGGTATCCTTCGACGTTCGCCCGGCCGAACTCTTTGGCTTGCTCGGTCCCAACGGCAGCGGCAAGACCACGCTCTTCCGTATCCTATCCACGCTCATGGTTCCAACTTCCGGCACCGCCATCATCGCCGGCCTCGACGCCGTTCGCCAGCCGGAGGCTCTGCGCCGCCGCATTGGCGTCGTCTTTCAGGCCCAGAGTGTCGATGTAAAACTCACCGCCCGCGAGAACCTCTGGCATCAGGGACACCTTTACGGCTTGCACGGCGCCGAACTCACCCAGCGCATCAATGAGATCCTCAGCCGCGTGGGCTTGCTCGACCGCGCCAATGATCGCGTGGAAACTTTCTCCGGGGGCATGCAGCGACGCATCGAACTCGCCAAGGGACTACTTCATCACCCCGAAGTTCTGCTTCTGGATGAGCCCACCACCGGCCTCGATCCGGGCGCGCGCCGCGATCTCTGGCAGTATCTCCAGATCCTGCGCGATCAGGAGCGCGTCTCCGTAATCGTCACCACCCACCTTATGGAAGAAGCCGAACGCTGCGATCGCCTTGCCATTCTGAACGAAGGCAACCTCGTCGCTCTCGGCACGCCGCAGTCGCTCACCCACGAGATCGGAGGTGACGTTATCCTGCTCGAAGCGCGCGATCCCCGAACCTTGGCCGAAAACATCCGCGCCCGGTTCCACGTCGATGCCACCGTCATGGACCAGCACGTCCGCATCGAAATCGAAAACGGGCACCGCTTCGTTCCAGATGTGGTCGAGGCGTTCCCTGGCGAGATTCAGTCCCTGAGCGTAAGTAAACCGACCCTCGAAGACGTCTTCATCCATCGCACCGGACACCGCTTCTGGAACGAAGAAGTGGATACCGCCGCTGTTTCGGGAAAGAAGAAGGCTTCCAAGAAGCGCTAGGAAACAAGCGCCGGATCGGCGCTGGTTATTGGTCGTGTTCTGAAAGAATTCCGCTAGGAAGCCCGGGGCAACTTCCGTTTTTCTTTTTCGATCCAGTTGTCGATCCGTTTTTGAATGCCGCTGTCGGCGCATTCCCGCCGGGCTTTTTCCAGTTTCTCAATTTCAGCCCTGATTTTTACGACCTCTTCCGGTGTCGTCATAGCGCGGATTGTACCCTACAGTACGCTAGTGAAGCCGCATTTCGCGCCCTGTCCAGGTTCGGACCCCAAGGGCTGAAATATCGTTTCTTGGGAAAGTTCGCCGTCAGGCTTCTGAGATTCTCGCGTCCTGTTGAAGTTTGCCCTCAATCGAGACAATGCTGGCCGCGCTGCGCCTCAGATTTCCGTTTTTGCGGCGATAGGGAATCGTCTCCCGTATCCAAACGCTTTCGGCGTTATTTTGATCCCCGGCGCGGCCTGCTGGCGTTTGTATTCGCTGCGTGCCACCATCCTAATCACCCGCTCCACCAGCGCCGGGTCAAAATTGTGATCCTGCGATATCTGCTCAACGGACTTGGACTCTTCGACATAGTCTTCAAGGATCGCGTCCAGCACATCATAGGGCGGAAGCGAGTCAGAATCTTTCTGGTCGGGACGCAGTTCCGCCGACGGCGGTTTTTCGATCGTGGGCTGCGGAATAATTGGAGCGTTGCTCCGCGAGTTTACGTAGCTGCTCAAACGGTACACCAGAGTTTTCGGTACATCGGAGATCACCGCCAGTCCTCCAACCATGTCTCCATACAGCGTGCAGTAGCCGACCGCCAACTCGCTTTTGTTGCCGGTCGAGAGCACCAGCGCCCCCAGTTTGTTCGACAGAGACATCAACAGCAAGCCGCGCGCCCGCGACTGAATGTTTTCTTCGGTGACGTCCGGCGGCATGCCCGCAAACACGGGCGCCAGCGTTCGGCAAGCTGCCTCATAGATTTCGCCGATCGAAAGCAGTTCGAAGCGGATGCCCAGGTTAGCAGCCAACTGACGCGCGTCGCTGATCGATCCGGGAGACGAATAGGGTCCGGGCATCCCGACGCCAATCACGTTTTGCGTGCCCAGCGCATCAACCGCAATGCAGGCAGTCAGCGCGGAATCGATGCCCCCGCTGAGCCCGATGATGGCCTGCCGGAAGCCGCATTTGAGGACGTAATCCCGCGTTCCCAGAACCAGCGCTTCGTAGGCGCTGGCGTCGTCGCCCGCAATTTGCGGATGCATGTCTCCGCTGAGACTTGCCGAATCAAAATAGACCAGGTCTTCTTCGAACGACTTGCCCTGGGCAATCACACTTCCGCTGGGAGCGATGACGATGCTCGATCCGTCAAACACCAGGCTGTCATCACCTCCAACCTGGTTGACCATGGCGACCGGCACGTTTCGATTTTTTGCGATGGCCGCCAGCATGTCCCGCCGAAGCTCGCGCTTGCCCATCCAGAAAGGCGAGGCCGAAATATTGAGCACAAAGTTTCCGCCCGCGCGCACCAGTTCCTCGACGGGATCGACGGTATAGAGCTGACGGTTCCAGAAATGCTTGTCGTTCCACGCGTCCTCGCAGATGGTCAGCGCCATTCGCTTTCCGCAGAAGTCGAAAAGTTGCTGGCTGCGCGCCGGAGCGAAGTTGCGCATCTCATCGAAAACGTCGTAAGTGGGTAACAGCATCTTCGACTGGATGAACTCGACGCGCCCCTCGCGCAGCAGGGCAGCGGAGTTCATCACGGTTTTGCCCGACCCCGCTTCCGCCGGAGTGACCAGCCCGCAAACCACCGCGATCCCCTGGGTCTCAACCGCAATTCGCTCGACGATGGTGCGATTGCGTTCGACAAACGACGACCGTTCGACCAGGTCGCGCGGCGGGTATCCGCAAACCGAGAGCTCGGGAAACAGGATGAGGCCAGCGCCGGCGCCGCGCGCCTGCTGCGCAAACTGGATGATCTTGGCGGCGTTGCCAGAAAAATCTCCCACCGTGGGGTTGATCTGGCCGAGGGCAATCTTCACGTTTCCAGTGTAGAAGGTAAGGCTGCAAATGGTCGAGACCGAAGCGGCTCAGCGGAAAGAGACGCGGATTGGCTGGGAAGTATCAGGCTTTTGTTATTCCGCCGTCGGTAGCCACTGCGGCCCCGGATCTCCCCCCGGCGGCCCGGGAGCCGACGGAGGCGCCATGACCGGTACTGCGGTGGGGTTGCTGGGATCGGTCTCAGGCATCTCTTCCCCCGGCCGCCGCAGCGTGGGCGCATTCACAGGTCGCTCCGCCGGTTGTTTCTTCGCCACCGTCGACTCGCCCAGATCGATCTCTTTCTCCAGGCGGACCGTCTTTTGCCCATCGACTTTCATGGTCTCGACCCGCACCACTTCCTCGCCCACGAAGCGCACAAAGTCGACATCCTGCGGCGGCGTGCCATAGATCCATTCCTCATACTCGACGTCGCCGTCATGCTCGCGCAGCCGCTTCGGTGGACGCCCCTTGGCATAGATCACCATTTCGTGGTTCATGCCCACCAGTACATGATGATGAATGATGGCATCCTTGACCTTCGGAGAAACCGTTTCCAGATAGGCCTCGACCGGCGATTTAGCATCGAAATCGAAAACCGGGCGCAGATACTTTTTCAACTCCGGCCCCGTCATCTCAGGCACATACTTGTCAAAATAAACGTCAACGAACGAGCCATGCGCGTTCGCGCTCGAGTCGGATGTCGGGTTCCCCGGAGTGATCGTGGCCGTACCTTCGATCTGAATGTGCTGGTACCACTTCTGTCTCTTGACGGGACCGCCGTTGATCTCAAACCGGATGTGGTCGTCCTTGATGACGATGTCGCTGATACGAGCCCGATCCCCCGGTTTGACGGCCGGTCCCCACAGCGCGATCAACTGCTGGAGTTCGGCGCCATTGGGGACGAGCGATCCATTCCTGAGCTTCAGCCCGGTCTTGCCTTGCGGGAAAGTTGTGCGGATGTAGACCAGTTCGGCGTTGAAGGCATGGAGGATCTCCTCGCGTGTCTGCTTGCACATTTTGGGAGGCGCGCTCGGCTCGGAAAACGAAAGAGAAGAGAAAATCAATACCGCAAGGACAAGAGACAACGACAAGGAAAAGAGGGATCGACCGCGCAAACGGAAAAACTGCATGCAGCACCCCAGGCTCGCGCCCACCATTATAGATCGGATTCGCCCGAACGGGGTTGCAAACAGCCGATCCGACCGATCAGGAAATCCGTAGGCCTTCGCGGGCGACTTTCAGCGGCAGCATGCGTCCCCCGGCCCGAGTGACGGCCTCCGCAACCGCCTGCTTCGCGCCCTCTTTCACCATCAGCAGGACGCACCCCCCGCCTCCCGCCCCGCACACTTTGGCCGCTCGGCCGCCGTGGCTGTTGGCAACAGCAATCAATTTCTCGATGCGCGGCGTGGTGATTCCGGGAGCATTGGTCCTGCGCAATTTCCACTCTTCGCGCAGCAGGCGGGCCACATCCTCCCAGTTGTTCCGCAGGAAAGCCTGGTGCATATCGCGAGCCAGGGCCACGATCTTGTCGAAGTTGCGCGCCACGTGTCGGTCGCCGTTGATGTGCGCTTTGAAAACCTCCCAGTTATTGATGCCGGACTGCCGGGGCGCGCCCGTGTAGGCCAGGAGGAAACGCATTTCGATTTCTTCCGGCGCCACTGGTACGGGAGCGCGACGGATTCCGTCCAGGTCCAGATGAATGGCGCTCACCCCGCCGTAGAGCGCGGGATAATAATCCTGGCAACCGGTCGGCACGCGGATGATTTGAGCCTCGATGTTCTGGGCGATTACGCGCAATCTTTCAAGCTCGATCTCGCGTCGGGTAAAGCGAGCCAGCGCTGCGCAGGTGGCGATCATAAGCGCCGACGACCCCGAAATTCCGGCCCCGGCGGGCGACTCCGAATCGGTTTCCACGCAGAAACCCCGTTCAGGCGCGAAAAAACGCGCGGCGTAAGCGGCGATCGGATGCCGGGGCTTGCGGCAGTTGTTCAGTTCGGACAGATCGGCGAAAGCTTCCCTCCGCCCGGTATCGACCGAACACAATTCAATGCGCGTGCCGGCGAGCGGAGTGATCCGGCACGTGGTCTGAATCTGCAACGCGAAGTTCAGCGTCAACGCACCGGGATGAAATAGGTACAAGGGCCAGAGATCGACAGTCCCGCCCGCCAGATCGGCGCGGCAAGGCGCCTGCGCTGTGATGGTGACGGTTAGTCCCGCCCGTCGGGCGATTGGTGGCATGCAGAGTTTTTATCACGAGCGTGGCATCCGATGGCGACCGGATCGCACCCCGCCCGCGCAGGGAATCACCAAAGTGAACGGCCCTATTGTCCGAGAATTTGTGTCGGATTCAGCCACTTCGAGCCGATGGTGACCCTTCGCGGAGGTACTTCGGTAACGGTGAGCTGTACCTTAAGCACCTTAGAGCGCCCGGCCAGTCCAACTTAAAATAGGAATTGTACGGACCAGCTCTTCCCCGCGCTCGGGCCGCCAGGACTGCCTTTTGTCGTTCACACTGCCCATTCCCGCGCGCATTCCGCTGCTCTATGTAATCCTCGGCGTGCTGCTGACCATCAGCGTCCTGCCTATGTATTTTTACTCGGCGCAGATCGAGACCATGAACCGGGAGCGGCTCAAGACCAACGAAATGCTGTTGCAGAATACCGTCACGCGTTCGCTCGCGGACGATATCGCCCAGCATCAGGAAGCCTTGCGGATGATGCTCTCCAACCTGTCGTCATCGGTACAGGTAGAGAGCGGCAATGACCTCGGAAGCCAGCACATCCAGACACCCGAGCTCCGGGCCTTGCTGGAAAATTTTGTCTCCTCGTCGAACGATATCGCCTATGCCATCTTGCTGAATACCGACGCTAAGGGAGTTTCCGCCGGACGCATCGAGCCCGACGCATTTCTGCAGCGCGAGCTGGAGCGCGCCTACCAGGCCGCGCGCGGTGGCAAGGCCTACAGTGGTCAACCCCTGGTCGTGGGCGGCGGAAAGTCGGCCCGGACCGTGATGCTGGTCGGTTCGCCGATTATGTTTAGCGGCCGCTTCCTGGGAATGATTGCCTCGGTGGTTGACTTGGATTTTCTCATCCGCCGATTGCAGCAAGTCAGCCTGACCGGTCTGATGCCCTATGTGGTCGACCACCAGGGCCGGCTGGTAGCGGCCGCGACCCCGCAGTACGCAACTGGGCAGGACATGATGCACTTCGACATCGTGCGCAGCTTTGTGGATGCCGGTTCCAAGGCCCAACTGGCGGCGACCCGCGAATTCAGCCTGCATGGCGAGCACGCGGTTCAAATGCTGGGAACCTACAGCCCCGTCACTTCGCTGGATTGGGCCGTCGTAGTGCAGAAGCCCCGCGACGAGGCCTATCGCGGAATATATGAAATGCAGAAGACGGGCCGCCTGCTCGCTCTTCTCGCCGTGTTCGTGAGTGTCGGGCTGAGCATTTTTTCGGCACGCCGAATCACCAGCCCTCTACAAGTGCTGGCCCATTCGAGCCGGGCGATTGCGCGCGGCGATTTCTCGCAACGCGTCCACGTGAACACCCGCACCGAGATTGGCGAGCTCGCCACGACCTTCAACACCATGTCTGATGACCTCGAGCAGTTCGTCGAGGATCTGAAGCGCGCCGCCGATGAAAACAAGGCCCTGTTCATGGGCTCCATTCAGATGCTGGCTGGCGCGGTCGACGAAAAGGACCCGTACACACGCGGCCACTCCGATCGGGTCACGCGTTATTCTCTGATGATCGCGAAAGAGATGGGCCTGGACGACGACTTTCTGGAAACGCTGCGCGTCTCGGCGCAACTGCACGACGTGGGCAAGATCGGCATTGAGGATCGCATCCTGAAAAAACCGGGCGCGCTGACTCCAGAAGAATTCGAGATCATGAAAACGCACACCACCAAGGGTGCAAATATTCTGCGTCCGGTGCCGCAACTGCGTGAGATGCTGCCCGGCATCGAACTGCATCACGAAGCGCTCAACGGCCGCGGATATCCCTATGGCTTGAAGGGCGACGAAATTCCATTGCTCGCCCGCGTGATTGCCGTGGCTGACACGTTTGACGCTCTGACCACGAACCGGCCCTACCAGAAGGCATTCGATAACACAGAGACGATTCGTATCATCCAGAATCTCTCCGGGCAGCGACTTGATCCCAAGGGCGTCGCTGCGCTGCTGGCGCTCTTTCAGCGCGGTGATATTCGTCTCCCAAAACCCGTCGCCGAGACGGCGCCGGCTGATCCTCCCGTAGAAGTTGTGACCACGAC
>Ga0181519_10002342_pt1 | contig 16211 bp, 9 predicted proteins | sample PEATcosm2014_Bin_26_FD_121102 | JGI IMG/M metagenome (GOLD analysis project Ga0181519, IMG submission 121102) | Peatland microbial communities from MTU Mesocosm Facility, Houghton, MI, USA - PEATcosm2014_Bin02_10_metaG | ecosystem: Environmental > Terrestrial > Soil > Wetlands > Peat | place...
CAGCGCTGGCCAGCTACCTAAACGCCCGCGTGATCGACGGCGTACGCTTTGTGCCGGTGAATTTCACGCCCGATGCTTCCAACTATGCAAACCAATCCTGCGGCGGCGTGAACATTCTTGTGACCGATCGCGAAGCGCTGGACGCACCTGAGCTTGGGTTGGAGATTGTGGCGGCGCTTGAACATTTGTATCCAAATGATTTCAAGGTCACCGGGCTGGACGGCTTGATGCGCAACAAAGCTACACTCGATGCGCTTACGGCTGGCGAAGATCCGCGCCGCATAGCTGAGGATTGGCAGGATGCACTGAAGAATTTTGAAGCGGTGCGCGCGAAATATCTTCTGTACTGATTTTGCGTTTTGGAGATCGGCCACGCAGACGAACATAGGGGATCGGAATGAAGTTGAAAACGAGCGGAAGGCGATGGGGCTGGATGGCCGTAGTGGGCGCGCTGCTGGGGGCGATCTTCGCGCAGTGCGCCGTGGCCGCGCCGCCGGTTCGCCTCGACCGCAAAGGCGAGCGGTGGGCCCAGTCGACATTGCGCAAGATGACGCTCGAGGAAAAAATCGGGCAGATGATCGTGGTCTGGGCGAAGGTGAAGTTTCTGAACCCGGAGAACCCGGAATATCTGGAACTGCGCGACGAGATGGCGAAGTACCACGTGGGCGGCTTCGGCGTCACAGATCCTATGGAGGGTTCGCAACTTTTCATGAGCGAGCCGCTGGAAGCCGCGGCGCTGACCAACCGGCTGCAGAAAGATTCGAAGTACCCGCTGTTGATCGCCGCCGACTTCGAGCGCGGCTTGTCGATGCGCCTTGAGGGCGCGACGGCGTTTCCCGCAGCGATGGCGTTTGGCGCGGCTGGCGACAAAGAGCTGGCGCGCCAGTTCGGCCGCATCAGCGCTGAGGAGTCGCGCGCCATCGGTGTCCAGTGGAACTGGTTTCCGATTGCGGACGTCAACTCCAACCCCGCCAATCCCATCATCGATACGCGGTCGTTTGGTGAAGATCCTGCGCTGGTAAGCGAAATGGTCACTGCGTATATCGAAGGCGCGCGCAGCGAGGGATTGCTGACGACGGCCAAGCATTTTCCCGGCCACGGAGACACGGACACGGATTCTCATCTCACGCTGGCGCGCGTGCCGGCGACCATGGATCGCCTGAACGCGGTAGAACTGGTTCCGTTTCGCGGTGCGATTGCAGCCGGAGTGGATTCGGTGATGGTGGGTCATCTCATCGTTCCCGCCGTCGAACCCGATCCCAATCGCCCCGCCAGCGTCTCTGCGCACGTGATCAAGGATTTACTGCAGGGGCAACTCGGTTTCAAGGGACTGGTGGTCACCGATGGATTGGATATGGCGGGACTGACGCACGTCTTCACGGGATCGGAGGCGGAGATTTCGAGCGAAGCGGCCGTCGCCGCTGTGGAGGCCGGCGAGGACATGATTATTATTCCTGGCGACCTCGGTGGCGCGTATAACGGCCTGCTTACGGCGGTGAAGAAGGGCGAGATTTCAGAGGCGCGCATCGATCAGAGCGTGTTGAAGATCCTGCGCATGAAGGCGTCGGTGGGCCTGGATCGCAATCGCTTCGTGGATCTCTCCAGAGTGCAGAATGAGATTGCGAAGCCGGAGAACGTGGCGATTGCCGAAAGCGTCGCCGATCGGGCGGTGACATTAGTGACGGATGGCGGCAAGCTGATTCCGCTGGCTGCGGCGTCGCAGCCGGGCCAGCCGGCTTCGCGCATTGTTGCGGTGATTTTTGCGGACCGGCCACGCGGCAGTGACGGAGGCCGCGCCTTCGTGAGCGAACTGCGCAAGCGCGCGCCCGGCGCCACGGTCTTTTTTGTTGATCCCAGCAATTCGAATTATGTCTTCGAGAACGTGCTGGCCGCGGTGCGCAAGGCAGACAGCGTGATTGCCATCGCCGAGTCCGTACCCAATCCGAGACGAACCACTGAGGGCCACGCGGGCGGTTCGGTGGGTCTCGACACTGGGCCGATGCAGTTGCTGACCGGGATCGTGAAGACGGCGGGAGCGAAAACCGTTGTCGTCGCCTTCGGCGATCCATATACAGGCGGCTCGATCCCGGGTATCAAGACGTACATTTGCACGTATTCGAACACGGTGGTTTCAGCATCGAGCCTGGCGCGTGCGCTGTTCGGCGAGATTTCGATCCACGGACGGCTGCCGGTGTCGATTCCCAACCTTGCGCCGCGCGGAACGGGCCTCGACCGTGATGCGATTACGGCGCGAGCCAGTACGCCATAGAAACAGATTGGTGATGTTGAGAGGAGCAGTGCAGTGAGTGTCGCAGAATCGAATCCGAGAAAAGCTCAGTCGTGGCGCGGCGGAATCGGCAGCGTAGGCCGCGCGATCGTGGCCGGTCTGGCGCTGGCCGTGCTGCTCGCTGCGACGCCGACCCAGGCGCAGCAGTCCGTTGACCATCCGGATGCGGTGGTGGCGAGGCCGGTGGTGAATATGTACAGGAACGCGACGGATGCGAGCGACGTGGTTTCGCAGGCGCTCTACGGCACCGGCGTGTCGACGCTCCAGAGCAGCCAGGGCTGGTCAAACATTCGCACCGCGGATGGATATACGGGCTGGGTAGAAGCGGCGGACCTGAAGACGCTGAACGGTGGATCGTATGCGCCCAAGGACGATGCGGTGCGCGTGACGGCGCTGAGCGCAAACGTTTATCGCGAACCCGACGTGACGGCGCATGCACCCGTTTTGCAACTGCCGTGGGAGGCGCGGCTGGAGCCTGCGCCAGCGCCGGCGAAGAATACCGAACGCTGGCTTGAGGTGCGCCTTGTGGATGGGCAGACGGGCTGGGTGCAGCGCGGCGACGTCAGCAACGACTTCACGCCGGTGAGCATCGGCGACATGCTGCAGCTTGCGCACCGGTTTATCGGCACCACGTATACCTGGGGTGGCGTGAGCAGCTTTGGCTTCGACTGCTCGGGATTTACCCAGATGCTGGAGCGGCAACGCGGCATCGGGATGCCGCGCGACGCGGATATCCAAGCTGCGTGGAGCGGCGTGATTGCCGTGGAGCGCAAGGACCTCCAGCCCGGCGACCTCCTCTATTTCGGCTCGAGTCCATCGAAAATCACGCATACCGGCATGTACCTGGGCAACGGCGAATTCATTCACGACACTACGCACGACCATCCCGGCGTGCAGATCAGCCGGCTCGACGACATGCCGTGGACGCAGATTCTGGTAGCGATACGGAGAGTGAAGCCATGACTCAAAACGCGATAAATCGGCGCGATTGTTTGAGAATTGCCGGCGCTGCAGCGGTGCTTCCGTTCGCGACCTCGGCGGCGCGGCCGCAATCCGCGCAGGGGCCGTGCACGGTCGACGTTGGATTGAAGCGTTTGATGCTGCGCCACACCTGGACCACGACCATGTCGTCCAGCGAGTATCGCGACACCGTGCAAGTGAAATACCGGCGCGACGGGATTTCCGGTCACGGCGAGGGTGCGCCGATCGTGCGCTACCAGGAATTTCCGGAATCGGCCATGAAAGCCGTTCAAGCACTTGCGAACAACATTACCACGGGCAATCCCTGGCAATATCAGAAATTTCTTTTTGAGACTCGCAAGGCGCTGAGCGAACAGCAGCACGCCGCGATGGCGGCCGTTGATATCGCCATTTTCGATTGGCTGGGCAAGAAGCTCAATGTGCCGCTCTATAAATTTCTGGGGCTGGACCCGGCGGATGCGCCGATCACGGATTTTTCCATCGGCATTGATACGCCGGAGATCACCCGCCAGAAGACGCGCGAGGCGGCGGATTTTCCAGTGCTCAAGGTGAAGGTAGGTTTGAAGACCGACGAGGCGACCATCGAAGCCGTGCGTAGTGTGACCAAAAAGCCGATTCGCGTGGATGCCAACGAGGGATGGACCGACAAGGAAGAGGCCATCCGCAAGATCAACTGGCTGGAGACGCAGGGCGTGGAGTATGTGGAGCAGCCCATGCCGGCGCACATGGTGGAAGAGACTCGCTATGTACGCGGCAAGGTGCACCTGCCGATCTATGCCGACGAGGCCTGCACCGACGTCACAATGATTCCAAAACTTGTCGACGCCTACGACGGGATTAACGTCAAACTCGACAAAGCTGGCGGCATTCTGGAATCGCTGCGCTGGATCGAGGTGGCGCGGGCCATGAAGATGAAGATCATGCTGGGCTGCATGGTGTCGAGTTCCTGCTCGGTGACCGCGGCGGCGCATTTGTCGCCGCTGGTGGATTATGCCGATCTCGACGGCAACCTGCTGGTGGCCAACGATCCGTGGAGCGGCGTGCGCGTGGAAAAAGGAAAGCTGCTGCTTCCGGACGGCCCGGGTTTGGGCCTGAAGCCGGAGTGAAATGCGGCGAAAGATTTGTTGAAGTTTTTGCAATGTATGTGGACGGTGTTTTCGGGCAATCGGTAAGCTAGTTGAGCAAAGTGCGTGGATGCAGTCTGCCAGGGCCCGCCGGCAGTGTTTAGAGCGGAGGTTTACTTCAAAGTGGAACCATCGGAATTGATGACAAACCGAAGCCGGAAGCCGCGTCCATCGCCCCTGGACCGCAGAAGCGGCATTCCGCTTTATCACCAGATTCAGCAGCGCCTTCTGGATCAGATCCAATCGGGCGAACTGAAGCCGGGCGAACCCTTGCCGTCGATTCAGCAGATTGCTACGCGGATGGGCGTCAGCCAGATGACGGTGCGGCAAGCGGTGGGCGCGCTGTGCGAGCGCGGAGTCATTTACAGCCGGCAGGGCAAGGGCACGTTCATTTCCGGCATCAAGCTGGAGAGGGATTTTCGCCAGGTCCTTTCCTTTTCAGAAGAGACACAGGCGCGCGGAGCAATGCCCAGTTCGAAGGTGCTGACGTTCCGCATCCAGGCGCCAACCCAGGAGGTGAAAGAGGCGCTGGGCCTGAATGATGGGGAGCATGTCTTCAATCTGCGCCGAGTGCGCTGCGGCAACTCCATTCCTATGGGCATTGAGTCCAGCTGCCTGCCGGTGCAGCTGTGCCCCGGACTCATGGAGACCTTCGATGCCACGACCTCGCTCTACGATGAGCTGGCGCATCAATACGGAATCCAGTTGATGGTGACCGACGAGGTGGTGGAGGTGGGTAAAGCCAGCGCGGAAGATGCGCGGCTTCTGCAGATTGCTGCACAGAGCCCGATCTTCCTGTTTACGCGCGTCTCGTATCTCGAAAACGGCACACCGGTGGAGCATGTGAAATCTGTCTATCGCGGGGACCAATACAAGATTGTGAACCGGCTGATGCGCTTGAAGCGCGAACGGCTGGCAGCCACGACCAAGCCGGCGACCGACTCAATCAACTGAGCGTGGCGGTTGCGAAATCGCAGGCGAACGGCATAGGCCGCAGCCGGATTTTCCTAGTCCGGGTCTCTCAGCGCGCGAATTCGCAACAGAGCAGTTCTTGCGCAGCAAAGTCTCACGGAGTTTCAGCGCTGAGGCGCACCGATGGAGGTTTGCATGATTCATCCAGTTCGAATCGCGCATTTTACGAAGGCCATTTTCCGGAGCGGGATTGTTTCCGCACTCTTGCTGCCTAGCATTCTCTTCGCGCAAACAACCTCGGATGCCGCATCGGCGCCGGTGTACGACCTGATTCTTAAAGGCGGACATGTTTTCGACGACAAGAATCAAATTGACACTGAAATGGACGTGGCCATCAGGGACGGCAGAATTGCGAAGGTAGCGGTCCATATTCCGTCCTCGGATGCGCTGAAGACCATCGATGTAAAAGGGCTTTACGTAACGCCAGGTCTTATCGATATTCATGTCCATGTATATGCCGGGACAGGTGAGCGCAACTCCTATGCCGGCGATAACTCTGTTCCGCCCGATGGGTTTACCTTCCGCAACGGTGTGACTACGGTTGTCGATGCCGGGTGCTCCGGATGGCGTAACTTCGAGGACTTCAAGCAGCGCATCATCGACCGCTCGAAGACGCGCGTCTTTGCCCTGCTCAACATCGTCGGCTCCGGCATGCGGGGACCGCAATACGAACAGAACCCCGCTGACATGGACGGCGAAGCTACGGCAGCCATGGCGCTCAAGTATCCGCAAGTCGTGGTTGGCATCAAGACCGCGCACTACGCAGGTCCAGACTGGAAGCCGGTGGAACAGGCAGTGATTGCGGGAACGAAGGCGAACATTCCAGTGATGGTTGACTTCGGCGAGTATCGCCCGACCCGCCCAATCTACGACCTGATGACCGTGAAACTCCGCCCCGGCGACATCTACACGCACATGTACTCCGGGCTTCGGCACGAGCAGGATCCTGTCACGCTCGGCCCCAGCAAAGCTCTGATCGAAGGCCGAAAGCGCGGCATCTATTTCGACGTGGGCTTTGGCGGCGGCAGCTTCAAATGGTCGCTCGCCGCGCCCATGATTAAAGACGGGTTCATTCCCGACTCAATCTCCACCGATCTTCACATCGAGAGCATGAACTCGGCCATGAAGGACGACCTCAACGTCGCGGGCCATATCCTCGCCGCGGGCGTCCCACTCAAAGAGGTGATTGCGGAGATGACCTCTCATCCCGCGCATGAAATCAAGCATGACGAACTCGGTAATCTCTCCGTGGGCTCAGTCGCCGACGTCGCCGTCCTGCGGCTCGAAAAGGGCAAGTTCGGCTTCACGGATATGATGAACAAGCGCTTCGACGGTACCGAGAAGCTCATTTGCGAACTTACGATCAAAGATGGAAAGATCGTCTACGATCTCAACGGCATCAGCGCTGACCGTTGGGACGCACCTGAGGACCCGCATGCCGCGGAAGCATCGCGATGGACCACTTTCGCCCATTAGCGGCAAGGTGGCCCGGCGTGAAATGACTTCGCTCACAGCGCTTCTTCAGGAGCGCGACCAGATGACCGCAGCGGTGAGACTGCTGATGACGAGGGGAAACCACACCTGAGCTAGCCATGGCGTGGGAATGAGGAAGAGAATATCGGGGCTGACGAGCGAGCCGGGCCAGCCGATGGTGACGCGAAGCCAGACGTAATAAAAGAAATCCCAGAACGCGAAGGTCCAGAGAAACGCGGCGGCTCTAGCCTTGAAGTTTTGTCCTGCCAGCCATGCGATCCCTCCGAGCATCACGATGGTTGCCGCTTCACGGAAGCACTCGATTCCGACCAGGCTTTGCGGCAGGGCAGCGGGAGCGTACGCCTGCGGAACCGGCCATAATCCGGTGGCGGCTCGCAGATACACGACCACGGCCGCTTCGACAAAGCCAAAAGCAATGCCGAAGACAGCAATGACCAGAAGCCGCTTTCTGCCCAGGGTAAACTTCGCTTTCCGCGCCAGAAGATAAGGGGCCACGGGAACGAGGATGAGAAGGTTCACCCACCACGGCGAAGCGAAGAGTGCAAAGCGGGTCATAGGGTGAGTCTACGACGGTGCGGGTTTCGCGTCCGGGATGGAAGAGTCACTGAACGCCAGTTGCATCTATATAGGAGCAAGTTCGAGGGGTTTGTAACAGCTATTCGTTTTCTTGACTTCGACACGACGAACAGCACGGCTCACAAGGGGGAGTTTTATCCGCCTGAACACGCCGCGGGTGGACGAAGCCGATACGCAATCACCTTGGGACTGTCGTACCCGCCGGGCAGGGAAGTGACCTGGAACAGCGCCTCGAAGGGAGCTACGCTGGTTCCTGGCTTGTGCCCCATGCTCTCGAGCAGCATATCGAGCCGCTGCGGATCGGTCACCATGTCACCGGCTGCCTGGGTGGCCTGCGCATTCAATCCTTCCACCAGCACGGTCAGGCCTTGATCGCCGCACCCTTTCAAGAGCGCGACGACTCCGTAGCTGAAATAGGTTTTTTCCTCGGACCGCTGCGTATCGTACATGTCCGGGATGCCGTAGGTTGCATCTTCATGCCCCTGGGGCGTGCGGTTGCGGAACATGGGCGCGCCCGACTGCGGATCCTGATCCAATATGAAGTTCAAATTCGGCTCATACACCGAGACCCACGGATTGGAGCGATGACTGCCAATGAGAACCACGTTGCCCTGATGGAAGAACGCGGCCTCGGCATCGCGGGCGAACATGGGGTTTTCCTGGCCCCCGAACTGTTCCGCAATGGTGGCCAGATGCACCGAAAGCGCCATGTCGGCCGGGCTGGTCACGCGCCGCATGACCACGTTGAAGAGCTTGTTCCCTTTCTCGTCGTAATATTTGCGATTCAGATAGTCGCCCAAGTCCAGGGTTTTGCCGTTCAGGTCCTGCCACAAGGCAAAACTGGTGTCGGCATACACTACCTTCAAATCTTCATTGGGCTTTGCGAAGAACTGCTCCCAAAAATCGGCAACCGCGCCGGCTGGACGGGCAGAGCTGAACGGGGTCTTGTTCTGCAGCACATAGCGAGTGGCTGCGACAGAAGCGGCAATGGCCACCGCGAGTACGGCTGCGAAGGCCAGCCAATGCCGAAGAGCCGGCTTCCGGACGATTTCGACCTCGGCGTGGACGTCTTCTTCCAGCGCGTTCGACGGAGGTTCCTCTTCTGCCGGCGGCTTCAGCTTGGCTTCTGACAGATGGGCGGACTTGCGGGGCATGAACTCCGGCGCGTAGGCGCCTCGCGGCATGGTAATCACCACCGCTTCGTTGGCGCCCTCTGAGGTGAAGTACTTCTCCAGCCGACCCCTCAACTCGTGGGCGCGAACGCGGACAATATTGTCATCCGCAGGATTGTAATTTGGCTTGCGCCCCAGCACCTCGGCGCCGATCGACTGCTCTTTGAGTTCGTCGGCGCGGCCCGAAATCACGCGTTCAGTAATGTAGAGGAGAAATGCGCGCAACGCCGGCGAGCGGCGAAACAATTCGCTGTTCACCACGCGCTGTACAAGCTCGCGCTTCTGCTCCGGCGATAGGGCATTCTGGTTTTCCTGCCGTTGCAATACCGGAGATGATGTCGTTTCCTGCACGAGGAGCCATTTTACGGTAAAGATTAACCTTCTGCAACGTGCGATAAGGAACTGGTACCTGAAATCCGCAATCCCACCTTTGGCCTCTCAGGTGGATTCCATTTTTGGTAGGTCCGATCCAGGTTTGTGGCCATAACGCCACGCCGCTCCGAACCCCTTGAGCTCCCTCTAGCCGCACGCGCCCCCTGGCCAGCTCTCCAGTGTCCCAAAGACGGCAATCTCTATGGTTTTCTTGCGGATACATTTTTGCGAAAGGTGGCCTTGGCTAAAGGAACCACGACGCGTTGTCCTGCTCTGGGCCCACGGCCTCATGCGAGCTTGGCCGTCACAATCCCTGAATACCGTTCCTGCGCAGGGAGCAAATGGTGCTTGCCATGTGGCCCTGGCCCCGCGTCTTTAACTTCAGAGAGCGGTCTCTCAAACCGCTTACAACGCTTCACAAAATGGCTAAACAATCTTAATCGATTATTTTACCGTTACTTCACTTCACAAGTCGCCCATGTGCGGAAGAGTCTTGTGGGCGGACAATGAGACACCAAATCACATTGATTCTCCGTTTCCCCGGCCCAGCGGTCGCGCCGTGCGACAAGCTGTGGACCAAGCCCATTGTCTGTGCAATGTCCTGGCATTGGAGATCGCGCCTGGACAATCTCGCAAGTTAACCGAGCAACCACTCGTTTCATGGTCAAAAGGGATCAGCCGGTCAGCACCGAAAAAGGTAGGGTACCGGGCAACACGAACCATGCTTAAGGAGGCATGTGCAATGAAACAAAAGGAATGGGCAATTCCACAGAGTTTCCTGGTAATAGCCTGTGCCGTTCTCATGCTGGTGTTCAGCGGGCAGATTTTTGCCCAGGCGGGCATCGATGTGGGCAATGTGACCGGCACCGTGAAGGATCAGAGCGGAGCGGTGGTACAGAAGGCGCAGTGCACACTGACTAATGTGGATACAGGCACGTCACAAAAAGCCATCTCCACTTCGGTCGGCGCTTACGTATTCACAAACGTTCCGGTTGGTAACTACACGCTGAAAGTTGGTGCGACCGGATTCGAAGAGGCTGTCATCAACGGCATCGTGGTGCACGTGGGTGCAGTAGTTACGGAAGATGTTGGGCTGCATGTGGGCGCAGCGAATGTTTCCGTCACAGTTACCTCGGCCGCGCCCCTGCTTCAGGCGCAAGAGGCCTCACTGGGCACAACCATTGACAGCACGGCGGCGACAGAGCTGCCTCTGTTTGGCGGCAGTGGTGGCCGCAGTTTCATGGATCTTGTTACCACCGTGCCCGGCGTCCAGTTTACGGGCAACAATTCAAGTACGGGCACATTCCTTATCAACGGCGTGCAAAGCGGCGCGGTTGACGTTCGCGTAAACGGCGCGGATGATAACGCCGAGGTCTTCGGCGGAATCACCATCCCGCCCATCCCTGACGCCATCCAGGAGATGAGGGTAGAGACAGGCAACGATCCCGCAGAGATGGGCCACTCTTACGGCACGGTCGTCAACGTTGTTACCAAATCCGGAACCAATAAATTGGTGGGTTCGGTGTGGGAATACAACGAAAACGACATGTTCGACGCCAACGACTACTTCAACAAGCGGAACCAGATCTCGGGTAACCATCCCAACCGGCCTGGAAGGCTCAAGTCGAACTCCTTCGGCGGCATCGTCAGCGGTCCCGTATTTATTCCGCACGTCTATGACGGCCACAACAAGACCTTTTTCACGTTCGACATGCAGGACACGGATTACACGGCGGTGAGTGCCTACACTGGAACGGTTCCCACGGCCACCATGCAGAGCAGCGGATTTACGAACCTGGTGGATACTCTTAACCTGAGCACCACCAAATATACCGACGGTCTTGGACGCCAATTCCAAGCCGGCACGGTGCTCGATCCGGCCACTACGCGCACCGTTTTATGTGGTGGGACCGATCCAATCACTGGCATCACGTCAGCGCCCTGCGCATCCGGCGCATCCGGAATCATCACAGATCCCAATGTCAACGCCGGCGCGAAGACCGCCGTCGTTCGCGATCCTTACTTCCAGGAACTGGGTCAGCCCGCGGGATGCCCCAGCATTACTGGAACCACAAACTGGGTTTCAACGGTTGCAGGCGGCCCGGTTGCCACTTCCTGCTTCAATCATCTTCCGTCGGGGCGTGTGGACCCCAACGCTCTTGCGCTGATCAAGCTCTTTCCGCAAACCTACAACAACGTCGGAATCAACCCGGCTACCGGACTGAGCACTGCCGGAACCAATAGCTACGGCAGCAACTTCTACGAGCTTCTGACGAACCCGATCAGAACCAGGCAATACGAAGTCAGACTTGACCATTCCTTCAGCGACAGGGACACCGGTTACCTTACGTGGGACAAATATAACCAGACCCAACAGCAGGCTCCGCCTTATCCCGCTCCCCTCGAGGGCGGTGGCAGCGCGCCCTTCTGGACGACCAACCCGACCTACATGGTTGTAGTGACGGAAACGCACGTCTTCAATCCCAGCCTGGTGAACGAATACAGGATGTCGGACGAACACAACTGGAACACCCGCATGGATGCCGGGAACATCGACAATACCTTCGGGACTCCCGCGCAATTTGGGATTCAGGGCATTCCGCAAACCAAGAATAACGGCGGGTTGCCGATTTTTAGCTTCGGCAGCAGCATCTCCGCAGGCGGCTCCCGCACCAATGTTACCTGGCAGAAAGTTGGCGCGTGGCAGTTCTCTGACAACCTAACCAAGATCAAGGGCAAGAATGAGTGGAAGTTCGGTGCCGAGTATTGGTGGACCTACGGCAACATCGCGCAATTGCCGAATTCAAGAGGCAGTTTCGGCTGGGGCCAGTACTCCAACGTTCCGGCCTCGGGTGACGGTGGACCGGGCTTGACGGATTTCCTGCTCGCACCAACCGCCAATACCAACAGCACACCTGGCGCCAACTTTGTCAGCACGGCCTCTGCGCCGCTAGGCGGCATCAACAGCTATGCCGGCGACAACTGGAACAAGAGTGTCTATCACGCGCCGTACATCGCAGTCTATGTCTCCGACAGCATCAAATTCACACCTAACCTGACAGGGTATTTCGCAATCCGCGACGACTACTTCGGCCCCTACTACTCGGCCGGCGGCTCGGAAGGCGAAGGCAACTTCTGGATGGGCGGCACCGGCAACGTGGCCAGCGGCAGTGCTTATTACATGAACTCGGCCGGCTGCTCCACGACCACTTCTGCATACTTTAAAACGTTGCTGGCTTCCGACAACATCCCGATCATCTGCTCACCGACCAACGCGGTGAACAAGACGCCGAAGGCCAACTGGGCGCCGCGTATGGGATTCGATTACCGCGTGCGGCCGAACCTGGTGGTGAAGGCGGGCATGGGCGTGGAATACGGTGCATTCAACTCCGTCGGATACGGCGGCACGCTGGGCACCAACTATCCGTTCCGGGTATCCGTCGCGAACGGCCCCTCGTACTCCTACAAGCCACAGCAAGCCACTCCCGCTGGCAGCAGCACAGCGCAAACACTGACCATGGAGAATACCTTCGCGGACATCGACATGACCAGTGCGACCAATGCATACCAGCCGTTGGGTTCAGTGGTTCTGTACGGCAAGCCGTATAACTTCCACATCCCTTACGAGGAAACGCTCAGCTTCGCGGTGCAATACCAATTCACCGGCCATGACTCGGTCGAAGTGCGCTACGTGGGAGTGCTCGGCAAGCAATTGGAAAGTGCCAACCCCTACCACAACGCTGCTCGGCAGGCTCTGCCCTCCAGCGTAGCGCTGGTTAACGTCCCAACCGTCGCCCAGCAACAGACAGCAGGCTGCTACCCGCACTGCGTGGGCAACGATACAAGCGCCGACCCCATCTCCTCTCCGGCGATGCCTGACGGCACTTCAACGCTGCCTTTCCCGAACCTGGCTGCCAACGAGGGGCCAATCGAGAACACTGAACAGATCAGCAACTACGAGTCGGGCCAGGTGGAATACATCCACCAGTTCGCGGGCGGTTTCAATATGGACGCGAACTACACCTACGCGGGCTGCTTAGCTGACTCGCAGGGAGGCCAGCAGAACGAAGGCGGTCCGGCGAACGGGCGCGCGCCGTGGATTGTAGGCTTCGGCGGTTATCGCGCCGACTACGATCGGTGCCAAAACCTGGCGGCTCAGGTATTCAAGCTGTCGGGCGAGTATGGAATTCCTCTTGGCAAGGGCGCACGCTGGCTTCCCAATGCCAATGCGGTTGAGGATGCCATCGTCGGCGGCTGGAAGATAGATCCTATCTGGATTTCCTCCAGTGGCGTCCTGTCCAACATCAGTTGCCAGGGATCGATTGGCGGCATTCCCAACGCAACGGGTCAGTTTACCGGCCCATACTTCAACGGCAGTTCGGCCTGGGCTTGCGACGCGCCGCTGGTGTCTGGTGTCAACAAGTACGGTCATGGTCCGAACGACCTGGCTCGCACCAAGGTCACCGGCTGGTGGAACTCCGCGGCGTTTACTGGACCAACTCAAGGGGTACAGACGATTGGCCAGCAGAACTTCGCCCCCTGGGGAGCGAGAGGCGATCAGATCTACGGTCCTGGCTGGTACGACGTAGATCTGTCCATTCACAAGCAGTTCAAAATCGTCGGCTCCACGAAGCTTGAGATTCAGGCTCAGGCCACCAACGCTTTCAACCACGTACATTTGAACAACCCAACAACCAGCAACTACACGCAGCCGCAAAACGAAACCCTGACCGGCGGCTGGGGCACCATCACTGGCGACACCTCGAGCAACAGTTCGGGGCGTGTCTTCCAGTTCGTCGGGAAGTTCTTCTTCTAGGAACATCCGGCTCGTCAATAAAACCCGCAATGCATAAACCATTGCGGCGGTGAAGATCGAAAAGCGATCTTCACCGCCGCAACACAAGAACAAGTTGTCTAAAAAATAGCCAATTAGGCAACAACAGGATCTATAGCCATGCGCGACAGAACGACGCAATCACTGCCTCTTCGCAGGCACGTGCGAGACGAAATTCAGCGCCGGATTTTGTCGGGCGAGAGTCTCCCTGGCGAGCGCCTGCCCCAGCAAAGCCTGGCCAGAAAGCTGGGCGTCGGGCAGGGCACCGTTCGGGAATCGCTTCTGGAACTAGAATGGCTCGGCCTTGTCGATTCCGTCGACGGCCTGGGAGCTTTTGTCGGGAATCTGGATGCTTCGCGGCTGGTTGAGGCTTACGAGGTGCGCGAGTATCTCGAGGGCCTGGCCGCGCGTCGCGCCTGTGGGCACGTTTCGCAGTCCGACATCACTGCGCTTGAAGCGATGGCCGACCGTATTTGGGGCTTATCGAAAGAAGGCAATGTAGAAGAGATGGGCGTCGTGGACCGGGCATTCCATCTCCAAATCGTGCATCTTTCCCGCAACAGCGTTCTCGTTCGATTGGCGGAGGGATACAGGACGTTGGGCATGGCCGTCCGCGCTTCTCGTGACCCGCGCGTAGTCTATGACGAACATGTGCGCATCATTGGGGCCATCAGCCGGAATATGCCGGACGATGCGGAACGGTTTGCCCGCCAGCATGTGCTCGAAGCCCGTCTCATCATTGAGCAGGAAGCGGCACAGAACGTGTTCATACCCAAGTGGGTGGTGAATACAAACGGCTGAGCGCCAGCATAACCGCATGTCGTCGCTTGACCACGCGGCAATCCGCCTAAGCACGGCATTTGGAGTTCACGATGAACCGGAAAACAGGATTGCTGCACGGTGCTGTCCGCGCTACGACAAATGTCGCAACGGCCCAAGTTCGCCGCCGTAGTTAAGGAATAACGGGGCGATGGAAACGTTTAACTGCGCCGTGCAGCTATGAGTTATGCGATCGAAGAATTTGTGAAGCGGAGAGTTGAGTGCGAAACAGGAGACCGATCATGATGGGAAGAACGTGGGGTGTCGTCTGCTCCTGTTGCATTTTGGCCGGCGCACTGTTGGCGCAGGCCCCGGTTAGATTGAAAATCGATACCGCCTCAAGGCAGTTTCGCATTCCAGGCGATTTCGCCGGCCTCGGTTTTGAAACCAAAAGCGCGGTTGCCAACGCCTACGGCGTCCATGGCAATTTCTTCTCTCCCGCGAACACCCAGCTCATCATGCTGTTTCGCAATATCGGTATCCGCAACATTCGCGTGGGCGGTGGAACGGTGGATGGATCCGGAAAGGACGAGCATTGCGCCACGCCTACGCCGTCCTTTGCCGACATCGACAATCTTTTCGCGTTTGCCCGCGCGGCCGACGTCAAAGTCATCTATTCGGTGCGCCTTCTGAACCTCGGCTCCTGCCCGAATCCTCATCTCGCCGAGGACGATGCCCGAATTGTCGGCTACATCTGGCAAAAATACCGCGCCCAGCTCGACAGCTTCTCCATCGGCAACGAGCCCGACGTGCGCGGCTTTCATTCGCGGCCCGGTCAGGCGGTGGACCCGGACATTTACGAGTCCACGCCCGGCGTTGCCGGTTCGGCGTATCCCTCCTACTTTTCTCAATGGCAAAAGTTCGCAGCCGTTATTCGCAAAGCCGCGCCCGGCGCGAAGTTTTCCGGGCCCGACACCGCCGTCTCCGACACCAGCAGCTTCACTCCCGATCCCGAGCAGGGAGTTTCCTGGACCGTGCAATTCGCCCGGGATCTGAAATCCTCCGGCATGCTGGCCGCGGCGCTGCAACATCATTACGTGTGGGGCCTGCCGGAAAACACCACCCCGCAGGAGGCCATCGACGACATGCTGTCGAGCGCGTGGGACGACGATACCGCGATTGGCGCGCAACCTGCACACGACGGCGGCACTGCAGAGTTTCATTCGTATCCATATGTATATGCGCGCGTGCTGGCTCCGTTGGTCGCCATGGGCGTGCCCTATCGCATGACGGAAGCCAACGATTGCCTGCACGGCGTGCCCGGCGCAAGCAATGGATTTGCCTCGGCTCTCTGGGTTCTCGACTACATGCACTGGTGGGCTGCGCATCGCATGGCGGGAGTCAACTTCCACAACAACCCATGGCTCCCGACCGACACCATCGTTCCCGATCCCAATCCCTGCACCTCCGCAGGCTGCGCAAACTACCGCGTCACGCCCAAGGCCTACGGCATCAAAGCCTTCGATTTCGGCAGCCACGGCGATGTTGAGCCGGTCGTCATCGCCAATCCGCAGAAGATCAACCTGACGGCCTACGCGGTCGGAGCCTCGCACGATCTCTACGTCGCCATCATCAACAAA
>Ga0181519_10002345_pt1 | contig 16202 bp, 9 predicted proteins | sample PEATcosm2014_Bin_26_FD_121102 | JGI IMG/M metagenome (GOLD analysis project Ga0181519, IMG submission 121102) | Peatland microbial communities from MTU Mesocosm Facility, Houghton, MI, USA - PEATcosm2014_Bin02_10_metaG | ecosystem: Environmental > Terrestrial > Soil > Wetlands > Peat | place...
ACCGTTGGCGGCGGTGGCGTTCGATCCGCCGGCGTTGCCGCAGTAGTAGAAGTTGGTGAGGAGGTACGGACAGTACAGATTCGCCAGGTAGCCGTTCGAGCCGCCACCACCACCGCAGCCGACACTCACCGCGTACCAGGTGTTCTGCTGGGCGGTGAACGAGACCAGGGCCCCCGCCCCGTTGCCGCCGGCGCCGCTGGTGCCGTACCCGCCCCCGCCCCCGCCGCCGTAGAGGACCACCTGCCCGTTGGCGGCGTTGGGCGGGCTGAGCGTGTAGTAGGTGTTGGTCCCCCCGGCGTTGCACTGGAACAGCTGGCCGCTCGAGTTGCAGAACCCGCTCGTGGTGCACTGGGTCGGGGTGCTGCTCGACGGCTGGTACCAGTTGGGGTAGGTGTCGAAGGTCGGGCTACAGGGCGTGTACAGGGTGCCCCCGCCCGAGTTCAGGCACTGGGTCGCGTTGGTCGGGATCGTCGAGTTCGCCACGTTCTGGATGACGTAGTTGGCGAAGCCCGATCCGTAGGGGGCGGTCCCGATCTGGACGCAGTTCCCCGAGGTGGCGCACGTGGAGGGGTACATGGCCGCCAGGTCGAAGTACGAGGCACCTCCCCCACCGCCTCCCCCGCTGCCGTTGCCTCCGGCGTTGCCGGAGCCGCCGCCGGCCAGGCCCCCGCCGCCGGCGCCCCCGTCACCGGCGGTCCAGTAGCACCAGTTGCCGCCGAACTGCGGGCCCTTCGCCCCGTTGCCCGGCCAGGGGGCACCGCCGGTGCTTCCGGACGGCGGGTTGCTCGAGAAGCCGAAGCAGTTCCACCCCGACCAACTCCCCGCCGTCCCTCCCGACCCGTTGGCCGGCGAGGCCGACGAGTAGGTCCACTGGCCCCCGCCACCGCCGGTGGCGTTGCCCAGGACCTCCGACCCGCCCGAACCCGCGGTGCCGTCGGCGTCGGCCTCTGCGGTGGCCGTGGTCACGCACGAGGCCGAGCAGGCGGTCTTCGGGAAGGCACCCGTCGCGCTCCCCCCGGTTCCACCGTTGCCGCCGGCGTAGATGAGGCCCTCACCACCACCGCCGCCGCCCCCGGCGATCTCCAGCACACAGCCCGTCGACGGGATGGCGGCCAGCGTGGTGTAGGCGGCGGTGCAGGGTGGGATCGACGTGGTGCAGGACTTGCCGGTGGTGCCGAAGAGACAGACGGCGGTGCCGCCCCCGCCCGATCCCGACGTGCTGCCGGCTCCCGGGTTGGCGCTCGCCCCGCCGGTCCCGTACCCGGTGGTGGCGCTCCCCCCCATGGTGCCCAGCTGGCCGACGTAGGAGCCCAGGGAGGCCCCGACCGGGATCTGGAAGGTCGTCTGGAGCTCCTGCCCGGTGGCACCCCGGCCCGGCGTGGCCGCGCCGAGGCCGGTGCCGCCGTTCCCTCCCGACCCGCCGGCGGCGGTGATGGTGGCGGTGGTCACCGTGCAGGCCGTCTGGCAGGCGGTCGGGACGTTCACGTTGGTGGCGGAGGTGTTGATCTGGATGCTCTGGGGCTGGTACTCCTGGGAGTTCTGGACCCAGATGGTGGCCTGGACGGACCGGCACACCCGGTCGGTCGACGTGCCCGCCCGGCCGGTCACGTAGACCTTGACGGCCCCGGCCAGGCTGTTGGCCTGGAGGGCCGACGAGTCGACGACGTACTGGTACTGCGACTGCAGGGAGGACGAGCCGACCGACGCCGACTGGGTGGCGGCGGCCCACGTCCCCGACGAGGTGTTGCAGTTCGTCGGACCGGAACCGGCGAGCGTGTTGGCGAAGGCCGGGTCGAGGTTGGCACTGGCGGCCGTCGCCCCCGGGTACTGGGCCGTGTTGCAGGCGCTGAACGTCCCCTTCGAGCAGTACTTCGAGGCGTTGGCCGTGTTCTGGCTGATGAAATTCTGGTAGTCGGCGACGCCGGCGGCGGCGGCCTGGCCGGCGAGCTTGGTGAGCACCGCCTGGGAGGCGATGGGGTCCGACTCCACGGACTGGTTCACCAGCACCGTGGTGAGCAGGATCAGCAGCCCGATGACCAGGATGACGACGATGAGGGCCTGGCCGTCCTCCCGGCGGGACGCCAGCCGTCTCCTCGGGGTCGTGATGGGTGATTGCCTCATGGTGGAGACGCTCCTCGTCATTGCAACAGCTCGTTGTACTGCGTCAGGATCTGCGTGCTGGTGAGTGCGGTGCTGAAGGTGGCGACGTCGGCGATGTCGCCGTCGAAGAAGTTGGCGGGTACGCCGCCCGTGGTGCAGCCGGTGGTCAGGCCGGTCGAGTTCGCCGCCGCGCCGATCACCAGCGGGCACCCGGCGGCGTTGCTCGGGAGGTACGACGACAGGCCGGCCAGCGGGTCGGTCCCCTCGTCGGTGGCCCCGACGGAGCCGGAACCGCTGATGTAGACGACGGCCGAAGCGGTCGAGGCGGTCCAGGTGAAGGTGGCCGCCACCAGGTACCAGGTGTTGGCCGCCAGTCCGGTGGGCAGGCAGGCGAACCAGCTGCCGCCGTCGATGGACGCCACGATCCCACCCGGCTGGTACCCGCTGAGGTTCCCCCCGTTCTCCCCGCAGTTCACGGTGCCACCGGAGGCCAGGCCTGCCGCCGCACTGGCCGGCTTCAGCGCCAGCTCGATCCCCTGGGCGGTGGCGGCCGTCGACCCGGAGGCGTCCCCGATGGAGACGATCCGCTCACGCGTCGACGCCGAGGTACCGGCCGGCACCTCGATCGCCGCTTCGACGGTCATTCCCGTCGAGCTGCTGGTACCCCACAGACACGGGACCGCCTGGGCGCAGGCGGTGGTCGGCGTCGGGGTGTCCCAGTAGTCGTCGATCAGGTACTGGTCGGTGCCGTTGAACGCGGTACCCGGGGTGGAACTGGCGTTGCAGGGCACCGGTCCCGTCGAGGTCAACGTCGGGTTGGCCACCGCCCCGTTGGCGTTGGTCGGTGCGGCGTTGGTGTTGGTGGTGTACTGCATCTGCACGTCGGTCTGTGACGTCCCGTTGGACGTCTGCCCGAGGTCGGTCTGGGGATTCGACGTGCTGTCGAGCGGGAAGAGGGACGTGAGGTCCGGCGGGTACTCGAAGGTCGTCGATCCGCACGACTGGTTCGCCTGCAGCTGGTTGGCCAGGAGGATCTGGTTGTCGATGGTGGCACCGGCGGTGGCGGCCGAACCGGTCGAGGCCTGCCCGGCCGAGGTGCCGCCCCCCGGCTTGCCGTTGTTCGAGAGGATCGTGAGGTTGAGGGTCACGTTCTGGATACCCGGGAGGAACGACGTCGGATCGGCGCAGGTCGACGGGCTCGAGGAGCTCTGGGCGAGGTCGAGGAAGAGCTGGGTCCCCGACGGACAGGTGGTGGTCTCGTTGGCCACCGAGTAGTTGAGGGAGTTCTGGTAGTTGGTACCGGTGACGGTCAGGCTCTCCGTGCCGCCCGCCGGGGTCGCCGTGGCCGCTGCCGACATGGTCAGGGTGTAGGAGTCCCCGGACGTCAGTGTCACCGACGACACCGTGGTGCCTGCCGCGATCCCCGCACCGGTGATCGACATCCCGGCCGAGATGCCGGGAGTCCCGCTCGACGAGAAGGTCGCCGTGGTCTGGCCGCTCACCACTGCGGCGTCATTGATGGTGGTCGTGTACCTGCCGTTGCCACTGGCGAAGTACGAGAAGAGCGGAGGGGTGTCGTTGGCGCACGTCGACGAGGTGTTGCCCGCCACGTCGATGCAGGCCACCGGCACGCTGGTCCCGGCGGCGTTCTTCGTCGCCCCGGAGGTGCCCTGGCAGTAGGCGTCGCACCAGACGTGCGCGATGGAGAGGACCGTGGACGCCGAGGTGCATCCGGAGTTCGAGCCGTTGGCCGACGGGGAACCGACGCCCGGCACGCAGCCGGCCGAGCCGAAGGAATTGACGGTGAAGGTGCAGTTCCCGTAGGTCCCGCTGCACCCGGAGAGGCTCCCCTCGTAGACGCTCGCCGTCGAGGAGTTCGGCGCGTAGCCGCACCACACCAGGTCGTAGTCGTGGGCCAACGAGATCGACGTCCGCGACGGGGAGGTCAGGGACTGTCCGGTCGAGGGGATCGTCGTCGAGGTCGAGGGGATCGTGGTCGACGCCGGCTGACTCGTCCCCCAGCACGGTGTGGTGGAGGAGAGTGACGGCGAGGTCGCCGTGGAGCTCGGGAACGACGACGTGGCGGCGACCATCGGGGGCACCACGCCGGTGAGGAACTGCTCGGCCCGGGCCACGCCCACCTGGGCCGTGTTGGTCTGCTGGGAGACGTTGATGCTCCGGTACGTCGTCGCCGAGAGGTAGGCGATGATGCCGACCACCAGCGTGAGGATGATGCCGAAGATGGACATGGCGGCGATGAGCTCCACCAGGGTGAAGCCGGCGTCGCCCCGTCGACGCGCCGCTCGCGCCCGGCGGGCACCGTCCATCAGGTTCCTCACTGCAGGACCCCGGTGGGGCACGAACTGATCGGTCCGGTGGTCGGCGAGTAGGTGCCGTATCCGCCATTGGGCGTGACGATCGACTGCAGCACCACCTGGTGGAGACTGCTGATACTGGCGACCCCGCTCGAGGTGGTCTGCTTCGCGCCGCCGCCCCAGGCCACCTTGACCGCCACGAAGTAGGCGGGGTACGCCGGGTAGGGCGATGTGCCGTTGGAGCCGTAGGTCTGGCTGGAGGCGTCGTTCCCCCACGTCCCCGAGCTGTTCTCGAAGCACCACCCACCGGCGACGTAGACGTAGTAGGTGACGTTCTGGACCGTCTGGGTGATCGGGTTGCAGGTGCCGTTGCACCACGTGGCCGCGGTGGTGGCCGAGATGTTGGTGGTCACACCGGTGAAGTAGCCGGCGGCGTTCTGGTTGGCGGCGTTCTGGCGCTGCTGGTTGATGTTGCCGGCGGCCACGCTCCCGGCGACCTGGCGGTCGTTGGTGGAGCCCAGCAGCTCGAAATTCGTCTGGAGCAGCAGTGCCACCGCCACAAAGGCGATGAGGAGGACACCGAGCGCCACGATGACCTCGATCAACGACAGGCCCTCGTCGTCACGGACCCCGGAGGGACGGCGGCCGACGTTGGTGGCCCGCCGCCGGCCGGCGCTCCGTACGATGACCGGGGCGACGGCGCGAACTCCCAGTGGAACCTCGTTTCCATCGATCCGCACTTCGCCCTTTTCCAATTCCACCCCGCCAGTGAACCTTGTCGGAAAGGGTACCTGCAACAGGAAATACACGGGAACCATGCAGGTGGTTCCACGTACCCCGCTCACCCCGCGCCCGGGTGGGGGCGGCGGAGGACCCGTTTCCTGCGCAACACCTGTTGACAGGGATCGCCCGGCGCGGGCACACCCCGGAACCGTGAGGTGGAATGATTGACCGGCATGACGCCGCGTGAACGGCCGGGCACGCGTGCGACCGTCGCCCCGGTCGGCGCGGGGCCGGCCGGCGGAGGCGGCGGCGCTCCGGCCCCGACTCCCCCGCTTCCTCCCGACCTCGTCGACCGCTCGTGCTGGAGCGACGGAGACCTCGACGCCGCCCGGGTGCCGGTCGAGGTCGTCCGGCTGGTCACGATCGGCGGTGGGCTCGCCTCCTTCAGCCTGGTCGACCAGCTCCGGATCCGGGGCGTCCCGGCATCGGCGATGGCGACGGTGACCGACCTGGTCGAGCCCCACCACCGGTTCCGGCAGTACGCCCGCAACAGCCAGCTCGCCGACACCGACCGGCTGCGTTCGGACTCGGCCACCCGCATCGACAACCCGTGGGGGTTCCCCGCCTACGCCCTGGAGGAGGCCGTCCGCCTCCGACGGATCACCCCCGTGGTCCGGACGCTGGTCGAACCCGTGCTCGTCGCCCACCACACGCCGACCACCGGCCAGGTGTACCGCGGGGTGGAACGCGAGGCTGACCGGATCGGATGGGCGGCCATGCGGCGTCCGGGTTCGGCCGTGGCCGTCCGCCGACGCGTTGGGGGCGGGTTCTTCGTGGCCTACCGGCGTTCCGACGACGGGGGCATCGCCGTGCTCCGCGCCGACTCGGTCCACCTCGGAACCGGGCACGCCGGCCTCCGGCGCTCGGGGGCCGCCGAGACCTACCGGCGTGCGTCGGGCGACCTGGTCCGGGTGGTGCACGCCTACGAGACCCACGAGCACGTCTACCGGTCGCTCGCCGACCTGGCGGGCGGGACGGTGGTGGTGCAGGGGGCGGGCATCACCGCCTCCCAGGTGTTCGCACGGATCGCCGACGACCGGAGGCGGCTGGGCCTCGCCACCCGGGTGGTGCAGGTGACCCGCGACCGCCCCCCGACCGACCTCGAGCGCCGCCGACCCCGGCGCCCCTTCCACGACGGCATGGCCGTCCAGCCGTTTTCGGCACCGCGGGCCGCCTTCGGGGGCGAGCTCCAGCGCCGGCGCGAGCGGGCGGATCCCGAGCAGCTCCGGGTCATCGAGGAGCTGGTGGCCCGCCCCACCACCGCGCCGCGCCGGTCGTGGGCGAAGGAGCTCGGACGGGCGACCGCCGACGGCTGGTACCGGCACGTGCCCGGAGAGGTCGTCGACATCGACGACGGCGGCGGCGGACTGTCGGTGACGTGGGAGGAGCCCGACGGGTCCGGGTCCACCGTCGCCGACTTCGTGGTGGACTGCACCGGCTTCCTCGACCCGCCGGTCCTCCCCGACCTGGCCGCCGGCGTGCTCGGCGACGACCGGCCGGCGACCGGGGTGGCGGTGGACCCGGCGTTCGCCGTCGTCGGTACCCGCGACCCGACCCACGGTGGGGCGGTCTACATCTCCGGCGCCGCCGCCGGCGACGGTCCCATCGGACCGCGCAACTCGTTCTGGGGCATGCAGGAGGCCGCCTTCCGGATCGCCGACGACCTGGCGGCCGCCGGGCTGTCCCGCCGGAACCGGGGTGCCCGGTCGGTCCGGGCCTGGCTCCGGTGGGTCCGGAACCGGCCGGCTTGACCGGACCGTGGGCCTCCAGGAGGATCGGACCATGACCGACTCCGACCGGACGCCACCCACCGAGGAGGCGTTCGCCACCGAGGCCCGGGCGTTCCTCGACGCCCACCTCGATCGCCGGCCGGAGGCGCATTTCGCCTGGGGCGAGGGCAGTGACGACGTGAGCCTCTTCCCCGAGCGGTCCGCCGACGAGGAGGCGGCCGAACTGGAGGCCGCACGGACCTGGGCGCGGACCGCCTTCGACGCCGGTTTCGGCTGGATCACCGGGCCCGAGGCCTACGGCGGACGCGGCCTCACTCGCGGCCACCAGCGCGTCTACCAGGCGGTGGCCCACGGGTACCAGGTCCCGAGCCAGAGCCCGTTCGGGATCGGGCTCGGGATGGTGGCACCCACCATCCTCGCCCACGGCAGCGAGCTGGTGAAACGCGCCTACCTCCGGGCCATGCACCGTGGCGACCTGGTGGGCTGCCAGCTCTTCAGCGAGCCGGGTGCCGGGTCCGACCTCGCCTCCCTCCAGACCCGGGCGGTCCGGGACGGTGACGAGTGGGTGGTCGACGGCCAGAAGGTCTGGACGTCCGGCGCCCAGTTCTCGGACCTCGGTGAGGTGCTCTGCCGGACCGATCCGGACGCCCCGAAGCACCGCGGACTCAGCGCCTTCGTGGTGGACATGCACGCCCCGGGGGTGGAGGTGCGGCCGCTCCGCCAGATGACCGGCGGGTCGTCGTTCAACGAGGTCTTCTTCACCGGCGTGCGGATCCCCGACACCCACCGGCTCGGCGACGTCAACGGCGGGTGGTCGGTGGCGCTCACCACCCTGATGAACGAGCGTGCCGCCATCGGCGGCGGGGGCGGCGGGGTCGATCTCCCGATGCACCAGGTCCTGATCGGCCTGGCCCGGGCGCGTGGCCGCTCCGACGACCCGTTGGTGCGCCAGCAGCTGGCCTCGGTGATCATCCACGACCGGGTCTCCCGGTACACGACGCAGCGGGCCCTGGCCTCGGTGGCCGCCGGTGCGCTCCCGGGTCCCGAGCTGTCGCTGGCCAAGCTGGCCCTGACCGCCAACATGGTCCGTACCGCCGAGCTGGTCTCGGCCGTGCTCGGCCCCTCGCTGACGGCCGACGCCGGCGGGTGGGGCACCTACGCCTGGTCCCAGTACCTCCTCGGGGTGCCCGGCATGCGGGTGGCCGGCGGCTCCGACGAGGTGATGCGCAACATCATCGGCGAGCGGGTGCTCGGACTCCCCAAGGAACCGTCCCTCCCGTAGGTCACCGGAAGGGGAGCTGCGCGACGAACGACCACGTCCGTCGGTGGATCGAGGTCAGGCCGTGCCCGGCCAGCGCGGTGCGGTGGACGGGCGACGGGTAGCCCTTGTTGCGGTCGAAGTCGAAGGGCGGGAAGTCGGCGGCCAGGTCGCGCATCATCCGGTCGCGGGTCACCTTGGCGACGATGGAGGCGGCGGCGATCGAGGTGCAGGACGTGTCACCGCGGACCACGGTCCGGACCACCGGACCGCCCGGACCGCCCGGTTCGGTGAGGTAGTCGAACGAGCCGTCGAGGAGGACGGCGTCGGGTGCCGCCCCCAACCCGGCCAGTGCCCGGCGCGCCGCCAGGCGGAGCGCCACCGTCATCCCCCACCGGTCGCACTCCTCGGGTCCCGCGTGCCCCACCGCCCAGTCGGCGGACCATGCCGCCACCAGGGGGAAGAGGTCCTCCCGGTTCCGCTCGGACACCAGCTTGGAGTCGCGCAGCCCCGCCGGCGCCCGTTCCCCGACCGGGGCGACGACCACCCCGACCGACACCGGCCCGGCCCAGGCGCCCCGTCCCACCTCGTCGATGCCGGCCACCAACCGGTAGCCCTCGGCGGCCAGTGCCCGCTCGGCGGCCGGCGTGGGGCGTCCGACGGTCACCGGGGGAGCCGGCCCCGCACGACCTTGCCCATCGGGTTGCGCGGGAGCCCGTCCACCACCCGGACCAGGCGAGGGCGCTTGTAATCGGCCAGGAGGTCACCGGCGAAGGCGGCGAGCTCCTCGACGGTCGGGGGCGGCCCGTCGGGCACCACCCAGGCGGTGACCACCTCGCCCCACTCGTCCGACGGCGTCCCGGCCACCGCCACCTCCGCCACCCGGGGGTGCCGGGCAAGGACGTCCTCCACCTCGGCCGGGTAGACGTTGTACCCGCCGGTGATGACGAGCTCCTTCGAACGGCCCCGGACCACCAGGTACCCGTCGTCCACCGCCCCGAGGTCACCGGTCCGGAACCAGGGTGCCCCGCCGTCGGCGGCGGCGGCGAAGGCCTCGGCGGTGGCCGCCGGTTGCCCCCAGTACCGGCCGAAGACGTTGGGGCCGCGCAGGAGGATCTCCCCGTCCCCGTCGAGGTCGACCTCGACGCCCGGCAGGGGGAACCCCACCGTCCCGGCCCGCCGGTCGCCGTCGACGGGGTTGGACACGTTCATCAGGGTCTCGGTCATCCCGTAGCGCTCGAGGACCACGGTCCCCGCCGCCGCCATCCGCCCGTGGAGCGCGGCGGGAAGGGGCGCCGAGCCCGAGACGCACAGCCGGAGCCGGCGGAGCTCGCCGACCCGCGGGGACGCCGCCAGCCGGTGGTACATGGTCGGCACCCCGAAGAGGAGGGAGCCGCGGTACTCGGCGGCGGCGTCGAGCACCGCCCCGGGCGAGAAGCCGGGGAGCAGCACCGCCGACGCCCCGGCGAGGAGGGTGCCGTAGACGCCGACGCACAGCCCGTGGGCGTGGAAGACGGGCAGGCCGTGGACGAGGCGGTCCGAACCGTCCCACCGCCAGGCCAGGACCACCGCGGCGGTGGCGGCCATCAGGTTCCGGTGGGTGAGCACCGCACCCTTCGGGGACCCGGTGGTCCCGGACGTGAAGCAGATGAGGGCGTCGTCCTCGGGCGCGGCGGCGTCGAGCACCGGGGCGGGGGCGTCGGGAAGGGTGAGGCCCGGTCCGGTGACCACCGCGGCACCGCCGGTGGCGGCGGTCACCCACCGTCCCCGCTCCGGGTCGTCGACCACCGCGGCCGCCGCCCCCACCTCGCCGACGATGTGGTCGAGCTCGCGTCGGGTGTACGCGGGGTTGGCCGGCACCACCACCAGTCCGGCCCGGAGGGCGCCCACGTGGGCGACGAGGGCGGCCACCGAGGAGCCGGTCGACCACAGCAGGCGGTCACCCGGGACGAGGCCCGCCCCGGCCAGTCGACCGGCCGCCCTCCGGGTGGCCGCCTCCAGTTCGCCGGCCGTCCACCACCGGTCGAGTGGCCGCCCGTCGGCATCGGCCCCGGTGGCGGCGTCGAGGAGCACGGGATCGCCCGGGCTGCGCCCCCACCGCGCCGACCAGGCACGCGGCAGGGTGCCGGCCGCGGTGAGGTCGGCCACGGCGAACGGCCGACCCGGTGGCAGGTGGCCCTCCCAGCCGCGCAGCGGGGCAGGGGGTCGGTCGGTCAACGGTGGAGCTCCGCGGCGGGGTCGGGGGCGGTGGTGTCGTCGCCGTCGCCGTCGCCGTCCCTGGCACCGTCACGGCCCGTACCCCCCGGGGCCACCCCGTCCGCGGCGGCCACGCCGACCGGGTACGCCGCACACAGCACGACCGCGGTCCCCGCCACCAGCGGCCCCCACCAGACCCACGGCGCGTGGATGGACTGGGCGTACCCCGAGAGCAGCACGGACCCCAGGGCGGCCAGGGCGAAGTACAGGGAGCGCCGGGTCGCGGCCACCATGACGGCCAGGGCCAGGGCGGGCCAGAGGTAGTAGGGATCCATCACCGACTCGACCAGCGACCGGATTGCGAAGCACAGGGCGAGGCACCACACCAGGCCGGCGGCCGACCGGGGCCGACGGTGGACCCCGTAGGCCACCAGACAGCAGAGCGCGAGGGAGAGCAATCTCGCCGGTCCCGCCGCCACCGCCGGCGTCCGGTCGACCGCGGGGAGGTGCGGGGCGAGGAACAACAGGGGCGTCGGGTGGTCGAGGGTCGGGAAGTTCGGCTGGTCCGCCAGCTGGTGCCAGGTCGTCGCGAAGGAAGTCGCCAGCTCGGGCAGTACCAGAAGCGCTCCGACCACCGCTGTCCGGACCACCAGCCCGACCCGGCGGCCGGCCGGGCACAGGACGAACAGGACCGGGAAGGCCAGGAGGACCACCGGCTGGACCGCCACCGCCGCGCCCAGCAACCACCCGGCCGCCGTCCACCACCCCCGGTCGGCGACGAGCCAGGCCCAGAGGAGGAGCGCCACGGCCAGGGCGTCCTCGGGGTGACTCCACACCGCCACGACCTGCCAGACCAGTGCCGCCTCCACGACGGCCAACACCGCCCGTCGGCGGACGGGCACGCTGAGACGGGCGGCCACCGAGTCGGCCGCCAGAACGGCCGTGCCGCCCACCAGCGATGTCCAGGGGCCCCACACGTACCACGCGGTGGGCCGGATCGAGTGGCCACTCCCGAAGCTGAGGGTCCCCAGGTGGAGAAGGTCGCTCAGGGCGGCGGCCGGGAGCGAGAGCACCACCAGTCCCGGAAAGGAGACCAGGGCGGTCCGCTTCGAGTAGATCTGCGACAGGTGACCGTGCAGGGCGAGCTGGGTGGCACCCCAGTCGGTCGAGGTGTCCCGGGGGATCAACCACCAGGCCGGGCTCCGCCAGAGCGAGTAGGCCATCACCGCCAGCGGGAGCAGGAGAAAGATCACCCACGCCCAGGCGCACGGCGCCGGAAACGGCCCACCGCCCTCCGGGAGATCGCTCGCCTGCTGCGTGGACGTGGTCACCACGGAGGAGCATACGGACGAACGCCGTGGCTGTCGGTGCCGACGACGGCGCGGTGGGGTTCGCCGTCCACCAGGGCATCGAACCGGTGGTGGTGGCCCTCGGTCGGGACCGGCGCACCGTCTGTCCTGCCGTCCCGTCGAACTCGTTCCGCCAGCGGGACCACAGCCAGTGCCATCGCCCAACCGACCACCACCACCTGGATCACCAGGCCCGACGACACCGTCCCGACCCCCCAGGTGCCTCCCCCGTAGCAGGCCGCCACCACCACGTTCCATCCCCCCCAGGCGAGCAGCCACCACCGCCGCCGGCCACCCAGGGAAGCGGCGAGGACGAGCAGTGTCACCGACACCGAGGCGAAGTACCAGAGGAAGAGGTTGACCTCGAACGCGAGCCGGAGATCCAGGGACGCCGCCACCAGCGCCATCAGGGCCACGGGTTCCCAGGTGGACGCTCCCCCCCTCCGTCGCCACCACCCGGCGAGCACGGCGGCCAGCGCCAGGGGGACGAGGCGCGAGACGGCGACCAGGGCGGTCCCCTCGAGCGGGAGCCGGGCGATCAGCGTCGGCGTCGGGCCGCCCGGCTGCGTCGCCGACCCGCCGGCGAGGGCATGGACCATACCGGAGGCACCGGTGGCGAGGAACGGGACCGACACCACCACGGCGGCCCCCACGGCACCGAGCACCAGACGACCCCGATCGCGCCAGTCGGCGAGGACCACGATCGGCACCGCGGCCAGCAGGGCGAACTGCTGCGTGGCCACCGCCAGTCCCAACAGGACACCGGCGACCACGTCCCGCCGATGGGCCGAACGGGCGGTGGCGGCCAGCAGCAGGCCCAGGGCCATCAGGTCCTCGGGGTGGATCGAGACGTTGAGGGCGGCAACCACCGGTGGCAGGAGCGCCAGCACGATGACACCTGCGACCTCCCAACCGCTCCGTCCGCGGCCCACGGCCCGAAGTGCGGCCACGAACCCCGCGAGCAGGACGACCCAGCCGAGGAACCCGAGGGTCGCGGCGTCGTGGAGCGCTGGCGGGGCACTCAGATCGATGAACGCCTGCCGGCAGTCCGTGGCCCGGACGGGCTGCTCGGCGAAGAGACGCACGTCCATGCCGTGGACGGCGGCCTCGGCGCCCGCCACGACCAGTGGGAAGACCGGCGGGGGCTCGGTCTGGAAGCGGAAGGCATACGAGCACCGGGGCTGGCCGTGGGCAACGGTCCACGCGGGGGTGTCCCACTCGATGGCGTCGTGGGTCGTCGGCCCGTACTGCACGACCACCATCAGGACGAAGACCAGCGAGGCAAGTCCCCAGGCGATCGCGCAGCCGACGGTCCCCACCCGGCGGTCGAGGAGGCCGACGAACGACGGTGCCCGATCGACGGAAGGAGGCGCCGCGACGGACTGCCCGTCGGTCGTCACGGATTCGGGATCTCGGTCGGGCATCGGCCGGAGCACCGTACCCCGCCTGTTGCCCCGGGGTACCGGAGGGGCCCTACCATGTCCGCAGATCGGATGGCCCAGACCGTTCGGTCGAGGGGAGGGGCGATGGGTGAGCCGGGGACGGGGAACGGGGGCGGAGGGACACCGCGACGGATCGCGGTGGTTCCCCACACCCACTGGGACCGCGAGTGGTACGAGCCGTTCCAGTCGTTCCGGATGCGTCTGGTCGAGACGGTGGACGGGCTGCTCGACCTCCTCGAACGGGACCCCTCCTACCGGACCTTCCTCCTCGACGGCCAGTTGGCGGCCATCGACGACTACTTGGAGATCCGTCCCGAGCACGAGCGCCGGCTGCGCGACCTGGCCGCCGCCGGCCGCCTGACGGTGGGCCCCTGGTACATCCTGCTGGACGAGTTCCTGGTGTCGGGCGAGACCATCGTCCGCGACCTGCAGCGGGGCATCCGGCGCGGGGCCGACTTCGGAGGCGTCATGGAGGTGGGTTATCTACCGGACATGTTCGGCCACGTGGGCCAGATGCCCCAGATCCTGTCGGAGGCCGGCCTCCACCACGCGGTGGTGTGGCGGGGTGTCCCGTCGGTCGTCGATGCCACCGCCTTCGTGTGGGAGGCGCCGGACGGGTCGTCGGTCCGGGCCGAGTACCTCCCCGCCGGGTACGGCAACGGGGCGGCGGTCCCCAAGGACGCCAAGACGCTGGTGCGGCGGCTGGGCTCGCTCGTCGAGGAGCTCGGACCCTTCCTCGGGCACGACGCGCCCCTCCTCTTCATGAACGGCACCGATCATCAACCGCCGCAGCCCTGGCTGGGGAGGACGGTGGCCGAGGCCAACCAGATGCAGGACGAGTACGAGCTGGAGATCACCTCGCTGCCGGGGTACCTGGAGGGGCTTGACACCGACGGCCTCCGCACGTGGACCGGCGAGCTCCGGTCGGGATTCCGCTCCAACCTGCTGATGGGGGTGGGCTCCAACCGGGTCGACGTCAAGCAGGCGGCCGCCCGGGCCGAACGGTCCCTCGAGCGGCTGGCCGAGCCGCTCTCCGCCCTCTACCTCGACCGCGGCGCCTGGCCCGCCGCCTTCCTCGACGTGGCCTGGACCCTCATGGTCCGAAACGCCGCCCACGACTCGATCTGCGCCTGCTCCGTCGACGAGGTGGTCGACGCCGTCAACCACCGGTACGCCGAGGCCCGCCAGATCGGTGACGGGCTCACCGAGCGGGCCCTCCGGGCCATCGGCACCTCGATGGCCGACCCGGGTCCGGTGGTGGTCAACCCGGTGGCCCGGGACCGCTCGGGCATGGTGGAGGTGGTGGTGCCGGTGGACGGTGAACCGGGTCCGGACATCCAGGTGCTGTCGGAGCGGGTCGGGCTGCCGGGCACGGTCACCCTCGACGCCGGCCTGGTGCGCGACATGCTCGGGCTCATCCAGGGGGCCCGCATCGACGACGACTCCTACGTGACCGACGTGTCGATGGCCGTGGACGACGCGGTGATCGACATCACCATCGTCATTGGGCACGAACCGACCGACCTCACCACGCTCGAGGAGGTGAAGCGGGAGCTGTACACCCGGCTGACCGCCCGCCCGGACTCCGAGGTCCGGGTGACGCTCGACCAACCCTCCGTGCGGCGGCTGCTGGCCCGGCCGGCCCCGGTGCCCGGCTTCGGCTGGGACCGGTTCGCCCCGGCCCCGCTCGCCCACCCGGTGACGGTCGACGCCGGCCCGGACGGGACGCTGACCCTGGCCAACGGACGTACCACGGTGGTGGTCGACCCGGGGGACGGCACCTTCTCCATCGACGGGGTGCCCGGGTACGGGCGCCTGGTGGACGACGGCGACCACGGCGACACCTACAACTACTCCCCCCCTGCCCACGACACCGTGGTGGACACCCCGGACTCGGTCACCGTGGCGGTGGGCGACCGGGGCCCGGTGCGCGGCACCGCGGTGGTCACCGCCACCTACACCTGGCCCGAGCGGGTCGACGGGGACACCCGCTCGCGCGTCGGTGACCGCTCCGTCGAGGTGACCTCCACCGTCGAGCTCCGGGCCGACGAGCCGACCGTCCGGGTCCACACCACCTTCGTGAACCCCTCCCGTGACCACCGGCTCCGGGTACACCTCCCCCTTCCGGCACCGGCGGCGACCTCCCGGGCGGAGTGCGCCTTCGACGTGGTCGAGCGGGGGCTCACCGCCGAGGGCCGGGTCGAGGAGCTGGGCATCCCCACCTTCCCGTCGAGGCGGTTCGTCTCGGCCGGCGGCCTCACCGTCGTGCACGAGGGGCTGCTCGAGTACGAGCTCATCGACATCGGGGAGGTCGACGGCGCCCCCGCCGCCCGGACGCTGGCGCTCACCCTGCTCCGGGCCACCGGCATGCTGTCGAGGATGGGCATGACGTACCGGCCGCTGCCGGCCGGACCGATGACGCCCATCGAGGGCCCCCAGCTCCTCGGCCCGGTCGAGGCCCGGTACGCGCTCTGCGTCGACGGCACCGACCCCTACCGGGTCGCCGACGACGTGCTGGTACCGCTGCAGACGGTGGGCTCCTTCGGCGGGGGTACCCGTCCCGGCTCGGGCACACCGCTCACCGTCACCGGGGCCGAGGTGTCCTCGGTGCAGCGCACGGCCGGCGCCGTCGAGGTGCGGGTCTTCAACCCGGGCGACCAGCCGACCACGGTGACCGTCGAGGGCCGGTCCGGGTGGCTGGTGGACCTACGCGGTCGACCCCTCGTCCCGTTCGAAGGGCGGTTCGAGCTGCGACCCCGCGGCATCGCCACCGCCCGACTCGACTGAGTCGTCCTCGCCCGACCGCCGGGGCAGCTGACCGACGACCCGCTCACCCTGCTCACGCAGGTCGTCGAGCTCGCGCAGCACCTCCCCGAGGCGTTCCCAGGGCACCGACCGTCGGCGGTCGGCGGCCCGGGGGGAACCCTCGCGCGACAGCTTCCAGACCTGCACCCGCCCGATGTCCTTCACGGACCGCGGCCGGAGCGCCCGGATGGTGAACTCCCCCGGTGCCTCCGCCTCGAGGGCGT
>Ga0181519_10002346_pt1 | contig 16196 bp, 13 predicted proteins | sample PEATcosm2014_Bin_26_FD_121102 | JGI IMG/M metagenome (GOLD analysis project Ga0181519, IMG submission 121102) | Peatland microbial communities from MTU Mesocosm Facility, Houghton, MI, USA - PEATcosm2014_Bin02_10_metaG | ecosystem: Environmental > Terrestrial > Soil > Wetlands > Peat | place...
CCATCGCCATCGGCGTCGTCTTCGGCGTCTATCCGGCCTCTCGGGCCGCACACATGGCACCGATCGACGCGCTCCGCAGCGAATGACTCGTCTGTCCGCCAACCTGTCCGCCCCAACTCTGAAGCGAAGGAGTCTCACGAAATGAACCACATGTCCCAATACCACCGCCGCTCGGTCCTGGCCGCCACCACCTGCCTCTCCCTGGCCGCCTGCCTGGGCGTGGCGGGCACCGCCGGTGCCGCCTCACCGGGTGGCGCGCCCGGAGGCCCGGGCACCTCGGGATCAGTCGCCGCCATCTCGGGAAGTTCGATGGAGGTCCAGAGCGAGCAGTCGGGCCAGACCACCGTGGACTGGACGGCCTCCACCTCGTTCTCCCAGACCGTTACGACCTCGCTCTCCTCGGTGGCCGTCGGTGACTGCCTCACCGTCACGGGCACGTCCAAAAAAGGAACCATCACCGCGAAATCGGTGAGCATCTCCACGGCGAGTAACGGAGCATGTACGGGTACCGGCGGATTCGGCGGAGGTGGACCCGGTGGACCCGGGGGATCCGGACCCGGCGGCTCCGGGGGATTCACGCCTCCGAGCGGCGGGGAGGGTCCACCGTCGGGTGCGAACTTCAGCGGTGGTCCCCCCAAGGGGGCACCTCGAGGATTCGGCAACATCGGATTCGCTTCCGGCAAGGTCACCAGGGTGAGTGGGAAGAGTCTGGTGCTGTCGGGCTTCTCCTCGGGGACCATCGGAAAGACGCCCCCGAAGAAGGGCGCCAAGACCAAGACGGTCAAGTCCAGCCCCGTCTTGGTGAGCGTCGCCGGCTCGACCACCTACACGGAAACCCAGGCGGTGAACTCCGCCACCCTTGCGGTTGGCGACTGCGTGACCGCCGCGGGGAGTACCGACACGACCGGCACCGTCACGGCAGCGGTCATCCAGATCACGTCGACGGGCGGGGCGAGCTGTACGGCCTCCGGGTTTCCGGGCGGTGTGACCGGTGGTTGAGCAGCCCGAAGGTCCGATGAAGCGGCGGTGGTGGAAGAAGGGCGTACTGAGCGCGCTCTGCCTCGTGGCGGTGGCCGGCATCATCGTGTGGGCCACAAGCTCCTCGGCCTCCGCCGCCTCCGGCTACCGTACGGCGGAGGCTTCACTGGCGACCGTCAGCCAGACGCTCACCGTATCCGGGACCACCGAGCCGGTCCACCAGGCGACCGCCGCATTTCAGGTGTCCGGCACCGTGTCCGCCGTCGATGTGACGGTGGGCCAGCAAGTCACCACTGGCCAGACCCTGGCGTCGCTCGACACCACGTCGCTCACCCAGGCTGTCACCTCCGCCCAGCTGAGCGTCTCCGCCGCCGAGGCAACGCTCTCCGAGAACGAGGCGGGCGAATCGGCGGGTTCTCCGTCGGCCGGATCTGGTGGGGGCGGTACGTCGGTTTCGTTGACCGCTGACGTCACCTCGACGGCGGCCGGCGCATCTCCGCCCACCGGCACCGGTGCGACGTCGGGCACCCCACCAGCCCAGTCGGCCATCACGGCAGATCAGCAGGCCGTCGTGGCGGCCCAGCAGACGGAGGACACCGATGCGGCCACGGCGGCCGCCGACTTCGCACAGGCCCAGACGGTCTGTTCGTCGTCCGGTGGTGGCACCACGACCACCACCACGACCACCACCCCACCATCATCGTCAACCACGACCACGACAACGCCTGCGACATCAACCGGCAGCTCGACGGCCTGTGCTGACGCCCTGAGCAAATCCCTCACGGACCAGGAGCGGGTCACCGCCGACCAGAAAGCGGTGGCCACGGCCGAGAGCACGTTGGCTCAGGCACTGAGCTCCGCCGCAAGCAGCACTGGCAGTTCCGGGAGCTCCGGCGGTGCATCCGCCGGGAGCTCGACCCCAGCCGGCGGGGAGAGCGCTCCCTCCTCCGCACCGAGCGGGGCGGCCTCGGGGGGAAGCCCCAGCGGCTCGGCCAGCGGCGGGACGAAAGGCGGTACCTCCAGCCAGTCGACAGACACGGCCCAGCAGCTGGCCAGTGATCAGGCATCCATCGACTCTGCCAAGGCGAGCCTCATCGAGGCCCAGCAGTCCCTGGCGGACGCCCAGCTCACCGCACCCATCGACGGGACCGTCGCCTCCGTCGCCATCACCGTCGGTCAGACAGTCACCGGCGGATCAACCACCGACACCATCACCATCGTCAATGCCGACAGCTACCAGGTCACCTCCTCCCTGACCAGCACGCAGGCATCTCAGGTCAAGGTGGGTGACGACGCCATCGTCACAATCGACGGCTTGGGGGGGACGATGACCGGAACCGTGGCCCGGGTGGGCCCCGTGAACACCTCGAGTTCCAGCTTCACCTATCCGCTGATCGTGGCGCTTCCTGCAGGTTCCCATGGCATTGCTGCCGGCTCGACGGCCCAAGTGCAGGTCATCCTGCATCAGGTGGTCGGCACGCTCTCCGTGCCCACGTCGGCCGTCCACGTGACCGGCACCAAATCGGCCTATGTGGACGTCCTCAAAGCAGGAGAGATGCTCCAGAAGAACGTGACGATCGGCGCCATCGGCGGCTCCTCAACGCAGGTCACTTCCGGGATCACCGCAGGCACGACCGTGGTCCTCGCCGATCTGTCCGAGGCGGTGCCCTCCTCCAGCACCAACACCACGACTCGAACCTTCGGGGGCGGAGGATTCCCGAGTGGGGGTGGCTTCCCGAGTGGGGGTGGCTTCCCGAGTGGGGGTGGGACGAGCGGATGAGGCATCGATCGGCAGACGAGTCACCCACGAGCGGTCGCAATCGTCCCCTTCGGCAGCTGTTGAAGGACGGTCCTTGTTCGCCTCCGACAGCGGGATATTCCCCATGGACCCAGTTCGACGGATGGGACCCGGTGGTTCCGGGACCCCGTCCGTGACGGCGATGCGAACGCTTCGGAGACGCTGGTAAGGAACGAACCGTGCGTCTCGTTACGACTGATCTGATGGAGGACCTAGAGAAGTCTGAGTGCGGGCGAATGGTCAGCCAGAACCCCTTGTCCCGCATGTCGAAGAAGCTGCTGGCGCTGGTCATCTACGTCCAGTGCCAGGCTCAAAGCAGGATGTGCCAGTGGGGGAGCAGGGGCGCGGACATAGGGGAGAAGGCAGTGCACACGAATGCGCCTCGCACGGCGACAACCGTCTGATTGCAACCAGTCAGGGCAGTTGGCATGAGGACGAACACCGCGCTCATTTCTGAGGCGACCGAGGCGCTTGAGACACTCGACCGTCATGGCTACGTGGTGCTGGGAGCGCTCGACCCGGGCAGCACCGAACGGCTCCGGTGCGCCGCCGATGAGGTGGCGACACGCTGGGCCGAGCGAGCGCCGGGCGGCCAGCTCCACCTCTTGTCCTGCCTCGAGCGTCATCCTGACCTTGTCGAGGTGATCGACTGGACGCCGCTGCTCGAGGTTCTCACGGCTGCCCTCTCCTGGAACATTCACGTCAACCACTCGCACATCGACGTCCATCCTCCGCACGCTCCGACCGACGGCCGCCGTTGGCATCGCGACGGCGGCGTGCAGGGACGGGACATGCGCCTCATGCCAGCCTTGCAACCGCGACTTGCCCTCAAGGTCGGTGTCTTCCTCACCGGCGTGGACCGACCCGACGACGGCGCGCTCGAGCTGGTCCCAGGCAGTCATCTCGACTCGGCTCGTCGGCCGTCCTCCCCCGACCCCGACGATGCCGTTGCGGTGATCGTGCCCGCCGGATCGGTCGTCGTGTTCGACACCCGTGTCTGGCACCGTCGTCGGGACAACCTCGGCACGTCGACGCGCAAGGCGATGTTCTTGAACTACACCTACCGTTGGATCGTCTCGCGAGAGTGTCGCTTCCAGGACGTTCCGACGTGGCAGGACCTCTCTGGGGTACGCCAACAGCTTCTCGGGGGGTCTACCGCGGACCCCTTCTATCCGACCGCGGGGGCGCTGCCGCTGGAGCGGCACACTGCCCACGCGGCCCCCCGGATACCGGGGCGCCGGGGACAACGCTGACCTCAACGTGGTGACGGCACACAGGACAGGCGAAGGTGCCAGGGTGTGGCGCTGTGGGCGTGGACGACGCGGCGAGTGGAACGGCATCGTCCCCACAGCCGGATAAGTGGACTCATCGTCGTTCACGGTGGAGGTCGAAGGTCCCGTGACCGGTAGTCGTCGATGTCGCCGTTGGAGTGAACGGCGGGAGGTCTGAGCGCTGCCTCGATGCCGTCGATCGACAGCGGTCGCCGGTGATGCCCGTCGGGTCGGCGACGAGGTACCGGCACCGTCCCTCGATGAACCCTGGGGCGATGGGCCACGCGGCGGTCACCGAGGCTGGCTATTCGACGCAGGGGGTCGGGTTGTCAAGTTCGGTGGCACCGGTGTCTGCGTTCTTGGGTTTCGGCTGGTTGATCCGGGCGGTCGTGGCTCCGTCGGATGGGGGATTCGCCGAGTACCGGGTTCATGACGAGATCGAGGCAGGGCTGTCCATACTGAGCGGCAGGAGGACAGTGACCGATGTACCTGTGTCGCGATCAGAGTGGAGCGTCACATCTCCGTGGTGGCTCGCCACAATTCCGGAGACGATAGAGAGGCCGAGCCCCGTCCCCGATCGGCTTCTGCTGGAGTCTGCCCGCCAGAAGCGGTCGAATGCCTTGTTCACCTCGTCGGGCGCCATTCCCGGTCCCTCGTCGCGCACGACCACACTGCCGAAAGCGCCCGTGGCCCGTATGTCGACGGCGATCGACGAATCGGTCGGGGTATGCCGAAGGGAGTTCATCACGAGGTTGGAGATGGCCTGACGGAGCCTGCGAGCGTCGCCAGCCACGACAACGGCAGCGCTGCCCTGAAGGGTGATGCTGCGCAAGGGATCGGTCGTCCCGACATCCTGAACAATCTCCCTGACAAGTGGGACCAGGTCGACGGGTGAGTGCTCCAGCGTTCCACCGTCATCGAGACGCGCCAGAAGAAGGAGATCCTCAACCAGGCCGCCCATCTGGCGCCCTGCCTGACCTATCCGGCGCATCGCGTCCTGACCGGCTGAGCCCGAGTCCAGTTGACCTTGGCGCCAGAGATCGGCGATCCCGAGGATCACCGATACAGGAGTTCGAAGCTCGTGGGATGCATCAGCGACAAACTGCCGCAGTCGTGCTTCAAGCGCCTGTTGCTCATCAAGCATCACGTTCATTGCGCGCGCCAGGTGCGCGGCCTCTGTTCGACCCGTGGTGCCTCGGACTCGTCGAGACCGTTCCCCAGCCGAAATCGCATCGGCGACGCCGGTCACTTCAGCGATGGGTCTGAGGCCCAGACGTCCGATCCAAAACCCCGCCGCGACGAGGACGCCCAGCACAACTGCGCCTGCACCGATCACGCCAAGCCGAAGACGGTGCACCGTCGTGTCCACTGAGATGAGTGACTCGGCGACGAGGAGCTTCTGAGACTGTCCCTCCGGCTGGATGAGGAGAGCCCGCCAACGATCACCGCCCGACAGCGATCCGACCGTCTCAATCTTGACCGCCTGTCCAGCGTTCGAGGTGAACTTGGGAAGCTGCGGTAAGGACCCATTGCCGGAAAGCGGGGTGAAGAGGACGTCACGAGAATGATCGGTGACAACCGCCACATAGAACTGGCTGACGAGATCGTTGTCGTTCGTGGGTGGCTGGGAGCTCTTGGACGGGATGACCAGGGGAGTCGCTGGATGATGGTTGACGGCACCGACGACGGGGAGGGCTGTCCTGAGTTGCTGGTCGATCTGCTCGAACTCGGACTGTTCGACGGACTGAACGAGGAGTACGCCGAGAACAACGACGACGAGGAGAAGGACCGAGGCGGCAATATAGAGGCGAACGCGAAGTGTCACGGCTCACTCAGGGATTGTCGAGTCGGTAACCGACCCCTCGAATGGTTCGGATCAGACGGGGCGGGGACGAGTCGATCTTCTTGCGAAGCATCGAGATGTACGTCTCGACCACGGACGACTCCCCGTCAAAGTCGTAATTCCACACATGATCGAGGATCTGACCGCGCGACAGGGCCTGCCCGGCGTTGCGGAGGAAGAAGCGCAGCAGCTTGTACTCGGTTGGCGACAACTCCACATGGGCTCCACGGAGCGTGACCTTGTGAGCGGTGTCATCGAGCTCGAGGTCACCACAGGTCAAGATCCGAGGATCTGCTCCCTTGCCAACTCGGTGGAGGATGACCTGGACGCGGGCCACCAGCTCCTCGACACTGAACGGCTTCGACAAGTAGTCGTCGCCACCTATGGTGAGTCCGCGCAGTCGGTCTTCCACCGCATCAGAGGCAGTCAAGAAGATGACCGGCGTCGTGAGACCAGCAGATCGCAGGCGGCGGCAAACTTCAAAACCGTGGAGATCGGGCAACTGCAAGTCAAGAATCACGAGGTCTGCTGTGCGTTCAGAAGCGGCGTGCTCGAGCGCTTGTCGGCCACTCGGCGTCTCCGTCGTAGAGAATCCCGACAGGCGAAGCGCGGTGTTGATGACGTAGGAGACGTTCTCGTCATCTTCAACGATCAGGATGTTTGAAGGCACCCCCACAGAGTGTCCGAGGATCCTGAATCCCCCCTGTGAGCCGTCTTCAGCATTTCTGTGAGTCGTGCGAGGCCCGTTCAGGTGACCGAACGATGGACCGTGCGGCAGAGCCTTCGCGGTTCACCCCTTGGTGTCGGTTCGGTCATGGGACCGGCGTGGAGGCCGTCCTCCGGGCCACACCGGGCATCCTTCCTCGAGCCGTCGATCTCGGAGGTGAACCCATCGGAAGGTGATCCGCCGGACCCTCGAGTGAATCCGGGACCACTCAGGACCTACGAATTGGGCTTTCAATCAACTCGAAGGTGCGTCCCACAAGGTGGACGTCATCCTCTACCGCCATCGAGACCTCACGCTGCCCCCTGTCCGGCCGGATCACCCTCGCGAGTCCTCCGCTGAGCGTTGGGCCCAGCGGAGAGTCCGCAAGACGCCGAGAGCGCCGCAACCGGCACGGAGCGGCGCTTCCATCACCCGAGGGTGGCGACTCGTCGCGGCGGGAATCGCCCTGATGGCGACCTTGACTGATGCAGCGGCCGGATCGCCTGCGACAGCAGGCGCCTCGCCGACCACCCCGAGTGTCGCCTTCTCAGTTGCAGCCGCCAGCCAACCTGCGTTCGATGGCGACGCCCCGGACCCCGACATCGTGACCGACGGCTCCGTGTACTACGCCTTCACGACGGGAACGGCGCTCGGTAACCACATCCAGGTGCTGGTCGATACCTCGGGCACAACGACGACGGGTTGGCACTCGACGAGCGGCGAGCCGTATGGATCCTCTGCGCTCCCCGTCGTTCCCGCCTGGGAGCAGGCGGATACCCAGACGTCCCCCGGGGTCTTCTACCGGGACGGGCGGTGGATCATGTACTACGACGCCGCCCAACGTGGGCACGCCGGCGACACCGGCTACGACTGTCTCAGCGTCGCGACCGCCACATCGCTATCCCCGACGGATGCCGTCTTCACGGACACCTCTTCGCAACCCCTGCTCTGTCAGCCAGGCCTCGGTGGCGCCATCGACCCCAGTCCGTTCATCGACACTCACACCGGAATCGGCTACCTCCAATGGAAATCCAATGACGGGGGCTCCTCCCGGGGGTCAAGCATCTGGTCCCAGCAACTGAGTGCCGACGGACTGTCTCTGGTTGGTTCACCCACCGATCTACTCGACCAGGACAGCGTCAGCTTTCCATGGGAGTCCACGGTCGAGGACCCCCAGATGATCGAACAGGGGGGTGTCTATCTGCTTCTGTTTTCGGCAGGCCTGTGGGACTCTGTGTCCTATTCCGAGGCGTACGTCGTCTGCGCATCTCCGACCAGCCAGTGCAACGCAGACACCACCACCCAGGTGCTCTTCTCCTCAGCCGCGACACCCGGGACCGGAGGAGGGTCGCTCTTCCGAGATCTCTCCGACCAGTGGATGCTGGCCTACACGGCGTGGCGCCCGGGGTGCACCAACTATGCCTGCGGTGGAGCCCGCCGCCTCCTCGTCGCCTCGGTCACCTTCAACACCGACTCGTACCGGAGCATGGCGGCCACACCTTCGGGCGACGGCTACTGGCTGGTCGATTCCGACGGGACTGTCACCGCGTACGGTGGCGCCACCCTGTACGGGTCGATGGCAGGCCTGCCGCTTGCGTCCCCGATCACACAGATCGTGTCCGCTCCGGACGGCGGCGGTTATTGGCTGGTAGCGGGTGATGGAGGAGTCTTCGCATTCGGAGATGCCAGGTTTCTTGGCTCCATGGGCGGCCACCCACTCAATGCCCCAGTGGTTGGCTTGACGTCAACGAGCGACGGCAACGGCTACTGGCTGTTCGCATCTGACGGCGGAGTCTTCGCATTCGGTGACGCCCTGTTCCGCGGATCGATGGGAGGCACAGCCTTGAATGCCCCGGTGGTCGACATGGCATCCGACGCCGCGACCGGTGGGTACCGGGAGGTCGCATCCGACGGCGGGATCTTCTCATTCGACGCGCCGTTCGACGGATCGATGGGAGGCACCGCCCTCAATGCCCCGGTGGTCGGCATGGCGCCCGACGCCGCGACCGGTGGGTACCGGGAGGTCGCATCCGACGGCGGGATCTTCTCGTTCGACGCGCCGTTCGACGGATCGATGGGAGGCACCGCCCTCAATGCCCCGATCGTCGGCATGGCGCCCGACGCCGCGACCGGCGGGTACTGGGAGGTTGCCGCCGACGGCGGGATCTTCTCATTCGACGCGACGTTCGAAGGTGCAGCCCCGCTCCACGAGCGCGGTCAAGGCCACGCAAGTGAACCCTGACGACAGGTCGTGCATCAACGACGTTCTCCACCAGGGCACCAGACGGAGTGTGTCGTGACCACAGGGCCACGCTCGGCATCAGGTCCGGTGACGGGACAATTGTGCAGGGCCCTCCTGACTATTCGGGCTCGAGCGGGCACTTGCCGGGGAGACATCCACCCGAAGTGAGGCCGGGGCTCCGGGAATCGGGGGTTGCCGGCTCTTCGGAGTTCAGCGGGAGCCGCAACCGGGTCGGCGGCCACGCGCCTCGGCCTTCCGATCTCACTCGGACCACGTGTCGACTGAAACCTGAAGTACCGGGTCCGCTCACGCGTGGTACGGGAGGTGGACAAGGCGGCACCGGAGTTCCGTAGGCCCAATGGATTGAACCCGGCTCGCTCATGTGGAGTCGGACATCCCGAATCCAATGCCCCGTAGCGCGTGGATCAGATCGGGCTGGCCGACGTCGGCCTGCGCTCGTAGCGAAGCCACCGCACTGGCGAGCAGGCCGCTATCGCTGCGGTGCTGTTCGCCCCAAGGGTGCTCGACGACAGACGTCCCGTCCATGTCGACGTCCAGATTGCGGAGCAAGTAGTGGAGGAGCTGGAACTCGGTGGGATCCAAATTGATCCACCGACCGTCTCGCACGACCTGATGGGCTCCGACGTCGAGCGTTACATCTCGGTATCGGAGCAAGACGTTGGGTAGGGGCGGGCTGTGACGCAGGAAGGTTGCTGCCCGTAGTGCGAGCTCCTCCAGGTCCAGGGACCGATTGACGCAGGCGTCCGCCCCGATGCGGAGACCACGGATCCGCTCATCGAGGACGTCCTCGTTCGTCAGGAGGATGACCGGTGTCTCCACGTGCTCCACCCGGAGCCGGTGGCACACCTCGAAGCCGTCACCGTCCTCCAACGCCCCGTCGAGGACGAGGAGATCGGGTCGGGCGACTCCAGCCACCCAGAGCGTCTCCCGCCCAGAGCTCGTCCGTACGACGTCGTGTCCGGCCCGCCTCAGGCTCTCCGCCATCTGCCGGGCCGCAATGCCGTCGGTCATCCCCAACAGGAGCCGCCTCGCCCGTGCAGCATCGCCTCGGATCGTGGGCATCCTATCGACGCCTCCCCGTGACACCGACGGTCCGCGCTGTATCCGGTCTGGCAGTGGCAGCCGATCCGGGCGTCGCCTCCGCAGCCAGGGCGTGGCCGTCGACGCCGACCGATGCCAGGTACATGGCCCGGCCGTCACCGACCCACGCTGAGAACGCCATCTCCACATTGCCGAACCCATCGAAGAAGGTGGGGCCCCCCGGTCCGATCAACGTGCCACGCGTCTTCAGTTCCTGGGTCGCCGTGGTTGCATCGCAGGGTCCCAGCGGCGAATCGCAGACCACCATCCCGATGGAGTAGCCAGTTCCCGACCATGCACCCGCGCTGAACCACAACGTGGTGGTGGAGCCGATCTGGAGGAACGCCGGACCTTCCACCACCCCGTCTTCCCACGAAGCGGTGGGTGTGAGCAGGAGGTGTCGGACACCTACGACACTCGCGTCGTTCCGTCCGAGTTCCTGGACCCAGATCCCGACGATCCGGTCGCTCTTCCAGACGAGGACGTCGCCCCCGTGCCACCGGAACACGGATGCATCGATGGAGCCTCCGAGTACCGGCTGACAGAGGAAGGGTTTCGTTGAGGAGTCGACGAACGGACCGATCGGCGATGGGGCAGTTGCCCGACCGATGCACTGTTCCCCGCCCCCGTCGTCGTAGGCGTCGTAGAAGAGTTCGTACCCGCCCCCGGGGGCCGCAGTCACCGACGGGGACCAGCTGTACCCGACCTCGGTCCACGATGGGAGCACCGGCATGGCGTCACCCACCAGCTGCCAGTGCACCAGGTCGGTCGACTCGTATACGGGAACGTTGTCCCCTCTGGAGTCGGTGCTGAATGCGTAGTCGGTATGACCGACCACGAGGATCGACGGATCGGGCGCGTCGCCGCGGATGATCGGCCCCGTCACGGCGAGGGTAACGATTGGTTGGCCCGCTGAGGCCGACGGCACAGGGATCCCGACCGCCCAGGCGATTGAGATCGCCGCGGTCAGGGTGACCGCCGCAGGGGCTCGGCGCCACGGATTGGGGACCATCGGACCAGCTTGGGACGGCTTCCTGGAAGTCGGCTGGGAGCCCGTTACGAAGTTCGTGAAACCAGGGGATTCCCAGCAACTACACAGGTTGGCCTACGCCCCCAGTGTCGTCCTCGATGAAAGCGGCGAGGGTGTACGAATCCGAGTCCATTGCTGACATGGGCTCTCGTCCAGAGCGGAGCTCCGGAGCGGTGCGTCTCGGCCCATGCGGAGCGATGGAACCGGACCACCGGCCCCTGGAAAGGACCCGAAACCACCATCCATCGCCCGAGACCGGCGTTTCGGACGGGTGTTGTCGACGTGACCTGCTCAGTTTTGTCGAGACTCCAGGGTGGGCGAGGGGGGACTTGAACCCCCACATCCTTTCGGACACAGGAACCTGAATCCTGCGCGTCTGCCAATTCCGCCACTCGCCCGAGCGACCGGACGAGGATACCCGACATTCCGGCCCCTTCCTCCACGCCCGCCGGCCCCCGGGTGGCCGCCGGACCACCCGGTGTGGCGCTCCGACCAGCCACGACGGGCCGGAACACCGGTCAACCCCGAATTTGCCCTCCATACAGCCGACCTGGGGGTTGACACCGGTAGGCTGTCCCCCAGCATGGGACTCCAACGGTTCGAAGGGCGCCTCGAGCGCATCGTCGACGGTACGTTCTCCAAGGCCTTCAGGGGCGAGCTCCATCCGGTGGAGATCGGCCGCCGCCTGACCAGGGAGATGGACCTCAAACGACGGCTGAGCGTCCACGGCCTCATCGCGCCCAACTCCTTCATCGTCTACCTCTCGGAGTCGGACTTCGGGCGGTTCGAGACCTTCCTCGACGCCCTCGTCCGCGAGCTGGAGGAGGCGGCCCGCGAGCACGCCCGGGCCGAGGACTACGTGTTCGTCGGCCCGGTGACGGTCTCCGCCGTCGAGGACCCCCGCCAGCGCCGGGGCCGCTTCACCATCGTCTCCGAGGTCAAGGAGGGCCCCGCCGGGCTGACCGCCGCCTCGGTGGTGCTGGCCGACGGCCAGCGGATCGTGCTCGGCCCCGACCCGATCACCATCGGTCGCCTCCCCGAGTCCACCGTGGTGGTCTCCGACCCCAACGCCAGCCGCCGTCACGCCGAGATCCGACGGGAGGGGAACGACGTGATCGCCGAGGACCTGGAGTCGACCAACGGCACCCGGGTCAACGGCGTCCCGATCCGTCAGCGGGTCCTCGAGGACGGCGACGAGATCGTGATCGGAACGACGTCCCTCCGGTTCGAGACGTCCTGACGGTCCCGGGCCCGGCACCCCGATGCATCTGTATGCGGTTGTACTCCCCGGACCTTCGGACACCCCTGTCCTGCGCATTCTCGAGTACGGGATCATCCTGCTGCTCTGGCTCTTCTTCATGTGGGTGGTCCGGGCGGTGTGGATCGAGGTCCGCCCCCTCAAGCGCAAGCGCCGCCGCGACCGTGACGACGAGCTCGACCCGGCCATCGTGGGCAAGGCCCGCCGCGGCAAGCGCCTCCGCCTCCACGTGGTCCGCCCCGACGAGGCCGCCGGCCGCATCTACGACGTGGGCGAGGAGGTGACGGTGGGCCGCGCCCCGGGCTGCGGGGTCCCCATCGACTACGACACCTTCGCCTCCAACCTCCACGCCCGCCTCTTCCGCCTCGACGGCGACCTCTGGGTGGAGGACCTGGGCTCCACCAACGGCACCTGGGTGAACACCGAGCGGATCGGCGAGCGGACCCGCATCGAGAAGGGGGACCTCCTCCAGGTCGGCGGGACCGTCTTCGAGGTGGGGAAGTGACGTGACCGTCCTCCGATCGGGCTCGGCCAGCGACGTCGGTCTCGTCCGCTCCTCCAACCAGGACCTCGCCCTCGAGACGACCAGCCTGTTCGCGGTGGCGGACGGCATGGGCGGTCACGCCGGCGGCGAGGTCGCCTCCCGGCTGGCCATCGACGCCCTGGCCACCGCCTTCGGCCGCCAGCCGACCGGTACCGGCCTGGCCTCGGCCGTCGTGGTCGCCAACACCGCCGTCTGGCAGCGCAGCCAGCAGAGCGCCGAGCTCCGCGGCATGGGCACCACCCTCACCGCGGTGGCCCTGGTCGACGAGGCCGGCCACGACGTCCTGGCCCTGGTCAACGTGGGCGACTCCCGCTCCTACCGGTTCCACGACGGCGAGCTGACCCAGGTCACCAGCGACCACAGCCTGGCGGAGGAGATGGTGCAGACGGGCGAGCTGACCCCGGCCGAGGCCATGGTCCACCCCCACCGCCACATCCTCACCCGGGCCCTCGGCGTCTCCCCCGAGGTGGACGTCGACCTCTGGCGGATCCGCCCCACCCGCGGCGACCGCTTCCTGCTCTGCAGCGACGGCCTCACCAACGAGCTCGGCGACCGTCAGATCGTCGAGATCCTCGGCGCCACCTCCGACCCGCAGGAGGCGGCGGACCTCCTCATCCGGGCGGCCCGCACCCACGGGGGGAGCGACAACATCACCGCGGTGGTGGTCGACGTGGTCATCGGCGAGGAGGACAGCGGCTCCACGCCGGCGGTGGCCGTCGTCACCCCCGACTTCCTGCCCGTCCCCGTCGAGGGTGACGAGACCCCGGCCGTCGATCGGGCGCCCCTGCCCGTCCCCGAGGCGCGGGTGCCCACCCGCCGCGAGGCCCGCAAGGCCAAGCGCCGCGAGCGTCGCCGGCGTCGTGGTCGCCGCCTGATCACCTACCGGACGTTCCTCTTCATCATCGTCTTCGTCGCCATCGTCGGCGGGGTGCTCTACGCCGTGCGCTGGTACGACACCAACTCCTACTTCGTGGCCCTCGACGCCGACGGCACCAACAACGGCAACGAGCTGCTCATCTACCAGGGCCGGGTGGGCGGCCTCCTCTGGTACCACCCGCGCCTGGTGGAGCGGACCGGCATGACCATCAACGACGTCGAGGCCCCGTACAACCTGAAGGTGGAGGCCGGCGTCCAGAAGTCGTCGCTCGCCGACGCCCAGGCCTACGTGAAGGGCCTCCAGGAGGCCTACTACGCCGACAACACGCCGACCGCCACCCTGCCGCCACCTCCCACGACGACCTCCACCGCGGTGCCCGGCGCCTCCAGCACCACCACCACCTCCACCACCGTGAAGGGGACCGGCTGATGGAGAAGCGCATCCGCCGGCTCGGCGTGTTCATGGTGATCTGCTTCGTCGCCCTGTTCGTCCAGCTCAACAACATCCAGGTCCTGAAGGCCAGCTCGTTGGCCAACTCGCCGAACAACCCGCGTGTCATCGAGGCCGCCCGGAGCCTGACCCGCGGCTCGATCATCTCCGCCGACGGGGTGACCCTGGCCGAGTCGGTGCTGGCCCCCCCGGGCAGTGTCTACAAGTACCAGCGCGTCTACCCGGCCAACACCGCCACCCTGTTCGCCCAGATCGTCGGCTTCGACTCCCTCCGCTACGGCAACTTCAACGGCGTCGAGGCGGAGTACAACAGCTACCTCGAGGAGCACACCAAGCCCGACAAGACGCTGCAGGACCTGCTGTCCAACAACGGCGGGGTGACCGACAACGTCACCCTGACCATGAACTCCAAGCTGCAGGAGCAGGTCGCCCAGGCCATCGACACCAACCGTCCCGGGGTGACCGGTGCCGCCGCCGCGGTCATCGACCCCACCACCGGGGCCGTCGAGGCGATGTACGCCAACCCCACCTTCGACCCGAACCCCCTGGTCTCCCAGGACCCGACCGTCGAGCAGAACGCCTGGAACGACTACCTGGCCCAGCCGGGCAACCCCCTCCGGGCCGGCGCCTACAACCAGGTCTACCCCCCCGGGTCCAGCTTCAAGGTGGTGACCACCTCGGCGGTGCTGGAGACCCGTCCCGACCTGGTCACCAAGGTCTACCCCACCGTCCCGTTCGTCACCCTGCCCAACACCGGCAACCCGCCCCAGGTGCTGACCAACTACCACTCCGGGGCCTGCGGCGGCACGCTCGAGCAGCTGCTGGTCCAGTCGTGCGACGCCGACTTCGCCAGCATCGGCCAGCTGCTCGGGGCCACCGCCCTGGTCAACCAGGCCCAGCTCTACGGCTTCAACCAGAAAGCCCCCCTCGACGTGCCGCCCTCCACGGTGGCGGTGTCGAACTTCGGGACGGTGGCCGATTTCGCCGACGACACGCCGGGCCTGATGAAGTCGGCCATCGGACAGGAGAACGTCACCGCCTCGGCACTGCAGATGGCCCTGGTGGCCGGCACCGTGGCCAACGGGGGGGTGGAGATGACCCCGCACGTCATGGACCAGATCCGCGACTCCGACGGGAACCTGGTGACCAGCTACGCCCCCAAGCCGTGGCAGCGTTCGGTCTCCGCCCAGACGGCGGCCACCCTCACCACGTTCATGCAGGGCGTGGCCCAGTCGGGGACCGCCGCCGGTGTCTTCCCCACCAACTGGGACGTGGCCGCCAAGACGGGCACCGCCCAGGTCGGCGCCTTCGGCCCCAACCCGCCGTTCACCACCGACTGGCTGATCGCCTTCGCCCCGGTGGGCCAGTCCAAGGTGGCCATCGCGGTGGTGCTCCCCAACCAGCCGGGGGACGCCACCGGTGCCAAGTACTCCGGTCCCCTCGTCAAGCAGATCCTCGGTGACGTCCTGGCCGACAACGGGCAGAGCCAGTGACCGACACCGCCCCGACCATCCCCCTCGGCCAGCACGGCCGCGCCCGACCAACCCATCGTCGACAAGGAACGCAGGAATAGCCTCGTGACCCACATGGACCCCGACCAGCCACGCGTCTTCTCCGAGCGGTACGAGCTCGACCACCTCATCGCCCGGGGGGGCATGGCGGAGGTGTACCGCGCCCACGACCGCCTCCTCGACCGTCCGGTGGCCCTCAAGGTCCTGTTCCCCGAGCTGTCGGTGGACCGGTCCTTCGTGGAGCGCTTCCGCCGGGAGGCCCAGGCGGCGGCCAACCTCTCCAACCCCAACATCGTGCCGGTGTTCGACTGGGGGGAGGACTCGGGCACCTACTTCATCGTCATGGAGTTCATCGACGGCCGACCGCTGTCGTCGATCCTCAAGACCTCCGGACCGCTCCCCACCGAGCGGGCCGCCGACATCGGGGCCCACGTGGCCACCGCCCTCGGCTACGCCCACAAGCACGGGGTGATCCACCGCGACGTCAAGCCGGGCAACGTGCTGATCACCGACGACGGCCTGGTGAAGGTGACCGACTTCGGCATCGCCCGGGCCATCAACACCGAGGAGAGCCTCACCCAGACCGG
>Ga0181519_10002347_pt1 | contig 16195 bp, 11 predicted proteins | sample PEATcosm2014_Bin_26_FD_121102 | JGI IMG/M metagenome (GOLD analysis project Ga0181519, IMG submission 121102) | Peatland microbial communities from MTU Mesocosm Facility, Houghton, MI, USA - PEATcosm2014_Bin02_10_metaG | ecosystem: Environmental > Terrestrial > Soil > Wetlands > Peat | place...
GGTCTGCCTCGACCTCACCTTCGAGGTGGAGGGTGCGGAGAAGCCCAGCTGCGTCGCCCAGGTGGTCTACCGCTACTTCTACTGACCGGCCACCGGCGACGGCCGGAACCACGGGCACGCCCGGTGGCGCCTCCTCCCTGGTCAACGCCCGCGCTCGGACAGTATGAGCGATTACTCCTAGAGTGATCGTGTGGAGATGCGCGTGGAGCAGCTGGCGGCGGCGTCCGGGGTGTCGGTGGACACCGTCCGCTACTACCAGAGCAAGGGACTCCTCGACCCGCCCCGCCGCGAGGGACGGGTGGCGTGGTACCGGGCCGACCACCTCGACCGGATCGTCCGGATCCGGTCGCTCCAGGCGCGCGGCTTCACCCTCGCCACCATCGTCCGGCTGGTCAACGGCGACCTCGACGCCGCCGACGAGGCCCTGGTGGCGGAGCTGTCCGCCGCACCGGCCGGGACCGCACCGACCCCGACCGACGGGGCGGGAGCACCGGACGCCGACCGGGACGCCGGCGGTGGCCGACCGCCGGGTGCCGAGGAGCTGTTCACGCTGACCGAGCTGGCCGACCGGACGGGCGTTCCCCTCGCCCTCCTCAAGGCCGTCGAGGCCGAGGGCCTCCTCGTCCCCCGCCGGGTCGGCACCGGCGAGTGGTACACCCCCGAGGACGTGGAGGCCGCCCGGGCCGGCCTGCGGCTCCTCGAGTGGGGGGTGCCGCTGTCGTCGCTGCTCGACCTCTCCCGCCGGCACCACGTCGCCACCGAGGCGGTGGCCCGCGAGGCCGTCTCCCTGTTCTCCACCCACGTCCGCGGGACTCTGCGGGAGCGGAGCGACGGCTCCACCCCCGAGGAGGAGGCCGCCCGGTTGGTGCAGGCGTACGCCGAACTGCTCCCGGCGGTGAACACGCTGGTCGGCCACCACTTCACCCGGACCCTCCTCCGGGCGGCGATCGACCACATCGAGCAGGAGGGTTCGGAGATCGAACGCGAGGCGGTGCTGGCGGAGGCGTCGGCGGTGACCGCCGGGAACGGCCGGACCACCGGATGACGCCGGCCCCTCCGCCGACGGTCCCGCCGGGCGGCCCCGACCTCGACCTGGCCGCCCGGGCCGCCGAGGCCGACCTCCCGACGGGCGCCGCCAAGACCGCCCTGGTCCGGTCGATGTTCGACACCATCGCCCCCCGCTACGACCTGGTCAACCGGTTGATGACCTTCGGTCTCGACGTGCGCTGGCGGAAGCAGTCCGCCCGGGCCCTCGGCCTGCCGGCCGGATCGGTGGTGCTCGATCTCGCCTGCGGCACCGGCGACTTCCTCACCATCCTGGACGTGGCCGGCCTGCGCCCGTTCGGGATGGACCTGTCGTGGGGGATGCTGGCCGCCAACCGCACCGGGGCACCACTGGCCCAGGTGGACGGGGCCGCCCTGCCGCTGGTGGACGGGGCGGTCGACGGCATCACCTGCGGCTACGCCCTCCGGAACTTCACCGGGCTGGCGCAGGTGTTCGCCGAGTTCGGTCGGGTGGTCCGTCCGGGTGGGCGCCTCGCTCTGCTCGAGGTGGCCGAACCCGACCAGGGGCTGCTCCGGTTGGGCGACCGGGTGTGGTTCCGGCACGTGGTCCCGTTGATCGGCGGGCTCCTCTCCGACCGCGCCGCCTACCGGTACCTGCCCCGGTCCACCGCCTACCTGCCGCCGACCGCTGAGCTCCGGGCCATGCTCCTGACGGCCGGGTTCTCGACCGTGAACCACCGGGCCCTCTCCGGCGGCCTGAGCCAGCTGATCACCGCCACCCGGCAGGGCCGGCCGTGACCGTCGCCACCGGGGCGGTCCGGTACCTCGTCCCCCCGGGCCCACCGCTCGACCCCTACGCCCTGGCCGGCGACCGGGGCACGCTCTTCGACACGGGGACGCGGGTGCTGGTCGGCCTCGGGGAGGCCGTGACACTCGGGCTGCCCGGCGGGCTCGACGACGCGCCCGGCCTCGCCGGGGTGCGGCGGGCGCTGGCCTCGGTCACCGTCGAGGACCGGACCGGTCTGGCCGGGGCCCCGGTCGTCGCCTTCGGGGCCCTCCCCTTCGAGCGCTCCGCCCCGACCTCGATGGTGGTCCCCGCGCTCACCTACGGCCGCGAGGAGGACGGTACCGAGTGGGTCACCGCCTTCGGCGACGCCGCCGGCACCGGCACCGGCGACCTCCGGGCCGACCTCCGGGCCCGGCAGCACCCCGCGCCGTCCGGGGCGGCCCGCCGGCCCGACGGGCAGGCGTCGATCGAGCCGAGCTGGCCCGCCGCCCGCTTCCTCGACATGGTCGCCGCCGCCCTCGACGCCATCGCCGACGGCACCCTCGCCAAGGTGGTCCTGGCCCGACAGGTCGAGCTCCACCTCACCGCCGCCCCCGACCTCGCCGAGCTGCTCGGGCGCTGGCGCCGGCTGGAGCCGAACTGCACCGTCTTCTCGATGCCCACCCCGGAGGGACGCTTCATCGGCGCCAGCCCGGAGCTGCTGGTGGCGCGTCGGGGCTCGGCGGTCTCGGCCCGCCCCCTGGCCGGGACGGCCGGACGTGGTTCGGAGGCCGACGACCGGCTCCTCGGATCGACCAAGGACACCGCCGAGCACCGGCTGGTGGTCGAGGCCATCGCCGCCGCCCTCGAACCGCGCTGTTCCACCCTCGAGGTGCCCACGCGGCCCGAGCTGGTCCACCTCCGCAACGTCGTCCACTTCGGGACCGGCATCCAGGGGACCCTCCGGCCCGACGCCGACGGGTACCTCCCCACCGCCCTCGACCTGGTGGCCGCGCTCCATCCCACGCCGGCCGTCGGCGGGGTGCCGCTCGACCGGGCGCTGGCCGCCATCGCCCGGCTCGAACCCTTCGCCCGCGGCGCCTACGCCGGCCCGGTCGGGTACGTGGACGCCGACGGCGACGGCGAGTGGGTGGTGGGGATCCGGGCGGCCACCCTCACCGGCGACACCGCCCGGCTGACCGCCGGGGTCGGCATCGTGTCGGGATCCGACCCCGGTGCCGAGCTGGCGGAGACCGACCTCAAGCTCGCCGCCGTCATCGAGGCCCTCGTGCCCGGTGCCGGGCTCGCGGCGCGCCCGGCCCGCTCCATCGCCTGAGCACCCCCACGGCGCCCCGCGCCCGGGGTCCGGCGACGCCTACCGCCCGCCGGTCTCCTCGATGAGCCCGGCCAGGTGGTCGGGGGCGTCCCGGGCCAGGAAGTGCCCGGCCGCCGGCACCCGGAGCATCGTCGCCCCGGGCACCGCGTCCGCCAGGCTGCGGGCGGCCGGCGGTGGGACCACCACGTCCCACTCCCCGACCACCACGGCGACCGGGACGTCGAGCGAACCGAGCGCGGCGGAGACCACCGGGAGCTCGGCCATGAGGGCGCGCTGCTCGGCCACGAAGGTCCGGCGGCCCCGCCCCCAGGCCCCGGACCACCCCCCGGGCAGCGTCTCGTCGGGGAGCGTGGCGGCCAGGTACCCGACCGCCCTCCCGGACCCGCGCCCCCGGTCCCGGCGGTCACCGCCGACCAGGGCGGCGCGCACACGCGGCAGGACGATGCCGATGCCCACCAGGCCGGCCACCGTGAGGGCGTCGCCGAGCCCGCCCACCGCCAGCGCCCGGTCGAGCCCGTTGACGCTGTCCGGGGTCCCGACCGCGCCGGCCAGGACCAGGCCCTGGACCACGTCGGGGTGCCGGGCCGCCATCAGCACCGCCACCCCGCCCGCCCAGCTGTGTCCCACCACGGTGGCGGGGAGCGCCCCCCGGCTGCGCAGGAGGTCGGCCATCAGGTCGGCGTTCCCCGCCATGCCCGTGGCCTCCAGGGCGGTGGCCCCGTACCCGGGACGGTCGGGGGCCAGCACCCGGTGCCGGTCGACCAGGCGTTCGGTCACCCGCCGCCACGACGCCCCGTCCCCGGGCTGGCCGTGGAGGAGGAGGACCGGCGAGCCCGTGCCCCGGTCGATGGTGGCCACCTCCGGGACGGTCACGTGTCGATCCGGGCCGGTGCCGTGGCGGCGGACCGGGGCGCCGGCGCCGGGGTGGCATCGGCCCGTCCGGGGGCGGACGGAGATGGTGCCGACGCCCCGGACGGCGCACGGGTGCCCCACCGCGGGAGGGCCACCTCGAACGTCGCACCCTCCCCCGGGGCCGTCTCCACCCGCACCGTCCCCCCGAGCGACCGCGCCACCGCCGCCACGATGAAGAGCCCGAGCCCCGACCCACCGTCGGACCGGGAGGCGTCGCCACGGTAGAAGCGGTCGAAGACCCGTGACGCCTGCTCCTCGTCCATCCCCGACCCCCGGTCGGCCACCCGGAGCAACGCCCGGTCGCCCTCCGCCGCCACCGACACGGCGATCGGGGTGGAGGCAGGGGTGTGGCGCCGGGCGTTGTCCAGGAGGTTGTGGATGAGCTGGCCCAGCCGGTGCTCGTCCGCCGCCACCGGGACCGGCCCCGGGGCGGTGACGGTGATCGGTCGGCCGGGGTCGACGGCGAGGGCGTCGGAGACGGCGTCGAGCACCACGGGGCGGAGGTCGACCCGGTGGGTGGCGGGCTGGGGGCCCTCGTCGAGCCGGGCCAGGGTCAGCAGATCGTCGACCAGGTCACCCATCCGGACCGCTTCGCTCTCGATGCGGGCGAGCGCCCGGTCGCGGTCCGCCGGCTCGCGCAGCGCCCCCTTCCGGAGCAGCTCCGCGTAGCCGCGGATGGCCGTCAGGGGCGTGCGCAGCTCGTGGGAGGCGTCGGCCAGGAACCGCCGGAGCCGCTCCTCGGAGTGCGTCCGCTGCTCGAAGGCCGCCTCGATCTGGCTGAGCATGCCGTTGAGCGCCCGCCCCAGGCGGCCGACCTCGGTCTCCGGGTCGGAGGGCTCGACCCGGCGGCTCAGGTCCCCGGCCGCGATGGTGTCCGCCTCGGCGGTCATCAGCTCGAGGGGCCGGAGTCCCCGTCGCACCAGGAGGGTGGTGAGCACCAGCAGGGCCGCCACCACGCTGAGCGACACCGCCAGCACGATCTCGCGGAGCGACCGGAGCGTGGCGTTCACCGAGTCCAGCCGGGTCGCCACGACCAGGGTCCCGCCCGGCACCGCGGTCGCCTGGAGGCGGTACTCGGGACCGCCGCGGACCGTGGAGCCCACCGTCACCGAACCGCCGTCGGGCTGGTAGCTCCCGTGGGACCGCGTGGCGTCGGGTAGGCGGGACGGACGGACCGGGAGCGGCGTCGGGAGCCGCGGCGGAGGATCGGCCGACGAGCCGGTCCCCGACGGCCGCGACACCACCACCCGCCCCCCGGTGTCCACCAGCTCGACGTAGACGTCGGTGCTGACCCGCGACCGGATCTCCGCGGCGCTGACCGGCACCCCCCGTCCGTCGGCCCGGAGGATGAACTGCTGCACGACGTCGCTGGCCCCGTCGAGCTGGGCGTCGGCCCGGCCGTAGAGGTAGGAGTGGAGCGAGCTCAGGGTGATGACGTCGACGGCCGCCATGCCCAGGGCCACCAGGATGACCATGGTGACGGTCAGCCGCCGCCGGATGGTCACCGGTCGCCGTCCCCCCGTGGCGGAGCTCCCGGCCTCCGTCGGACGGTGCCGGCCACGGGTCCGCCCACCGGTCTCGTCACGTCCGCGGCTCGCGCAGGCAGTAGCCCACCCGGCGGACGGTGTGGACCAGCGGCGGGTCGTAACAGTCGATCTTCTTGCGGAGGTACGAGATGTACGTCTCGACGATATTGGGATCGCCCTCGAACCCGTAGTCCCAGACGGCGTCGAGGATCGCCGCCTTGGAGACCACCCGCCGGGCGTTCACCAGCAGGAACCGGAGCAGGTTGAACTCGGTGGCGGTCAGCTCGACGAGGTCGCCGCCCCGGTGGACCTCGTGGGTGTCCTCGTCGAGGACCAGGTCGGCGAAGGTGAGCCGGCCGGCCGGCTCGGCCGTCAGGGGCCGGGTCCGGCGGAGCACCGCCTGGATCCGGGCCACCAGCTCATCGATGCTGAACGGCTTGGTGAGGTAGTCGTCGCCGAGCTCCAGCCCGGCCACCTTGTCGACGATGGTGTCGCGGGCGGTGAGGAAGACGACCGGTGCGGCGACGTCGGCCGACCGGAGGCGTCGGGCCACCTCGAAGCCCTCGATGTCGGGCAGCATCACGTCGAGGACGATCAGGTGGGGCCGGGCGGTCGCGGCCACCGAGATGGCCTGGGCACCGGTGGACGCCACCTCCGTCTCGAATCCCTCGAACCGGAGGGCGGACGAGAGCACGTCGGTGATGTACGGCTCGTCGTCGACGATCAGGATCCGGCTCGAGCCGATCCCCGACCCCGGGTCAGCCATCCGCCGCCGGTCGCTTCCCCCGCAGCCGGCCGACCAGACGCTGGATCCCCCACCAGGTCACCAGGCCGAAGGCCTCGACCACGATGAACGTCGACATCTTCGACTCGCCCTCGACCCGGTCGACGAAGCGGATCGGCACCTCGACGATCCGGGCGCCCGCCCGCCGGGACTCGTAGGTCATCTCGATCTGGAAGCCGTAGCCGTCGGCCCGGATGTCGTCGAGGGCGATTCGCCGGAGCAGCGAGGTGGCGTAGGCCCGGAACCCGGAGGTGGCGTCCCGCACCCCGAGCCCGAGCATGGTCTCCGCGTAGACGTTGCCGCCCCGGGAGATCAGGCGCCGGTGCCACGCCCAGTTCGGGATCCGCCCGCCGGGCACGTAGCGCGATCCGACCACCAGCTCCACCCCGTCCTCCCCGAGGGGGGCGACGAGCCCCGGCAGGGCGTCGGGGTCGTGGGAGAGGTCGGCATCCATTTCGATGCAGGCGTCGAACTCGTGGTCGAGACCCCACCGGAAGCCGGCCCGGTAGGCGCTGCCGAGCCCCGACTTCGCCGTACGGCGGAGCAGCTCGATCTGGCCCAGCTCCTTGCCGACCGTCTCGGCCAGGTCGCCGGTGCCGTCCGGGCTCCCGTCGTCGACGACCAGGACGGTGGCGTCGGGCAGCGCCCGCCGGATCCGGCGGAGGACCCGGTCGATGTTCTCGGACTCGTTGTAGGTGGGAAGGACGACCAGGACGCGCACGGGGGGCAGCTTACGGGACCGGCTCGCGCCGCTCGTGACCAGGCCCGGAACCTCCGGAACCGTCCCCCGGGCCGCTTCGGGGGGCCGCGACGCCCCCCTCCCGGTCCCCGGCGTCGTCGGAGAACGGGTGCGGCCCCTCCTCGGCCAGGGAGTCGGTCCCGTCGAGGCCGAAGACCGAGGCGGCCCCGAAGGCCGCGCCGGCCACCACCTCGTCCTCCTCCGTCCCGGTCGAGCGGGTGTGGGCCCAGATCTCCCGGGTCACCACCTGGATGGCGCCACCCACCGGGATGGCCACCAGGGCGCCGGCCAGGGCGCCCAGGCCGGAGCCGAACACGCCCCCCAGGTTGGCCCCGACCAGCACGGCCAGGAGCACCCACAGCGGGTTCATCCGGACGGTGCGGGCCATCACCACCGGGTAGAGGAAGTGGTTCTCGATCAGCTGGAACCCGACGAACACCGCCAGGGTGACGATGCCGGAGGGGAGCGAGTGGAAGGTGGCGATGAGCACCGCGGGGATGCCGGCGATGAGGCCACCGACCAGGGGGATCATCGCCACCAGCGCCACCCACAGCCCGATGAGGAGGGCGAAGGGCACCCCGAGGATGGCCAGGGTGGCGAAGACGACCAGACCGAAGGTGAGCCCCAGGGCCACGGTGCCGAGCACGTAGGAGGTCACGGACCGGGAGACCCGGTGGGAGACCTCCTCGACCGTCACCCGGAGGTCGGTCGGCAGGGCGCCGAGGGCGGCCTTCCGGAGCCGCGGCGCCTCGAGCAGCATGAAGAGCGAGAGGAAGGCGATGGTGAACAGGGCCAGGATGGTGGAGAAGACGGCCTTGGCCACGTTGGTCCCCACGCTGAGAGCCGGCTTCCCCAGGTTGTGGGCGGCCTTCTCGAGCTTGGGGGCGTTCTGCTGGACCCAGGTGAGGATGTGGAGCCGCTCGAGCGTGCGGGCCAGCGGCCCGTGGCCCTTCTGGACCTGGCGGACCATGGTGGGGAGCTCGTTGCCCAGGTGGCTCACCGAGTTGACCAGCGGATAGCCGAACAGGCCCAGCAGTCCTCCGAAGACCAGCAGTGCCAGCAGGAAGACCATGCCGACGGCGGCACCCCGGCGGAACCGGTGCCGCTGGAGGTAGGCCACCGCCGGATTGAGCACCGCCGCCACGAAGGCGGCGATGAGGATCCACAGGATCACCTCCCGGAGGCGGCCGAGGAGACGGTAGGACACCCACGTCACGATGACCACGGCGTCGACGGTGAGAATGGTCCGGATCGGCACGCCGCGGTCGGTGAAGGCCTGGACGAAGCGGCTCCGCCGCGGCCCCTCGGGGCCGGGCGTGTCCGGCGCCGGGCCCGTGCCGGGGTGCGGGGCGTCGCTCATCCGTCCAGCATGTCAGGTCGGGTACCCGGCAGCGTGTCAACATGAGGGGAATGGGCGTCGAGCGCGGTCAGGGCCCCGACCGGACGCAGGGGGCGGGCGTCCCGGCGGCGGGCGCCCCCGCCGGGACGGTCCGTGCCCCCCACCGTCACCGCTGGTGGCACCGCGGCCCCTTCGTCCGTCGGGAGGTGCGGGTCAGCGTCGGCCTGGTACTGGTCTTCCTGTTCGTCTTCTACGTGGCGCTGCCGCTGCTGGCCAGCCACCGCTCCGAGGTCAGCGCCCTCAGCCACATCCACGTCCAGTACCTGGCCCTCGGCGTCGTGCTCGAGATCGGCGCCCTGGCCGCCTACACCCAGCTGACCCACGCCGTCCTCCCCCCCGACGGCCCCAAGCGGTTCCGCCTGTTCCGCATCAACATGTCGACCCTCGCCCTCAGCCACGTCTCCCCCGGCGGCACGGCCCCGGGTGCCGCCCTCGGGTACCGGCTGCTGACCCAGTCCGGGGTCAGCGGCGCCGACACCGGCTTCGCCCTCGGCACCCAGGGGATCGGCTCGGCCGTGGTCCTGAACGTGCTGTTCTGGATCGCCCTGGTGGCGTTCCTGCTGGTGCACGGCTTCCACGCACCGACCAGCCACTCCGGTCAGTCGTCCACCTCGGGCTCGGTGCTGGTCATCGTGGCCGCCGCCGTGGGGGTGGTCCTGATGGGGGCCTTCGGGGCGCTCTTCTACCTGCTCACGAGGGGGCAGGAGCGGGCCGAGGCCCTCGCCCGCCGGCTGGCCCTCCGCCTCCGCCTGCGCCACCCCGACCGGCAGGTCGCCCTCGTCCGTCGGCTGGCCGAGCGGTTCGGCCTCCTGATGGACGACCGCCCGCTCCTCTACCGGGCCCTCGGCTGGGCCACGGCCAACTGGGTCCTCGACGCCGCCTCGCTGTGGGTCTTCGTCGCCGCCTTCAGCCACTTCATCTCGCCGGTCGACCTCATGGTGGCCTACGGGCTGGCCAACATCCTGGCGGCCATCCCCATCACCCCCGGCGGGCTGGGCGTGGTGGAGTTCGTGCTGGTGGCCATGCTCACCGGCTTCGGCCCCACCGCCGGGCAGGCGCTCTCGGGGGTCCTCGCCTACCGGGCTGTCAACTTCTGGCTCCCCATCCCCTTCGGGGGACTGGCCTACGCCTCGCTGGAGTTCGAGCGGGGAACCCTCTACCGGCGGCTGTCGATCTTCTTCCTCCACCGCTACCAGCGGCGCCGGCAGTCCACCGGGACCCCCCAGGTGACCACCGGGACCGGGGCCACCCCGGGGGCGGTCGACCCCGCGGCGGCGGACGGTCGGGTCAGCCCGGCCGACGGAGCAGCCGCCGCCACCACGGACGCCGCCGCGGAGACGGCGGGGCCACCGACCCGTGCGGCGACGGCCCCGCGGGCGGCGTCGTCGCCACCCCGGGCCCGTCCGTCGCCGACGGCCTAGGGGGCACGGGCCGATCGGACGGACCGGCGGGGGCCGGCGCCTGGCCGGCCCGGGCCAGCGCCTCCTCCCGGAGGTACCCCTGGAGGCTGAAGCACCCCGGGCGGTGGGCCACCCGGGCCCACGAGCCGTCGGCCCCGAGCACCCAGGCGTTGGCCTCGTCGCGGAGGGCGGCGTCGAGCACCGCCGCCAGCCGGTCGGCGGCGGCCGGGTCGTCGATGGTGAGCATCGTCTCGATCCGCCGGTCGAGGTTCCGCTCCATCAGGTCGCCGGACCCGATGGTGACCACCCGGCGGCGGCCGTGCGCGCCGCCGAAGAGGTAGATCCGCGAGTGCTCGAGGTAGCGGCCGACGATGGACCGGACCCGGAGGTTCCCGGCGCACCCGGGCACGCCGACCCGGATGCAGCAGCGCGACCGGATGACCAGGTCGATCGAGACGCCGGCCCGGGCCGCCTCGTAGAGGGCGTCGATCATGTCCGGATCGGTGATCCCGTTGGACTTGATGACGATCCGCCCGTGGCTGCCGGCGGCCGTCTCCTCGGCGATCAGGCCCAGCAGGCGGCTCCGGAGGTTGAGCGGGGCCACCGCCAGCCGGCGGAGCTCCGACGGCGGGCTCGATCCGGTGATGAAGTTGAAGACCTCGCTCAGGTCCGCCCCGATCTCCTCGTCGGCGGTGAGGATCCCGATGTCCTCGTAGGTGTGGGCCGTCCTCGAGTTGTAGTTCCCCGTCCCCAGGTGGCAGTAGCGCCTGGTGGTGTCCCCCTCCCGCCGGACCACCAGCGCCGCCTTGGTGTGGGTCTTCAGGCCGACCAGCCCGTAGACGACGTGCACCCCGGCCTCCTCGAGCGCCCGGGCCCAGGCGATGTTGGCCTGCTCGTCGAACCGGGCCTGGAGCTCCACCACGGCCACCACCTGCTTCCCGGCCAGCGAGGCCCGGATGAGGGAGGCCACGATCGGACTGTCCCCCGAGGTGCGGTAGAGGGTCTGCTTGATGGCCTGGACGTCCGGATCGTCGGCGGCCTGGGCGATGAACGCCTCCACCGAGGTCACGAAGGAGTCGTAGGGGTGGTGGAGGAGGACGTCGCCGGCGGCGATGACGGCGAACAGGTCCACGCCGGATCCGGCGGTGGCCCGGAGGGGGGCGAGGGGCGGAGCGGTCACCGGCGGCCACGGCTCGGCGGAGAGGTCGGGGCGGTCGAGGGTGGCGACCGCCCACAGGCCGCCGAGATCGATCGGCGTGTCGAGCAGGAAGACGTTCCCCTCGGGGACGTCGACCTCGGCGACCAGCATCTCCAGCAGCGGGTCGGTGATGTCGGCGGCGGCCTCGAGGCGCACGGCCTGCCCGAACCGCCGGCGCTGCAGCTCCAGCTCCACGGCGGCCAGCAGGTCGTCGGCCTCGTCCTCCCGGATCGAGACGTCGGCGTTCCGGGTCACCCGGAAGGCGTAGTGCTCGGCGATGGTCATCGACGGGAAGAGGGTGTCGAGGTGGGCGGCGATGACCTGCTCGAGTGGGACGAACCGCTCCCGGTCGGGCAGCACCACGAAGCGCGGCAGCAGGGGCGGCACCTTGACCCGGGCGATGCGCTCCTGCGAGGAGTGGGGGTCGACCACCCGGACCACCAGGTTGAGCGAGAGGTTGGAGATGTACGGGAAGGGGTGTCCGGGGTCGACGGCCAGCGGGGTGAGCACCGGGAAGATCTGGTTGTTGAACACCTCGACGAGGTGGGCGCGGTCGTCGTCGTCGAGGGTGTGCCAGTCCGACAGCACCGTCCCGGCCGCCGCCAACGCCGGCACGATCTCGCTCCCGAAGAGCTCGCCCTGCCGCTGCACGAGCTCGGCGACCCGGGTGGTGATCGCCTCCAGCTGGTCGGACGGCCGCATCCCGTCGGGCGAGCGGGTGCGGAGGTCGGCGGCCACCTGGTCCTCGAGGCCGGCCACCCGCACCTGGAAGAACTCGTCGAGGCCCTCGGCGAAGATGGCCATGAACTTCACCCGCTCGAGGAGCGGGAGGTCGGGGTCGGCGGCCAGGTCGAGCAGGCGGGACCCGAACTCGAGCCAGCTCAGCTCCCGGTTGCCGAAGCGCTCCTCGCCGAGCACGGTGGTCGGGGACTCCATCACCACTCGGGCCTCATGACCGGTTCATGGTACCGCCCGTGGGACTCGGCCACCCCCGTCCGGATCCGCCACCATGCCGCCGACCCGGCGCCTGGCGCCGGTAGGCTCGCCCCGTGCCGGTGATGACCCTTCGGACTCCCGAGTCCATGCGCCGCGCCCACGGGACGAGGGGTCGGCGTCGCACCGAGCTCGGCCTGCTGGTCCTCGCGTCGGCGATCATCGTCGCGGCGTACACCCTGATGGTGCTGGGGAACACCCGGTCCCTGCCGGCCGACGCCATCCCGCTGCTGGTCGTCATGTTCATCCTGGTGGCGGCGGCCCACATCGCCAACCGGGTGCTGGCCCCCGACGCCACCCCGGTGATCCTCCCGATCGCCTTCCTGTTGAACGGCATCGGGTACATGATGATCGTCCGGATCGACCTGGCCCTCAACCAGAGCTACGCCCCCCTGCAGCTGGCCTGGACCACCGCCGGCGTGGCCGCCTACATCCTCACCCTCTTCATCGTCCGCCGGTCCCGCGATCTCGACCGCTACCGGTACCTGCTGCTGGTCGGCGGGGTGGTCCTGCTGCTGCTCCCCCTCGTCCCGGGGATCGGCCTCAACATCAACGGGGCCCGCCTGTGGGTCCACCTCGGGTCGATCCAGTTCCAGCCGGTCGAGGTGGCCAAGCTGATGCTCTGCATCTTCTTCGCCTCGTACTTCGCGGAGAAGCGGGAGATCCTCACCATCCCGACCGCCCGGTTCGGCAACCGGCTCATCCTCGACCCCCGGCCCCTGGTGCCCATCACCCTGGCCTGGTTCTTCGCCATCGCGGTGATGAGCCTCGAGCACGACATCGGGTTCTCCGCCCTGCTCTTCACCCTGTTCATCGGGATGCTCTGGGTGACCACCGGGCGGTTCGGCTACCTGCTGCTCGGGGTGGCGCTGTTCGCCGTCGGTGCGTACTTCACCAGCAAGTACTTCGCCCAGACCCACGTCAGGGTGGAGATCTGGCTCGACCCGTGGAAGTACGCCACCGGCAACGGACGCCAGGTGGTCCAGGCCCTCTACGCCCTCGGCAACGGGGGCATCGGGGGCACCGGCCTCGGGCTGGGCCAGGGCGCCTACGAGATCACCTACGCCAACGCCGACTTCATCTACGCCGTCATCGGCGAGGAGATGGGCCTGCTCGGATCGACGATGGTCATCGTGGCCTTCCTGCTGCTGGTCGGCGCCGGCCTCCGCATCGCCCAGGCCGCCAAGTCCGAGTTCGCCAAGCTCACCGGCACCGGGCTGACCATCATCATCGGCTTCCAGGCCTTCTTCATCATCGGCGGGGTCGTCCGGCTGATGCCCCTGACCGGGATCACCCTGCCGTTCGTCTCCTACGGCGGCTCCGCCCTCGTGGCCAACTACATCCTCATCGCCCTGCTGATGCGGATCTCCGACGAGGGCAACCAGGTGGTGGACGCCACCGAGCAGGAGGACTACGAACAGGTCCAGGCCCGCCGGCGCGCCCTGGTCGCCGGCCCCGACCTCGGTACGTTCGGCCGCTCCCGCTAGGTTGGCCCTGTCGGGACGGCCCGGGCCGCCCGCACGAGGGGGACGGGTCGCCATGGGGTCCAGGGCAGGCGGAGCACGGGTCGGTCGGGTCGGTACGACCCGGAAGGTGGCGCTCGCGGTCGGTGTGCTCGGGGCGGTGCTCGTGGTCCTGGCGGCTTGGCTGCCGTCGGCCGGGGCCGCCGGGGATGCGACCGTCCCGGCCGGACCGACCTCCGCCGCGGTCCCGGCCACCTCCGGCGGCACCGTCCTCACCGTGACCCCGGCGAACGGGCTCGTCGACGGGCAGACCGTGTCGGTCGTCCTCACCGGGGCGGCGCCCGGCGGCGTCTACGCCGTCGTCGAGTGCGACCAGAAGGCCCTCGCCCTCCTGGCCAACGTCCAGGAGCCGGAGGACGGCTGCGACCCGCGACACAACGCGGTGGTGGGGACCGACGGGGACGGGGTGGTCACGGCCACGCTCCCGGTGCAGGCGGTCATGACCACCTCCCTCGGACCGGGCGACTGCCGGGGCGGTGGCTGCTTCGTGGCCGTCGAGGGCGTGCCCGGCAGCCCCGGCGGTGGCCCCTACCTCGCCACGGTCACCTTCGCCCCGGACGCGTGCGCCGCCCCCGGGTCGTGCACCACCGTGCCCGACGCCTGGGACCCGGCCGTCGCCACCGACGACCTCACCCCCACCAACCCGGTGACGCCCTCGGTCCGGCCCGCCACCGGTGCCGCCGCCACGCCCTCGGCCCCGTCCTCCGCCCTGCCGCGCCCGGCGGTCCGACCCCGGGTCGTCCCGGCCACCAGCGCCGTCCCGGGCAGCCCGGCCGTCATCGCCCTGCGCCCGGGCCAGGCCGGCCCGCTCACCGCCCCGGGGACGGTCACCGGGCCCTCGTCCGGGCCGCTCCCCACCCTCACCCCGCCGGCCACCCCGGTGACCGGCGAGGGGCTCCTGCGCCTGTCGCTGGCGGCGCCGGGGACCAGCTGGGGTCCGGGCGCGCCCAGCGCAGTGGTGGTCGACGCCACGGTGACCGACACCACCACCGCCACCGTGGTCGGGACCCAGCAGTTCGTGCTCTTCTGGGGTGGACAGCCGTTCACCTACGCCGGGTTCACCGGACCGGCGACCACCGCCGACACCTACCAGGTCTCCGTGGCGGTCGACCCGTCGGCGGCCGACGGCGGGCTCTCCCAGCCGGCACCCGGTGTCACCCCGACGGTCGACGTGGAGGGGTCCCAACTGGAGGTGGTCGACCCGGGCAACCCCCAGTACCTGGCGTACGCCTACGCCCCGGTGATGTACGGACGCACCACCTCGGCCCTCCACGACGTGCCGCTGCTCACCGACGTCACCGCCACGCCGGTGACCGGTGGGACGCAGCTGACGTACACCGTCATCTGGAGCCACGAGGACAGCGGCACCGGCTTCCTCCCGCTGCTGGAGTGGGGCGAGTGGGGCCGGATGACCGACGTCGAGGACGCCCTCACCCTCACCGTCCCGTCGTCACCCGTCGGGGCCGCCCCCACCGACGTCTCCTCGCTCTGGGGCGGTGAGCCGGCCACCGGCTTCCCCGACAGCGAGAGCGCACTGCAGGAGACCGACGAGCCGTTCCTCGGCACCTTCGACGGCACCCATCCCGTCCTTCGCGACGCCACCGGCAACAACGATTTCTCGGACCACGGGACCAGTGCCTTCCGCTTCCAGATGGCCCCGGTGGCCGGTCCCGGAACGGGGCAGGCCCGGGAGGCGGTGATGGACGCGAACCCCTTCACGTACCAGGTGATGGGCGACGAGGTGGCCCGCTGGTACGCCGACGGCTCCACCGACCCGGCCTCCCCCGAGCCCGGACAGGCCGCCCAGTACGGCATCGTCGACCTGTCCACCTCGGGCGGCGGGATCGACTCGGTGCGGGTGGCGGTCCAGCTGTCGGGCGGGACCACCTGGTACTCGAACGACGCCGGCACCGGAGCGGACCTCACCGGGGTGGGCCACGGCCGGACGGTGGTCAAGCTCCCGACGGACTGGGAGGGCCGGACCGTCACGGGCGTCCGCGTGGAGGCGTCCCCACCGGCGGCGGCCCCGTCGCTCACCGTCCAGTCCTTCGTGCTCGAGGCCATCGAGCCCGACGGATCGGTCCAGGTGGTGCCGACCCCGGTGCCGACGGTGACCGGGGCGTCGCCCGACGTGGCGGTGGCGATGGGCCTGCAGGCGACGGGCGGCTCCGGGCAGTCGGTGCGGCCCGGTGCCACCGTGGCCCCCCTGGCCGCCCGGGTGACCGACGCCCTGGGTGCCCCCCTGGCCGGGGTGCCGGTGACCTTCTCCGCCGCCGACGGGGGCACCGGCGCCGGGGTGGCCTTCGCCACCTGCGGCTGCACCACCGTCACCGTGCCCACCGGGGCCGACGGGGTCGCCACCTCCGGCGCCGCGACCACCACCGGCGGGGACGGGACGACCGAGGTGGTGGCCTCCACCGTCGATTCGCTGACCCCCCCGGTGGCCTTCACCGTCGGCTCGGCCGGTCCACCGCTGGACGCCGGCTACACCCTGGTGGCGGCCGACGGCGGGGTGTTCGCCTACGGGGACGCGTCGTTCCACGGGTCGGCCGGCGGCACCCGGCTCACCGCCCCGGTGGTGGGGATCGCCGCCACCCCCGACGGCGGCGGGTAC
>Ga0181519_10002348_pt1 | contig 16189 bp, 3 predicted proteins | sample PEATcosm2014_Bin_26_FD_121102 | JGI IMG/M metagenome (GOLD analysis project Ga0181519, IMG submission 121102) | Peatland microbial communities from MTU Mesocosm Facility, Houghton, MI, USA - PEATcosm2014_Bin02_10_metaG | ecosystem: Environmental > Terrestrial > Soil > Wetlands > Peat | place...
AGGAATTGGCGCCAGGACCGCGGCCCCATCTGCCATTGATGCGAAGCTGTCTCTTGTCGAAGCCGGGAACGTAGTCGGGCATGCAGACCCCTTGACCGCCGACAGCGTTTGTCATGCAGTTGGCGCCCACAGTGACCGTGAGCGGAGATCCATCGCGGTACTTGTATATGCCCGAGAACTCCCAGCCTCCGCCGATGAGGCCCATGATGCGGTTGGTTGCGAAAAAGGCCTGGCCGCGGCCGATGGGGAAGGTATAGGTCCAGGTCAGGTTGAACGCATTGGTCTGGTTGGACGTTCCCAGGCCGCGGTCAACCCGGTTGGCCGACATATTCTGGACGAAGTTCCCATCCTGCGGGCCTACCGGGAACTGGGTCCGGTGATAGCCAGTGTCGTCGATCTCCTTGGCGCGGGTGTAGTTCATGAGGCCGGCGAGGTTGTGCCATGGGCGCTGGACAAGGGTCACCTGAAGCGAGTTGTAGTTTGCGTTTCCGGTATTTCCCCAGAGGTCCTGGCCACCGCAACCGTTGCCCGATTTGGCCATGTTCGAGGCACTGCAGGTCCCGTACTGCGGGAAGGGCACCAGGGAGTTGCCCACGGTTGCGCTGCCACTGCTGCCGGCATAGAGAGGGTAGGGTTTGGGAGGGAGGGTGCCGAGGGCGGACGAGTATCCGCTTGCGAGTTTGCCTGAATACTGCTCGTCATAGTCTGGAGAGTATGTATTCTGCGCGTATCCGCGACCGGAGCCTCCGGGCAGGAAGTGGGTCTGTGTGCCGGAATAGGCGACGGTGAGGACGGCCTTCTTGTTGAGCATCTTCTGGATGGAGAAGTTGTAGGTGACAAACTGCGGACCGCGCCCGCCATAATAGGGGTCGGCAAAGTTGATGCCCTGGGTGTTGCAGTATGGGGTGGAGGAGGAGCAGTTGTAATTGTTCAACTGGTTGTTCGGCGCACCTGTGACCGCAGTGCCAGGGCCTATGGGAGGAGCGCTGAAGTAGGCCTGGAAGTTGTAGTTGCCGGTGGTATTCAATGGATTGACACCGTATGAGGCCTGTGTCCACGAAGGAACGGCCGAGTAAGGACTGCATGCGCCACTTGCAACGCAGGTGATCTGCGGCGCGTAGGACGCTCCCACGGGCACGATGCCCTCCGTGCCCTGTCCAGTGGTGGCATTGACCTGGGAGGCAGGAGGCGCGGTTACCACTGTGAAGTTGGGATTCAGGAAGAAAGACGGCTCGGTGGGTTCGTTCCCCGGACTGTTGGAACTGGAGGAGTACTCTCCGTTGTTTCCCGTGGCCGAGGTTGCTCCGGATCCGCCACCGACGCCGCCGGAGTGGGTGAGCGACATGCCGAAGGCGCCGCTGAAGACCAGGGACGGGGTGTAGGCGTAGACAAAGCCCAGGCGCGGCTGGAAGTTGTCGTTATAGGGGTGGACCGGGGTGTGGCAGTAGCAGGATAAGGCCGCGTACTGGTTGAATTCCTGCTGGGCAGTTTCAGGAGGATTCAGGAGGGGCGTGTAGTTGTTGATGTTGGGGCTGCCGGCAAACATCATCACTCCAGGTGTGCCGGTGATGGGATTGATGGCACTGGTATTGAGGAACGAGATGCGGTCGTGGACCTCGTGGTAGGGCTGGAGATAATCGTAGCGAAGGCCCATGTTCAGGGAGAGCTTGGGGCTGACCTGCCAGTTGTCCTGAATATAGGGCGCGATCGGTCTGTAACGTCCTCCGATGTCCTGGATGGTTTGGACGGCGACGGTGCTGCCGGAGATGGCCCCGAGCAGGAAGGAGCCGTAGGCGGCGCCGCTTCCGGGGGCCGCGGTGTCTTCGGCATTGATGTTGAGCGTGAGGGACTTGCTGGGGCCTCCATAGCTCCCCTGGTTCGTCTCCAGCCATTGCACCTGGATGCCGAAGGTGAAGTTATGGCGGTTCTTGATCCAGGTCAGGTTGTCGATGAGAGAGTAGGTGTTGATGCCCAAGGGGCCGGAGCTGGAGTCGGAACCCCAGTTGGAGGGAGCGGTGCCGACGCCGCCGCTGAAGTTGACAACGGGCATGTTGTCCGAGGCGTTGCCCGCGGGCAGGTTGTTGATGCCCAGTCCTAAACCCGTAACCGGGTTGGTGGCGGCGGAAAAGGCCGTGCCCTTGGTCAGGGAGAACTTCTCGCCCCAGTTGCGGGTGTAGCCGTAGCTGAGCGAATTGATCAGGGCCTGCGAGGCGATGTAGGTGTACTTGAAGATGCCGGTGGCCGTCTTTGAATTGGTATACGTTCCGCTGGCATAGGGGATGGGGAGCTGGTTGTAGGAGTCGTATGAAGGCTTGCCGCCGTACCCGACCAGGCCGCCCAGGCCCACAAGCGTGAACTTATTGCGCGAGTTGAGCGTGTAGTCGATCTTCACATCGACGGTGTAGTCGTTGTTGTTCAGGGGAAGGATGGCGAAATAGTTTTGGTAGGTCGAGAGATTGGTGGGAGGCGGAAGCGCGGATTCCATTGCCAGCGCGATGGGGGAGATCTGTGACGGGGGAATGACGTTGAAGCTCGGCACGCCGTTGGTGTACTGGTCGATTGCATAGAAGTAGGTGCGCGAGTTTTCAATCGAGTATGTGGGGTCCGAGATGGTCCCGAAGGCGCTGCCGGCTTGCTCGGTGAAGTTTCCCGCCCGGTTCAGCAAGGTGGGTATGGTGATGGGCGAGGGCGTGTTGCTGATCTTGGTGTAGCGGTAGCCTTCGTAGCTGCCGAAGAAGAAGAGCTTGTCCTTGAGGACGGGACCGCCGATCGAGCCGCCGTAGGAGTTCTGGTGCTCGCCCGGCTTTACTCCGTAACCGGTGGAGGCATTGGCCACCTTCGCGAAGTAGCCCCAGGTATCGAAATCGGTGTTGCGGATGAAGTCGAATACGGTACCGTGGAACTGGTTTCCGCCGGAGTTGATGGTGTAGTTGGTGACTCCGGCGCCGCCGAACGAGGTGGACGCGCCGCTGGTCTGCACGGAGAACTGGTTGACCGCATCGACCGACACCGCATTGGCGACGGCCTGGCCGCTGCCTTGCGCGGAGATGTTGGATACCGGCACGCCTTCGACGTAGTTGGCGTTCAGGTTGTTCTGGCCGGTGCCGCCGTAGATGCCGGAACTGCCCGCGGCCGATCCCGCGCTACCGCTGCTCGGATTGTTGTTGGCCGGGTTCTCCTGCACGCCGGGCATCAGGTATTGAAAGGCGGTGGGATCGCGCGGGCCGCCGTTCATGGAGAGCGGAAGCGAGGAATAGAGCTCGTTCTCGATGGTGCCGCCCAGCACGGAGTCGGTGGTATTGATGTAAGGCGGAGCGTCGGTGATGGTGATGGTGGTGCTCTCGCCGCCGACGGAGAGCGTCAGGTTCACCCCGCGCATCGAGGAGTTGTCGACATCGACATTCTCCTGCAGCAGCCTTTGGAAGCCAGGCTTGACAACCTCGATGTTGTATGTGCCGACCGGCAACGGGGAGATGGAGTAGAGCCCCTCGCTGGTGGTTTGGCGGGTGAATGCAACCCCGGTGTCGGTGTTGGTGGCAGTGACCTGCGCCTTGGCAACGACAGCCCCCTTGGCATCGGTGATGGTCCCCGTGATGCCGCCGCCGCTGGTGCTCTGGGCCTGCAGCGGCGAGGCGCTAAACAGCGCCATGCCGCAGACAGCCAGCAAGCAGGCAAAGAGGGAGGCGAAGCACTGTGCGAGGAGGCGGTGTGAAAGCCCTAGCGGCAAAGACCCAACTGTCGTGTTGCGATACATAGTTTTGCTCCATCTGAATTTGCGCTGAAAGGCGTTGGGCTGGGATTCCGGGTGTTTCCGGTTCGAGCATCCCCCAAAAAAACCTTGCGCCGGTGACTAGAAATCTGAAAATACCGATGAGCCGGAACGCGAAAAAAGTATTTGTTTACAGGCGCGATTGTCAATAAGAAAATGTTTCACTGCGGAAACGGTCGCAGTCGCTCGCGTGGTGCTGTACGAGGCGACGGCCAACCGGAAGCGGGCGTGGGACTGCCCGGAAGATTTAAGTTTTCAAAGCTTCACCCAACATGCTACTTTGTTTTTGTCCCGATTCAACACCGAATTTGAGTTTTCTGTGTTTCCATCGGCAAGTGGGCGAGCGCTCACCCGCTCCGCTCCCCAATGGCTGGCGACCATCTCGCCGCGGGGACCGGGCGGGGGAGCAATCCTGGTGATCGAAATCCTTAGCAAACTGCACCGCGATGTTGCGCAGACTGGCGAACCGGACGGGGAACTCCGCGCGGCAGGGCGTTGCACGCGAACCCGGGCCATGCGGCTGGGCAAGAAGGCCCCGGCTGCGCCTTTCGCGGGCCTCGCTGGGCGATCGGCGCAATGGGGGAAGACGGCGGGCAATCCCGGCGCCGACGATCTTCGCCTGCTGGACGCCGGCGACCGGCTTTGCGTGGGCCGGACCGCCATTGACAACAAGAATGGGGGCGCGTCGTGGGCCCCTAGGGGAGTGACGATTCGACTGGTTGTTGCATCCGGCGAGTATGGGGGAAAAGGTGGCGACTAGACCCTTCTATCCGTGAGCCAAACGCGTCTGAAGATTTCTCTTGCAAGTGTCTTCGGCGAGCGCGTAGTATGCCGCTTATTTTGGAAATCGTTTCCCTTGGGAAATCGGCCAGGGAATCAGCCGGTGGTTGCGAGCATTGTCTCTCGGCCAGCCGGACCGTAAATGCATTTATCAAGGATCAGGTGACCCCGATGCTATTCAGCAAACACATCGTCTCGACGCGAACTCTCTTCCAACTGACAGTGGCCCTGGTCTTCCTCTTCGTGGCCGCAGTGGGAGCGGCGGTGGCCGCTAACAGTGGCAACCCGCCGATGCTGGTTCCGTATACGATGAATGTCGTCGCCGGCAATCCGGAGTACACCTCGTCGTCGTCCTCACCGGCCATCCAGTCCGGCTATGGTGGCGATATCAACTTTAAATCGAGTGTTGGGTATGCGGTCCCCTTTGTCTATTCGGGCACCATGGGCACTCCCAATACGGGCACCCTCGCTTCACCCGCCGCCGGCACCAGCACCGCGAAAGTAGCGCCAGGGGCCTCGCTGAGCTCTCCCTATGGGTTCGCGGTGGACTCGGTGGGGAATATCTATATCGCCGACAAAGGCAACGACCTCGTCCGCGAGGTCAACTACCAGACGGGACTCATCAACATCGTCGCCGGAATGACTCCCAACTGCGGTGCTAGCCCGATTACCAACACACTTGCCACCTATTCCTGTTCCTCGTTCAGCGGCTGCGCGGACGGCCTTCCCGCGTATCAGGGCAAGATCGGAGGCGGCATTGAAGGCGTGGCCGTGGATTCGTTCGGCAACGTGTACTTCATCGACAACTCCAGTTCGACCGCCTCCGTCGTATACCGGGGCGGCACGCGGGTCGCGGACTTCATTAAGCGGGTGAATCCGGCCGCGGTGGCGGCATCCCCCGGCGGCGTGGTGACGGTGGGTTATGTGTACCACATCGCTGGAGAGATCAATCTGAAGACCTGCACGGGCTCAAAGACCAACTCCGTCACGTCCTCTGTCATCGACAATGCGCCGGCATTTGAAGACACCAACAACCAGGCAGGGACCTCGGGCACCTTCCCCCCGCCTCCGGGCGCCACCGTCACCTACGGCGCCACCCTGAACGGCCCCAGCAACATTTCGCTGGATAGCGCGGGAAACATCTATATCTCGGATATCGGGGACGGAACCACGCGGGTGATCAACACCCAGGAGACTCCGCAGACCTTCTTCCAGTACACGATACCGCCTGGATACATGCGGTCGATTGTCAACTGCAGCACCTCGCTCACCATCGCCTGCACCACCGTGGGGGGCACTCCGACTACCTATGTGGGCACCGGCATCAATGCTCCGGTGAATGCCCTGGTCTACGGGTCCGACTACCAGTACTCGTCTGCCGACGCGTACGGCAACATCTATCAGGTCAACACGAAGGGGGCATCTCCCGGAATCTACGCTTCGGTGGCCTATGCTGGCGGAGCTCCCCTCTCCAGTCTGCTGGCCGCGGAGACGCCACAACTGTCGAGCGTCTATAGTGCGAATGAGACTGCCTATCCGACTCCCTCCTCGGACCTGAGGACGCCGAATGAGTTGCCGCTCACCTATGGCAACGCGTACATCGTTGGCGGCCAGCCGGCGACCGCCGTTCTGCCGGGCGCGTTCCTGAATATCTCCGCCGTCACAAGCGAAGAATTGGTTATTCGGCCGACCTCGTGGGTTGCCGACAGCTTCGGCACCCAGTGGTATTACGACAACCACTACCCGGAGGTCTTCCGCATCGACCAATACACCGCGACCGCGACCGGAATCTTCTGGGGCGACGCACTCACCGGTTCGCCGGTGAGGGGCACCACGGCGGTCTCCGGCTTGAGCGCTTCGGGCCTTGTCGGGAACGCGGTTGTGTCCAGCAACGGTACCGTCAGCGCCGGCACGGTCAGCAACTACAATACGGCTTCGCCGGCAACTTTTACGAACACATGGAACTGCGTCTATGGCGCGTCCAGCGCGCCCTGGCTCTATGGGCCGCAAACCTTCGATCCTGAAGGAGATGGATGCCCCTCGGCCGTTGTCAAGCTGAATGGCGGCAATTTCTATACCATCTCGGACGGTCTCGGGAACGTATATATCGGCGACTCCGCGGATGAGATCATCCACGAGGCTACGGTCGGCACTCAATTCCCAGCGACTCCGGTGGGAACGGCCACGCCGGTGACCCAGGCGATCCAGGTGCATTTCGATGCGTCGAGTATTCCGGTCACCGGAGGTGCAGGATCGACGGTATCGATCGCGGACGGTCCCTCCCTTGGCTACACGACAACGTCCTTCTCCGTCGCGGCCGATACTGGGGACTTCTCGCTCGACCAAACCACCCAGGAGTTCCCCCTGGGATCGTTGCTGGTGCCGATCACCGGCCTCCCCCTGGGTTTTGGCGAATCCACCCTCACACCCAACTTCAGCATGTATCCGACGCAGAGCATGTTACAGAATGGGCAGCCCGCTCTTCCCACATGCACCCAATTGGGGACCAATACTGGCGATAACACTTGGGACTGCCTGGTCTATGTGAAGTTCAATCCGACCGGGGTTGGGATGAGGACAGGCCAGTTGGTGGCAACCACCGCGAATGGCTCCGTTTACGACTTCCAGCTCACCGGAGTTGGCACGGGGGCGCAGCTGGCGATCGATGGCGGCTCGCAGACAACCGTCGCAGCTACCGGCCTGGGCAACACCTCGTCCATCGCTATCAACTCGGCAGGCACCGTATACATCGCCGATGCGAAGAACAACCGGATCGTGGTTGAGCCGACCCCCGTCTCCTTCACGGGAACGCTTGCGATCGGCAGTACAACGGTGACGTCCGTGACTAACATCGCAAACCTCGCCGTTGGCGAGGTCGTCGCGGCCCCCCTGAACTACATTCCGGTATCTCCAACCAACACGACCATCAGCGCGATCAATGCGGGCGCGGGCACCATTACCCTTTCGGCCGCACCGACGAACTCCGGCGTTGGCCTCTCACTCACCGCGATGCCGGTCCCGACCGTGTCGATCGGGTCCAGTGCGTCGCCGATGACCGGGGTCACCCCGGCGACCTTGAGCGGCCCGATGGGCGTCGCGGTCGATGCGGCGAACAACCTTTATATCGCAGACACCGGAAACAACCGGATCCTCAAATACAACCCCATCACCGGCGCGGCGACCGTGCTCGGCAATTACCTTTGGGTTCCGGGCGCAACCTGCGATACAGCGGGATCCCAGGCCTCGGACTGCGTATTCCAGGGATATGCGACCCAGGCGCCGACGACGATACCGTATTCGCTGACGGCAGTTCCGCCGATAACCAACCCGAACTCTATCGTTAGCAATCTAGGAGCCTCGGGAAGCTCATCCGCCGTTTCTATCCTGAATGAACCCGGTGCATACGTTGGCCTGACCGCAGCTAACACTGCGAGCCCAATTGTTGGCACCAATCAATCTTCTTACACGATCCCGGGCACCACCGGGACCACAGCCCCTCCGCAGTACACGTTCAAGGCCCCGCAGGGCATTGCGGTCGACACATGGGGTAACGTCTACGTTGCCGACACTGGCAATGCAGCGGTCGTGTTGATCCCCTCCAATACAAACCTGGGCGGGGCCACTCCGTTGATGCAATATCCTGGCGCGCCCACCTTCGGTGCGCCGGTTGCGGTCGCGATCGGCGCTGGGCCCGGTCCGAAGACATCTCCGGCCAATTATCCGAGCAACGCCATCCTTTATTCCGGCTACATCTATGTTGCCGACCAGATCTATGGGGTCTTCCGCATCCCGCCAGGCGGCGGCGACCTGCAGCCGGTAACCGCGGGCAACACCACCTCTGCGATGTCCGTCCTTTCGGCCCTTCCGCAGATTGGCGGTAACAGCATCACTACTCCGAATGGAGTTGCGGTGGACGCGGCCGGCAACGTCTATATCTCCGACAGCGGAAGCAACACCGTGTGGGAAGCGCCAGCAGTGGGCAACAACAATGCAAGCGCATTCCCGACCTTCGCGCTCAGCTTTACTGGGCTGAATGCTCCCGCGGGCCTCGCCCTGGACGCGAATGGAAACGTGTACGTCGCGGACTCGTTGAACAGTCAGGTCCTGTTCATGGACCGGCAGAACCCGGTCGCCAACTTCCCGTCGGGCAACTATGGGAACGTGCCGCAGGACCTTGGGTTGACGGGGACAACCGGAACTCCCACGCCGTCCGGTATCTCCGGCACTCCGGCGGGATGCCCGGTTCTCGGAGGCGGCTCAGCCTGCACCGGTGTGTTGACGGTCTCGAACATCGGCAACTCGTCGGCCACCCTGATCGCGACCCCCGCAACATTGAGCGGGAGTTCTGAATACAGCATCACCACCCCTGGCCATCTGACCACATGCGTCGCGGGCGCGTTCCCGGCGGGAAACACTTGCACCATCTCGCCGCTCTTCACGCCAACGGCCGACGGCTCCGCCACTGGGACCGTCGTCGTGAATGGGACGCAGTCGGTTGCCCTGGTAGCGACCGGCGTCAACCCGGAGATCAATCTCAGTCTCGCTGCCTCGCCAACTACCGGACTTACGGTCCAATTGGGCACCACGGTGCCGAACAGTTGGAATGTTGCTCCGGGGACACCGGTGACCCTTACGGCGACGGCCAATCAGCCGCACATCGCAGGGGCCGCAGCGCCTACCGGCACAGTCGTCTTCACCATAACGATCGACCAAGGCACCCCGTACAACACCACTTCCGTTGCGAATGGTTGCGGAGCGCCCATCGTCTCGCCGGCGGAGACGCTCGTCGTATCCGGCAGCTCGTCTACGGCAACTTATACCTTCACGCCCGCCGCGGGCCTGAGCTACACCGTCAACGCGCTCTTTACCCCCGGCGCCGCCGACACAACCGACAGCACAACGCTCGCACAAACTCCGATCGGTCTTACGACTCCTGCTGTGGAGACGGCGACCGACACCAATGGCACCTTTGTCTATGGATGCAGCACCGGCTGCACTGCTGGCAATCCACCTGCGCCTATTGTTCCCATCGGCAGCTTGACTCCTGCTCTTCCCAGTGGGGTGACTGCCAAGTGGACCAGCAATGCCACTCAATTCTCAGCTGTTGCTAGCAGCCCGTATAACATCCAGGTCTCCTTCTACAAGGCCGACGGTAGCCCCGCCTGTAGCTATGGCAGCCCGATTGTGTCCCTCACGGGCTCCGCGACCACCCAAGCAGTAATCTCTGAAACCCCGGCTCCTCTGACCGTGTATGTGCCTCCGTATGTTGCGCCTGCTACGTTCACCGGAACGACAACCGCTGGCAGCAATACCATAACCAGCGTGTCGAGCACGACTGGGGTCGCGGTTGGCGCTCTGGCCGTGGGTACCGGCATTCCCGCTGGCACCACGATTACTGCGATCAACTCGACAGTTACGTTCACCGGAACGACAACCACTGGCAACACTTCCATCAACACGACAACTACGTTCACCGGAACGACAACCACTGGCAGCAATGTCATAACCAGCGTATCGAGCACGACTGGGGTTGCGGTTGGCGGGCTGGTCTCGGGTACCGGCATTCCCACTGGCACCGCGATCACTGCGATCAACTCGACAGCGGGAACCATCACGCTCTCGGTCAATGCGACTGCGTCCGGCTCGACGACCATAACCAGCGTATATATCCCGACTGGGGTTGCGGTTGGCGCGCCGATCTCGGGTAACGGCATTCCCGCTGGCACCACGATCACCGCAGTCAACTCGACAGCAGGAACCCTGACACTCTCGGCCAGCGCGACTGCGTCCGGCCCGACGACCGTGACTGTACTGGGAGCACTGACACTCTCGGCCAACGCGACTGCGTCCGGCACGGCGACCGTGACTATCGATGTTCCTGCGTACTTGACGCCGTACGGGGCTTCTGCCTACGCCTTTGCCCAGGTTGCTGCCCCCAGATTTGGTGCGGGTGGGATAACAACCACCGGGCTCGTGGGCTACGACAGGGCGAGCGCGTCGTTCTCGCTGACCAGCAATGGTCCGGCGGTCAACTCCTCCACTCTGGCGGTCTTGTACGTTACCGGAACGACTACCCCCGGCAACACTCAAATAACGGCGGTGTCTAGCACAACCGGGCTTGTGGCTGGGGAACCGGTCGCGGGTATCGGAATTCCCACTGGCGCAACGATCGCTTCGACCGGCACGACAACCATCACGCTCTCGGTCCCTGTCGCGACCTATACCGGAACGACGATCTCCGGCAGCGCTACGATAATCTCGATGTCATATACAGCGGGGCTCTCGGTAGGGGAAGCGGTCTCGGGTCCTGGCATTCCCACTGGCGCGACGATCGCTTCGATCGGCACGGGAACCATCACGCTCTCGGCCAACGCGACTGCCACCGCTGTCGGCGTTACAATCACCACTCCGCCCCTTGCCGGCGTGGTAATCCAGGGATCGTACCCCCTGTTTGCAACCATGACCGGTAAAGCCATCTCCGCTGGCGACTATACCGTCACCCTCAACCCCCCAACAACCGGCTCAACCGGCGGCTGGGACATCGTCACTCAGGCGCCGGCGGCCATCACCGTCACGCCGACGAAGGCCAGCGTCAGCGTGACTGGAGTGTACCCAACCACCTCCTACATTACCCCGACAGCGGCTAACTTGACGGCTGCCACCTTCCCGATCACGGTCGGTACCCTGGTTCCCGCGGGCAACGGAACGCCTACGGGTACCATCTCGGTGACGGACAACTTCGTCCCCATCACGTCGACTGTCTTAATCCCAACCCCGACGACAGGGATGTTCCCCTTGAACGCGGCGGGAGGGGTTTCCTGGCCGGCGGCGTCAGGCAACTACCCAGGGACGCAAACGATTCTTCCCTGCGCTACCGTCGGACAAACAACTCCGCTCTGCAACCCTGTGCTCACTCTGTCGAGTGGGGCGGCCACCTTCACCATCCCCAACGCCAACGGAGCTGGCAACGTCCCGCCGCTCGGGACCCACTACCTGAGCTTCGCCTATAGCGGCGACACCAACTTCATATGCACGGTGATCGGTCAACAAGCCACTGCGTCGTGCCCGTCAACCGCATTGGTTCCCTACGTTCTGGTTGTCGACAATATGGACTTCACCATGACCGACACCCTAACCAGCCCGCTCAACGTCTCTCCGGGCATCGTTCCGAGCCAGAACGGTCTGCCCGCGTTACCCAACCAGAGCAGCTCCAATGCTGAGTCCACGATTGTCACGATTGGAGGGTTCAACTCGTTTGTCGGCAATATCGTTCTCACCTGTGCGTCCTCGGCTCCGACCTATCTGAGCTGTTTCATTGGGCAACTCCAAGTGGTCAACAACGGGGTGCAAACTTCGAACACGGTCACGATGGCAGTTTCCAACGACACTGGATTGGCAGTTGTCTTCAGCGCCCAGACGCCGGCACAGTTGCCGATTGGCTTCAATACAACGGCCCAACTTCGCACCACCGCAACCAGGACCGTATTGGCGTTCCTGCCGTTTGGCATCCTAGCATTCTGCGTGCGTCGCCGGCGCAGACTGAGCAAGGCGTTGTGGATGCTGATTGCAATCGCCATGGTGAGCGTGGGGATGAGCGGATGCGGCGGAAACCTGGTGGATTTCTATACACCGGTTCCACTAGGCCCGCAATCTGTAGTCATCACGGGCGCGTACACGAACACCACAACCCCCTCACTTTCGGTGACGCGTACACTCACGATTCCGATCAACATCATTTAGGAAGCGTTGACGATCGGGCCGGGCAAGATCCTTCGGGACCTTGTCCGGCCCGATTTTTTTATGCGCAGTGTGCGTCTTGGACCGGGTCTGCGACGCGTTCGGCAACTCGATCGTAGAACCTCGTGCGGGCGCGCCAGGGCGACACTCATGCATCGGGCGCAAAGAATGACTCCACGTCTTCGATGGACTGGGTTTGGCGGTAGGGGGGCAGCGAGTCGAGGAAGATGCGGCCGTAGCGCTGGCGCTGGATGCGGGGGTCGAGGAGCATGAGGACGCCGCGGTCCTTCAGCGAGCGGATGAGGCGGCCGAATCCCTGCTTCAGCGTGATGACCGCGCTGGGCACCTGGTAGTCGAAGAAGGCGTTGCCTCCGGCGGCGGCGACGGCGTCCATGCGCGCCTTGACGACGGGGTCGGAGGGGACAGCGAAGGGCAGCTTGTCGATGATGACGCAACTGAGCTGTTCGCCCTGCACGTCCACGCCCTGCCAGAAGCTGGAGGCGCCGAAGAGGATGGCGCCGGGCGTGTCGCGGAACTGCTCCAGTAGAACCGTCCGTGGGGCCGTGCCTTGCAGCAGCAGCGGGTAGGGCAGCTCGGCGGCCAGGCGCTGGTGCATGGCGCGCATCTGGGCGTGGCTGGTGAAGAGGCAGAAGGCGCGGCCGCGGGCGATCTCCAGCACGCGGCGGGTGCGTTCGGCGGCCTGGAGAAAGTAATCTGGTTCGCGCGGGTCGGGCATTCCCGGCGGCAGGTAGAGCAGGGCCTGGCGCGGATAGTCGAAGTGCGAAGGGACGACCAGCTCACGCGCCAGGGTGAGGCCAAGCCGCCGCGAGATGTGCTCGAAGCCGGAGACGGTGCTGCCGGACTCGTCGGTCCCCGAGGCCACGGTGAGCGTGGCGGAGGTGAGCACGACCGAGCTGTACGCCTCGAAGAGCGTGGCGGCAAGTATCTGGGAGACGTCGATGGGCGTGGCCTGCAGGTGGGTGTGATGGCCCACATGGCCGGTGCCGTGCGCCCCCTTGTGTGCTAGCGCGCGGACCCCTCCGGCGGCGCGGCGCTCGATCCAGAAGACGGTGTTGGGGTCCTGCGACTCGAGCAGGAACTTGAGATGCGTGGCAATGTCGGCGGCGCGCTTGCGCAGGCCGGGGGCCTCATCCACGTTCTTCAGGCGTTCGAGCTCACCCTCCAGCCGGGCAAGCGCGTTGAGCGCTCCGGTGTAGGTGTCTCCGCGTTCTTCCAGGAACTCGGCGCGGCCGTCGAAGGGCATCCGGCCGGGGCCTGTGTAGCGGCCGGCGCTGGGCGGTGCGTCGAGTGCGGCGATGGAGTCCGCAGACGATGAAGCAGCATCGTACGGAAGCGCGGCGAAGAAGAGGCGCGCGCGCTCGCGCAGGGTTGCGGTGGCGCTCTCGATCGCTGGGTTGGAGGCCTTCCTGGCGCGCAGCAGGATCTCCACATCGCGGGCCAGTTCGTCGAAGCGCTGGGTGCTGAGGCTGATGCCGAAGAAGTTGCTTGCGATGTCCTCCAGCTCGTGCGCCTCGTCGAAGATGACGGCCCCGGCGGCGGGCAGAACGCCTGCGTCGGGCGCCGCGCCGGCTTGCAGCTTGATCGCCATGTCGGCGAAGAAGAGGTGGTGGTTGACGATGACGATCTCCGACTCCAGCGCCTTGCGCCGCATGGCGGTGATGAAGCAGTTCTCCCAGTCGGGGCAGGTCTGGCCGAGGCAGGCTTCGCCGCGCGCATCTAACTTCCCCCAGAGTCCAGAGGACTCTGGGAGTGTATCGATCTCGGCGCGGTCGCCGGTGGCGGTGGTCTTCTCCCAGGCGGCGATGGCGTGGAAGTGGCCGATCTCGTCGAGCCCCGTCAGCAGCGGCGCATCGCGCAGCGCGTAGAGCTTGTGCTTGCAGAGGTAGTTGTTGCGGCCCTTCATATAGCAGACCTTCAACGGGCCGAGGACCGATTCCAGGAAGGGAACGTCCTTGAAGAAGAGCTGCTCCTGCAGGTTTTTCGTTCCGGTGGAGATGATGATGCGCTGCTGGCGTTCGCGGGCCAGGCGCAGGGCGGGCAGCAGATAGGCGAGCGTCTTGCCGGTTCCTGTGCCTGCCTCCACGATCAGGTGGCGCTTGTCGGCAAAGGCCTTCTCAATGGCGCGCGCCATCTCGTACTGGCCCTTGCGATGCTCGAACTCCAGGCCGGAGCGCGAGAGCAGGCCCGAGGGCGCGAAGAAGTCGTAGAGGCTTGGGAGCTTGCGCTCGGCGGCAAGATCCCGCCCGGCCTCATCCTCATCGTTGCGAGGTTGAACCGGCCCGTCTGCTGCGCGCGTGATTTTTTTAGGAGAAGACACAGAACTCTTCTCCCAATACTATTCGTGTTTCCTTCGACTCGCCTACTTGCCCTGCGGTTCCTCAGAGCATTTTCACCAATGGTGTAGAGTGTCGCTCTGCGAGCAAAATGCGGGGATTCTTCGCTTCGCTCAGAATGACAATCCTTCTTCCTCAATAGCAATAGTGAAAATGACCTAGTGGATCTTGTAGCTGAGGCCGACGGAGAGGATGGGGAAGAAGCGCAGGTCGTAGAGGTCGTTCTGCAGCTTGTTCTGCTCGGCGACGACCTTGGTCTGGTCGATGGGGCCGCAGGTGGCTACGGAGTTGGTGGTGCAGCCTCCACCTTGAATGTTATAGACCACGGTGGGCGCGGAGAAGTATTGGAAGCCGATCTCGGACTCGAAGGTGAAGTGGCCTTTTTTGGGCAGCATGTTGCCAGTGCCGATGGTAACGCGCGGGGCGATCTTGTTGCCGCCGAAGGTGAAGACCCCGGTGCCCTGAATTGGCCCGAGGATGTTGGATGTGGCGATGGGCTCGCTGTAGTAGGTGGTGCCACCGAAGTCGATGCTCTGGCCAGCAGGGACGTTTAGCGTGGCGGTGAGGCCCGTGTTGTTGTAGATGGTCATGCCGCCGCTGAGACGGATGCGGCCGTGGAAGGGGAAGACATCGACCATGGCGGCGGCATTCTGGAACTTGATGGTCCCGTTAATGTTGACGTTGTCCGTGGTGATGGTGCTGGGCGTGTAGGAGAGGAAGGAGGCCCCTCCTCGCAGATTGAGCCACTGGGGCACCAGGGGCGTGGCGACGTCGAAGCCGATGCCGGCGACGCCGACCTTGACGCCGATGGCGATGCCGGAGAAGGGAAGCGAGCTTTGCTTGGACGGAGTGGCGATCGCGGAGGACGGCGCGGCGGCGGCGGATTCCGCGATGGCATCGGGCGCGATGGAGCTGGAGAACGAGGCTGGCGCTGCGTTCTCCGCATAGAGTGCGGATGAGGCGGCTGGAGTCTGAGGCGAGACGGCTGGGGCCTGGGCCGAGAGGGCGATGGGCGCGAGGGCAAGAACGGCGAGGATCGCAGGAAGACGGAGGTTCATGGTGGTCCTTTCTGAGGTTCAGGGCCCGGAGCGTGGGGTGAGGCCATTTCTTGTCAGATGGCTTATCAGATGCTCGCGCCTGAAGCGGCGCGCAGCCAATGTGTCAATTCGGGAATGCGATGATCGTAACTGAGTATCGGCCCGCCTGGGTGTGAAATCCATCCCATGAATGTGTCATGGAACCTGGATGGTGACTACGCGCGGCTCAGCCGTCGCGCGAAGTCCAGAAATACCAGTGCGGCGGGGGAGTAGCCTCCGGGATCGGGTTGGGTGAACTCGCCGGTGAGGGGGTCCATCTGCTGGCGGAACTCGGTGTGGCGCATGATGGCCGCGCACCACTGTTGCATCATGTGGGTCAGCTCGGCCTGCTTGCCGTAGTACGCCATCCAGCGCGGGGCGCGCAGGGCGGTGAGGGCCTGGCTGGCCCCGCCCCAACTGTTGCGCGGGATGGGGCGGACAAAGGTGGGCTCGTCGAGGGCCGAGGAGGGGAA
>Ga0181519_10002360_pt1 | contig 16150 bp, 11 predicted proteins | sample PEATcosm2014_Bin_26_FD_121102 | JGI IMG/M metagenome (GOLD analysis project Ga0181519, IMG submission 121102) | Peatland microbial communities from MTU Mesocosm Facility, Houghton, MI, USA - PEATcosm2014_Bin02_10_metaG | ecosystem: Environmental > Terrestrial > Soil > Wetlands > Peat | place...
ATTTCTGCGAACGCCAACCACTAACGCGCTGGCGGCGCGCCGCCGAGGTCACAACATGCATCCCTATCCCCATACCTACACGGCATCCGCGTCCGGATCGTCCACGGGTCCGGTACCGGTCAGCGCTACCGGGCTGCCGGCGATCGCCACCTCGCCGCCGCCGGAATTCGATGGCCCCGCGGGCTACTGGTCGCCCGAAACACTACTCACCGCTGCGGTTGCCGACTGTTTCATCCTGACATTTCGTGCGCTCAGCCGCGCCGCACGCGTGGACTGGCAGCGCCTCGACTGCACAGTCGAGTCGGTCCTCGAGCGAGCAGACGGCGTGGCGCAGTTCACGCGGTTTCGAACGCGCGCTCTGCTCGCGGTCAAGCCTGGCGTCGACGTCGACAAGGCCAGGCAGTTGCTCGAAAAGGCTGAGCACGGTTGCCTCATTGCGAACTCGCTGCGCGGTTCCCGCGAGCTGGCTGCCGAGGTCGTCGTCACGGCGGACGCTGCGGGACCAACTGCCTGATGCCGTCGTGACCGACCGCTCGTCTTCTGCCCATTGGAACCAGCGGTACGCGACTGCGGATTACTATTATGGAACCGAGCCAAACGACTTCCTGCGGGAACAGGCCCACAGGATTCGACCGTCGGGCAGCGTGCTCTGTCTAGCCGAAGGCGAGGGCCGCAACGCGGTGTTCCTCGCGGCGCAGGGGCACGACGTGGTGGCGCTCGATTCCTCCTCTGCGGGTCTTGCAAAGGCGGAGTGCCTCGCGCGGGAACGCGCCGTCATCATACAAACGGTCCTCGCGGACCTCACAGCTTACCCGCTCGGCACCGGAACCTGGGACGGGGTCGTCTCGATCTGGTGCCACCTGCCGGCCGATGCGCGCCGCGCTCTGCATCGCGACGTCGTCGCCGCCCTCCGCCCCGGCGGTGTATTTCTTCTTGAGTCGTATACGCCCGCACAACTGGCGCTCAAGACCGGCGGCCCGCAGACGGCCGACTTGCTGCCACGACTGGACGCATTGCGTGAAGAGCTGGACGGGCTCAGTTTCGACATTGCCATCGAGCGGGAGCGCGAGATTCACGAAGGGCGCGGCCACAACGGCCGCAGCGCCGTCGTCCAGATTCTGGCGACGAAGCCACTCTAGTTACCGGAACCGCTAGGGTACCGGCGCTGCGTGCCGCCGGTCGGCAACGGCACGCCCCGCCGCGCCGCTGGCGCGTCCTCAGGGTATGCTCCGCACCTGCGGCCTGCGACGTCACTCGATTCGACGAGCCCCTGATTCGGAGACCTGCATGTCGGTTGCTGCTGAGGAACAAGCGCTGGCCGCCGCCCTGGCGGCGGCCGAGGCGGCGTATCTATCCAAGCACCCGCAGAGCGCAGCGCGACACGCGCACGCGCTCCGCTTCATGCCCGGCGGAAATACCCGCAGCGTATTGCACTACGCGCCGTTTCCGCTGACGTGGACGCGCGCCGCAGGGAATCGCCTGACTGACCTGGACGGCGGCGAATATGTCGATCTCCTCGGCGAGTACTCGGCCGGCCTCTACGGGCACTCGAACCCAGTCGTGAATGGCGCGATCAAAGCCGCCGTCGACGCCGGCACCGTCCTGGGGGGGCCCAATGTCTTCGAGGGACGATTGGCCGAGGCGATCTGCGCGCGCTTTCCGTCAATCGAGCTCGTCCGCTTCACAAATTCCGGAACCGAAGCGAACCTAATGGCCCTCGCGCTCTGCCGGGCTCTGGCGCCCGATCGCTCGCTGGTACTGGTATTCGCCGGCGGCTACCACGGCGGCGTGCTCGATTTTCGCAACGGGATCGGGCCGCTGACCGCGCCCGGCGGCTGGCTCCTCGGCACGTACAACGACGTGCAGGGCACACGAACCCTGCTGCGAGAAAATGCCGCAAGGGTGGCGGCCGTGCTCGTCGAGCCGATGCTCGGTGGTGGCTGCATACCCGGAACCGTGGCTTTTCTCGAAATGCTGCGCAACGAATGTTCGGCGCACGGAATCGCGCTGATCTTCGACGAGGTCATGACCTCGCGCCTCTCGACGTCGGGACTGCAGGGGCTGCATGGCATCCGACCTGACCTGACGACACTGGGCAAGTACCTGGGAGGCGGCGCGAGCTTCGGTGCGTTCGGCGGCCGCGCGGAGCGCATGCAGTGGCTGGACCCGGGTCGCGCCGACTCGTTCGCGCATGCCGGGACATTCAACAACAACGTCATGTCGATGGCCGGTGGCCTCGCCGGGCTGACCGAGGTATTTACGCCCGCCGCATGCTCTCGGCTGAATGCGCTTGGCGATCACCTGAGAGAGCGCCTGATCGGGATCGGGCGGGCTCATGGGGTACCCTTCCTCGCAACCGGAGTCGGCTCCCTGATCGGCCTGCACTTCGCACGCAGCGTGTTTCCGGTGGATCCGCTGGCGCGGCGCTGCGCGGCCCTGGACGCGCAGCGCCGCTCCGTCGAGGCCCTGTTCCACCTGGCAATGCTGGATAGCGGTTTCTACCTCTCAAGGCGCGGCTACATGGCGCTGTCGCTACCGACAACGGCGGACGATTGCGAGGGCTTCTCTGCAGCCGTGGACGCATTCCTCGTGGACCACCGGCTGCTGCTGCGAGCTGTCATCCCCGGATAGTTCCGCAGTCACAGGCGAGGCCCTCACGAGAAGGTGCCAGCTACCGATCCGCATGCAGGCGAACCGCGCCGTCGCGCCTCGTCAGCCCGGCGGATCGGCGTGTAAGCTAACGCACGCCACCACAGCGGAGCGCGCATCAATGCCGACAACCCGACCTCATGTTCCCCTCGCCGCAGGGCTCGTTTTCCTGCTGGTGATTGCTGCAACGCAATCTGGGCCCGCGACGGCGGCACCGTCGCCAGCGCATGCCGCGGACTGGCATACCGTCGTGCGCAACTTTGCCGCACGACACTTCAAGCACCCTGCCTGGGGCTTCAGCCACTCCGTGCGCGACTACGAAGTGGCGAAAGCACTGGCAGCCGAGGATCACGTCGTCCTCGACGACGACGTGCTCTATGCCGCCGCATATCTGCACGATATGGCGGCCTTTGCACCGTGGGACAGGGAGAAGGAGGGCATCGACCATGCCGACGAAGCGGCACGCATCGTCCACACGGTTCTGCGCGGCACGGGATTCCCCATGCTGAAGATCGATGCCGTGCGTGGGGCCATTCGCACGCACATGTATGACCGTGCGCCGCAGGGACCGGAGGCCTTGTATCTTCACGATGCAGATGCGCTCGACTGGCTCGGTGCCGTCGGGGTCGCTCGGATTCTGGCTCTGATCGATCCTAATGGCGGCCAGCCGGACGGACCGAAGGCCGTGAAGATGCTGGACGAGAATCTGGCGAGGGTGCCGGCGCGCGTGCTCTCCCCTGCCGGGCGCGCGCGCGTTCCCGGTCTGCAGGCGGAGCTAGCGACATTTCTGAAGGACCTGCGCCGCGAGACGGACGACCTGCGTACCCTGTAGTAGGGAGCTGCTGCAACTGGCCCGGCAGCCGGCAGGGGACCCGGTGCGCCGTGGCCGAGGCAGGTACGCATTGTCCCGATATGCACCGCGGCGCCAACGTGTGATAGTTGCACATGGTGCGGTCGTCCCTCCCGACATACCAATCAGACCAAGAGCCTGACGACGACCGTGTGCACGGGGATACCCGCCCGGCGCGATGGCGCCCACCGGCTTGAGCGCGGCGTGCAATATGTCAACGACTACGCCACGGGTACGTATGTGCCGGACGCCTAGCATCCGCACTTCTGGCACTCGCGTTCGCAGGCCGGACTGATGGCCGGCCCGGGCGTACGGGGTTACGCGTTCCGTTGGTGGCCGGTCATCCTGCTGGTCGCCTACACCGCGGGCATCGATCTCCTGATCAGCGCCCGCTGGGGTCGTGACGCGGCACTGATGACGTCCATCGGCGCCTGGGGTGCGATTCCTGCGGTAGCACTCGCACTCTGCTTCCTCGTGGCTTTGGTGCTGCGTCACCCGATGGCGCTGCCACGTAAACGCGCCTGGCTGTGCCTTGCCTCCGCCTTCGCATTCATCCTCACGGGCTCGGCAATCTGGGCATTCCAGGTCAGCACGCACACGGACGAGGTTGGCGGGCTCGGTGATCTGATCTACTGGTGCTCCTTCCCACTGACTGCCTGCGCGATGCTGCTCTTCTTCCGCGACGTCGGCGGCTCGTTGCGGCAGCCGTCCGCCTGGCTCGACACGGCCACGCTGGCAATCGCCGTCGGCGTCGCAATGTGGGAGTTCGTTGTCCGCCCGTCGCTTCTGGCGACCACGGGCGATCCCGGGAGTGCCATTGCGGCGAGCGTGTATGCCGGTACGTTCGTACTCACTGCCGCCCTGGGCGGTCTCGTGTACATGCAGGTGACCGACTGGCGCGACGAGCGGGCACTCGCGCTGCTCGCTGCGGCGATGCTGTCGAATGTCCTGGCCGAATGTTTCAGCGGCGGGGAGACCCCGACGACGCTGCTCGCGACGCTCGCGTACAACACGGCTTACCTCGCCGCCGACATCCTGGTGATCGCGGCCGTCATTGTCGAGGGCGGCAGGGACGACGTGGCGGCTCGTGCCCGCATCCGCCCTGCGGTGGCGACTAGTGCATTGCCGGCGGTCGCGGTCCTGCTCGCAGTTGCAATGCTGATCATGCTGCATGTGGGGATGCACAACTCAGAAGCGGTCGTGACGCTCACCATCGCGTTGTTGGGAGCGCTGCTGGTCGCGGCGCGCGAGATCTCCACCCGCTACGAACTCTACAAGCGGCACCGCGATCGCGCGATGCGCGCAGCCGAAGAACGACTCACCGAGCTGATCCGCCGGTCGCGCGACGTGATTGCGATCGTGGGCCCTGACGGGCGCCTGTCGTACGTAAGTCCTGCCGCGGAGCGCGTCCTCGAGCACACGCCGGGCGAACTGGTCGGACAGCTGCCGGTCGCTCTCGTCGGGGCGGCGAACGCCGCGCGAATGTCCACGTTTCTGCAGGTTCTTAATGCCGGCGATCGCGGCAGCTCGGAGGTCGACTTCGAGATTCTGCTGCCGTCAGGCGAGCGCCGCATCGTCGGTGTCGTAGGGAGCGACGAGCGCTCGAGCGCCATCATCGGCGGTATTGCGCTCACGCTGCGGGACGCTACGTTCGAGCGGCGCGCCGAACGTGCGATGCTCGACGGAGCAACTCGCGAGCGCCAGGCGCTGTCGGGTGAAATCCATGAGGGCGTGGCGCAGGATCTTGCCGGCATATCCCTGCTGATCAAGAGCCTGCGCAAGAGCACCGCGCCGAACGACGACCAGCTCGGCCACGACCTGCAAACGGCGCTCGACGAGCTTGGACGTACGATCGGCAACGTCCGCCGGCTGGCGACGACGCTGGCGCCAGTCCACGTGGCGCGTGGCTCCCTGCCACTGGCAGTGCAGAATCTCGCCATGGAAGCGAGCGCACGCACCGGTATGCGCGTCACCGCACGATCGAGCGTGGCTGATCGGGCGCTGGCCGAAACGCTGTCCGAGGATGCCTACCGCATGATCCACGACACGGTAGCCTGCGCCACTCGCGACTCGACCTGTACTTTTGTCGACATCGCACTCGAGCTGGGCGATGCGACGCTGACCATCACGCTTGAGTGCGACGGCAACGGGCTCACTCCCGATCGGGCCGCGAACGATGAGCTGCTGCGAACCGTCGCGCATCGGGTGCAACGGCTGCGCGGCACGTTGCAAGTCGAGCAACCTGCCGTGCAGCGCATCCGCGTGGTCGTCCAACTGCCGACGGGCAGCCCCGGTGAGTCACGCTAGCGACCGAGGCGGACGCATCGCAGCCTGGGGAAATCCGCTAGAGCAACGCCGGATCGGCCTCGACGACGCTCGCTCCACCCGAGCGCACGATCGGCGCCAGCCCGCGCACCTGTGGCAGCACGTGTTCCGCGTAAAAACGAGCGGACTGCAGTTTGCCGCGCAGGAAATCCGCATCGGCGTCGCTCCCTCCGAGGCGCAGCGCCGCCCGCGCCGCGGCGCGCGCCTGCAGCCAGCCGCCAAGGGTCAGGCCCGCCATGCGAAGCAAGGGAACGGATACGGCCGCGGCGAGCCGCGGATCGTTGATCATCGTGGTGAGGGTTGCCTGAACGGCCCCCACGAGCTCGGCAAGCGCCTGGCCGGCGGCGTCCTGGATGGCTCTCGCGGCAGGCGGAACGGGCTTGGCGAGCTCCGCGCGAATATCACCGCAGAGCGCCGCAAAGGCGGCACCGCCGTCGCGTGCGAGCTTACGGCCGATCATATCGGCAGCCTGAATTCCGGTTGTGCCCTCGTAGATCGTGCCGATGCGGGCGTCGCGCAGTGACTGCGCAGCACCCGTCTCCTCGATGAAGCCCATGCCGCCATGCACCTGGATGCCGAGCGAGGCCAGTTCGAAGCCGGTCTCGGTGCACCAGCCCTTGACTATAGGAATCAGCAGCTCACCCCGTGCGCGCGCAGCGGCGCGCACGACCGCATCCGAGTGCTTGCCGCCGATGTCGAGCTGCGACGCCGCATAGAGTGCGAGGTAGCGCATCGCCTCGATCTGCGACCGCATCGTCAGCAACATCCGGCGAACGTCGGCGTGGTGCACGATTGGCAATGGTCCATCGGCACCCGCCGGGCCAAGTGGCTTGCCCTGCACTCGGGTACGCGCCCAGTCGAGCGCCCTCTGGTAGGCGCGCTCGGCAACCGCGTAGCCTTCCAGCCCGACGCACAGGCGCGCCGCGTTCATCATCACGAACATGTACTCGAGGCCGCGATTCGCCTCGCCAAGGAGATAGCCACGCGCGCCCTGCTGCTGGCCGTACACCATCGTGCAGGTCGGACTGCCCCGAATGCCGAGTTTGTGCTCGATGGACACGCACTGCAGGTCATTGCGTTCGCCGAGCGTGCCGTCCGCATTCACGAGGAACTTCGGCACGATGAAGAGCGAGATGCCCCGCACGCCCGCCGGTGCACCATCGATGCGAGCAAGCACCAAATGCACGATGTTTGGTGTGAGGTCGTGCTCGCCGTAGGTAATGAAGATCTTCTGACCAAAAATCCGATAGTGATCGCCTTGATCGGTCGCCCGCGTGCGGATCAGCGCCAGATCGGAGCCGGCCTGTGGCTCGGTCAGGTTCATAGTGCCCGTCCACTCGCCGCGCACCATGGCCGGGAGGTAGGTGCGCTTCTGGGCATCCGAACCACAATGCGCAATGGCTTCCGTTGCACCCTGTGTGAGCATCGGGCACAGGCGGAATGCCAGATTCGCCGCAGAAAATATCTCCTCAACCGCAGTGACGAGCAGTATCGGCAGCCCCTGCCCCCCGAACTCCGGCGACGCCCGCAGTTGCGTCCAGCCACCGGCAACCAGCTGGTCGTAAGCGGCCTTGAATCCCGGTGGGGTCGTGACGCCCTGCGGCGACCACTGGGAACCCTCGCGATCGGCCGTTGCGTACAACGGCTCGAGAACGCCCTCGGCATAACGGGCGGCTTCCTCGAGCACACTCTGACTCAGATCGCTCGAATATTCTTCGCAGCCCGAACAGCCGGACAACGCGCCGGGTCCGATCACGTCGTCGAGCGCGAACTTGAGGTCCTGCAGAGGTGCTCGGTACATGGCAATCGCCTTCTTGTTGCAGCGTCATTGAACGTCGTTCGGGCGACCCGAGCGCGCCGCGGCCCGGTCTCGCACGCGTTGGGGCCAGTCCCGCAGTCTCACGATTATCACGATACCGGACGGGCGCCGTTACGGGAACTCGCGTTGTCCGCAGCTGCTCGCGATTGCTCCCCTGCCCGTGCACCGACAGCAGCCGCCGGGTACTATAGGCGCGCGATGCACGACAGCTAGACCGGCGCGCGGGGGCGCTTAGCGAGCCGCGGCGACGAGCAGTCGCCTGACCCCTGGAGCTGAATGATGGCTGCACCCTCCCCCCCCGGCTTTGAAACCCTCAGTTTGCATGCTGGCCAGCATCCGGACCCCGAGCACGGGGCCCGCGCAGTGCCGATCTACCAGACGACCTCGTACGTTTTCGACGACGCGGACCAGGCGGCAGCGCTTTTCAACCTGGAGCGGCCTGGCTACGTCTACAGCCGAATTTCAAATCCGACGGTCGCGGTGCTAGAGGAACGACTCGCGGCACTCGAGGGTGGCGTCGGAGCGGTGTGTACGGCGAGTGGCATGGCGGCGATGCACATCGCAATTGCCACCTTGCTTGGCGCCGGAGACCACATCGTGGCCTCGGCATCCCTGTACGGCGGGACCATCAATCTCCTGTCCCACACGCTGCCGCGATTTGGCATCGACACGACCTTCGTAAGGCCACGTGACCATGCCGGCTTCCAAGCGGCGCTGCGGCCGAACACGCGGCTGATCATCGGCGAGACGATCGGCAATCCCGGGCTCGAGGTGCTGGATATTCCGGCCATTGCCGCGATCGCCCACGCGGCCGGCGTGCCACTGCTCGTCGACAGCACGTTCACGACGCCGTACCTGTGCCGACCGCTCGAACTCGGTGCCGACCTCGTCATGCACTCGATTACCAAGTGGATCGGCGGACACGGGGTAGCCATCGGCGGTGCCATCATCGACGGCGGTCGTTTTGACTGGGAGGCGTCAGGAAAGTTTCCCGTATTGACGGAACCGGTGGCTGCCTACCAGGGAATCGTGTTCAGCGAACAGTTCGGACCCGCGGCGTTCGTAATGCGAGCGCGCACGGAGGGATTGCGCCAGTTCGGCGCGTGCCTCGCGCCTACCAGTGCGTTCTACCTGCTGCAGGGACTCGAGACCCTCGGCCTGCGCATGCAGCGCCACGTTGACAACACTCGCCTCGTGCTTGGCTTCCTCACGCAGCACAATGCGGTCGCCTGGGTCACGCACCCAACACTCCCCAGCCACCCGGACCATGCGCTGGCCGGGCGACTGCTGCCGCGCGGCGCAGGGTCCATGGTGAGCTTTGGCATCAAGGGCGGGCGTCACGCAGGTGCGAAATTCATCGATGCGCTGCGCCTCGCGAGCCATCTGGCGAACGTTGGTGATGCAAAGACGCTGGTGATCCACCCGGCAAGCACGACGCACCAGCAAATGAGCGCTGCCCAGCTCGCGACCGCCGGCATCGGCGAAGACATGGTGCGTCTATCGGTCGGCATCGAGTCGGTCGAGGACATCGTCCGAGATCTCGACCAGGCGCTCCGAGCCGCGCAGAAGATCTGACGGGACGCATCATGAAACTGTTGATCGCAGAACACTCCGCCTACGCCGCCACCGGCGGACGCACGCACGAGGCAGGCCGCCCGCTCGCCGTGTTCATTCATGGCGCCGGAATGGATCACCAAGCGTGGGCACTGCAGACGCGCTGGTTGGCGTTCCATGGCTGGAACGTGCTTGCGGTCGACCTGCCCGGCCACGGGCATTCGGAAGGCCCGCTGCTCGACAGTATTGGAGCGATGGCGGACTGGATTCTGGCGCTGCTAGCGACCGTTGGCGCACACGAGGCGACGCTGATCGGTCATTCGATGGGTTCGCTGGTTGCTCTGGAGGCCGCGGCTCGTGGCGCGGCGCGGATCCAGCACCTCGTGCTGATCGGCAGCGCTGCAAGGATGCAAGTCCACCCCGACCTGCTGGCGGCCGCCGCGGCGAACCAGCAGGCGGCGATCGACATGGTGAACCTGTGGGGCTACGGCTATGCGGCCGGACTTGGCGGCAGCGCCGCGCCCGGCGTGTGGATGGTCGGGGCGACCGAGCGCATCCTGCAGCGTGCACGCCCAGGTGTGCTCTACAACGATCTCGCTGCCTGCAATTCCTATGCATCGGCGTTGCAGTCCGCCGCCGGCGTCTCGGCCGCAACCCTGTTGATCAGTGGCGAGCGCGACCAGATGACGCCACTCAAGAGCGCGGCGGCACTCGCTGCGGCATTGCCGCGCGCCTCGCTCGTCAAGGTGGCCGGAGCTGGCCACATGCTGATGTCGGAGCGGCCCGACGACGTCCTCGCGGCGCTCGGGACGGAGCTTCGCGTGGGCGCGCGCGGCGAGCCGGCACGAGCGGCGGCATCGACCTGATCAACCGCTGTGTGCGGTCAGCTGGCCTTGCATAACTGAGCACCACCGGCCGCGCCGCTGACGACGAGGCAGTCGCGGCCCGCCCGCTTTGCCGCATAGGCCGCGTCGTCGGCGGCTGCCAGCAGTTCGGTCGCAGTCTGGAACGCCCGCGACGGCGAGCTGACGGCGAGTCCAAACGACGCCGTGACGACGATATTCTGGCCGGAGCATTGATGTACGTGGGACCGCAGACTGGACCTGACGCGTTCACCCAGCCGCTGCGCAGTTGCGCCATCGACGCCGGGCAGAAGAATCACGAATTCCTCGCCGCCGTAGCGCGCGATGATGTCCTGATCACGCAGCGCAGCGCGCATCGCTGCCGCGGATCCGCGCAGCACGATGTCGCCGGCCGCATGGCCGAACGTATCGTTGACGCGCTTGAAGTGGTCCAGATCGACGAACAGCGCGCTCAACGGCCAGCCGCCGTTTCGCGCCGCCTCGAGTTCGCCCTTGACGCACTCCTCAAGGTAGCCACGGTTGAAAACGCCCGTCAGCGCGTCATGGCGGCTCGCATCGACAAGCTGTTCTGACCGCGCGACCAGGGACTGGGCGGCTTGCTGCAAGGTGCTGATCTCCTTGAGGGCCTCCACGTTGCGCTCCGAGAGCAGTTCCTGCGCCTCCTCCATGAGTCCAACAACGTCCTCCGCGGACAGCAAGGTCGCATCGAACAGCGGTCCCACCTCGGCGGTAAGTTGCGTGACCTTTTCGATCACACGGGCAACCAGTTCGGGCTGCACTCCAAGGAGAGCCTGCGCGCGCTCGGACAACTCGCGCATACCTGCACGGCGGTCGTCCGCGAGGAACTGGGTGGCGAGTTCGCCACCGAGTGCGACGCAGCTTGCAAATGTGCGGTCGTCGGCGCCGCGTACCGCGGCCGGCGCGTGGCTGTGCTCGACGGCGCTGCACAGCCGTTCCGGCAGGTTCCAGCTCGCGAGCAACCAGGCACCGAGCGCCGCATGATCCTCACCGAGCCGCTGGCATTCGAACTCGATTCGCTGCGCGTGCGTCGCACCGGCCGCGAGGTCTGCGTAAAAGCCAGGCTGCGCACGGTCGAGGGCGACGACGCCGATGTCCTGAAGTACGCCCGCAAGGAACAGGTCGTCGGGGTCGTCTATCCCGAGTTCCACGCCGAAGCAGCGACTTCCGAGCGCAGCGAGCAGGGACCGCCGCCAGTAACGGACGAAGTCAATCGTGCCGACCTTGCTCTTGCGGAACGCACCCGCGATTGAAAAGCTGAGACACATCGTCAGGGTCGCTTCAACTCCAATGACGAGCAAAGCCTGACGAAGATTCTCGCTGCGGCGACGCTGGGCGTACAAAGGTGAATTGGCTGCCCGCAGCACCTTGGTCGCGAGCGCTGGATCCTTTGCGATGGTTCGCGCCACGATGGTGATGTCGGCGTCCGGGTCCTTGGCAAGCGCAATGATTTCCTGCGCGATGCCAGGGGGAGAAGGGAAATTCCCTAGCCCCTTGAAGCGCGCGCGTACGTCGTCTGTCATTCTGCCTGTGGCTCCATCCATAGGGTGTCAGTCAGAGTCCTGCCAGCGTCTCTCGTTGTAGCGGCGGGACCCGGGTTTTCTTTAGGGGATTTCCCTATCTCTGGGCCGGCGGTGTCTGCCGATTTATCGCCTGTCAGAGCACCTGCCGCGACACACCTGCAAGCCGCTGATTATCATGTCGACGATTGCCGGGTGGACGGCGCCCAGGTGTGCCATCGAGAGGCGTGTCATTCAACATAATGCGCTGCGCCGGTTTGCGAAGAGGCCACTACCGCTCCCGAACGGCTGCGCGCGAACCGCAAAGCAGCGATCCACCCCTCCCCGATCGAATCTCACGAGTAGCGTTAAACGCCGCGTCGCGGCTAGTCACTGCCGGATTCGAGCGCCCGTGCCATCTTCGCGTGCACGAGATTGATCGCTTTCAGCGGCCGAACCATCACTTTGAAGCTGACGATTCTCCCGGAGTTCTCCCAGCAGATGATGTCGACTCCGTTGATCTGCACGCCATCGACCTCGGCCTCAAACTCAAGGATCGCCTCGCGGTCGGACTTGAGTTCCCGCACGTAACGAAATGCAGCGCCGCCGAGCACGGCGAAAGCCGCCGTGAGATAGCGTCGCGTCGCTACCCTGCCGACTTGCGGCGTGTGAACGATCGGCGAGTGGAAGACGACCGAGTCGGCCAGGACGTCGTCGAGACCGCGGCCGTCGCCCCGTCTCACTGCCTCGTGCCAAAGCGACAATGTGTCGAGCGGCATGCACTCGCTCCTGCCGGGTCACGGCCTGCAATTCGCCGCCGGCCTCATTCAACCTGTGAAGCTTGCCCGGATTGTGGCAGAGACCGTGGACGTACGGGGCACTCGGTGTTCACGAGTCGGCGCCCTGAGGGCCGTTGAGCGTGCCGTCGACGAGTCGGGACCGTCTTCAGCCGGATTCGGATCCCTCATGGGAACCCGCAGCCGCGCAATGATGCGGCCCGCGAAACATACGCATTCCCAGGCAGCAAGCGTCGCGGCAAGAATGACCAGGATGGCATCTTCTCCCCGTCAGGACCCCGAACCCTGGATCGCCGCCCGTGCGTGACGGAGCGCACCCGGCCGGCCCTGCTCCGGACGCCGCCGCCCCTGACCATCCTGGGCAGGGACACCCCGCGCTGCGTCACGCACGGCTGGCCACGCTCACGATTGGCGCTGCCGGCGTTGTCTACGGCGACATCGGCACTTCCCCGCTGTACGCATTGGATCAAATCTACTTCGGCCACGGCGGCGTACCGCTCACGCCTGAGAACATCCTCGGCGGCATATCGCTGGTCATCTGGACCATCACCGTCATTGTCGCAATCAAGTACGCGATCCTGGTGATGCGCGCCGACAACGATGGCGAAGGGGGTGTATTTGCACTGTACAGCCTGCTGCATCGGTTTCGCAGCCGCAGCATCCGGACGGTGCTCTGGGCTCTTGTCCTCGGCGCCGGGCTGCTGATAGGAGACGGAATCATCACACCGGCGATCAGCGTACTTTCTGCCGTCGAAGGAATCGGAGTCTCGACCCCCTCGCTCGGCCGCTACGTGATTCCGATTACCCTGATGCTTCTGACGGCCCTGTTCGTTCTGCAGGCACGGGGCACTACCGGTATCGGCCGCGTGTTTGGCCCGGTGCTCGTCCTCTGGTTCATCGTCATTGCCGCACTCGGCGCCGCGCAGATCGCGAGGCACCCGGAGATCCTTGCCGCGTTCAACCCAGTCCTGGGCATGCGCTTTCTCATGCGTGCGAGTCTCTACGATGCTCTGCTGATCGTCGCCGCACTCATGCTCGTGGTGACCGGCGGCGAGGCGATGTATGCCGATATGGGTCACTTCGGCGCGCGTCCCATACGTCTGAGCTGGTTCGGCATCGTCTACCCTGCACTGTTGCTCAATTACCTCGGCCAAGGCGCGTTCTTGCTGGGAGGAGCGCCGATTACCGGTGGAAAACTGTTCTTCAGTCTGGTGCCGCACGCGCTGCTGTACCCGATGGTGCTGCTCGCGACGACAGCCACCGTCATCGCCTCGCAGGCACTGATCACGGGGGCGTTCTCGCTCGTCTCGCAGGCCATCGGTCTCGGCCTCTTTCCTCGCCTGACCGTGCGACATACACATCACGCGCACGCCGGCGAGATCTACGTCCCGCTGATCAACTGGTTCTTGTACGCCGGCTGCGTTGCCCTCGTGCTTGGTTTCCATTCGAGCTCAGCGCTGGCCGCCGCATATGGACTTGCCGTCTCCGGGGTGATGCTGATTACCTCAATCGCGATGATGCCGGTCGCACGGCACTGCTGGCGCTGGAGCCGGACGTCTACTGCGCTGCTGTGGGGACCGCTGACAGCGGTTAACGCCTCGTTTCTGTGCGCGAGCTTCCTCAAGTTCCTCGATGGCGGCTTCGTCCCCCTGTCGATAGGCGCTGTGACATTTGCCGTGATGGCCACCTGGCGCTGGGGCCGCAAAGCGACGTTTGCCGCGTATTCCGCCAAACAAACGATGACGGTCGCAGAGCTGGTGCGCCTGCACCGCACCAGTCGAACATTCATGGAGCGCACGGCGGTACTGATGTCTCCCCAGGCGCTGCGCCAGCCGACCGACCGCACTCCCGCTCTGCTGCAGATGTTGTGGGACCGCTACGGCACGCTGCCCCGTCATCTGATTTTCGTCGAAGTCACCCACCGCAAGGTCCCGTACGTGCACGACAACCGCTATTCGGTCGTCGCTTTCGAGCGTCACCGGGACCGCGGCAGCATCATTGCGGTGGAAATCAGCTTCGGCTTCCTCGAAGACCCGAATGTCGAGCAGGCTCTGGAGGGCATGGCGCGCCACCGCGAGATCGATCTGCCAATCGATCGCCGCCAGTGGATCGTCCACGTATCGCACGAGAATCTCCTGCCGCCCCGCCACATGGGGCTTCTGCGACAGCTGCGTTTCCGGCTCTTTCTGTTCCTGCGCCAGGTGTCGCAACCTGCGTACTACGCCTATGGACTCGGTGATGAGGTCCAGCTGTCGGCTGAGGTCATACCGGTCCGAGTCCGTTGACCGGTCGCGGCCGAGCGACAGGCGAGCGCGACCGGGGCTGGCAGCGCCCCGACCCGCCGCTGATGCGGCAGTCGAGGCCACTGCCCGATCGGCGCCGCACTACCAGGCGTGATTCGACTATATTGATGCTGCGCACACAGGAAGGTGCGATGCCCAAGCGGAGTGAGGTCGATGAGGCTCGCCTTGTTCGTCGTCGCGGCGGCACTCGCAACCGCGCGCCCGGCGTGGGCAGCAGACCCGCAACCCTATACCGTCACTATCGAGCGCACCGGCAATGCTCCCCTTGACGACTCGCTGACGGCCAGTTCACAGCTCGAGTCCCTGCGCACCACGGCCCCAGCCAGCCCGTTCGCCCTGATCGGACGCGCGCAGGAAGACGTCGAGCGGCTCGAGACCGTACTCGGCAGTTACGGGTACTACCAGGGACACGTCCTGATCCGCATTGCCGGGGAAAGCGTCGATGACCCGGCGCTCCCCGAGACTCTTGTCGGGCTGCCGAAGGAAACCGTCGCCGATGTCCACGTGGGCGTAACCACCGGTCCGCTCTATCACATCAGGCGCACAATCATTGATGGCGAGGTCCCGGAGTCTGCACGCGCTGCCCTTGGGATCAGCGGGGGCATGCCGGCGATTGCCGCCGAGGTGCTCGCCGGCCGCGACCGGCTGCTCGCGGCGCTGCTGGAAAGCGGCTACGCGCTGGCGATCGTCGATGCACCCACCGCAGATGAATTGCCAGCCGAGAACGCACTGGACGTCACCTTCCCGGTCCATGCAGGCAGGGCGTTCCTGATTGGGGAGATCCGCATCGTCGGGTTGCAGCGCGTGCGCGAGTCACTGCTGCGCCGGCGCCTACTCGTGCATGCGGGCGAGCTGTATCGGGCATCGCAGATCGACCGGGCGCGCCAGGATCTGCTCAAGCTTGGCGTCTTCAGTTCCGTCACCGTGCGCGCCGCTGGCGTGCCAGACGGCGATGGGCGGATGCCACTTATCATCGAGGTGCGCGAACGCCCGCGCCACGCGCTCACGGCCACCGCCGCATATTCAAGCGATCTTGGTGGCAGCGCAGGCGCAACCTGGAGCGATCGCGACCTTGCTGGCGGCGCGGAGCAGCTCACCCTGTCCGCCAAGGCGATCAATCTCGGCGGCAGCGCCGCCGAGGACGTCGGATACGATGCAGGGGTTCAACTGGTGAAGCCGGCGTTCCTGGCTCCCGATCAATCCCTGCAATTCTCGCTGCGGGCGATCAACCAGAACCTCGTGGCCTACGACCAGAAGGCATTTACGTTCGGAACCATGCTCGTGCACAAGTTGTCCGACGAATGGACCGCGAGCGCCGGTGTCGTCGCGCAACGGGAGCGCATCATTCAGGAGCAGGTCACCCGCGATTACACGCTGCTCTCGATGCCGATCAGTCTCAAGTATGATTCGACCGGGCTTGCGAACCTGCTGGCCGATCCTATGCATGGGGTGCGCGCTTCGGCGAGCGTCACG
>Ga0181519_10002361_pt1 | contig 16147 bp, 24 predicted proteins | sample PEATcosm2014_Bin_26_FD_121102 | JGI IMG/M metagenome (GOLD analysis project Ga0181519, IMG submission 121102) | Peatland microbial communities from MTU Mesocosm Facility, Houghton, MI, USA - PEATcosm2014_Bin02_10_metaG | ecosystem: Environmental > Terrestrial > Soil > Wetlands > Peat | place...
CCGGCGGCCAGTTGCAGGCGCAGTTCGGCCAGCCTCGCCGAGGGCGCCAGCACCGTCGAGCCGTTCTCGGAAAGCCGGAATTCCGTGCCGGTTTCCTTGAGCTTCTGGACCACCGCGCCGGCGTCCTCGGCGGCCAACCCGGTGTACAGCGGGCGGAAGTCCTGCTCGCGCCGCCATTGCGCGAATCCGAACAGGGCGGCGGCCACCAGCACCGCGGCGGCCGCGATGCTGAATTTTTGGGCCATCGAGAGGCGCGCCAGAAGCTTTCTCATCTGTTCCATGGCAGATCCCCGCTAGACCTGCATCTGCATGACCGCCTGATAGGCCGAGACAACCTTATTGCGGATCTGCAGGAACGTTTCAAAGGCCAATTCCGCGCGCTGGGTGGCCAGCGCCACGGTGTGCACTTCCTCGCCATCGCCGGCCAGAAAGCGCTGCGCCGTTTGGGCCGCATCGCCGCGCAGGCGCTCGACGCCGCCGATGGCATTGGCCAGCAGCGACTGAAAATCGCCGGCGCCGCCGGCCGGGCCGCCCGCGAGGGGCGCGCGCAGATCCGGCAAGGGCACGCCGCGAATAGGTGAAATCGGTGAAGACATAGGCATTCCCCGGCTTTCACTTGAACAGATCGATGGAACGCATGATCATGTCCTTGACCGCGGAGATGGCCGCCACATTGGCCTCGAAGCCGCGCGCCGCACCGGTCAGGTCCACCATGTCTTCGGCCGGATTGAGGCGCGGATACGCCACGTATCCGTCCGGGCCGGCGTCGGGATGGCCCGGCAGATAGCGCCGCTCCGGATCGCGCTGGTCCACGCTGACTTCCGCGACCGCCACCCCTTCGGCGAGATGCGACTCGAACAGCGACGCAAAAGAAGCGGCTATGGGCTGGGAGGCGAAGACCGCATCCTTGCGGCGGTAGGGGCCGCCCTCGGGAGTGCGCGTGGTTTCGGCGTTGGCCAGGTTCTCGACCAGCAGCTCCGCGCGCGTGCGCTCCGCCGCCATGCCCGACGCGCTGACCGCCATGGCCGAAAACAGGCTCATGTATTGCTCCCGCTCTGCAGCGCCGCCCGGATCGACTGCACCTCGCTGCGCACCAGGTTGGACGCCAGATTGAAACGCATATCGTTTTCCGCCAGCAGCCGGGACTCGCGGTCCAGGCTGACGTTGTTGCCGTCGTTCTTCGTCGGCAATCCGGCGACTTCGAAGGATGCCGGGACCCCTCCGCCCAGAGCCGACCGGAACTCCGCCTGGAAGTCGATGTCCTTGGTTTTGTACCCGGGCGTGTCGGCATTGGCGATGTTGGAGGCCACCACCTTTTGGCGGGCGCTCAGCAGATCCATATATCGTTCCAAGGTGTCCGACAGACGGCTTAGCATGCCACCTTCCCAGGAGCAACCGGAGTTCCACGGCTAAGTGCGGCAAAATGAGCGGCGGCCAAGACCAGCGCCGCCAAGATCGCGTCGCCGCCGCAAGAATCCTGGCGCCCGGCGCGGGCCATTGAGCGGGCCAAGCGGGGCGCCGGCCGCGCCGCAACCGCCGCGCGCGGGAGGGGCGGGCCATAGGGGGGCGGAGGCTGGCCCCTGGGGGCGGGTCCGGCCGGGCGGCGGGTCAAAGAATGGAGCCAATCTTTTCCTGGATCTGTTCGGCGGTGAAGGGCTTCCGGATATAGGCGGCCGAACCCAGCCGGATCGCCTGGCCGACCTTTTCTTCGCCGCCCTCGGTCGTGATCATCACCACCGGAAGCGACCGCCACTGTTCGTTGCCCTTCAACTCCGCCAGCAAGCCCAGGCCGTCCAGGTTGGGCATATTGATGTCCGACAGGACCAGATTGAGGGGATGGTTCCGGACGATGTCCAGAGCTTCGAGGCCGTCGCGGGCCTCGAAGATCTCGCCGATCGCCAGGGCGGTTTGCCGCAGCACGCGGATCAGTATCTTCCGGATCGCGGTGGAATCGTCTACCACTAGAATGTTCAAAGCCATACTCCTTCTTACTATCGGTTTATGGCCGGGTTTCCTTTACATGCGCGTCCCACGCCGGCCGCCCGTTCCCGATATTTCTTCCCGGCCGGCGGCATAAAGATCCGCCAGGTTGCGCCGATAAGCATAGGGGACACACGCCATGATAGACCGGGATCAAATCGTCAGCCATATTCGCGCCGCCGCGGAGGAAGTCTTTACGACCATGTTGGGCACCCAACTTTGTTTCGCGGAGTCTCACGGGGATAAAGGCTCCGCCGAGCCCATGGACGGCGTGATCTGCCTGATCGGAATGGCCGGCGCGTGGACCGGCACCGGCACCCTATCCTGCTCGCCCGAGTTCGCCTGCCGGATCGCCTCCCAGATGCTGATGGCCGAATACGCGGTGGTGGACGCCGACGTCCTGGACGCGGTGGCGGAGGTCGCCAACATGGTGCTGGGCAATGTGAAGACGGCGCTCGAGTTGTCCCTCGGAACCATGGGCATGAGCATCCCGACGGCCATTTATGGCAAGAACTTCCTGGCCAAGAGCTTCGGCGACGAAACCTGGACCGTAGTGGTGTTCGACTGCGAGGGACAGCGGCTGGAGGTCAAGTTGTTCCTGAAGCGGGCTCCCGCGGCGCCGCCACAGGGTCCCGGAAGGCTCTGCACGCCGGTCTACCTGCGGGCCTGACGGAGGCGCGCGCGGCCCGGTCCGGCGCAGGGCGATGGGCCCCGCGCTGCGCGGACCGGCGGCCGGCCATTCCACAGCCTATGGGCCGTTCACCAGGCCGTTCACCGGCGCCCCCCCGCATCCGGTTCCGGGCCCAGGCCGCGCTCGTTGAGAATCACGATATCCACGCGGCGGTTATGCGCGCGTCCCTGTTCGCTGTCGTTGGATTCGACCGGCGCAGTGTCGGCGTAACCGGCCACCGCCAGGCGCTGGGGCGGGATGTCGAAGCGAGCCGACAGCAACTCCAGCATGGCGATGCTGCGCGCGGCCGAGAGTTCCCAGTTGTTGCGGAAGCGGGAGTTGTGAATGGGCACGGAATCGGTGTGCCCCTCCAGCCGCACCTGGCTGGGCAACAGGGCGATGGCCCGCGCGATTTTTTCGATGCTGGAATAGGTCCCCGGATACACGGCGTCGCCGCCGGAGGCGAAGAAACCGGCCTCGCGCAAGCTGATCACCAGTCCGCGCCGGTCCATGCCGACCTGGATCTGGCCCCCTTCGATCTCCATCTTCAGGGCGGCGCGCAACGAATTGAGGGAGCCGGCCAGATCGGGCGCCGGAGGCGGGCTCTTTTGGACCGCCGGCTGGACCCCTCCGGGACCCTTCATCATGGCGTTGCCCTGGCCTTTGTCGTCCTTCGCGCCCCCCAGGATGGCGGCCATCACCACCTTCACCTGCCCCTCCTCAAGCGCCTTTTTGACCGACGCCGAGACGCGCGCGGCATTGCCGTGATCCGCTTGGGCCGAGGCGAACATCACCACGAAAAAAGCGAACAGCAAGGTGATGAAATCCGCATAGGAAACCAGCCAGCGCTCATGGTTGGCGTGTTGCTCGGCTTTTCGGCGGCGGCGCATGCGATCCGGCTTCAGTCTCCCGCGGCGGCTTCGGCGGGCTGGCCGGCGGCGCCCGCCTCCGGGCTTTTCCTGGGCGCCTTGCGGGCGCGCGGGGGCGCATAGGCCTCCAGCTTGAGCCGGATCAGCTTGGGATTCAAGCCTTCCGCGATTCCCAGCACGCCTTCGAGCATCAACTCGCGCAACTGGATGGCGGCCTGCATGCGGAAGCGGAGCTTGCTGCCGGCCGGAAGAAAGAACAAGTTCGCCGAGGCCACGCCGTATACCGTGGCCACAAAGGCCACCGCGATGCCCCTGCCCACTTCGTCGATATTGGCCAGGTGCTTCATCACCTGCATCAGCCCCAGCACCGCGCCGATGATCCCGATGGTGGGGGCGTATCCGCCGGCCGCTTCATAAACCTTGGCTTCGGCTTCCCCGCGATGTTCTTCCAAAGCGATATCCAGCTCCATCATGCGGCGCAGTTCCTGCAGGTCGGTCCCATCCACCGCCAGGTTCAAGGCCTTGCGCAGAAAGGGGTCTTCAATGGACTCGGTATCGTCCTCCAGCGAGACGATGCCGTTCTTGCGGGCTTTGGTGGCGTAGCCGATGATCTGCTCGACGACGGCTTCGGGCGCGTGGGTGGCCTCGAAAAAAACCGTGAGCAGCTTGCCGGCGGCGCTGCGCAGAAGACCCATCGGGGTGGTCACCATGACCGCCCCCAGAGTGCCTCCCAGAACGATGATGGCGGCGGTCAACTGCGCGACATCCCTGACTTTGCCGTCTTCGAGCACCAGCCCTCCCAGGATGCCGGCCAGCGCCAGGGCCAGGCCGCCCATGGTCGCCAGGTCCGGCCGGCGCCCGGGCTTTTTCCCTTGGGAATCAGGAGCCGGCGCGGTTGTCTCGGTCTGTGCCATGTTCGATTCGATCTCCACCGGCAACCACGGCCGCGTCCCCGCCCCGCCCTTCCGGGATGGACGGGCCCAGCAGCGCGCCGCTATAGATGGCCCGGCGGAACTCCACCACCCGCCGGACTACCTCTTCGGCCGATTCCAGCACCACCAGCTTCTGCCCGGTGGTCAGGCTGATCACCGTATCGGGGGTGACCTCGATCCATTCGATGAGGTCCGCGTTGAGCACCAGCGGCAGATGGTTGAGGCGCGTGAGGTGAATCATGCGCCCTCAATCCTTATCGGCCGCGCCAGCCGCAAGCGGCCCGGTTTCGAGCAGAAAGCCGCGCTTCCGGCCGCTAGCGACGACCAGGCCGCGGAACCGCAGCTTGCCGTTGAGCAGACCGTCCAACGGCCGGCTCACGGGATAGTCGAGGGTCAGCACGTCGCCTTCGGTCAGGCGCAGCAGATCCCGCGCCAGCAGCCGGGGGCCGCGCAGACGCACGTCCAGGGCCAACCGCGCCGGCCGGATGCGCGCCAGCATGGCCGCCTGTTCGGCTTCGGTCGACTGGGTGCGGCGCATGGACCACTGCTGGTCGAACTTCTGCCGCATCATCTTGGCGATGATGGACGGGACCGCGATGTTCATCATCCCCACGTTGTCCCCGATGCGGATTTCAATGCCCACCGCCACCACGGCTTCGGTGGGCGCCAGCACGCGCAGGAATTGAGGTTCGGTCTCGACCGTATGGATGGTGAACTCGATGGGGGCGACCGCTTGCCAGGCTTCCTTGAGATCGTTCAGAATGATGCGGAAAAGGCTGTCGAGCAGTTTCTGCTCGATCTCGGTGATCTCCCGCCGCAAAGCCGATGTGGACTTGCCATCGCCTCCCAACAGCACTTCCAGAATGGGGAAGACCAGCGCCGGGCTGAGCTCCAGCAGTCCGTAGCCGTCGTAGGGCCGCAGCCCCAGCGAGAGCATGCAGGTGGGCGACGGCAGCCCGTTCAGAAACTCCTCGCAGGAGAGTTGCTCGACGCTGACCAGGTTTACCAGCAGATAGGTGCGCAGATAGGCCGAGAGGCTGGAGACCAGATTGTGGACGAAGGTCTCATGCAGTTGGTGAATGGCCCGCAATTGGGACTTGGCAATGCGATCCGGACGGCGGAAGTCGAAAGGCACTACCTTCCTGCCCGGGGACTCCTGCGCCTGTCCCCCGGCCGCGTTGTCGAACAGCGCGTCGATTTCCTGCTGCGATAAGGTGCGATTCACGCTAGGCCGTCCCGTATAGTCTATCGGCAGGCGGGGAGCGGGCTTTAGAGCGGGGCGCGCAAATCCGCCCGCGGGCGGCCGATAAGATGGTGGGGGAGCAGACCATTCCCCGGAGCCGTTCTTATGGATGTCGCACCTGTCAGCAGTCCGCAGCAGCTTCTCGCGGCCGTGCCCGACACCGCCAGTCCCCATTGGCTGGCGGAAAACCGGGACCTGATCCGCAGCGTCAAGAACATCGACGCCTCCGCCCTATTCGGCGAAGGCAGCGAACTGAGCTTCGCCCTGGATCGGGACACCAAGCGGCCGGTGGTGCGGGTGGTAAACCAGCAGACTGGCGAGATCCTGTGGCAATCGCCGCCGGAGTACATGCTGCGTCTGGCCGAGACCATGAGCCAGCCGGGCGGCTAGCCGGCCGCGCAAGTCCGGGCGCATTCTCCCGATATGGAGGGTGAGGAGATACGATGCCGCCGCAAGATGCCTATCTGGAAAGCCAAGTTCTGACCGCCGACCCCATGGAGTTGGTCCGCTTGCTCTATCGCGGCGCCGGCGACGCTGTGCGCAGCGCCGGCGCGCATCTGGCAGCCGGGCGTATCGCCGAGCGGTCCCGCCAAATCTCGAAGGCCCATGCTATTCTCTCGCAGTTGTCCTGCTCGCTCGACCATGCGCGCGGAGGCGCGCTCAGCCGCGGCCTGACGGAGTTGTACGACTATATGCAACGCCGGCTGCTGGAGGCCAATCTGCGCCAGACCGCCGCGCCGCTGGCGGAAGTGGAAAGCCTGCTGGCCACCCTGCTGGAAGGCTGGGATCAGATCGGCTCCGCGCCCGAGCATGCCGCTCCCCAGGGCAACCCGCGACGGCCGGCGGGCGCGGACCCATCCCCGGCCTACGGCGGGTATCCCGCGGTCTTCGCGCCGGGCGCCTCGGCCGAGTATCGCTCGCAGAGTTGGAGTTTGTAGGGTCGCCGCCTGCGGGATCTACCGGGCGCGCGCCGACAGGCTGGAGACGATCTGAGCGCTCAAGCCCAGGCCCCCGTTTTGCGCCAGAGCCTGCGCAAATTGCTCCTCGGCCACGCCAGCCTGGGTGGCGCTCCCGGCGTCCTCTGGGCTTCCCAGCCAGCCGTCCTCGTCGCCGCGGGCCTCCTTGAGCAACTGCTCGATCATGAGAGCTTCGAACTGCTTGGCGGCTTCCGCCAGAGTTTGCGGCGGACGCGCGGCGGGCGGTTCCACCGCCCCCACCGCCGCGGTTCCCAGGGTCGCCGGCGCGCTCATCAGATGACCTCCAGCTCGGCTTCCAGCGCGCCGGCCGCGCGCAGGCTCTGCAGGATGGCAATCACGTCCCGCGGCGTCGAGCCGATGGCCGCCAGCGCACGCACCAACTCCTCCACCGTGGCGCCGCGCTGGAGCACCAGGTTGCGGGCAGGCTCCTCTTTGGCGTCCACGGCTACCTTGGCTACCGCGGCGGGATTCGCGGCGGCCCCGGCCGGCAGCGCCGGCGGCAAGATATCCAGACTGGTCTGGATCTCGACGGTCAGATTGCCGTGCAGGATGGCCACGGGAGAAATGTGTACGTCGCGGCCCATGACGATGGTGCCGGTGCGCTCATTCACCACCACGCGGGCCGGCTGGTCCGCATCCACGGTGAGCGTCTCCATCTCCGCGATGAAATCGATGGGGCGGGCGGCGTAAGAAGGGGGCACCAGCACGCTCACCAGGGCCGAGTTTTCGGCGCGCGCCGGCAAGGCTCCCGCCGCGCCGTATTTGGCGTTGAGCGCCGCGGCAATGCGGGAGGCCGTGGTAAAATCCGCATACCGGAGTTGCAGATGCAGGACCCCCTTGAGCGCCAGCGCCGGCGCGGGGCGCTCCACGATGGCGCCGCCGGGCACCCGGCCCACCGTGGGATGATTCACGGTCCGGCTGCTGCCGGCGCGGCCCGCCGCGAACCCGCCGGTAACCACGCCGCCCTGGGCTACGGCATAAACCTGGCCGTCGGCGGCTTTGAGGGGCGTGAGGATCAGCAGGCCGCCCTGCAAATTAGCGGCGTCCCCGATGGCCGCCGCCACGGCGTCCAGGCGGGTGCCCGGCTGCGCGAAAGGCGGCAGCGTGGCGGTGATCATGACCGCCGCGGTGTTTTTCACAATGAGCGTGGCTCCCGGAACCGAGACGCCCATGCGCTCCAACATATTGGCCAGGCTTTGCGGCGAGAACAAGGTCATCTGCCGGTCTCCGGTCCCGGCCAGTCCCACCACCAGCCCGTAGCCGATGAGCTGGTTGTCGCGCACGCCTTCGATGCCCGCCAGATCCTTCAAGCGCGTGGCGCCCGGCGCGGGGGCCGCCAGCGCCGCCGCCATACAGAAACCTATCCAACCTGTCCATCGCATGATCCCTCCAACCCTAGAACGGAAGCAGTCCCATCAGCAGCCGGTACAGGATGAAGGGACGCTTGATGGCGTCCCCCACCACACCCTTGCCGTTGACGGAGACCTCGAGTTGCGCGATCAGGTACGACTGGACCACGTTGTTCGGACCCAGATCCGCCGGCCGCACCACGCCGCGCACGGTGATGATTTGCTGTTCGGAACTGACCCGGATCTCCTTGACTCCTTCGACCACCAGATAACCGTTGGGCAGCACGTGCACCACGCGCGTGCCCAGCGTGGTGGAGATCACCGTGGTGCGGCCGATGGTGCCGGCTCCTTTCAACTCCTGGTCGCCGGTAGTGCCCAGCAGGTTGGCCAGCGCGCCGGTGGCCTTGGTCAGCCCGCCCAGCGCTGTGATGGAGGCCGAGGCGCTCGAAGTGCGCGAGGTTTGCACATTGCCGGTGCTCACCGCGGAGGCATTCTCCGCCACCAGCACGGTGACCGCGTCGTTGACCCGGCTGGCCCGCAGGTCGCGCGCCAAGTCGTTGAACAGGGCCGACGACGACCACAGCGAGCCGGGCGAAGCGTCGTTGTTGGCGCGCGCCGCCGCGGTGGCCTCCGCTACGTAACGTTCCAGCGCGGATGCCTGCGGCGGCGGCGGGGCCTTCTTCCTGGCTCCCGCCCAGGCGGGGACCGGCGCCGCAGCCAGAGCCAGCAGCGCCAGCAGCGGTCCCGGTTTCATCGGTGGCCTCCCTCGTCCGGGGCTATTTCTCCCTGGTCCGCCGCCACGATTACGCGTCCGCGGTCCGCGACCGTGGCGCGCAGGATCGCGCCGTTGGCGGGATTGCGTACCCCCACGACCTCGCCCCGCTTTCCGGACGACTGCGCCTCCCCTTCCAGCAGCACCCGCGCCCGGCCGCTCCGGATTTCCACCCGCACGCGCTCGCCGCGCACCACCTCGGCCGGGGAATCCAGCCACTCGGCCTCAATGGCCGCGCCCGCCGCAATCGGCCGCCGCGGCGCCCGGCCCACGACTTGGGACAGGTCCGGCAGGCCGGGTGGCCCTTCATAGGGTTCCTCGCGCAGTTGGGCACGCTCGATGGGGCGGCCCGGCGCCAGCGCCTCGGCGGCGATGGCGCGCTTTCCCGAAACCTCGATGCGCGCCTTGGCCCAAACCGGAAAATCGTCCCGGCCGGGCGCGGATACCACGCCGCGCCAGAGCGGTGCGGACCCGCCGGCCCGCTCCGCCGGCGGCGCGGAGAGCGGAAAGCGCAAATCGCCGGGCGGGATGGGTTGACGGCTGAAGTCCAGCACCTCGATGCGCGCCGCCGGCATGGCTGCGCGCAGGGCGGCCGCCACGCGCTCGGCGGTGAGCGTCTCCACGGGCCGCACGAAACAGGCTTCCAGGCCGGCTTCGACGGACAGTCCGTAGCGCCGCGCCAGGCGCGCCAACTCCGCCGCGCCGTAAGTGCGGCGGGCCCCCGCGGCGGCGGCCGAACCCAAATCCAACTCCGGCGCGATCCCCGCGAAGGCCGGCACCGCGCGGGCCATGTCGCCCGCCCGGATGCGCTCGCCCAAAACCGGCAGGCATTGGGCACACGCCGCGGCCAGCGCGGCAAGTACCAGGAAGAGCAGCCGCAGGATCATTGCTGCACCAGGCCGTTGGCCTCCTGGTACATCTCGTTGGCGGCGGTGACCACTTTGGAATTGGCTTCGTAGGCCCGCTGGGCGACGATCAGGTTGACCATTTCCTGGACCACGCTGACGTTGGACTGTTCGGTATATCCCTGCAGCAACGCGCCCATGCCCTGGGCCCCGCCGGGGGTGCCCGTGGTGGCCGCGCCGGAAGCCTCCGTGGGGGTGTACAGATTGCCGCCGATGGTGCTCAAGCCCGCCGGATTCTGGAAATTGGCAAGCTGGATCTGGCCGGCCACCTGGGCCGCGGTCTGGTTCGGCAGGGTGAAGCTCACCGTGCCGTCGCCGGCAATGGTGATGGATTGGGCATCCGACGGAATGGTGATCTGGGGCTGCACGGGATTGCCGCTGGCGGTCACCACGTTGCCATTCTGGTCGAGCTGAAACTCCCCGTCGCGGGTGTAGGCCAACTGTCCGTTGGGCTGCAGCACTTGAAAGAAGCCGGGCCCCTGGATGGCCACATCCAGCGGGTTATCGGTCTCCGAGGCGCTGCCCGGGGTGAAGATAATCTCGTTGCCCGAAGGCCGCGTGCCGAGCCCCAGTTGCAGCCCGGCGGGAACCACGGTCTGCTGGCTGGCGGAAGCCCCCGGCTGCAGCAGGTTCTGGTAGAGCAGGTCCTGAAATTGAACCCGCCGCGCCTTGTATCCGTTGGTGTTGGCGTTGGCCAGGTTGTTGGCGATGTTGTCTACGTTCATCTGTTGCGCCGTCATCCCGCTGGCGGCGCTGAAAAGCGCTCGCATCATAATTGCTCCTTCCCCTGGGGCTCTTACGAAGCCACCCGGGCTACCTCTTCGACGGCCTCGCGATTCATCTGCGAACCCAGCGTGGCGGCCTTCTGCAGCATTTCAAACTGGCGCATGACCGCCACCAGGCGCACGGCCGATTCCGCGGCGCCCACATTGGAACTCTCCAGTTTGCCCTGCTCGACTACGGCTCCGGACGCCGGCTGGGACGCCGCCGCGCTGCGAAAATAGCTGGCCCCTTGCTTGACCAGCGCACCGGTATCGGAGAAGTCCGCTATCTCGAGCCGGCCCAGGACCTGGCCGCTCTGGCTCACCGTGCCGTCGGGCGCCACCTGCAGATCGCCGGACGGTTGGATGGCCAGGTTCGCGCCGGATACCGTCCGCACCGCGTATCCCTCGGTGGTGACCAGCGCTCCGCGGGGGGACACCCGAAAGCTCCCATTGCGGGTGAACAGGCTTCCGGAAGGCCCGTCCACGGCGAAGAAGCCTCTGCCGGAAAGCGCCAGATCCGAGGGGCTGCCGGTCGCGCGCAGCGTGCCTTGGGAGAAATCGGTCCAGGGACGCTCGACGACCGGGAGCGTGGTGGCCGATCCGTCCTGCGGGCCGGCGGCTTCGGCGGATACATAAAGGTTATAGAACTCGCGGTCGGTCTTGTAGCCGCCGGTTTCCGTGTTGGCCAGATTGTTGGCCAGCATGTCCAGAGACTCCATGCGGGCCCGCATACCGCCGGCCGCCGAGATCGTTAAGGTATCCATGGCACGTTCCCAGCGGCGTCTGGTGCAAGCGGGGAGCCGAAGGGTGGGCGCAGAAAAGGAAAGGTTTGTGGCCCCGCGGCAGGACAAGTTCCCGGCGGAAACGGCCCCCACCGCCAAGATCTTGGCGGCGCCCGGCGCACAACTGCTTGGAATAGAGCGCAGAGCTTTGGTTGCCGGAGTGCACTTGTGCGGGACGTGATCGCCGCCTCTTCAGAATTACCGGGCGCCTCCGGCGCCCATACCGCGATGGCCGCCGGCGGGGCGGCCATGGGCGCAGGAACGGTGCCGGCGGCCGTGGCGGGCGGCGGTTTCCGGTCGTTTCTGGATGGTTGCCTGGACTGCGGCGGGGACCAACCGCCGGCACCAGAGCCACGCCTGGCACCCGGCGGGAAGAAACCAAACTCCGGCATGGCGGCGCCCACTGAAATGCCAGTTCCGGCGGCAGCCACCGCCCTCCGGACGTCCGCATTCGGCTTGGGAGCATGGGGGAGTCCCGGAGAGACGACGGCGGCGGTGGCCCAGGAAGGCGACGCCGGGAGCGCCCGGGACCTCTCCGGCGCTGGCGGTTCCGCGCCAGATCCCGCGCCGCTGCCCGGCTGGGCACCTGCGTCCGGCCGGTGGGCATGGGATCTCCCCTTACCGCCGGAGGCTCCGGCCGCGGCCGCCGGTCGAGACCAAGGGCCGGACGCCGCACCGGCGGCCGCGCCCGAGTTGGCCTTCGCCGCGCGCTTGCTCCCCCCCGAACCGGCGCCACCCTCGCACCAGGCTGCGGAGGGCCAGGCCGCGGAGGGGCTTCCCAGTCCCGCGGCAGCCGCGGTTTCGGGAGAGGCAGCCGCCCGCTCCGCAACCGATCCCCAGGACCGGAGCACGCCGGCGGAAAGCGTGGAGGCCCAACCCGGCCACGCCGAAATCTCGGAACCCCCGCATGGCCCGCACACCGCACCGCTGGACGATGAGCAAGCCGCATCGCCGGACAAAGCTATCGCCGGAAATGCGCGCAACGCTTTCCCCGCGGCAGAAGGGCAAACCACCGCGGACCGGCGGGATGCCGGCCCATTCGCCGGCGCCGCCCCTAAGGGTGCGCCGCCCTCCGGCGATCGCCCCACGGGCGACCAAGGCGCGAGTGCCACCGCCGGACAGCAGGACACGGGGAGCGTGGGGAACGCAGCCAGCCCGCTTCCCGCCGGCCGGGAGGCGCAGATCCCCGTTCCCGAGCAGCCCGCCGGCGCGGCGCGTCCCGCCGAGGCGGAGGCCCCCGAACCGGCGGCGCAGCCGGTCTCCCGCGACGTCTCCCTGCATCTGGCCGATGGCGAAAGCAGCGTGGACATCCGCATGGCCGAGCGCGCCGGAGAGATCCGCGTGACGGTGCACACTCCGGATCGCGATCTGGCCAACTCTTTGCGTGCAGACCTGCCGGATCTGGTCGGCAAGCTGCGGCAAAGCGGATTCCAGGCGGAGGCCTGGCGTCCGGCCTCGACAGCATCGGACGCGGGCCGCCGCGGCGGTTCGGACGGCTCGCCCTACCAGGAGCATTCGCCGGGCGCGCGCAAAGACGGCCGGCAACCGCAACCGCAGCAACGGAAGTCGAAAGATGCATCCCGCTGGGCCGGGGAATGGCAGTCCAGCCTCGACCCCGCACAGGAGTCCCACTCATGACGATTCAACCCTTGGCAACCTTGCCGCGCAGCCAGAGCGGCGCCCCGGCTGCCACTACTGCGACTCAAACGAGTGCTGCTGGAACGAGCTCGAACGATGCGGCCGGCGCTGTCAGCGAGACCGCGTTCTTGCAGCTTCTGGTGGCTCAAATCCAGTATCAGGATCCCACCAATCCGACCGACAGCACCGCCTTTGTCACGCAACTGGCGCAGTTCAGCTCACTCGAACAACTCATCGCCATTCATGGCGATCTCGACAGCCTGAAGACGTCCGGCAGCACCGGCGCATAGAATACCGCTTGCACGCAAGGAGAGACGAACAATGTTTGCAGCATTCAACACCGCACTATCAGGCTTGGACGCCAACGGCGTGGCCGTCGACGTGATCGGCAACAACCTGGCCAACATGAACACCACCGGTTACAAGGAAAGCGTCGCCTACTTCCAAAACCTGGTCAGCGAATCGATGAACGGCGGCCAGACCCAAGTGGGGTTCGGCGTGGCGCCGCCGCTGACCATCACGCAGTTCACCCAAGGCGCCATTAGCGCGAGCAGCGGGTCTCAGGACGCGGCTATCCAGGGGAGCGGCTTTTTCGTGGTCAACGACAACGGCATGACCCAGTACACCAGGGCCGGCAGTTTCCAGGTGGACCTTTCGGGCAACCTGCTCACTCCCAGCGGGCAGCAGGTCCAGGGCTGGATGGCTACCAACGGTGTGGTCAACACCGGCGGGCCGGTAGGCGACATCACCGTTCCGGTGGGCTCCATGCAACCGCCGGTGGCCACCCAGAACCTGACCCTGAGCGCCAACTTCGATGCCTCCGCCGTCACGGGAACGGCGTCGGACTGGTCCGCTCCCATTACGGTCTACGACTCCCTGGGGACCACCCATGTGTTGACCCTCAACTTCCAACAGACCGCCGCCAACACCTGGTCTTGCCAAGCCACCGTCCCCGGAGCGGATGTCCAGGGCGGCACGGCGGGCACGCCATCCACCGTAGGGAACCCCATCGCCCTGCAATTCAACGGCAGCGGGCTGTTGACCGGCACGACGCCGGTCGAACCCATCAATTTCGGCTTTCAGCCCGCCAACGGCGCCGCGGCCATTAGCGTCAACTGGAATCCCATCGCCGCGGACGGCACCAGCACCCTCACCCAGTTCGACCAGAGCTCGGCCACTTCCGCGATCACCCAGGACGGCTCGGCGGCCGCCCAACTCACCTCGGTAACCATGGCCAACGGCGGCCAGTTGCTGGCGACCTACTCCGACGGTCAACAGACCGTGGTCGGACAACTGGCCATGGCTAACATTCAAAACCCGCAAACTCTGCTGAATGTGGGAAACAACAACTTCCAGGTGACCGCCGACACCGGCGCGCCGGCCGTGGGTGCGCCCGGCACCGGCGGACGCGGCACCATCGTGGGCGGCGCGCTGGAATCCTCGAACGTGGATATGGCCACGGAACTTACCGATTTGATCGTGCTGCAGAGCGCCTACCAGGCCAATGCCAAGGTGGTAACCACCGTGGACTCCCTGGCGCAAGCCACCACCAATCTGATCACCTAGGAGCCGCGCGGATATGACAGCCATGGAAGAGATCGCCGCCTTCGCCGGCGTGCCGGTGGACATCGAGGCCGAGTTGGACCGCCGCATCCTGAGCGTGGGGCAGATCCTGCAAATGGAACCCGGCAGCCTGATCGGCATGAAGCGCTCGGCGGGGGAAAACATAGACCTGTATGTGGGCGGCACGCTGATCGGTTGCGGCGAAATCGTGGTCGTCGAAAACAGCCTGGGAGTCCGCATCACGGACTTCAACAGCGATCGGTAACGCCGGCGGCGGGAAGAGCGGCGCGTGGAAGCGATTGGTAACGCCGGCGGCGGGAAGGGCAGCGCATGGAAGCGATGCGGCAACGCCGGCGGCGGGAAGAGGAGCGAATGGAAGCGATGCGGCAAGTTTGGGCGGTGAGCGCGGTGCTGGCGATGCTGGCGGCTGCGCTCTGGTGGCTGCGGCGCAAAGGACTGGCCCGCTTTCGCCCGCGCGGCCGCCAGCGGACGATTCTGGCTGTGGAGCGGCTGACGCTGGGACCCCAGCACGCGCTGCACCTGGTGCGGCTGGCGGGCCGCGGGCTCCTGGTGGGGACTTCGCCGGCGGGATGCGCGGTGCTGGATAGTTTCGAGTGGTCGAGTCTGGAATCCCGGCCTTCGGCCGGAACCCCGGAGGCGCGCTGATGTCCCGCCGGCTGGCGCACGCCGGCGTTCTGGCGCTGCTGTTGCCCGCCGCCGGTTGGGCGGCGCGCGGGGCTTCCCCGGCGTCCGGGCTGGACCTCGGCAAAACCGGTTCGATGAGCGCGCCGATGCAGATCGTCCTGCTGCTGACGGCGCTGACGCTGCTGCCCGCGGCGCTGGTGTCGGTAACCCCTTTCCTGCGCATCTCGATCGTCTTGCATTTCCTGCGGCAGGCGTTGGCCACGCAGACGGCCCCCTCCAACCAGGTGCTGGTGGGACTGGCGCTGTTCCTGAGCCTGCTCACCATGGAACCCATGGCCAGCCAGATCTACGAACAGGCCTGGATTCCCCTGGACCGCGGCCAGATGACCGTCCCGCAGGCGGCCCAGGAGGCCGCCCGGCCGCTGCGCCAGTTCTGGCTGCGCTTCGCCCGCGAGAAAGACATCGCTTTGCTGCTGGAGGTATCCCACTCGCCGGCGCCGCGCACTCCGGCCGACGTGGATCTGAAAGTCCTGATCCCCGCCTATATTTTGTCGGAGTTGAAGGCGTCCTTTCAAATTGGCGCGGTGCTCTACCTGCCCTTCCTGGTCATCGATCTGGTGGTGGCCTCGGTGACCCTCTCGGTGGGCATGGTGCAGTTGCCGCCGGTCATGATTTCGGCGCCCTTCAAGATTCTGCTGTTCGTGCTGGTGGACGGCTGGAACCTGGTGGTCGGATCGCTGATGAAGAGTTTTAGCTGAGGAACGCTTATGACCAGCGACGCCGTCGTCGAAATCCTGCGCCACGCGCTGCTGGCGGCATTCTGGCTGGTGGCGCCGCTGCTGGCCATCGCCTTCGTCACCGGGGTGGTGGTCAGCCTGGCGCAGATCGTGACCTCCATTCAGGACACCGCCTTCAGCACGATTCCCCGGCTGGTGGTGTTCGTGCTGGCCATCCTGCTGCTGATGCCTTGGATGATCCAGCGGATCGCGGTTTACACCACGGCTTTGTTCGGCGATCTGGGGCGGTATGCCCGCTGAGACCGGCGTGGGCCTCCCCAC
>Ga0181519_10002363_pt1 | contig 16142 bp, 7 predicted proteins | sample PEATcosm2014_Bin_26_FD_121102 | JGI IMG/M metagenome (GOLD analysis project Ga0181519, IMG submission 121102) | Peatland microbial communities from MTU Mesocosm Facility, Houghton, MI, USA - PEATcosm2014_Bin02_10_metaG | ecosystem: Environmental > Terrestrial > Soil > Wetlands > Peat | place...
CGTCAAGCTCGGCTATTTCGCCCAGCACGCCATGGACCTGCTCGACGGCGACAGCACCGTCTTCGAAACGTTGGACGGCGCCTTCCCCCATGCCGGCCAGGGCTCGCTGCGCACCCTGGCCGGCGCCTTCGGCTTCTCCGGCGACGATGTCGAAAAAAGGTGCCGCGTGCTCTCGGGGGGCGAAAAGGCGCGGCTGGTGATGGCGAAAATGCTCTTCGACCCCCCAAACTTCCTGGTGCTCGACGAGCCGACCAACCATCTGGACATCGCCACCAAGCAAATGCTGATCAAGGCCCTGTCCGCCTTCGAGGGCGCCATGCTGTTCGTCTCGCACGACCGCCATTTCCTCGCGGCGCTGTCGAACCGCGTGTTCGAACTGACGCCTGAAGGCGTGCATCAATATCCCGGCGGCTACAGCGAATATGTGGCCTCCACCGGCCAGGAGGCGCCGGGCCTGCGGCATTGAGCGTTTTTTTAAAGCCGGACCGGAGCCAAGGCGAGCGATGCGGGTTTCGCCAGAGTGTCCCTTTCGCAAGAGCCTTCCGCGCGCGATGGCGGCCCGCGCGCGATGGCGGCGCGACATTGACCGGTTTCGCGGCGCGGGCGCATAGTAGCGTCAGGCGCGCGCGCGCAGTCCCGATTCCGTCCGGCAGGACGGCCAGCAAGAGGTTCCCATGTCCGCCATAGTCTCGATCGGCGCCTTGCCTCTGTCCGAGGTTCTCAAGGCGCCGGAAAAGGGCGCTTTGACTCTCATCGCCTTCGCCGGCAAGGATCTGGCGCTCGGCGCCGAGGCCGCCAAACTTTTGGGCGACGCCTCCGGCCTCATCGAAAAATCCGCCGAATTCGCCGGCTTCAAGGGCAAGATCGGCTCGGCGCTCGAGTTTCTCGCCCCCGCCGGCCTTGCAGCGCAAAAACTGATCGTGCTGGGAACGGCGCCGGAAAAGGACGGCGAAAAGCGCGATTACCTGCGGCTCGGCGGCGTCGCCGCGGCAAAGCTCGGCAAGTCCAAGCTCGCGCGCGTCATCTTCGATTTCGCGGAGGCGCCGGACGACGCGGTCGCGGCGGCGCAGGATTTTGCGCTCGGCCTGCGGCTGCGGTCCTACAAATTCGACCAGTTCAAGAGCAAGAAGGCCAAGAAGGACGAGCCCGAGAACGACGAGCCCGTCGAAATCTTCCTCGCCGCCCCCGACGCGGGCGCGCTGGCGCCGGCGCTCGCGCAAGCCGAGGCCCTCGCCGAGTCCGTCAACCTCGCGCGAAAACTCGTCAACCTGCCGCCGAACCTGCTCTATCCCGAATCCTTCGCCGCCGAGGCCAAGGAGCTGGAAAAGCTCGGGGTATCCGTCGAAATCCTCGACGTCCCCGCCATGGAGAAGCTGGGCATGCGCGCGCTGCTCGGCGTCGGCCAGGGCTCGGCGCGACCGAGCCGCGTGGTGATCATGCGCTGGAACGGGGGCAAGGAGGGCGCGGCGCCGCTCGCCTTCATCGGCAAGGGCGTGTGCTTCGATTCCGGCGGCGTGTCGATAAAACCCGGCGCGGGCATGGAGGACATGAAGGGCGACATGGGCGGCGCCGCCGCCGTCACCGGCCTTTTACGCGCACTGACCGTCAGAAAGGCGAAGGCGAATGTCGTGGGCGCGATCGGTCTGGTCGAAAACATGCCCGACGGCGCGGCGCAGCGCCCGTCCGACATCGTCACGGCCATGTCGGGAACCACCATCGAGATCATCAACACCGACGCGGAGGGGCGGCTGGTGCTGGCCGACGTGCTCTGGCACGTGCAAAGCGCCTACAAGCCCGCCTTCATGATCGACCTCGCCACGCTCACGGGCGCAATCCTGGTCTCGCTCGGCCAGGACCACGCCGGGCTGTTCTCCAACAACGACGATCTCTCGGAAAACCTGGCCAAGGCCGGCGAGGCGACGGGTGAAAAAGTCTGGCGCATGCCGATGGGCCCGGCCTACGAAAAAATGATCGAATCAAAATTCGCGGACATAAAAAACACCGGCGGCCGCTTCGCCGGCTCGATCACCGCCGCGCATTTCCTGCAACATTTCGTCAACGACACGCCCTGGGCGCATCTCGACATCGCCGGCACGGCGATGAGCGCGCCGTCGAACGACCTCAACCAGAGCTGGGGCTCCGGCTGGGGCGTGCGCCTGCTCGACCGTCTGGTGCGCGATTTCTACGAGGGATGACGCAAAAGCCGCAAACGGAAGTCTGGTTCTACCAGCTCCAGCGCCGCCGCCTCGACCAGGTTCTGCCGAGTCTGGTCGAACGCGTGTTGCAGCGCGGCTGGCGCGCCGTGATCCAGGCGGCCACGCCGGAGCGGCTCGCGGCGCTCGACGACCTGCTCTGGACCCATGCCGAGGACTCCTTCCTTCCCCACGGCGCGGCGAAGGATGGCGACCCCGACATGCAACCGGTCTGGCTCACCCTGGGAAACGACAACGCCAATGGCGCGCAGGCGCGCTTCCTGCTCGAAGGCGTCGAGGCCGCGCCTTTCGTCGATCATGGTTACCAGCGGCTCCTGGTGCTGTTCGACGGCCGCGACGAGGACTTTTTGGCCAACGCGCGCGGCCAATGGAAAAAACTGCGCGAAATCAACGCCAGCCTCACCTATTGGGCGGAAACCGACGAGGGCGGCTGGCGCAAGCAGGGCTAAGCAGGATTTCCGAAAAGTGGATACCGGTTTTCGGATAAAAATCCTGCTAAAACAAAGGAATTTAAGCAAACATTCGTTGGCGGGCCGACGAATGTTGCTTAGCGATACAACCTTGAATTGCAAAGCCTTCGTCGTAATTCCGCCCCAATCCTGGCTCATTTCAGGTCCGATCACAAATCCGTGATGCCGCGCGCGCATGCACAGCGCGGGCGTAAACCCTTTGGCAAGGTCTACGCTTCATGGTCCGGGTTTGAAAAGATTAATTAAAATGCCGTGCAACGGGCGGGCGCGGCGCTAACTGAGGATGTCAGCTTCGTGATGAAACGTTTCCTCACCCTCGGTCTGGTTTTCGCCGTACTTGGCCTTGGCGGCTGCGCCCAGCGTCAGCAGACGGCCTTCGGCGGCCACGGCAAGGAATATTTCCCCGAATCGATCTACGGTCGCGCCAGCCCGCGCGTGGTCGCCGATGGCGAGGAAGTGCCCAAGGGCGGCGGACACTATCTGGTCGGCAAGCCCTATACGGTCGCCGGCCACACCTATGTGCCGAGCGAGCGCAAGTTTTCCGGCGTGGGCCTGGCGTCCTGGTATGGCGAGGCCTTCCACGGCCGCCGCACCGCCAATGGCGAGGTTTACGATCGCGAATCGATCAGCGGGGCCCATGCCACCATGCCGCTACCGAGCTACGCCCGCATCACCAACCTGCGCAACCGCCGTTCGATCATCGTGCGCGTGAACGATCGCGGCCCCTACCACGGCGGTCGCATCATGGATCTCTCCGCCCGCGCCGCCGAGGCGCTGGACTACCGGCGCTTCGGCACCGCCCGCGTCAAGGTGGAATATGTCGGGAGGGCCTCGATGGACGGCTCCGACGACAACAAGCTGATGGCGACCCTGCGCACGGACGGCAAGCCCGCCCAGCTCGACGATTTCTCGCTCTCGCCCACCATGGTGGCGGAGCGCCGGGAGCTTCCCGACGAACGGCCCGCGCCGGAGCAGGCCGCGCGCGACGTCGAACGCGTGGCCATGCTCCAGTCCGAGAGCCTGCCGCCGCCGCCGCCGCGCCCGGAGCGCCCGTCGCCGCGCGTTGCATCCGACGCGCCGCTCACCCTCGAGGAGCTGGCGCCCGCCGCCGACCTTCCCGCGCATCCGCCGCTGCCGCCGCAGCGTCCGCTTGACCTTGGCGACGCTTCCGACTCCGACGCCCCGATCCGCGTTTCCAGGCGCTGATCGTTCCGGGTTTGCCGCGCCTTGGCAACCGCGCCTTGGCAACCCGCCCGCAATCGCCTAAAAAAGCCCGCAGCCTGACGCTGCGGGCATGCGCGTCTTGCAATCACGATCTGAAATTGAGGGCCGGGTGCGAACGATCGCCGTCCTGATCTGGATGTTGTGCGCCGCCGGGGCGGCGCTCGCGCAATCCGTGACGACCACGGCGCCCAGCGCGCTGGTGATGGACGTGGACACGGGCGCCGTGTTGTTCGCAAAGGCTGCCGACGAACCCAGCCAGCCGGCCTCGCTGGCCAAGCTGATGACGGCGGAACTCGTCTTCCGCGATCTCCGCAGCGGCCGGATCACGCTCGACACGCAATTCTATGTGTCCGAACACGCCTGGAAGACCGCGCGCGGCGGCGCGTCCATGTTCGCGCGGCTCGGCTCCAGCATCCGCGTCGAGGATCTTTTGCGCGGGCTGATCGTGCAGTCGGGCGCCGACGCGGCGGTGGTGCTGGCCGAAGGGCTCGGCGGCTCCGAGGAAAGCTTCGCCGCCATGATGAACAAGGAAGCCGCCGAACTGGGCATGACCCATTCGCACTTCATCGACAGCTGGGGCGCGGCCGACCCGGCGCAGGCGGTGAGCGCCCGCGACATGGCGCTGCTGGCCGAGCATATCATCAAGACCTACCCGGAATACTACCATTTCTTCGGCGAGAAGGAGTTCACCTGGAGCAAGGTCCGGCAGCTGAACCGCAACCCCATCCTGTTCAACGAGGTCGCGGGCGACGGGCTCAAGGTCGGCAACCTCCCCGACGGCGATTACAGTCTGGTGGGCTCGGCGGTGAACGGCGGCAGGCGCCTGATCGTGGTGATCCTCCAGGCGAAGACGGCGAAGGATCGCGCGGAAGAGGCGCGAAAATTGTTCAACTGGGGCTTTCAGGGTTTTGAGGTGCGCAACCTGCTGGCGGCGGACCAGCAGGTCGGCTCCGCGCGGGTCTATGGCGGCGACAGGCAGGAGGTCGCGCTGGTGACGCAGGCGCCGGTGCGGCTGATGGCGCCGCGCGGCGCGTCGGACAAGCTCTCCGGCAAGATTTCCTATACCGGCCCGCTGCTGGCGCCGCTGCCGGCGGGCAAGACCGTGGCGCGCCTGAAAATCTACATGGGCGCCACGCTGGCGCTGGACGTTCCGCTCCAGACCGGCGACGCCGTCCAGCTCGGACCCTTGAGCGCGCGCGCGAAGGACGCCGCGTTCGAACTGGGCGTGCAGATGTTCCACAAGGCGCTGAGCTACGCCTTCAAGAGCGCGGCGAGACCGGCGGACCCGCATACGGCGCCCTGAGGCCTATTCGATGGTCCGGCTTGCAGACCCCTTGGCCTTTGCGTCGGGGTTCATTACCTTGCGCGAAATTCCTTGAACACGAAACGCATCATGGCCGAAACAGCGACCTATTACATCACCACCGCCATCCCCTACGCCAACGGCGCCCCGCACATCGGCCACGCCTACGAGCGCATCGCCACCGACGTTTTCGCGCGATTCCAGCGCTTGGACGGCAAGGATGTGCTGTTTGTCACCGGCATGGACGAACACGGCCTGAAAATGCAGCAGACGGCCACGCGGGAAAATCTGACGCCGCTGCAACTCGCCGACCGCACGGCCGCGCAGTTCGAGGCCATGGGCGAAAAACTCAACGCGACGGCCGACGATATCGTCCGCACCACGCAGCCGCGCCACAAGCAGGCCGTGCAGGAAATCTGGCGGCGCATGGCCGCCAAGGGCGACATCTACCTGTCGAAATACAGCGGCTGGTATTCGGTGCGCGACGAAGCCTATTACGACGAAGGCGAACTCACCGAAAACGCGGAGGGAAAAAAGTTCGCGCCCACGGGCGCGCCGGTCGAATGGGTGGAGGAGGAGAGCTATTTCTTCAAGCTCTCGGCCTATGCGGAAAAACTGCTCGCCCATTACGAGGCGCACCCCGACTTCATCACGCCGGAAAAATACCGCAACGAGATCGTCGCTTTCGTCAAGCGCGGCCTGAAAGACCTTTCCATCAGCCGCACCACTTTCGACTGGGGCATAAAAGTCCCCGGCGACGAAAGCCACGTGATGTACGTCTGGGTGGACGCGCTCACCAATTATTTCACCGCCACCGGCTATCTCGAAGGCGGCCCGAGGGCCAAATTCTGGCCCGCCGACGCGCATGTGATCGGCAAGGACATCACCCGCTTCCACGCCGTTTTCTGGCCGGCCTTCCTGATGTCGGCCGACCTGCCGCTGCCGAAACAGATCGTGGTCCACGGCTTCCTGTTCAACCGCGGCGAGAAAATGTCGAAGTCGGTGGGCAATGTCATCGACCCCGGCGCGCTCGCCGATCATTACGGCGTGGACGCGCTGCGCTACTTTTTCCTGCGCGAAGTGCCGTTCGGGCAGGACGGCAATTATTCGCACGAGGCCATCGTGCAGCGCATCAACGCCGATCTCGCCAACGACCTCGGCAATCTCGCGCAGCGCTCGCTGTCGATGATCGCGAAAAATTGCGGCGGCAAGGTTCCCGCGCCCGGTCCGCGCGAGGACGCCGACGCGATGCTGCTGGCGCGCGCCTACGGCGCCGTGGATATCGCCCGCAAGAACATGGGCGACTACCTGCCGCATCAGGCCCTCGCGGAAATCTGGGGCGTGGTGGGCGACGCCAACCGCTATTTCGCGGGGCAGGAGCCCTGGAAGCTGGGAAAAAGCGATCCGGCGCGACGCGACGCCGTGCTTTATGTCACCGCCGAAGTCTTGCGCGTCGTCGCGCTGCTCTGCCAGCCGTTCATCCCGGAGGCGGCCGGCAAGTTCCTCGACCTGCTGGGCGTCGCCGCGGAAAGCCGCAGCTTCGCCTGCGCGACCCCGGACCACGCCCTGAAAGCGGGCGCAACACTCCCGGCGCCCGCGCCGGTCTTCCCGCGTTACGTCGAGCCCGAAGAAGCAAAATGAAACTGATCGACACCCACTGCCACCTCGATTTCGACGAGCTTTTACGCGATCGCGCCGGCGTGCTTTCGCGTGCAAAATCGGCGGGCGTCAGGCGGATGATCACCATCTGCACGGAAATCGAAAAGTTTCCCGCAATTGCGGCCATCGCCGACAGCGTCGACGAGGTCTATTGCTCCGTCGGCACCCACCCCAACCACGCCCAGGACGAGCGCGAGTTTTCCGCAAACGAGATCGCGGAGCTGGCGCAACATCCCAAATGCGTCGCCATTGGCGAGGCCGGCCTCGACTATCATTACGCGCGGGCGGAAAAGGCGTTGGCGCACCGGGTGTTTCGCGCCCACATCGAGGCGGCGCGGCTGGCAAAACTGCCGCTGGTGATCCACAGCCGCGATTGCGACGCCGACATGGCCGACATTCTCGAACGGGAATACGCCAAAGCCCCGTTCAAGGCGCTGCTGCACTGCTTCACCTCGACGCGCGAACTGGCCGAACGCGCCCTGGCGCTTGGCCTTTACGTCTCCTTTTCCGGCGTGCTCACGTTCAAGAACGCGGCGGAGCTGCGCGAAACCGCGGCGCTGGTCCCGCTCGACCGCCTGCTGATCGAAACCGACGCGCCCTTCCTCGCGCCGGTCCCGCATCGCGGCAAGACCAACGAGCCCGCCTATGTCGCGGACACCCTGCGCGCGCTCGCCGAGGTCAGGGGCATGGCGCCGGAAGCGCTGGCCGAGATCACCACCGCCAATGCCCTAAGAATCTTCGACAAGATGTCGGCGCTGGCCGCATGACGCTTGCAGTCACCATCCTCGGCTGCGGTTCTTCGGCGGGCGTTCCGCGCGTGGGGCAGGGGTGGGGCGCGTGCGATCCCGACAACCCGAAAAACCGGCGGCGGCGCTGTTCCATTCTGGTGGACCAACTGGGGGAGAACGGGCCGACCCGCCTGCTGGTGGACGCGGGGCCGGATGTCCGCGAGCAATTGATCGGCGCGGGCGTGGACCGGATCGACGCCCTGCTGCTCACCCATCCCCACGCCGACCACATCCACGGCCTCGACGACGTGCGTCCGCTGACCATGCAGATGCGCCGGTTGATCGACTGCCACCTCGATGCGCCCACCTGGGAAACCATCGGGCTGCGCTTCGACTACCTGTTCAAGACGCCGCCGGGCAGCGCCTATCCGCCGCTGCTCATCCCCCACCTGCTCACGCCTGGCGCGCCCTTCGCCCCGGAGGGACCGGCGGGCCCGCTGGAGGCGCTGCCGTTCCGCCTCAACCACGGCGACATCGACGCGCTCGGCTACCGCTTCGGCAATGCGGCCTACACCCCCGACGTAAAACTGATCCCCGACGAAAGTTTCCAGTACCTGGAAAACCTCGACCTCTGGATCATCGACGCCCTGCGCTACCGCCCCCATCCCACCCATTTCAGCCTGATGGAGGCGCTGGAGGCGATCGACCGCTTCAGGCCGAAACGGGCGGTGCTGACCAACCTGCACACCGACATGGATTACGAAATTTTGCGCGACCAGTTGCCGGAGGGCGTGGAGCCCGCGTTCGACGGAATGCGGCTGAAGGTGTGAACGCCTAACGCCGTCATTGCGAGCGCCAGCGAAGCAATCCACCAGCCCGCCGCAAAACAAAACGCCCGGCTTTCACCGGGCGTTCGCATGTCACGCCGTCAAAACCCTCACCCCAGCCGGCCCGCCGCATGGGCGAGCAGCGTATAAACCTTGCCGGTCTCCGAGGTCAGGTAGGAGCGCGTCAGGTGGCCGTCGCGGTCCTCGCGGTCCACTTCCGACAGCAGGCGTTCGAATTCCTGCACGTAGCGGTCGACCGTCTGGCGGAATTCCGCCTCGGCGCCATAGCGCCGGCGCACTTCGTCAAAAGTCTTGACGCCGGCGCCGGTGTAGAGCCTGCGGTCGAACACGCCGCGGTCGCCGCGACGGTAGCGGTCCCAGGCCTTCGCCAGCGCGCTCTCGTCGACCATGCGCGCGATGTCCGACGACAGGGTGTCGAGATCGGCGCCTGACGCGGCCCGCGGCGCGTCCTCCTGCGACGCGCGCGCCAGCAGGTTGCTCATCCAGCCATTGGCGTCGCCGCCGGCGGGACGCTGCGCCGCCGCCGCCGGGCGGACGTCGAAGCGCGCGGGCGCCGGCGCGGCGGCGCGGGTGGAGCGCGGCGCCGGCAGCGCCTCGGTGCGGGGGGCGGGGGCTTCGGTCACGTCGAAGGCGCGGCCGGAGCGGGCGACGATGTCGGTCAGCTCGTTGAGCGCCTTGATCTGCTCGGCGACCACGCGGCGCATCGCCGCCGTCTGTTCCGAGGTCTCGCGCGGCAGCTCCAGCGCGCCGCGCCGCAACTCCTGCCGCGTGGCTTCCAACTCGCGCTGGATTTCCACGCTCATGCCGCGCAGCTCCTGCGCCACGGCCTTGTAGCGCTCGGTCGCCTGGGAGAACAGATGGTTGAGTTCGCCGAGGTTCTGTTCGTAGGCGCTGGTGAGCGCGGCGGAAGCGCTTTCGCGCTCGCGGGCGGCGGCGTCGCGCAGCTGATCGAACTGGCTGGCGAGTGCGCCCGCGGTGGCGGCGGTCGCGTCGGTGAGGAAGCCGCCGACCTCGCGGGCCTTGCCCTCGGCCTGCGCCAGCGTCTTGCCGATCTGGGACGCATAGCGCTCCAGCCGCTGCTCGAAGGCGTCCTGGCGCTGCTGCGCCTCGGTGTAGAGCGTCTGCAGGCTTTGCAGGCGCGTGTCGAGGGCTTCGTCGATCTCGGACTGCGCCTTGCGCATTTCGCCGAGGGAGTCGGCGAGCCCGGCGTTCTCGGTCTTCAGGCCGCGCGCGGCGCCCGAGAGCTGGTCCGCGCCCTGCCGCGCCGCCGCGTCGAGCCGGTTGATTTCGCCGTCAAGCGCATCCACCGCGCCGGTAAAGGCGCCGATGCGGTCGCCGAGCTGCGAATCGTAGCGCTGCAAGCTGCCTTCCGCCTTGTCCACCACGCCGATCAGCGCGCGGTGCGATTGCGCCATCACCTCGACCAGGTTGAACATGTCCTTCTTGACCTTGCCGTTGATCTCGGCAAGCGCCGCCGCGATCTCCTCCTGCTTGCGGCCGAGTTCGGCGACCAGTTCGCCGGAGCGGTCATGCAGCACGCCCACGGCGGTCTGGCTGAAGGCGGTGATGCGTTCGGTCACTTCGCCGCCGCGTTCCTCCAGCAGTTCGATCAGCTTCAGGCCGCGCGTGTCGTACCAGTCGTGCAGCGCCTCCGTGCGCACGCGCAGGTCTTCGGCGAGCGTGCGGCCGCCGCCTTCGAGCGTGGCGCCGAGCGCGGCGACGCGGCGGTCGAGCTCCTGGCTGACTTCGCCGAGCCGGTTGACCACCTTGTCCTCGAACACGCCGACCTGACCTTCCAGGCCGCCGGCGATCTCGGCGGCGCGTGCGCGAAGGGTCCTGTCGACCTGTTCGGCCTGGGCGGCGACCTTTCCGACGACTTCCGCGACGCGGTTGACCACCTTGTCCTCGAACAGATCGACATGGCCGCCGAGATGCGCCGCAACCTGCCCGGAACGCAGCGAAAGCACCTCGTCAACCTTGCCGGCCTCGTCGGCGATCCGGTTCGCGGCCTGCTGGGTGCTGTCGACCACCTTCTGCTCGAAGGCTTCGACCTGGCCGCCGATCCGGGCGGCGATCTCGGCGGAGCTGGCCGCGAGCGCCGCCGCGGCCTCGCCGGCGCGCGAAACCACCTTCTCCTCGAAGGCGTCGACATGCGCGCCGAGGTTCGTGGCGATCTCGGCGGAGCGGCCCGCGAGCGCGGCTTCGGCTTCGCTGGCTTTCGCCGCGATCCGGCCGGCGGCCTGGTCGGCGCGTGTGGAGACCTTGTCCTCGAAAGCGGCGATGTGCGCCCGCAGTTGCACGGTGAGTTGCTCCGAGCGATTGCCGAACGCCGCTTCCGCCACGCCGACGCTGGCGACGATCTTGCCGGCGGCCGCGTCGGCGCGGGCGACCACCTTGTCTTCGAACGCCTCGACATGGGCGCCGAGATGGGCGGCGATCTCGCTGGAGCGCGCCGCGAGCTTGTCGGCGGCCGCGTCGGCGCGGGCGACCACCTTGTCTTCGAACGCCTCGACATGAGCGCCGAGATGGGCGGCGATCTCGCTGGAGCGCGCCGCGAGCTTGTCGGCGGCCTCGTCGGCGCGGGCGACCACTTTCTCCTCGAACGCCTCGACATGAGCGCCGAGATGGGCGGCGATCTCGCTGGAGCGCGCCGCCATCTTGCCGACGGCCTCGTCGGCGCGGGCGACCACCTTGTCCTGGAAGGCCTCGACATGCGCGCCGAGGCGCGCGGAGATCTGCTCGGAGCGGACCGAGATCTTGCCGGCGGCCTCGTCGGCGCGGGTGACGACCTTGGCTTCGAAAGCCTCGACATGGGCGCCGAGATGGGTGGCGATCTCTTCGGAGCGGACCGAGATCTTGCCGGCGGCCTCGTCGGCGCGGGTGACGACCTTGGCTTCGAAGGCCTCGACATGGGCGCCGAGATGGCCGGCGATCTCCTCGGAGCGCGCCGCGATCTTGCCGGCGGCCTCGTCGGCGCGGGTGACGACCTTGGCCTCGAAAGCCTCGACGTGGTCGCCGAGATGCCTGGAGATTTCCTCGGCGCGGGCGGCGAGCACGGAGTCGATCTCGCCGGACCTGGACCAGATCTCCCGGCCCGCCGCGGTGAGGCGCCCGACCACCTTGTCCTCGAACACGTCGATCTGGGCGCCGAGGCTTTCGGTCATCTGCGAGGAGCGCGCCGCGAGCGTGGCGTCGATTTCCTCGGCGCGCGACCAGACTACGCCGCCGACGGCCACGAGCCGGTTGACCACCTTGTCCTCGAACTGGCCGATATGGCCGCCGAGATGATCGGCGATCTCCTCGGCGCGGGCGCCGAGGGTGGCGTCGATGTCCCGGGCCTTGGCGGAGAGGATCTCGGCGAGCGCGGTCGAGCGCAGCAGGATGATCTCGTCGAACTCGCGCGCCTTGGAATCCAGCGCGCGGCCGACCTCGCGGCCGCCTTCGCCCAAAACCTTGGCGATGTCGATGGCGCGTCCGGCGAGCGAGTCATTGAGCTGGCGCGAGCGCGCGGACAGCCCGCTCTCGGCCTTTTCGATCAGGCCGTCGAGGCTCTGGACCACGGCTTCGGTGCGGGTCGAGGCGGCGGTCTCGAAGCGATCGACCTGGCGCCCCAGCAGATCCGCGGCGGCCTGGGCGCGTTCGGACAGGCGCGCGTCGAGCGCCGCGCCCTGCGTGCTGAATGTGCTTTCGAGCAGGGCGAGACGATCGGTCATCGCCGCGCCGAACTGCTGCGAATGCGCGCCGATGCGCTCCACCGCGCCGCCGCCGTGCTCGACCATCGCGGCCTCGAAGGCGCGAAGATTGTCGGTGAGCGCATCGCGCAAAGCTTCGGTCTGGGCGCGGATGTGGTCGGCGGAGCTTTCGCCGCCATTGCGCAGCAGGTTCTCCAGCGCCGCGAGCTGCGCCACGAACTCGGCGTTGAGGCGCTCGGCGTGCTGGCCGAGGCGCGTGTGCGCCTGCGTGACGCCGGTCTCCACCTTGTTCTCGAAGCTTTGCAGGCTCGCCGCGATCTGCTGGGCCAGCCGCTCGGCGTGCTGGCCGATGCTGTTGGAAGTCTCCTCGCCGCCCCGCGACAGGGTGCGCTCGAAGATGTCGAGCCGCTCGGACAGGGTTTCGTTGACGCGGTCGCCATGCGCGCCGATGGCGGCCACCGCCTCGGCGGCGGTCTGGGCGAAGCGGCCCTGCGCGTCGCCGAACCGGGCGACGATGGACTCCGCGGTCTGCGCGGCGTTGGCGGCGAAGCTCGAGTCGAGCGCCTGCGTTTGCGCCGCCAGCGCGTTGAGCGTGCTCTCGGCTGTCGCCTCGAAATGCGCCTGCGCCGCGATGGTGTTGTCGTTGAGCGCTTCACCCACGGTTTTCGTGGTCGCTTCCAGCGCGTCGCGCAGCCGCGCGGACCGCTGTTCGGCGTCGGCGATCACGCCTTCCGTCGCCTGCGCGAACTGGGTCTGGAAGGATTCGGCGTGTTCGGCGAGCGTCGCGATGCGCTGCTGCGTGAGGCCGGCGACGGCGGCGTCCAGCCGCTCGCCATGGGTTTCCATCGCCTCGACCGCCCCGCGCGCGACGGCGCCGAATTTCTCGTGGAAGTCTTCGATGGGGCCGGCGAGCGCCGCAAGGTGGCTCTGGGTGACCGCGGCGACGGTGGATTCCAGCAGTTCGCTCTGGCCGGCGATGACGTCCACCGTGTGTTGCGCCGTGGCGGCGAACTGGTCCCGGAAGGCCTGGGTGTGATCGCAGAGCGTGGCGAGATTGGCCTCGGTGACCTCGGCGACGGTGGTTTCCAGATGCGCGCCGTGGCCGACGATGGCCTCCACGGTCTGCCGCGCCGCGGCGGTGAACTGCTCCTGGAACGCCTGGGTGTGGCCGGTGAGCGCCGCGAGATTCGCCTGGGTGACCTCGGCGACCGTGGTTTCCAGATGTTCGCCATGGCCGGCGAGCGCGTCCACCGTGTGCTGGGCGGCGGCGGTGAACTTTTCGTGGAAGGACTCCAGCGGGCCGGTGAGCGCCGCGAGATTCGCCTGGGTGACCTCGGTCACCGTGGTTTCCAGATGTTCGCCGTGGCCTGCGAGCGCGTCCACCGTGTGCTGGGCGGCGGCGGTGAACTTTTCGTGGAAGGACTCCAGCGGGCCGGTGAGCGCCGCGAGATGCGACCGCGTGACCTCGGCGACGGTGGTTTCCAGATGGTCGCCGTGGCTGGCGAGCGCGTCCACGGTCTGCTGGGCGGAGGCGGTGAACTGGTCCTGGAAGGCCTGGGTGTGGCCCGCGAGCGCCGCGAGATGCGACTGGGTGACGGCGGCGACGACGGCTTCGAGTTGATCGCCCCGGCCGGCGATGGCGTCCACCGCCTGCTGCGCGGCGGCGCCGAACCTGTCGTGCAAGGCTTCGATCGGGCCGGCGAGCGCGGAGAGGTTCGACTGGGTGACGGCGGCGACGGCGGCTTCGAGCTGTTCGCTCTGGCCGGCGATGGCGTCCACGGTCTGCTGGGCGGCGGCGGTGAACTTTTCGTGGAAGGAGTCCAGCGGGCCGGCGAGGGCCACGAAATTCGCCTGGGTGACGGCGGCGACGGCGGCCTCCAGATGCTCGCTGCGGTCGACGATGGCGTCCACGGTCTGCTGGGCGGCGGCGGTGAATCGTTCGTGGAAGGATTCCAGCGGGCCGGTGATCGCTTCGAGATGCGACCGGGTGACCTCGGCGACGGTCGATTCCAGATGTTCGCCGTGGCCGGCGAGGGCGTCGACCGCCTGCTGCGCGGCGGCGCCGAATTTTTCGTGGAAGGCGTCGATGGGGCCGGCGAGCGCCGCCAGATGGCTCTGGGTGACGGCCGCGACCGTGGATTCCAGCAGTTCGCTCTGGCCGGAGATGGCGTCCACCGTGTGCTGCGCCGTGGCGGTGAACTGGTCCCGGAACGCCTGGGTGTGTTCGGTGAGCGCGGCGAGATTCGCCTGGGCAGCTTCGGCGGCCACCAGTTCCAGCTGCGCGCCGTGGCCGGCGATGGCGTCCACGGTCTGCTGGGCGGCGGCGGTGAACTGCTCCTGGAACGCCTGGGTGTGGACGGTCAGCGCCGCGAGTTGCGACTGCGTGGCTTCGGCGACGCTGGTTTCCAGCTGCGCGCCGCGCCCGGCGAGCGCGTCCACGGTCTGCTGGGCGGCGGACGTGAACTGGTCCTGGAAGGCCTGGGTGTGGCCGGTGAGCGCCGCGAGATGCGACTGGGTCACTTCGGCGACGGTGGTTTCGAGATGCGCGCCGCTCCCGGCGAGCGCGTCCACGGTCTGCCGGGCGGCGGTCCCGAACTTCTCCTGGAAGGATTCCGTATGGCTGGCGAGCGCCGCGAGATGCGTCTGCGTGGCGGCGGCGACGGTGGCTTCCAGCTCTTCGCCATGGCTGGATATGGCCTCGACCGTCTGTTGCGCGGCGGCGCCGAACTGGTCGCTGAAGGCGACGGTGTGGCTGGTGAGCGCCGCCAGCTGGTCCTGCGTGGCGGCGGCGACCATGTGCTCCAGGCGCTCGCCGTGATTGGCGATGGTTTCGATCGCATTTTGCGCCGTGGCGCCGAATTGCTCGTGGAAGGCCTCGGCGTGGCCGGCGAAGGCGGCGAGGGTGTCGCCAGAGGCGACGCCGAACTGCTCGTGGAAGGCGGTGCTCTGTCGGGTGAAGGCGGCAAGCGTCTGGTTGGCGGCGGAGCCCACGCTCGCCTCGATCCGCGCGGCGTGGTCGTGGAAGGCCTGTTCGATCCGGTCGGTCTGGGCGGTCAGGTTCTCCACGGTGGCGCCGGAAATGCGCTCGAAGGCGCCGTTGAGTTCGTCGGTGCGGGCCGCGATGGTCTCGGCCGCCCCGCGCGTAGAACCCTCCACGGAAGCGCGCAAAGTCTCGGCGCCGGCGGCGATGGTCTCGGCGGCCTCGCGCGTCGAGCCCTCCACGTAAGCGCGCAAAACCTCGGTTCGGGCGGCGAGCGTCTCGACGGCCTCGCGCGTGGAGCCCTCCACGGAAGCGCGCAATGCCTCGGTGCGGGCGGCGATGGCGTCGGCCGCCTCGCGCGTGGAACCCTCGACGGCGGCGCGCAAAGCTTCGGTGCGTGCCGAAAGCGTTTCGACGGCGCCGCGGGTCGAACCGTCGACCGCCGCGCGCAGGGCGTCGGTCTGGCCGGCGACGGCCTCGATGGTCTCGCCGGCGGTGCGGGCGAAGGTCTCGTTGAAGGCCTGGGTCTGTCCGGCGAAGGCGGCGAGGGTCTCTTCCGCCGCGACCGCTAAGTTTTCGCGCAGGGCTTGCGCGTGTCCGGCGACGCCCTCGACCGTCTGCTGGCTGATCGTCGAATAGGTCTGGCCGAGCGTCTCGACATGGGCGCTGAAATCCTCGACGGTCCGCTGCGCGGTTTGGCCGACCACCGCGTGCAGGTGTTCGACGCGGGCGGTGAGGTCGGCGAGCGCCGCCTCGCTCGCCGCGGCGATTTCGCCGCCGCGCCCGTCCATCAGCGCGGCCAGATTTGCGCCCTGCGCGTGAAGTTCCCGTGCGAGATTTCCCGTCCTGTCGTGGACCAGGGCGAGGAAATCGTCGGACAGCCGGCGCAGCGCGGTCTCGGTGTCGTTGGAGCGGGCGTCGATCACCTGCGCGGTCTGCGCGCCCTGCTGCTGGAACTTCAGCAGCAGGGCCTCGGCCCGGTTCTCCAGCTCCGCCATCAGGGCTTCGCTGGAGGCGGCGAAGGC